>Ga0302325_10000762_pt1 | contig 86178 bp, 66 predicted proteins | sample Palsa_T0_2_FD_201948 | JGI IMG/M metagenome (GOLD analysis project Ga0302325, IMG submission 201948) | Peat permafrost microbial communities from Stordalen Mire near Abisko, Sweden - Palsa_T0_2 | ecosystem: Environmental > Terrestrial > Soil > Palsa > Peat permafrost | place: Sweden: Abisko...
CGGCTCGATCAACGCGATTCGTACCTCAACCCGGAAACTGCGCGGCTGCATACTGCAATCCGGGCTGCCCTCTTTTTTGCGCTAGACTATTGCATTCTTTATGCAGAGAGCAATAGCGGTAGAGTTCTTCGAGAAAAGGGGCTTGCCCGTGGCAGTTTGGGCACCAACTTCCGATTATATTGACGAACTCTAAGGCATTTTCATTCTAGCCTCGATGGTCGAAGGATGAAGCGCGAAAAATCTGGGTTCGGCTCTGAGGAAGGCGGCCGAAACACGGGTGCAAGAGTAGGTCAGTCAAGGCTTTTTCTCGGCCAAGTTTTTCGTTGACAATTTTCTGCACGCGTCTATATTGTCTATGGGCATACTATAGATCATTGACCGGACCTTGCCGGATTCAAGGTCGCTGGTTCCCCCACTGCTCGTCCACGGAGAAATCGAAATGCCTCAGCTCCTCGATGTGCGTCCGCACCAATCGCGAGTTGGAGATTTTGTTGCCGGACTGAAAGCTCTCGAGAAAGAGCAAATCACGACCGCGCGCGTTTCAGAGCTTGTGGCGCAGCTGCAGCCCTCTTCAGAAGCCCTGGCTCCCTATTTGTTGTGGAATCGTGAGCGGTATGCGCGCAATCTGATTTACCGTGACCATTTCTTTGAAGTGCTTGCCCTCTGCTGGCTGCCGGGCCAGCGAACTCCTATTCATTCGCACAACGGACAGCTCGGCTGGGTAACAGTCGTACAGGGTGAACTGGTCTGTCGTAATTATCAGTTTGTACGCTCCCGGGTGGAAAAGAGAGGGCCTGCGTCCTGCAGTCGTACGGGGGGCGCGGTCCGACCGGTGGAAGTTAAACTGCTAAACAGTGCCACGTGTGAGGCCGATGGAACGGTCGCGGTGGTCGACCGGCGGCAGACGACACACCAGATCGAGAACCTTGAAAAATCTTGCCACGGCAGCGTGAGCTTGCACGTGTATTCGAGGCCCATTGACTCCTGTGTGCTTTTCGATGAGACCAATCGATGTTGGGAGCGTCGGCAGCTACAGAACTACAGCGCACCCGGAGTGATTCTGGAGAAGGCACCGCTGAGAGATGATCCACTTACGGACACGGCAGCGTGAAAGCGATTGCGGGGAGGTGAGCATGAGAGCAGGTCCGGCGAACCGCGACGTGGCGCGCGAGGGACGGACGAACAACCTGCGTCGAAATCCTTCCGCGAATCGGGTAGAACCCGACGAGGTACTTTCTCCGCTCGCTCATCCTCGTAATCTCTAGTAGAACCGCTTTAGGGAGCGCCCGTTACCATGTCGAATGCCATTCGTGCTGCTCGCAAATGGTTGCTGCCGGCCCATCTCATTTTCCTGGCGCTCGCGTCCGTACTCGTCGCGCAGACGCAAGGGGCGCCACCAACCGTCGTGTTCATGACTGATTTCGGCTTGGTCGACGATTCGGTTGCTCTCTGCAAGGGCGTTATGTATGGAATCGTGCCCAACCTGCGCATCGTGGACCTCACCCACCAGGTCATTGCATTTTCGATCGCCGACGGCGCCCGTTTCCTGTTCGGAGCGTCACCCTATTTTCCCGCCGGGACGGTCTTTGTGGGAGTAGTGGATCCTACGGTCGGGAGCACACGCAAAGCGATCGTGGTCAAGACAAAGCGCGGCCAATTCTTTGTAGTTCCGGATAATGGCCTGATCACCATGGTTGCCGATCGAGACGGCGTCGAGAGTGTTCGCGAGATCACGAATCCGAACTGGATGATTGGCGCAAAGGTCTCATCCACCTTTCACGGCCGTGACATCTTCTCTCCGGTCGGCGCTCACCTTGCGCGTGGCGATGACTGGAATCAGGTCGGCCTCGAATTCAAGCAGTTCGTCCGCCTCGAACTTCGCCCGGCCACTGTCGACGATCGCGGTGTTACTGGCGAGGTCATTGCCACGGACGGTCCCTTCGGCAACCTAGTCACGAACATCAGTGCGGAGAATTTCCTCAAGCTTGGCTACCAACGCGGTGACTCATTGAAGATCACGATCGCTGGCAGAGAATTTCAGATGCCATTCGTCAGGACTTTCAGCGATGTCCCGCTTGAACAGCCATTGCTTTTTATAGATTCCCGCGGGCGCGCCAGCTTCGCCCTCAACCAACGCAGCTTCGCGACGGTTTACAACATCCAGCCGCCCCAGCCAATTTTCATACCACGCAAGGGAAAGTGATGAAAAGAATTTCTTGGTCACCAAATGATTTTCGTAAATGCACTCTTGAAGGATTTTCGTAGGAAGTCGCGAAATGATTTCAATTTACGGAACTAAATCTTATGCGTAACGCAAGATTTGCTGACGTGAAACTCATGGTCGCATTGCTGTCGGTCTTGCTTCCGATCGCTTCCGCTCAAAGTTTCCGCGGATCGATCCGCGGTACCGTCACCGACCAGAGCGGCGGCGTACTACCGAACGCCAAGGTGACGGCTAAGAGCGTCGCCACCGGCTTAAAGCGCGGAGCGACGACCGGCCCCGATGGCGCTTATGTCGTCGCCGAACTCCCAGCCGGCTTGTACACGGTCACCGCACAAGCGGCCTCACTTTCCGAGGTCAGCCAGAATGTCGAGGTCAACGTCGGACTGGACACCACTGCCGATTTCGAGCTCAGGATCCAAAAAGTGAGCGGGCAGGTCGTCGTCACCGCGGAAGACATGCCGCTCGTCGAAACTACGCGCGACGTGCTTGGCCAGATTGTTGAGCAGAAGCTTGTGAACGAGCTGCCACTGAACGGCCGTGATTTCGGAAAGCTGGTTGCGCTGGTTCCGGGAACGACCGTCGACCCCTCGGGGGTTGCCGGAACTGAGGATGGTTTTGGCCAATTCAACATCAACGGCAACCGAGACCGCTCCAACAACTACACGCTTGACGGCACTGACAATAACGATCCCTTCTTCAATAACTCCGCACTCAACCAGACAGGCATCGGAGGTGCTCCTGCTTCCCTGCTCCCAATCGACGCGATTCAGGAATTCAATCTGCAATCTCAATTCGGCGCCGAATACGGGCGCAACAGCGGATCGATCGTCAACATCGTTACACGCTCTGGCACCAACAAACTCCACGGCTCGGCCTACGAATTCTTCCGCAACAGTGGACTTGACGCTCGCAACTACTTCAACACCGACTCGCGCAAGTCAGTTTTCCAGAACAGCAATTTTGGAGCCTCGCTGGGCGGTCCGATCATCAAAGACAAAACATTTTTCTTCGGTACCTACGAAGGCCAGCGAGAAAACGTTGGCTCCGACTTTTTGCTACTGGTTCCAACTCAAGCGGAGATCGCCGAAGCTCGCTCCATCGCGCAGGGCATTAATCCCGGCGGGGTCATCAATCCCGGCCTTGATGCCATCCTATCCTTCTACCCGCAGAGCAACACCAACCAGATTCCGGGCGTCGTGCAAGATACGAATAACGGTGACTACTTTATCGTCAAAGTCGACCACAATCTCTCGAACAGCGAGATTGTCAGCGGACGTTACGCCTTCGCGCGCAACTACCAGGTGTTTCCCTTCGGCTCTCCGGGAGGGTATGGCACTGGCTCTCGTCTCCCGGCTTTCGCGCAAACCTCGCCAACCCGCGTGCAAGTGCTATCACTCAACCTTCTTTCCACGCTGTCCGCCTCTCACATCAACGAAGTTCGCTTTGGCTATACCCGGTACACGACCTCGTTTAGCTCGCTCAATGCAAATTGGAATCCCAGCGATTACGGGCTCAATTTCGGCACTGGCAAACTCGGCCTGCCCGAATTCGACTTTACCGGTATCGAAAACCTGGGCGCGATCGGCTACAGCGTTCCCCGCGGACGCACAAGCCAAAGCTTCCAGATCCTCGACAACTTCACCTGGCTCGCGGGAAAACACGCTTGGAAATTCGGCGGTGAATTTCGCCGCGCCGCCATCAGCAACTTCAACGACAACCTCGAGCGCGGCATCTATCAGTTCACGGCTGGCGTGTGTACATTCCCGGGCGATCTTTGTACTCTCTCCAACGGTCAACCCAATCCCAGCTACGACCCGATCGTGGACGCTCTCTCCGACTTTTACACCGGCGGCACGCAAGACCTGAACTTCTGCTGCACATCGGTTTCAGTCGATACCGGCAACACGCATCGCGACACGTTCAACAGCGGATTTAGTTTTTTCGCACAGGATGATTACCGCCTCATGCCCAAGTTCAATCTTAATTTTGGGCTGCGCTGGGAATATTTTGGGCCGCTGAGTGAGGCCCACAACCTGCTCTCGAACTACAACCCCGTCGACGGCACACTCGATAGGATCGGCACGGACGGCCTGCGCAGCAGCCTTTATAATCGCGACCTTCACGATTTCGGTCCGCGCATTGGCTTCGCCTGGAACATTCTTGCGAATACTGTCATACACGGTGGATTCGGTATTTACTACGATTACGTGCCGCAGGACATCTTTATTGCCAACTACACCACATCTGCCGGTGTGGCAACCAATCCGGTAGGACCTCAGGCGGTGTTGCCGATGAACTTCAACGCGAACGCTTTCATTGGAACCGATACTGTCGACCCCATCATGACGGTTGCGACCAGCGGTCCTTACAACATCTTTGCCGTGCCGCAGAAGTTTCACACACCGTATGTTCAGAACTTCAATTTCAACGTTCAGCAAAAATTGACTACAAACGCATCCTTTGAAATTGGATACGTCGGCAGCAAAGGAACGAAGCTGGTCCGCCTTACCGATTTGAACGAGTTCGGGACAAATCCCAATTTCTACCAAATCGATGAACTCGCGCCGATCAGCTTCTCGAACTATAACTCGCTGCAGACGACCTTGCGCCTCGAGAATAATCACAGAGTGTCCGGGTTTCTCACTTACAACTTTTCAAAGTCGCTCGATGACGCATCTGATGGCATCGACTTCGCTCCCGGCGCGGCCTTCCCACAGGATCCGTCTAATCTGAAAGCCGAGCATGGACCGTCGACGTTCGATACGAAGCAACGCTTCACCGGCGCCGTAAACTACGACGTCCGTCCACTTCACTCTCTCGGGAAATTCGGCTCTGGCTGGCAGCTTAACTGGATCGCCAGCCTTCAGAGCGGCCGTCCCATACCGATCGTGACCGCCACCGACACGTTCGAGCCCTACAACGTCTACTACAACCAGCGGCCAAACGTTGTAGCCGGTGTCAATCCCATCATGCCGCACTGGACACCAGCGACCGGGTATCTGAATCCACTCGCATTCAGCCAGCCGAACGGAACCCCAGGGGATCTCGGGCGCAACTCCATCTATGGTCCCGGCTATAAGAATCTGGACTTTTCAATTACAAAGAACACGCAAATGACAGAGCGGCTGAATTTGCAACTACGAGGGGAGTTCTTCAACATCTTGAATCATCCCAGTTTTGCGCAGCCGGATCATGTTCTAACTCCCGGATATGACCAGAACGGAAACCTAGTTTGCTCGCCGATTGCGAGTCCGCCCTGTTACCAAGGCTTGATCACTCAGACCCCCGACGTAGCCCAGACCAATCCTGGCCTCGGTGGTGGCGGCCCGCGTGTCATCCAACTGGCACTGAAGTTGCTCTTTTGATGCCGAAAAGCGCCCACAATTTGAACCATCAAGAGCCACTTGAGCTCACAAATATTCCGAACTACTCCGCATTTCGATCACTCGCTGCCGACTCCTGGCACGAACCGTTGGTCGAGATCCAGTGCGGTTGAGGCTGGAAAGTGCTTCCTTCGCCCTACTCATCTTTTAGAACCATTTGGCGCCGGCCATTGTCAGCCGAAACTGCCGTGCGCGGTGCTCACGGTGTGCCAGTTCGCGCAGCCGAGTCCCAGCTCCCGACTCGGTTTCGAAATCCGGCCGAATTCGATGCGGCAGGGACAGCGTGAAATCCAATCTGCCGGGTGAGCCGAACGTCTCGTTCTGCGATTGCTTCCGGATAGCGACAGGGTAGACTACACATAACGCCTACCGGGCATTTTCGCCAACGGCGCTTTGCACAACTAGTGATTGTGCTGGAAAGGATCGCTTTCGATCATGCGCGTTAAGTTCTGGGGAACTCGCGGGTCCATCGCCAAACCAGGCCCGGACACGACCCGCTACGGGGGTAATACCTCGTGCGTTGAGATCCGCTCATCGCGCGGCACGCTCATCATTGTCGATTGTGGAACGGGCGCGCATGCTCTTGGACATTCGCTGTTGGCGGCCAGTCCAAAGGGTATCCGCGGTCATATCCTGATCAGTCATACCCACTGGGACCACATTCAGGGCCTGCCTTTTTTTGCACCGCTGTTTATGCCCGGTAATGAATGGGACATCTACGGGCCGAAGGGTCTGGATGACTCGGTTCGCGAAGCGTTGGCCGGACAAATGCAATACACCTATTTCCCGGTCGCACTGGAACAATTTGGAGCCACCGTGCGCTACCATGATCTAGTCGAAGGGGTGTTCGAGATTGACGATGTCCGCATCACGACCCGCTACCTCAATCACCCGGCTCTCACTCTCGGCTACCGTCTCGAGGCCGACGGCGCCGCGATCGTCTACTCGACCGACCATGAACCGCACTCGCGCGCACTCGCCGCAGGCGAGGGAGTGATCGGTGGCCAAGATGAGCGCCATGCCGAGTTTCTTCGCGGCGCGGATCTGGTACTTCACGACGCTCAATACACGGCCAAAGAATACCCGGCAAAGATCGGCTGGGGCCACAGCCCGGTGCAATATGCCGTGAGGATTGCGCAGCACGCCGGAGTAGCTAAGATCGCGCTGACCCACCACGATCCTTTGCGCGACGACAAATCCCTCGATCTGTTGGTTGAGAATCTGAGCGCGGCGCTGCGGAGCTGTGGATCCACGCTCGAAGTGTTCGCCGCTGCTGAGGGCCTGTCGATGGAGGTAGAGCCCCGCCCCGACCAACCACACGGCAATGTTGCGGTTGACACCGATGCCAGATCGGCGATCAACCCCGCACACACGAGTGGATCCGTAGTGTTGTCCATTACCGATCCCGCATCAACCGCCACATTTGCTGCCGCGGTTGAAGCGGAGAAAATTCCGCTGCGGATACTCTCAGATCCTTCGGCGATCCTCGAGTACCTGAAAACAGCGCCTCCATCGTTGGTAGTTCTCGATCACTCGCCGCCCCGGGTGGATGGCCTCGCGATCTGTAAGGCAATCCGCAACGCGACTTCGGCTGAAGCTGCATCGTTGCCTGTCATCCTGCTGGCGGATCGGGAAGATGTGGCCGGCGGTGAAGCGGCAGGTGTGACCGAGTGGATCGTCAAACCCTTCAGCAGCAGCTACATCCGCACAAAGGTCCGCGCCTGGACGCTGCGGACCGCCTGCCGCTGGCTGAAAGCCCCTCTCCCTGAGGATGAGGAAAGCCGCCTCCGCGCGCTTAAATCCCTGGGTATTCTCGATACTGGGCCAGAAGCTCGTTTTGACCGGATCACGCGCCTGGCGGCTGCTCTGTTCGACGTTCCGATCGCTCTGATTAGTCTAGTTGACTGGGACCGCCAGTGGTGCAAGTCGTGCTGCGGTCTACAAGCGGGTGTGATTTCACGCGACGAGTCTTTCTGCGCACACGTTGTCCACGACCGCCAGATCATGGTCGTTCCCGACACTTTGCGCGATCCGCGTTTTGCGGACAATCCTTTGGTGACAAACCAGCCGCGCGTTCGTTTTTATGCGGGTGCTCCTTTGATTCTGGACGATGGCAAATGCGTCGGGACACTCTGTATGATCGATACGCGAGTCCGCTCGCTCGAAGGTCCTTCATTAGGACTGTTGCAAGATCTTCGCGATCTGGCCGTGCAGGAATTACAACAAAAAAAGGCTTAGAGCGGATGAGTTTCCCTCATGCAAGACGACGAATTTCCGACCGGAAATTGCGCTCGCGCTTAACCGGCCACGTCTTCGTTGTGTGCCCTGCGAACTGGCATTTGGCCGAATTGCGATGAACCTAGCTAGCAAGTGTACGACGGCGCGATCCGAATTCCTCGGCCGCATTATGGCACAGGATGGGAGCGTCATGTCAGCGAAATTATGTAACATCTCGAGGCTTAGAGATGGCCTGGAACCACCGCAAAGCCACGCTAAAACCTTAGACGATTACAGCATTTGCACCGGTCACTGGTCCCTGCAGAAGCGTCGCTGAAAGCGAGTCAAGCGGGTCTCCAGCCAACGTCCCGGTCGCCTCTTCTCGCGCCGCGGCGAGCTCTGGGCCATTGACTTTCACTATGGAAAATCGGCTGCCCATAGCCGCGGCGTAAATGCTCACGGCTGCGCAGTCACCTCGAGCAGCAGATGATCCTTGAAATCCGCCGCCAGTTTTGCTACGCCATTGGCCGCCGCGTTTACCGCGCCAAGGTCCGTGCCCTCGCTGTAGTCACTCACCCGATACTTCCCGGGCTTTAGTCCGCGCAGTTCGACCTCGCCTTTCCAGCGGGACGAGGTGAAGAACGCGTAATACATTTTGTCGTCTTTCGCGATGGCATATCCCTCGGGCACATCATAACCGGTTACATATAGGTCCCTGAACTCTCCCTTGGATAGCATCTTCTGGTTGTACAAGCCGATCCATTTCTTCCAACGCTCTTCTTTCGCGGCGGTCAGATTGACATCCTTGAATTTCGGGCCAGGATCGGGCCAGACGAATTTCGTTCCCACCACGCCTCCGGCTCCAATCGTCGAGGCAAAATCGTCGCCGTGTTCTCTCCAGTCATTGCCCACTTTGGTCATCGCAGAAAGTTCGACGTGATCGCCGTAAACCGCCGATTCGGGCCCGAGTAATGCCTTGTACATTTTGATCCGCCGCCGCACCTGAACCGCACCCACTGGGTCAGCCGTCACCGCCTGGTCGATGAACGGCAACCAAGCCAGGGAGGGCGTAGTTCCACACGGACAGGCCTGAGTCACGCTCTGCGGCTTGAGGGCGCGCGTCGTTTGGAAAATTTCCTTGTAGATATCCCCCATCGCACTCACCGAGTCCTGCGGCGACTTGTGATGATGCGCCGGGTTGTAGCATTCCGGAACGCTATAAATATTGTCCAGCTTGCTTCCGTCGAATCCCCAGTCGCGAATGAATTTCTCCGTCAACTGCTTGTGATACGCCCGCACTTCCGGCACCGCCGGACACAAGACTGCCAAGCCGCGAGTCATGCGCGCATGTTTGCCGTTCTTGTCGAGGATCAGCCACTCTGGATGCTGCCGCACAACTTTCGCAACTGAGTACTTGTGCGACTCGTATTTTCCTTCCCCGTCTTCAACCCCGAGTGGCAGCCACCACAACTGCGCCAACATGCCTTCCTTGTGGAAGTCGTCCGTCATCTTCTGAATGGAGTCTCCCGGAAAAGTATCCGCGCGCGGATTCCAGTCCCCATAGACGTCGAACCAGCGATCGTCGAGCGTCACCCACTTGATACCCATTTCTTTCAGCTTTGGGATTGTTCCCAGCATCTGCGCCGGCGTTACGTCCGCCTCGTATCCCCAACCGCACCAACTCACGTTGTAAGCTTCGCTCGACGGCTTCGGCAATTCCCACCCTTCTTTCTGCAGCACACTCGACCAGATCCGCAGTGGCTCATAGAAATCGCCCGCATAGACCGAGACGAAACTGCGCGGTGTGGAGTAGGTCTCGCCCGGCTGCAGCGTGACATTGGCGGCGTAGTCCACCTCGGTATTCACGCGCCCACCGGCGGCAATCGTCACTGGGATCGCCGCGGCGATGGGAATCGTCTCCACATGCCCGACTGCTTCGCCGACCTGGCCCGTCCAGAAAGCCACCACCGGAATGCCGCCACCATAGCCATCTTTGACCATTCCTCCCATGAGGTTGGGCTGAGAAAAAGCGGGGCGTAGCTTCACGACATCATCTTTTCCCCAGTCATAGCTTGAGCCATGAAACGACCACATCTCCCACGGATGCGCCTTCGCGTCACCCAGCCGAGCATTCAACCGGCGCCGCTGATTCATGCTTTTTTCGATGACAACTTCGCTCGCGCCCGTGTTCTTGTATTCCACAGTGCTCAACAAAATGTTCGGGAACTTATCGTAGACTTCGAGCGCCAGCACGCGTTGCAACTCCGTTCCAGATGGCCCGAGCGGGCGCGCCGGAATCTCCACCCGCTTTCCGGCTCCCATCTTCCCGATCGCCTCATGCACTTGGGCTTGTTGGAAATCGAGCGTGAAGTGCACATCCTTGCCGGTTACGCGCACAAAATCGCTGTCCGCTGGTGCGCCGACACTCGGCTCGTCTAGCGACAACCTCCGCCCATCCTTGAGCAGAAACGCCTGTACATAACCTTCCGGTGTCACCTGAAACTCGGCAGCGCTCGTCGTCAGCGTAACCGGGCCGCCGTCCTTCAGCTCAACGTTGATCGCGGAAGGCTGCGTGGGTTCTGGCTTGGCGGTCGTGGTCTTCAATGGCAGGTGCAAGGGCGATTCCTGTAACTTCGAGCAAGCCGTCAGCAGCAGCGTGAGATCGAGCGCGATACAAATCAGCGCAACCTTGTTTGTCCGGGCGAACATGAGTAGCCTTTCCCTTTCTTTGTTCCGGCAGCCGTTTCCGGAGGGTCCCTGGCTCGGGCAAAATATCCAGTTGACAAAAGCTACAAAACGAAAGTAAAAGTAATGGTTCGTAATATACACCGAAAGCTCATCGTCCGACACCCGAACCTTCGCTCCGGGCCCAACCAACCCCTTTGCGAACATTCGGGCTCAGCATCCAGGAGCGTTCGCCATGACCATCTGCTTCCGTCGCCTGCACACTCTCTCTCCGGTTTTCGCTATATTTCTCGCGCTGGTCCCGCCGCTCTGGGCGCAAAAAGATGCCGGAGCCATTGTAGGCTTGGTCCGCGACCCGAGCGGTGCGGTGGTCTCGGGAGCCAAGGTTACGGTAACCGACGTGGACCGTGGCACTCAGTTGATTCTCACCACCAATGCTGATGGAGAGTATGTTGCCAGCCCGCTGCGGATCGGGGGGTATAGTGTCACGGTCGAGAAGCCGGGATTCAAGAAGGCCGTCGCGGGCCCGGTGCAGGTGAACATCCAGGACCGCGTCGGCGTGGATTTGAAGCTTGAGCCGGGGGTGGCAACGGAAGTGGTGACGGTTACCAGCGACCGCCCTCAGCTTGAAACCGAAACCTCCGAACTGGGACAGGTGGTGGATAGCCAGACCATCAATGCGTTGCCCTTGAACGGACGCAACTATGCGCAACTCGCTTTGCTTGGCGTCGGCGTCGCTTCGGCTGAGCCGGGATCGCGCGTCGAAACCACTTATGGCTTCAGCTCCAACGGCGCGCGCTCTCTGCAAAATAATTTCCTGCTCGACGGCATCGACAACAACGCAAATCTGGGCGATGTGCTCAATGGCGCCGCCTATGTGGTCCAACCTGCGGTGGATGCCATCGCCGAGTTCAAAGTCGAGACCAATTCCTACAGCGCAGAATTCGGCCGCGGCAACGGCGCCATCATGAACGCCGTCATCAAGTCCGGCACCAACCAGATCCATGGCGATGTGTGGGAGTTTCTGCGCAACGAAAAGCTGGACGCAATCAATGCCTTCGATGTCTTCGGTCAGCAGCCTTATAAGCAGAACCAGTTTGGATTTACGCTGGGCGGGCCCATCGTCAAGAACAAGGCATTCTTTTTCGGAGACTACGAAGGCCTACGGATTCGACATGCGCTGCCGCAGTTATCCACGGTTCCCACGCCAGCCGAGGTTGGCGGAGATTTCTCCGCGTTTCTGCAGACCAACATGCCAATCACGGGTGTGCTCGACTGCAACGGAAATCAGACCTACGAGGGAGAGATCTTTGATCCACACTACGCGCAAGCGAATTCGCCGTACAATGGCGGACCCTGCGGCGTCCCCATCAATACCTCCGGCGGGGTGCCGACCAACATCTTCCCTGCGAATAACCCGTGCCCGCTCCAGACCTCACTGCCGCCCCTGGGGTGCATCGATCCGCTCGGCAAGGAACTGGCCAATCTGTTTCCCGCGCCCAATACCACTCTGCCCGGCGGCAACTTCCTGGCCGATCCCGAGGGCAGAGAAACGGAGAACAAGTTCGATATTCGCTTCGACCAGACCATTCACAGCAAGGACAATTTTTTCACCCGCTTCAGTTACGGCAACGACAGTACCTTCCTGCCCTCGCCTTTCAATAACGTGCTCGACGGTGGCAGCTTTCAGGACGGCTACAGCCAAAACATAGCCGAGGGCCTGGCGGCCAGCGAGACCCACACCTTTCGCAATAACCTGATCAACGAATTTCGCTTTGGCTTCAACCACCTGAGCTCCCATCGCTACAATCTGTTCTCCAACGAGAACGTCTCGGCGCAACTGCCCATTCCCTTTCCCGGAGTTCCGTTCGAAGCGGGCGAGAATGTGGGCGGCCTGCCTTCTCTTACTTTCGGCGATGGCACCACGAACATCGGCGCCTCGGAATACCTGCCCGCGATCGAACACCAGCACAGCTATGTTTTTACCGACAATCTGAGCTGGACCCGCGGACGCCATGCCGCGAAGTTCGGCGCTGAACTTCGCTTCGAACAGTTCACCATACTCGAACCGGCCGCCGCTCGTGGCTCAATGGATTTCGGAGGCAACTTCCTCATCAACGACAATCCCGGCTCCCCGGGCACCGGCGGCGAGGCCTTCGCCTCCTTCGTGCAGGGCATCAGCGACGGCGGATCCATTACCAGTGTGACTCCCAACATCATTTACAACCGGCAGATTTACGCGGTCTATGCTCTCGATGACTTCAAAGTGACTTCGCGGCTTACGCTAAACCTGGGCCTCCGCTACGAGCTCTTCACCACAATAAAGGAGGCCAACAACAACCAATCCACCTTCGATTTCAGCACGCTCTCGCTGATCGCTCCTAGTGGACAAAACCGGCAATTGACGCCCACGCTCGGCACCGAGCTCGCCATCCAGAACAACGGTACGCCCGGACTCATCTCTCCCGACCTCAACAATTTCGCCCCCCGCATCGGACTGGCTTACCAATTGTCCGACAAGCTCGTCCTGCGCAGCGGCTACGGGATCTTTTATGGCGGGCAGGAAAATGGTCCCTTCTCCAACCCCAGCCCCGGATTCAATCCTCCGTTCTTGTCTTCGGAGGCATACAACAGCCCCTGCACCGCGCCATTCGCAAATCCTACTCAGCCCGCTTCCGATTGCTCGATTTCGGTCGCGAACAACGGCGGTTTGGCGCTCAACCAGCTTCAGGCGGGCTTTTCGAACAATGTCAACACCGGTCTCAGCCCGCTCAGCGACCCGAACGCACCCGAGCTCTATTCGCTCGATCCACATCTGGTCACGCCCTACACAGAGCAGTGGCACCTGGGCCTCGAGTACCAATTGCCCGCCGACACCGTTCTCGAAGTTTCCTACGCCGGATCTCGCGGATTGAAGCTCTTCGCTTTTTACAACGGTAATCAGGCCGTTCCCGTCCTGGGAACGGATTCGCTTCCCACCGCGCCGCGGCGTCCGGCCAACAACGAAGCGCCCGGTGCCACCGGCCCCTGTACGCTGGCGGATGGAGGAGCGAACTGTAATCCCGCGCTCGATGTGGGCATCGACACCTTCCGCTCGAATGCGCAATCGAATTACGACTCGCTGCAGGTTCGTTTGGAGAAGCGTTACTCGCACGGACTCCAGTATGAGGTGGCTTACACCTTCGCGCACGCTCTCGATAACGCTTCGAGCGCCAGCCTGGGATCGGTGAATAACGGAGATTTCCAGGACCAGCGTTTCCCCAACCAGGACTATGGCAATGCCGATTTTGATGTTCGTCACCGCTTCGTTTTCAGTTATGTCTACGACTTGCCTTTCGGCCGCGGACGGGCGTTTGCTAAAGACGCGTCCGGCATCGTGAACCAGATCATCGGCAATTGGCAAACGACCGGGGTGGTTTCCGCCGCCACCGGCAATTACTACACCGCGACTGATATCAACAATATCTCGGGCAGCGATTGCGGCGGCACCGTCGGCTACTATTGCTCGCGTCCCACCCGGGTCGGGAATCCCAACGCCAAGCCGTGCATCCCCGGAACGCTGTTTAACACCTGCGCGTTTGCCGACAACACGGTCCTTGGAACCTTCGGCGACGCCGGACGCAACATTATCGAGGGCCCGGGATACAAGACGTGGGACACCTCTCTAGTCAAGCAATTTCGGATCAGCGAACAAAAGCATCTTGAATTCCGCGCGGAATTCTTCAACATACTCAACCACGTTAATTATTTGTTTGGACAATTTGGCGCAATCAGCGCCGAGCCCACGCCCCTCGAGCTCAACCCATTTATTCCTGTAAGCCAGAGCACGTTCGGCTTCCCGCTATCGGCGCGGGCGCCCCGGCAGATCCAGTTCGCGCTGAAGTTTTATTTCTGAACGACTTTCGAGTTGAGCGATCGCTAACGCGGGCGCATGCACTGATGTTGAGAAGGACAAATCATGCAGTCCAATTTCTTGACTCTGCGGAATCCGAACATCGTATATGCCGTGCTCTTCTTGCTTGTCCTAACGTTGGCGACGTCGCTTGCCGGACAAACCAGAGCGACTTACTATGTGTCGACCACGGGCAACGACAGCAACCCGGGAACAATCGGTGCGCCATGGCTCACGATCCAACATGCGGCGAACACAGCCAAGGCAGGCGCCACTGTGTATGTCTTCGAAGGCGTTTATAACGAATCGGTGAACTTTCCGTCGTCTGGAACGGAGTCGGAGCCGATCACATTCCAGAGCTATTCCGGGCAGACTGCGGTGATCGATGGGACAGGCTTGCCGGTCAACGGCACGCAGGGTCTGATCAATATTGTGGGAAAGCGGAGTTACATCACCGTCCGGGGATTTGAAATCCGCCATTACACTACGAGCAGCGAAAACGACGTTCCGACTGGCGTCTGGATCACTGGGTCGGGCACGGGAATCCAGATTCTGAACAATCGCGTGCACGACATCACCACGAAAACGGAAGCGAACGGCAATGCTTTCGGCATCTCCGTCTACGGCACGTCGAAGACTCCCATAACCCAGTTGAGGATCAGTGGCAACGAGGTATACGACCTGAGGACCGGGGAGAGCGAGTCGGTGAACGTGGATGGAAATGTGACCTATTTCAAGATCACCAACAACCTCATTCACGACAATGACAACATCGGCATCGACGCGATTGGATACGAGGGAGTTGGTCCTGTCGGCTACGACGAGGCTATGTACGGGGACATCAGCGGGAACACGATCTACAACATCAGCGGGATCACAAATCCGGGCGAGGGTTATGAATACGACGCCGACGGGCTCTACTGCGACGGGTGCGCCTACGTCACGTTCGAGCACAACGTGATTCTACAGGCCGACTACGGCATCGAGACGACCAGCGAGAATCAAGTCTGCCAATCGAACGGCACCGAGTGGTCTGGTCCAAACAATACCGGGACCGCTGCTAAAGGCAGGCGCCCGTGTTACGGCAGGTATGCTACGGTGCGTAATAACATATTTTACAACTCCAATGCCTGTGGTAACTCCATTGGGGGATATGCACACGCATCCAAAAAAGGCAGCCATAGCAACGGAGGCGGCAGCAGTTATCGCGACGTCTTTGTCAACAACACTTTGTATAACAACGCCACGCAACCCGGTAACGATTCTGAAGGCGGTTCAACCGGAGAATTCCAGATTCAGTACCAGGTGGGCAGCGCTCAAGGAGACATTTACGAAAACAACGTTGTCTACGCGGGCGCATATGACACCTGGATTTTCAGTTACGTCCCCTTTACGAAGATCTACCCCGCCCCGCCGGCGACGCTCGATTGGAACCTCTACAACTCGGCTGCGGGCTACGCGGAAGGAACGTCCATCTGGTGGGGGAACGTGAATCGCTTCAAGACTTTTTCGAACTGGCAGAACCGCAGCGGCGAAGATGCTCATTCCGTGAACACCGATCCCCTCTTTGTGGATCTGGGAGACACGCCGCCCAATTTTGACACGCTTCCTTCTTCGCCCGTGGTCGGCGCCGGCAGCGTCAGCCTCTCCTGCAGCGTGGGCTGGTGTGATCCGGATGGCAGTTCCCCCGACTCTATCTATGGCAGCACCGACTTCCTCGGGAATCCTCGGACCAAGGGCTCGGGCGTTAATATGGATATTGACATCGGCGCCTACGAAAACACCGGAGTTGCGGTCGCCAACTCATTGACGGTGAATCTGAGCGCTCGGAGGCATACTCTCAAACCAGGCCAGGCGACCACCCTAACGGTCACAGTGTCCGCGAGTCCCGGCGGGGGCGGTGTGCCTAGCGGCACGGTGGAATTCATGCTGGGGTCAAGGTTGCTGAAAAAGCGACCCCTGCTGCCGACGAGCGCCACGGAATCCGCCGCAACTCTGCCGCTCAGTGCGTCGCAGCTCGCCGAAGGCGCCAACACGTTGACGGCGCTGTACTCGGGGAATTCGATCGCGCCGTGCTGTCCGGTATCAGGGCCGCCGGTTACGGTGTATGGCAGCGCGACTTCGGCGCCCATCACGGAAACGCTGCAATAGATTTCTGGAGGCAGCAGTAGGATTTACGAGTCGAAACCTATCGACAATATTATGCCTTCTAACGGTCTGCTGAATGAAGAACGCCGCCGCGAAATCCTAGGGTTCCTGCACCGCGATGGACGGGTGCTGGTCAAGGACTTGGCCCGGCATTTCCGTATTTCGCAGATCACCATTCGCAAGGATCTGGAGTTTCTCGACGGGCAGGGAGTCATCGAGCGTACTCACGGCGGGGCTCTGCCGGTGCAGGCAGGTGCGCTGCTTGATCCAACCCTGCGCGAAAAAGAGAAACTACACCGCAAGCAGAAAACGCAGATTGCCCTCGCCGCGGCGCGCTTGGTTGAAGAGGGCCAGTCGGTGCTGCTCGACTCCGGAACGACAACGACGGCCGTTGCGCGGGCGTTGAAAAACATGAAACGGCTTACCGTGATCACAAATGCGATCAATATCGCGGCCGAACTGGCAGGCACGCACATCGAAGTGATCCTGACCGGAGGCATGCTGCGCAAAAACTCGTTTTCGCTGGTTGGTCCACTGGCCGAGCGGACTCTGCGCCAACTGAGCGCCGACATCTTGTTCCTCGGCGTCGATGGCTTCGACACCAAGGCTGGTCTTTTCACTCCCAATTTGTTGGAATCGGAAGTGAACCGGGCGATGGTCGACATTGCCCGCAGGACGATTGCGGTTTGCGATTCAAGTAAATTCGGCCGGCGCAGCCTATGCAATATCATGCCAGTCAGCGCGGTGCATGAAGTAATTACCGACAAGCAGATCCCCAAGTCAGATTTGCACGCGCTCAAAGAGGCGGGAGCGAAAGTCACGTTGGTGTGACCGGAGTGAATAGAGTCGATGAAATCGGATGCAATTACGGAACAAGGCCAGCACACGCTGAGCGAGATCTTTTCCCAACCACAGTGCTGGAGAGCTTGTCTAGCAAAGCTGGCGACGAGTGCCGAACTTCATGCAGCGGTTCAAATGGCACGGCCCGGAGCGGAGTGGCTCTTTGTAGGCTGTGGAACGAGTTACTATCTTGCCCAAGCGGCTGCATCGAGTTTCAACTATTTAAACCTCCCCGCGCGGGCCGTCCCGGCCTCGGACCTGCTGATGTATCCTGCGCTGAATCTGCACGCCGGACGGAGCTACGTTCCCGTGGTGATTTCGCGCTCGGGCCGCACCTCGGAGGCCGTCCGCGCCGCGCAGATGCTCGAAAACGATCGCAATCTTCGCACCATCGCCATCACCTGCGCCACTGGCCAACCGCTGGAGGCGGCGTGCAGCGTGACGTTGAATCTGCTCGACGCCGACGAACAAAGCACGGTCATGACGCGATCGTTCACGTCGATGATGCTAGGGCTGCAATATCTCGGAGCGGCGGCCTCCGGTGACGACGCTTTTCTCCGCTCAGTGCTCGAACTCCCACAACAAGTCGAGCCTCTTCTAAAAGACATCCCGCAACGGCTGCAGATGTTCGTCGAGTCTCGCAGTTTTTCCGATTTTGTATTCTTGGCGCAAGGCCCTCTGTTCGGCATTGCCTCGGAGTGTATGTTGAAGGTGACCGAAGCTTCGTCGTCTTATGCTCAAGTATTTCACTCTTTGGAGTTCCGACACGGTCCGAAATCGATCGCCGGTCCGCAGATGCTGATCACGTTTCTTATGTCGGAAACTTCTTATCATGCGGAAGTCGAGTTGCTCGAAGAAATGAAAGCTCTCGGTGCGGCCACCATGGCGATCGCGAATCGCTTCGATGATCGGGCCCGGCGTGCTTCCGACTTTGCCATTGAACTTGGGCTCCATGCGATCGAGTACGCGCGCCCCGCAGCATTTGCGATTTGGGGTCAACTGTACGGGGTTTACTACGGGCTCAAGAAGGGCCTCAATCCCGACTCGCCAAAAAATCTGACGCGCGTGGTCGAACTCGCCGACTAACACCGGCCGTCAGGACTTAGCACTTAAGGAAAACGTCGAAGACCTGCTCATGTCGAAGCTCGATATCGCGATCGTCGGGGAGATCAATCTTGACCTGATCCTCTACGGTTTGCCTGACCCCATGCCCACGGAGCGCGAACTGCTGGCCAGCGGCTTTGCCGTGACTCTAGGCAGCTCTTCCGCCATCCTGGCGCATAATCTTGCCGCTCTTGGCAGCCGCGTGGGGTTCGTCACCAAGGTTGGCGACGACTGTTTCGGAGCTCTCGCGGTGGAGCGCCTGCGTGAGCGCGGTGTGGACCTGGCGAGGATTGCGCATGGCGCGAAGTCCGGCATTACGCTCATTCTGCCCCACGGACCCGAGCGTCACATCCTGACGTATCCGGGCACAATTTCCGAGCTGCGCTTCGAGGATCTTGACCTTGACTATCTGGCATCGGCGCGCCACTTTCACATGTCGTCGCTGTTCCTGCAGCGTGGCCTCCTGCCCAGTGTGCCAGAACTTTTTCGGCGGATGAAGTCCGCCGGCCTGACTACCTCGCTCGACACCAACGACGATCCTGACGACCGCTGGGACGGCGGGCTCGAACAGATCCTGCCTCACGTGGACATCTTGCTCCCGAACGAACGCGAAGCGATGAAGATGTCCCGGGCTCGCGACCTGGAAACCGCGCTTTCGCGGTTGGCACAAATAGTGGAAACCGTCGTCGTCAAAACCGGCGCCAGCGGGGCCGTTGCCATTCGCAATGGGCGCCGATTCAGCGCACCCGCCGTGCCGGTGACGGTCATCGATCCGATTGGCGCAGGTGACAGCTTCGACGCTGGGTTCCTCGACCAATTTCTCCGAGGAGGGGAGCTCACGACTTGCCTCGCCTACGGAAACCGGTGCGGAGCATTCTCCGCCACCGACTGTGGCGGGACAGAAGCGTTCCGCGACACACCCCGAATGCAAGAATTTCTCCGATAGCCGCAACTGGGCCGGCGCCAGGTGCCGACTAGGCCAGAGCCGCCCTATATAAGGCGACAAGTTTCCCCCAGGCACGTTCGGCTTCGGGCTTGTTATAGATCGGCACGCCGTCGCGGACGGGCATATCGGGCACGCACCAGCCATGCAGAGCGGCATACACTTCGATTTCGGCTCGAACTTTGGCAGCTGCAAAGGCTTCCTTCAGCTTATCTTTGCCATCCGGTTGTTTCGCATCGTCATTCGACGCGATCCCGAAATACATGCGAGCCTTGATCTTCGGCGCGAGCAGATGCGGGCTATCGGGTTTGTCGGTCACCAGGCCTCCGCCGTGGAATGACGCGCCCGCACCGATGCGATCGGGCAAGGACGCGGCGGTCCTCACGACCAACGCTCCACCCATGCAGTAACCCTGGGTTCCGATCTTCTTTGCCTTGTTCACTTCCTTCTGCGCATCGAGGAAGGCAACGTAGGCGGCGGCATCCTTCTCGGCGCTGCCGGGCGCGGTCACCGACGCCATCAGCGGCCGGAGCTTCGCCATATCGTCCGCATTCTGGAAATTGAAGGTCGAAGCGTCCGTGAAAGGAGCTTTGGACACCCGGTAAAAGGGATTGGGCACGAGGACGGAATATCCGTCTCCCTCAGAGGCAAGACGCTTGGCAATGGCGCGCATCGAAGGCCGCAGACCGAATGCGTCGGGCCAGATCAATACTCCCGGATGCGACCCGGATTTCGGGCGAATGAACGCGGCGTCGCAGGTTCCGTCCGGAGTCTTGATCTCGACGTCGGTTTCGACGAGCTCATTTTCATTGCCCGCTGCCGCGGCCGACTGGGTCGTTGCGGTCGCGGCCAGGCCCGCGCCTACCAAGAGGACGGCAAAGTCGCGCCGTGTGATGTCTAAGGGATGCACATCGCTCGGATCCACGTCGTTGGTCGGTTGGATCTTCTGGTCGCGTGTCTTCTGGTTATCTACCATGGCGTCTCCTTCAACCAGTCTATGCTTTTGGGCGCTCGGCCGCTTCCTTCGCGGCGCACCAGCGGATCGCGGCAAGGTTAGCATGTCAGCCTATTCAATCCCAGATCGATCGGAATCTTGTGATTCTCTGCGCCGAGGCTGGACCTGATGACACCCGGAGCAGTCGTTGGTGATCGTTTGGCCGTCGGCGGTAGTGTGGCTGCCGTCATCGAGCGCAAGCAGCCGGGCGACCATGTAGCCTGGGTTATTTGGGTGCGTGCCCGGTGTTCACACGCATATCTGGGAAGATGTTGGGGAGGTAGACATTCGCCACTTCCTGGCTAGCGCTAGCCGCGTCCAGCCTGTATGCGCAGCAGAGCCGCGACCAGCGCGTCGATTTCCTCGTACGTGTTATAGAGCGCCAATGATGGGCGGACCGTGCTCTGGACGCCCATGCGGCGCAGAATCGGCTGGGCGCAGTGGTGACCGGCGCGTACCGCGATGCCCTCCTGGCTGAGCGCTGCGCCCACATCCTCGGTGCGAACGTCGTCGAGAACGAACGACATCACACCCGCCTTTTCGCGCGCGGTTCCGATCAGCCGCAGACCTGGAACGGTAAGGAGTCCCGTGGTCGCATAAGTCAAAAGCTCATGCTCGTAGGCAGAGATGCTTTCCATCCCGACCTGCTCTACATAGTCGAGCGCCGCGCCCATTCCCACGGCATCGGCAATGTTTCCGGTGCCAGCCTCAAAGCGCGCCGGTGCTGGCTGGTAAGTGGTCTTTTCGAACGTGACGTCCACGATCATATTGCCGCCGCCGTGCCAGGGTGGCATAGAGTCGAGCACGTCCAGCTTTCCATAAACAGCGCCGATGCCGGTGGGCGCGAAAATCTTGTGTCCGGAGAAAACGTAGAAGTCGCAGTCGAGAGCCTGCACGTCGACCCGCATGTGGGAGACCGCTTGCGCCCCGTCGACCACGACGCGCGCGCCGTGACGGTGCGCCATCTCCACCATCTCGCGCGCTGGCGTAATGGTTCCGAGGGCATTCGACACCTGGCTGAACGATACAATCCGGGTGCGTGGACTCAACAATTTTTCATATTCTTCGAGAATGACCTCGCCGCGATCGTTCACCGGGGCCACTCGCAGGCGCGCGCCTTTTTCCGAGCACAGTTGCTGCCACGGCACGATGTTAGCGTGATGTTCGAGCCAGGTGATGACCACCTCGTCGTCGTTCTGGACGTTGCGACGTCCCCACGCCTGGGCGATAAGGTTGATGCCCTCGGTGGTGCCGCGAACGAAGATGATCTCGCGCGTCGAAGAAGCATTCAGGAAGCGGCGCGTCTTTTCGCGCGCACTCTCATAGGCGTCGGTGGCTCGCGCCGCCAATGTGTGCGCGGCTCGATGGATGTTGGAATTCTCGTGCCTATAAAAATACGACAGACGATCGATGACCGCATTCGGTTTCTGGGTGGTGGCTGCGTTATCGAGCCAGATCAGCGGCCGCCCATTGACCCGCTCTTGCAGAATGGGGAAATCTTGGCGGATCAACCGCGTATCCAGTGGGCGCTTCGCGACCCCCAGCTCCGCTGGCGCCAAGTCAGGGCGAAACTCGACGGACTCGATGCCTTGGGGCAGAGACGCAGGCTGCGGCGCTGCTGTTTCCGCATTGCCGGACGATCCTGGAATCAACGGAAGCAGAACGCCGGGAACCGGTGACGGAATTGCCGTAACACTCGTAGGCGCGGTCGACGGCGCACGGAGTTCAGCTTCGGTTGGAAGCTTCGTCGGCAGTGACGAAGGCAGAACAGGAACGCCGGGCGGCGACTGCGCTCCGGGCACGCCGGGAAAGGAATACATCTCGCTAACGGAGGGAAACTTCGACACCACGCCCGGGTACGCAGCTTTTTCCAAAGCAGCGAAATCGGCACCGGCTTCTGGAGTAGCAAACGCTGGAGTGGCCAACGACGGCGCGAACTCCGGCACGCCGGGAGTCGATTGCGAGAGGTTCGTGATCGGCGCAGCGGAACTCGTCGAGGGAATCGTGCCGAGAACGGGCTGGGACGCCGGGATGCTCGGCTGCGACACAAGCTTTTCTGGAACGCCGGGAACCGACGCGCCGGGCACGCGCGGGAACGAGAATGCCTCGCTTTGCGTCGGAAAGATTGGGTCTGTGGCCCATCGGTCCGTTCTGCTTCCATCGACCGAATTTCCCGCCGCCGGAGCGGTCGGAACTGCGGCCAGATCCGCTCCACCCGGCGGTGCAGTCGGTGGCGATGAAGGCACGGCCGGGACGCCGGGAAAAGAATACATCTCAGCGGCCGGGGGAATCTCTGGCGCGGCGGCCCAAGGCCCGCCTTTTCCCCCGTCAACCGAAGACGTGGAACCAGGCATCGCAGGCGGAGGGGCAGCGGTTGGAATTTGCGGCGCCAGCGGCATTTCGCCCGCCAACGAAGCGGCGATCGCACGGAAATCGGCCTCGTTCAACGCGCCGCTGGGCGGCGGCGAAGGCGGCGTGGGAACGCCTGGAATTCCTGGCACCACGGCGCGCGGGTTCGGCACCGCGGGAACCGAGAATATCTCCCGCGGATAATCCGGAGCAGTCGCTCCCGGCAGCGCCGCAAAAAACTCATTCGCCAGTCTCGCAATCACTGCCGGATCGGGTACCGCCGCCACCCCTTGATACTCCTGGGCAGCTTTTTCTTGCGCGGAAGATGATGTCGGCGAGCTGGGCGCTATGCGATCACTTGTACTCGTGGTATTGATCGACATTCACGCTCTCCAACACAGCTATGGCATCGTCCGTGAGAACTGCGATCGAGCAATAGAGCGAAATCAGATACGAAGCAATCGCCTTGTGATTGATGCCCATGAAACGAACCGACAGGCTGGGCGTGACTTCACCCGGAAGCCCGGGCTGGAACAGCCCGATCACGCCCTGCTTTTTCTCGCCCGTGCGCAACAATAAAATACTGCTCTTTTCGGCCTTGATCCCCAATTTGTCGCAAGGAACCAGCGGCAGTCCGCGCCAGGTATAAAACTGCGAGCCATACAGGTTGATCGTCGGCTGCGTCACTCCGCGTCGAGTACATTCCCGGGCAAAAGCCGCGATCGCGCGCGGGTGTGCCAGGAAAAATCCCGGTTCTTTCCACACTCTGGCCAGCAGCTCATCCAAATCGTCAGGGGTCGGAGCGCCCTTCCGTGTTTTGATATGGAATTCCGGCGCTACGTTGTGGAGCAGGCCGTACTCGGCGTTGTTCACCAGTTCGTTTTCCTGCCGTTCTTTTACTTTTTCGATCATCAGCCGCAGTTGTTCGCGGATCTGGTCATGCGGGCTGCGGTACAGATCGGAGATGCGGGTTTGCACGTCGAGTACCGTGGTGACCGCGTTCAGCGTGTACTCGCGAGGCTTTTCTTCGTAATCCACATAGATTTCGGGGAGATCGATTTCTTCGTCGGGACTGCATTCAATCGTACGCGTGCCCGGGTGTGTGTTCTTCACTTTGTTAACGCGGTAGGTGCCGGCTTCAACCGGAACCCACGACAGAAAAGTCACCAGCCAGCGCGGCGTAATCGTGTCCATCATGGGCACAGTTTTGGTGACATTCGCGAGCTGGCGCGCCTGCTGCTCGCTCAGCGTGTGACGGACTTCAGCTTTCTCGGCCATTGCAGTTGCTCCTCAGGGGATCTGGAAGAAATTGTCAGAACGGAATAGGCAGCGTTGGGTGAGTGCGTCTTGCAAGATCTTAAGCTTTCCTTTTCGCAGCAAAAATAACAGCGGTCACGAAACTTGTCTGTGACGCCGTTCACACGAGAACGTTTAATATTCTCTGTCCGGCGGACACCGCGACGAAGCGATCACGCCCCGCTCGGACGAGAAATGTTTCGAAAAATTGATAAGGAGTTACGGAGAAGATTTAAAACGCTGGGATGCTCTGTGTCAAGTACGATAAAAGCTCAAAATGAGACGAATGACGAGCTTATCGATGGACATAATTTCAAACAATCGTCCATCCAATTTTCCTTCGCCCCAAAACGCCCGCTAGGCGCTCGCTGCCGTGGAGTAAGCCTTGTAAAATTTCCTCTTCGCCCGTGCGCGGATTTCGTCGAGCTCCGCGTGCAGCCTTCTGATTTCGGCATCCACTTCGATAAAGTTCAGGCACCGCGCACTAACCAGCTTGCTCGCCTTGATTCCAGCATAGTCCTCGCGGCCACCCGCTTTCAGGCACACGCAGGCGGATGGATTTCCGGTTTCTGGGTCGTTCTCCAAATACACGAGATCGAGACTCAAAGTTTCCATAGTCCGGCGATTATCCCACAAGTTCTGAAACGATCTTCTGCCTTAATTTCCACAGCCTTAACGCGCGCGAGCTTAGCCTTTCGTCCCCGCTACCCGGCTCGGCTGAAATTAACCCACGCATCCGCGGGCCGTTCCTGCTGGGGCTCGGATTCGCCCGCCTCCAACAAGCCAACCACGCCGCGCAGATTCTCCCAGGCCGCCTGATTCAACGCCGGATCGGAGCTGACCAGATCGCGGATCATATCCCAGGCCGCGATGTTGAGCGCACCCTCGGGCGAGAGGCCCAGCGCCAGCGAGACCGAGCACTGTGGGCAGAAAACGATCCGGTGCGCCGCCGATTTTTGCCGTGGCTTGATTCCCACTGTCTGGGCGAACATATAAATCGCGACGAATTTTCGTCCCGCCTCGAGTTCCCGATTGCAGCGCAAGCAGTGTACGTTTTCCAAAGGCTTCTTCCTTGGGGCCAATTGTGGCCGATAAAATACAACTACTTTCTCGAAGGCGCTGCCGGTCGCACAAGTATGTAGTAGGATTCCCGCAGTCTCATGCAGCCTTGGCGCATTTTTTGCGCGCTCGCAGTTTTGCGGTGAGGCCGGCCATCGCTCGGCGTGTCTAGAAGGAAGGAGTTGAGCGATCGTTAACTGCCCGCGGCCGCGGCATGGGTCTTGTAGAACTTTTTCTTGGCCCGGGCGCGAACTTCGTCGAGTTCCGCGTGTAGCCTTCTGATTTCGGCATCCAGTTCTATAAATGTCATGCACTGAGCACTGATCAGCCGGTCCGCCTTCACCCCGGCGTAGTCCTGAGCGCCAGCTGCCTTCAGATAAATGCAAGCCGAAGGCATCTGAGTTCTCGGATCGCTCTCCAGATACACAAAATCGAGGCTTGAAGTTTCCATGATGTGGCGATTATGCCACACATTCTTACCTAACGCCGGAACAGGAGACTTAACCCGGTGGTAACCCACTCCGCAAGATCGAACTCGTATCTGGATGGGACTCTTGTTGCACGATCTTTATTGCACGACGACCTTCCCCGTCATCTTCGGATGAATCGTGCAGTAGTAAGGATAAGTGCCCGGTTTGGTAAACGTGTAAGAAAACTTTTCATCCGTATCCATCACCTTGGACTTGAATACTCCGTCGGTGCTGACCGCCGTGTGGGGAATATCATCGCGGTTGGTCCAGGTAACGGTCGCTCCGACCTGGACTGTCAGCGTCTGCGGTCCAAAACTGAAATTGTCAATTTTCACCGCCGCGGGGGCAGTTGAGGGCTGATCGTTACTACCGGCCAAGACGCTCGACGATCTCGCTAACAGCAGCATCGCAATCATCCCCGCCGTCGCCACTTTTGCAAACCACACATTGATCCTGGTCATTTCTTTGTTTCCTTCCTTTGATTCTTGCCTGCGTATGATTCGAATCGAACCAAGTTCACGCTTCTGAATTGGTAACCGGGCGGGAGTCGCTCTTATTCCCATCAAAATGGAAAAAGGAAGAATTTGTTCGGCTCTTCCCTGCCCAGATCTGCGCTGGAAGCGGAAAGGGGGTAAAACTGGATCAGCACCACGTGTTGCGCGTGCTTCCACCAGAGACAAGACTGCGGCTCTTCAATCGAATGGATTTACCAACGCTCTGCCCCTTTTTGAGCCTTGCACCAGGTTGTGAACACGGCCTCGTTCATCACGCGCCTGGTGCGCATTACGCTTCACTGGGAATAACCGACTTGGGGGGACTTTTATTCCCAGACTGACTACGATGCACAGGCCGACATCGGGCTCATGGGCACGCAAGGTCGAAATCACACTTGCCTGTCGCCAGGGATAAAAGTGGCGTGCGCCGGAGAGTGCCCGTGGAACTACTAACTAATTATTTGGATCTTGAAGTCGTTTGCGGGGTCCTCAGCAGCTCCTTTGAGCCGATTCACGGAAACGGAATTGACCCTCCAAGGAATTTAGCCACCCTTGGAGCGTGACTCCAGCATCTTTCTTGATGTTCAAGAAGCGCAAACCCACCACGAAGGAGTCACTCCAAACCACTTCCGCCTTCGCATGAAAGGTCTGCCGCTCGACGCTTGGAAGCTCGAACTCCATCATGACGACTCCCTTGAGCTTTACGGGATTCGCCAGTTTGATGGCCAATCCGCCTTCACTCACATTCTTCATGCTGCCGGCAAAAGATTGCCCGAGAGGATTCTGAACCCGCACCGGCAAGTCAACGTCGTACCGGAAATACCTTCGATGTTCGCGTTCCATCTCGGCAACGGCGAGATCTAGAACGCTTTGCAGTCGGGTCTGCTGAATCGGCTTGCTGAGTACGAAGTTCGATCCTAACTCCAGGGCTGTTTCCGGGCTGGTCGAACCATTCACGATCGCCAAAATCAGGGTCTGTTTGTTCGCGGGAGTGCTCCGTAACTGGGCAAGTGCATTTGTTCCTCCCGGCACATCATCACAGTCGATCACAAGTCCGTCCAAATGCCGGCGGGAGCCGAGCTCGGTTGCACTGGCAGAATCCTGGCGGAGATGAAGCGAGGCTCGGTGCGGACCCAGACTTGCCTGGAAATGAGCGAACACAGTGGGGTCGCAGGTCACGATCATGCACTCCAAGGCCATTTCGCGATCTTAGCAAATTGAGTTCCGGCGCCTGTAGTAACCGACGTGCATGGAACCTGTGATGCCTGACGCAGTCCCTTGATCGTTGATCGGGTGTGGCGTTGGTTCGACAACGACACAAACGATCCAACGATCGGAGAAAACAACAAGCGACGTGCCGACGTTTTCTGGGCGGTTACAGCTCTCGCACCCGGCTCTCGCTCTTCCGGATGGGAACGCCGAGGGTTTGGCGTCTTTCGAGAGCCGAAGGCGAGGGCACGCCCACCACTGCCGCCGGCGGCACACAAAAAACAGCCCCACATTTCTGTGGGGCTGGCTCAAAAGCAGATGATCTTCCTTTTTCTTATTCTTTACCCGTGCCCTTCAAAGTCGAGGTCTGCGGGCTGCCCACTGCGTTATCCGACACCTGCAACGTCCCCGTCTCCGTCCCCACTCCGGTGGGAGTGAACACAACGCCGATGGTGCAGCTGGCGTTCGAGGTCAACTCAGACCCACACGTCGTCGTTGAAACACTGAAGGGGCCGGTCGTCGAGATCGACAGGTCTTGAAGGATTATGTTCTGGTTGTTCTTCAGAGTGAACGTCTTCGCAGCACTCGACTTCCCAACCACGGTTGCCGCGTAGGTTGCGGTCGCAGGTGTTAACGCCGCCTGCGCCTTGCCCGTGCCCGACAGCGAGACCGTTTGTGGACTGTTTGTGCCGTTGTCGTTGACCGAAAGCGTGCCCGTCAGAGCTCCCACCTGGGTCGGAGTGAAGGTAACGCTGATCGTGCAATTCTTTCCCGCAGCCAAGGTGCTGCCGCAGGTGTTGGTTTCGGTGAAATTAGCGCTCGTTGTGATGCTGCTGAAGTACATCGTCGTGCTCGAATTGTTGGTGAGTGTGGCCTTCTTCGCAGCGCTCGATGCCTCAACCACGACGGTGCCAAACGAGAGCGATGCCGGCGTCAGACTGATATCTGCACCGTTAACAGTTGGCGCCACGGTGAGGCTCAACGAGGTTGCGTTCGTCAAGCCGCCCGACGTGCCCAGGATGGTCACGATGAAGTTTCCGGCGGTAGCCGAACCGGTAGCTGCCAGGTTCAGCGTGCTGCTGGAGGTTGTAGGATTCGGCGTGAAGGTTGCTGTCACACCGCTCGGCACGCCCGTGGCGGACAGAGTAACGTTGCCGGCGAAGCCGTTCTGCTTGTTCACCGTGACGGTGGTGTTGACGTTGCTGCCCTGAATGACCAACACGCTGCTCGGTGAAGATGAAATCCCAAAATCCGGGCCCGCTTCTGTCAGGAACGCATTGATAAGACCGGTCGTGTTTGGACTACCCCAGCCGGTCGCCAAATCGTACCCGGGCGTTGTCGGAAGCCCGTCGCTGCCGCTGACGACGTCGTGGAAATCGGTTTCATAACCCGGCCCAAGACCAAAGTCGGTATAGATGGTGGGGTTAATGAATCCGACCGGTGACGTGTAGCCATTGTTCGCCAGATTCTGATTGACCAGAGCGATGTATGCGGCCCACATCGGCGCCGCAAAACTGGTACCGCCGTAGTCGTTTTCAGTACAACCGCTTAGGCCGGATTGGTCGGCGCAGACGTAGAAGGTAAAATTCGCGTTTGCCGAGACGTCTGAGACGTTCCGATAAGTCGTTGACCCCTTGTTGGCTGCGGTAATCACGCCCGGCAGTTGCTGCCAGGAGGGAATCGGTTCATTGGTTCCCCAGCCGCCGCCACCGTCAACCCACGCGCTTTCTGAGGCCCAGTCGCCGCCCGGGCCGGTTGTTTCCAAATCCGTCCCACCGACCGTCTGAACGTAGGGAGAATTCATCGGCCACGGAGAGGAGCCTTCATAGGCCCCACTGTCGCCAGCCGCTTGAAAATAAGTCTGACCCTGCGCGATCATTTTCTCGAAGTAGGGATTGTCCGTGCTGGGGTCTGCCGGACTCCAGCTCCACGAAGAGCTCAAATTCGCCGGGAGCGGAGTGTCGGAAGACATGCCGCTTAAGAGAGCGGTGTCGCTCGATCCCACATAGACATAAATCGTGTTCAAGTTCGGAGCCATGCCGGCTGCCTGCGTGATGTCAATCGTCTGTTCGGTATCGTCACAGCCTCCGCCGGCCTCGGTACAGAGAATGGCAGTTCCATCCGTGGAAATGCCGACGATGGGGACATAGAGTGTTTGCCCCGCACCCTGATAGTAGGTATTCACGTCTTCGATATCGAATCCAGCGTACTCGAGCAGGCCGACATTCTGACCAGCGCCGGTGAGAGCCGATCCTTCGTAGTAGGCCGCGCGCATGTCGCTGCCGCAGAAAGACTGGCCGGGGCAGGAACCCGTAGTCGCCAAGGGCTGTACCTTGAAATTATTACGCACGTAGAGAGGACGCGGGATCGCATAGTTGTCCAAACCTGTGATGTGCCAGAGCTGGAACGGCAGATCCACCGTCGGCTCACGATCCGGAGCGTAGAAGTTGCGGTTTTCCGTAGGGTGCTTATAGAGACCCATGGTGACGTGGAAGGCTTTCTCGATGACATCTACCGTGCCCGAGAGCCGCACGTCCATGCTGTCGCGCGAGCCGCCCAGCAAGGTAAAGCCGTTCGCCTTCGCGAAATTAACCAGGGAATCGTAATCTTGCTGACTCGGACCAAACCTCTCCGTGAACTCTGGTACGGTCACGTAGTGCCGGTAGGAAGAACTTTTAGGATCGGAAACTTCTTTTACGAAACTGTCCAACTCCGGCTGATGACGCACCGCCAAAACAATATCGACGGGCAGGGTCTGTGAGACGGGAAGCCGGCCGACCAATGGCGCCTGCCCATTGAGCGTTGCTTCGCGCACATGACGCGTCAACAGGGTCCGTGACTGCGCCTGGCCAACAACATTCACGAACGCCACGATTGCGACGAGCGTGAGCAGAAATGCAATCTGTCTTCGATTCACGATTTCTCCTTGTAATCTAAGCTGTCAATCTTCTGGAATATCGTTCCGGTCCGTAGCTCGGCACAAGAAGCCCCCACGTGTGAACCTGGTCAACATGCCTGATTGGACTGGAATCCCTCGGCGGTAGAGCAGGGCCAAGTCTACAATCATTTTGCCTGCTCAAACAAGATGAAACATTTTTCACTAAGACCGCACACGAATGTCTCCGTCGGTCCAGGTCAGAAGCCGAGACTCTCCGAGCGCAAACGCGGCCCCACCGCTCCTGCGGGGCCTGCTCAAAAGCAGACGATCTTTCCTCCGATCTCTCCTCTTTTTTGTTATTTCTTACTCCTTTGCCGTGCCCGTGAGATCGAGTTCTGCGGGCTGTTCACGGCGTTATCCGACCCGCGCAGTGTCCCTCTGTTTCCCCCTGCTCTGTTGGAGTGAACACCGCTTCAACGTGCGCACTGGCGTTGGAGGTCAATTGCGCCTGGCACGTCGTCGAGCAAACGCTAAAGGGACCACTGTCGGGATCGAGACGTCTTGAAAGATTAGGTTCTGATTGTTCTTCAGAGGGATCGTCTTCGCTGCACTCGACGTTCCCGACCGTTGCCGGAAACGTCGCGGTCGCAGGTGTTGCTCAGACAAAAAAGCCCCAGATCGCTGTGGGCTAGATCAAGGCAAGACGATCCTAATTCTCCCCAGTGCCGGTCAGCGTCGATGTCTGCGGGCTGTTCTCGGCGCTATCAGACACCTGCAACGTCCCCGTCAATGTTCCTGTCTGGGTGGGAGTGAACACTACATCAATCGTGCAGGTGCCGAGGGCGGCTACGCTCGTCCCGCAGGTCGTCGTCGACACACTGAAGTCTCCGGTCGCGGAGATGACGATGCTGGTGAGAGCTACGTTCAGGTGGTTGGTAAGCGTAAACACTTTCGCTTTACTGGTCGCCCCGACTATCGTTCCCGTGAATGTCACGCTGGCAGGTGTGATTGCGGCCGGAGCTCCGCCGGTGCCCGACAGTGGGACCGTTTGTGGACTGTTCGCGGCGTTGTCGTTGATTGTGAGCGTCCCCGTCTCTGCTCCAATCAAGGTCGGAGCAAAGGTAACTTTGATCTGGCAATTCTTTCCCGCAGCTAGGGTGCTGCCGCAGGGCTTCGAGCTCGTGGCCAGGGCGAAATCGCCGCTGGTCGTGATGCTGCTGATACTCAGCGCTGCGCTGCCGCTGTTGGTAAGCGTCACTGTCTTCGCCGCGCTCGTCTCGCCCAGAACGATTTTGCTAAATGCGAGAGAGGTCGGTGACAGCGTGACCGCGGGACCGGAGCCGCTCGAGTTCACGGTGAGGCTCAGCAAAGTCGTGTTCGACAAACTTCCCGATACGCCGCTAATGGTCAACGAGACCGTCCCGGTTGTGGCCGAAGCGCTAGCCGTCAGCGTCAACAAGGCGGTGGAGGTCGCGGGATTCGGACTGAACCCTGCCGTCACGCCACTCGGCAAGCCGGAAGCGCTCAGCGTAACGCTGCCGCTGAAGCTGTTCAAAGGATTGACCGTGATGGTGCTCGTGCCGCTATTGCCCTGGGTGGTCGTGACGCTGGTGGGTGAGGCTGAAAGCGTGAAATTCGGCTCCGGCGGTCCCGCCAGGTCGTTGATCAGGGAGGGCCCGATCGGACTGCCCCAGCCCGTCGCCAGATCGAAGCCGGCGACGGCCGGGTAGCCCGGATTGCCGTTACTGCCGATCGTAATGTCGTTGAAATCGGAGAGATAGTCTGGCCCAACAGCAATATTGTAAATCGCCGGATTAATGAATCCGAGTGTCGGATTGCCGTTGGCAACGGATTGTTGGTTGACTAAAGCCATGAAGCCGGCCCACATCGGCGCCGCAAAACTGGTTCCCCCATATACGTTGGCCGTACACGTGGTTTGGTCGGCACAAACGTAAAAACTCCAATTCGCGTTTGCCGAGACGTCCGGGGAGTTCCGGTAAACCGTGGATCCTTCGTTGGCCGAGTTGATCACACCCGGAAGCTGTTGCCAGGAAGCAATCGGAAATTTGCTGTTTTCGTAGTAGCCGCCGCCGCCATCGATCCAAGCGGTTTCCGAGGCCCAGGCGCCACCCGGTCCGGTTGTCGCTAGGTCGGTTCCGCCGACCGCTGTAACGTACGAAGAAACTGACGGCCAAGTAGCTGCGCCGACCTTAGGATAGGCCCCGTCGTCGCCGGTGATTTCAAAAAAACTCTGCCCTTGCGCGGCAAATTGCATGAAGTAGGGATCGTCGGTTTGGGGGTCGATCGGGCTCCAGGTCCAGGAAGAACTCAATTGCGCACTGAGCGGTTTGTGCGTGGACATGCTACTCAAAAGGGCGGTATCGGTGGTCCCTACGAATACGTAGAGTCCTGCCATGCCCGGAGCCATGGAGATCGACTGCGTCATGTCCAGAATCGGTTCCGTATCATCACAGTCCGGCGCCTGGCAGAGCAGCTCACCTTTGCCAACGGCAACACCCGTGACCGGGACATTATCAGTCTGCCCAATGTTCGAGAAGTAGGTGTTCAGATCGACGATGTCATATCCGGTGTACTCCAGTAAACCGAGCGTCTGGCCCGCGCCGTTGAGAGGTCCTGACCCGTAGTAGGCCGCCAGCATGTCGCTGCCGCAGAAAGACTGATCGGGACAAGAGCCTGTTGCGGCCTGGGGCTGCACTTCGAGATCTGCTCTGCGCATCAAACCGGGACGCGGGATCGAATAGTTGTCCAGACCCGAGATGTGCCAGAGCTGGAACGACAGGCCTACCGTGGGCTCGCGATCCGGAGCGTAGAAGGTGCGGTTTTCCGTGGGGTGCTGGTAGACGCTCATGGTCACGTGGAAGGCTTTCTCGACCGCCGCCACCGAGCCCTCGAGCTGCACATCCCTGGCATCGCGGGAGCCGCCGAGTACAGTAAAGCCATTCGCTTTCGCGAGCAGAATCAGGGCATCGAAATCGTCCTGGCTCGGGCCAAACCGCTCGGTAAACTGCGGCACCGTAACAAAGTGACGGTATGAGGGGCTAGCAGGATCGTAGAGTTCTCGTAGGAAATCTTCCAACTCTTTCGGATGGCTCAGGGCCAGAACAATGTCGAAATCGATCGATTGCGTCGCGGGGAGCCGGCCAACAAGTTGAGCCTGCCCGTTGAGAGCCGCTTCAGGCACATGATGCGTCAACAGCGGACGCGGCTGCGCCTGGCAGTCGGCACTCACAGAGGACACGATCGCGACGAGCGCGAGCACGAATAGGATAAGGCTTCGATTCACGATTTCTCCTTGATGATCTCAAGGGTCAATCTCTTGGGAGATCTTTACGGTCCGTAGCAGGGGACTCGAACCCGCACGCAAACGCAGTGCGTGGCGTCAGTATACAGCCGCCCCAAACTGCAAGGGAATGAAAATATAGCGGGATTAGTGGAAAACTTGAGTTTGGGAGCAACGATCAATGCTAATAGCGCGCTAGTACCGCTCAACTGCGTACGAAGTGTCTTCAGTGATACGTAATTTCTTGCGGGTCATCAGGCTCATGCGTAAGGAATTCGATCAGCGTGCTGTCTCGGCCAAAACAGACAACGCGCCACTTGCAAAAAACGCCCCGCATCCCTCCTCATCTGGCCCAAAGCAGACAGTCTTTATTTGCCGGTACCTGTCAGACTCGATGTTTGCGGGCTGTTACTGGCGCTATCTGACACCTGCAAGGTCCCCGTCAACGTCCCTGTCTGGGTTGGAGTGAACACAACGTCAATGGTGCACGTGCCCGAGGCGGCTACGCTCGTCCCGCAGGTCGTTGACGAGACACTGAAGTCGCCGGTCGTCGCGACGGTAACGCCGGTTAGGGCCACGTTTTCGTGGTTCTTAAGCGTAAACACCTTCGCCGCGCTGTTCGACCCCACCTTGGTTGCCGAGTACGACGCGGTTGCAGGCGTTAACGCGGCCGGGATCTCGCCGGTTCCGGTGAGCGCTGCCGTCTGTGGACTGTTCGAAGCGCTGTCGGAGACCGAAAGCGTCCCTGTCTCGGTCCCCACTTCAGTCGGAGTGAACTCCACGTCGATGCTGCAAGTGCCCAAGGCGTTCACGCTGGTCCCGCAGGTCGTTGACGAGACTTGGAAGTCTCCAGTGGTCGAGATCGTAACTCCGGTTAGCACGACATTCTGGTGATTGGTGAGCGTAAACACTTTTGCCGCGCTCGATGTCCCGTCCGCCGTTAATGCGTATGTTGCGGTCGCTGGCGCTAACGCGGCTGGGGAACTGCCGGTGCCGGACAAGGGCAGCGTCTGTGGACTGTTCGCGGCATTGTCGTTGATCGTTAGCGTCCCCGTGTTCGATCCCGCCTGAGTGGGAGTAAAGGTAACCTCGATCTTGCAATTCTTTCCGACCGCCAGCGTGCTGCCGCAGGGCTTCGTGCTGGCCGCCTGTGCGAAAGCACCGCTGGTCGAGATGCTGCTGATGTCGAGCGTTGCGCTCCCGGTGTTGGTGACGGTGACGGGCTTGGCAGCGCTCGTCTCTCCGACCACGAGGCTGGCAAATGTGAGAGAGGCTGGCGACAGACTGACCGCCGGAGCGAGATTGCTCACGGTGAGGTTCAAGGTCGTCGTGTTCGTCAAGCTGCCCGACATTGCCGTGATGGTGATGGGGCTCGAGCCGGTGGCAGCCGTGCCGCTGGCCGTCACAGTGAGCGTGCTGGTCGAGCTTGTAGGATTTGGGTTAAAGGTCGCCGTCACACCGCTAGGCAGAGCAGAGGTGCTCAAGGTAACGCTGCCGCTGAAACCGTTCACCGGATAGACCGTAGTGGTGCTCGTCCCGCTGCCACCCAGAGTGACCGTGAGGTTGCTGGGATTCGCGGTAATGTGAAAGTTTGGAGTCCCACCTGCGCCACACCCCGGAAAGAGGAAGCTGCCGATCGCGGTGCTCCAGTTGAAGCCACCGTTCACTCCGGTCGCCTGCAGATATTCTTCGGTGTACCAGAAGGTACAGTCGTCGGTGGGATCGACGGTCATCGAAGTGTAGTCGCCCCAGCGATCAAAGCCGCCGCTGCTCTGCGAACCTGATCCCGCCTGCAACACCACTTCGGTTTCGAGAGTGCCCAGCGGGTCGGAAGGCATTTGACCAGCGTAGTTAACCGAAGGATAGTCTCCGGCGCCTGAACCGGACCAACTGTAGCCGACGGCGATGTCCTGATTCTGATCCATGGCCACCGAAGGCATCCAGCGCCAATTCGCATCCGGCGCATAAGTTCCAGACTGGTACAGGAAAGGACCGGTCTCGGGATTGTGGATTTCGTACCAGCGCGGGCCGCCACTGCTGCCCGCTACGATCGAGTGGCTGACCAGCAGCGTCGTGTGATCGCCGAAATTACGGTACACCAGACGGTACATCAGGCGGTCCGACAGAGCCTCCAGCGGATCGCTGCCCGCGGTCGGCTGCGGTACGCAGTCGTTGTGGCCGCCTGCGTTTTGGCACAGGGGCGTGAAAGCGGGAACCGGAATCAGGGTCGGGCCGGTGAAGGTCGAATTCGTCGGGGTGTTGAAATCAACGTGGAACGCGAACATGGACAGATTGGCGCTGCCATCGGGATCCAGTTCCATGAAGAAGTTGGGAGTACCCGTAGCAGGAGGAATGGCTCCGTCCAGATCCGATGGCAACAATGAGGACTGATCCGAATTCTGCTGGAAGCACTGCATGGTAGCGGTATTGCCAAGAAGCATGTTGGTGCGGTCCGCCGCGCACGCATTGGCGCCGACAAATGCGCTTCCCGTGAGCGCGAAATTATTAAAGGTGAAGTAGTAAGCGTCCGGCCATACGCCAAACTTCGGGTAGTCCGGGAAATGGTTGAACGGAAACGCATACCGGTTGAAGGCTCCGGTCGCATCGGAAGTCTGTGAAACGGCCACACACTCGTAATCGTCGCCCGAGTCGTTGAGGGCAAACTGGGCAACCACCCAGACCTGAGCAATCGCATCGAACCGCACGACGGTGTCGCCGCTGTTATCGTCCTGACAGGATCCACCGAATCCCGACCAGAAATCATTCCCGGCGAGCGGACCTAATAACGTGTTTCCGCTCTTGTCGAAAACCTGATACGTCGTGTTCACATATTGAACGTATTGTGTCGTGCCCGGCGCACCGTCGTTGTCCGGTGGCATGCAGTTACAGAAAAAATCGTCGCCATAGCCGATGCCTTCAAATTCTATGTTCAGGCCCGGGGTCTGCTCGTGCGGAGAATTCTCCGCCGTCTGCAACACCGGGTCCTTTTCAAGCTGAGCGCTCCAGTTGTGACGGATCACGGGATTCTCGATTTCGTGCAGAGGAGGTGTGCCGTATTCTGGAAGCAGCGGTGCGATCTCGCGCAGTACCGGCCCGGTGTCGTGCTTGAATTCCTTGACGACGATCGCTCCCGTTTGCACCGCCTTCGGTTGCTGAGCGAATGCCGGCCATGTCAGAAAGGCCGCCGCCAGGAACACCACGGCCGCCGCTTGTTTGGCAATCAGCTTTTCTTCGCCGACCTCTCTCACTTCTTTTCCCCTGTGATTTCGGACGGGTCGTAAACGCCTTCCAGTTCGAACACCAGCACATCGTCGGCGTCGAGCTTTTCTTCGTAGGAGCCGCCGCCTTTGATCCCTTTCAGCTTCCCGGTACCGCGCATCAGACTCCAGCGTCCGGTCGCCGTCGCCGGCCCTTTTTCGGCCAGCACCTGGCTCATGATCTTCCAGGTCAGTTTCTCGCCGCTGTCCAGAGTGTCGGTTTCGAAGCCATTGATATGGAGCATGCCTTCGCTTTTCTCGGCAAAACCGACTGCCACTCCATCCTTTGTTTTCGCGCCCAGGATCACGAGCGGCTCGGTCCAGGTGCACTTGCGCCGGGCGATCATTAGAGCGTGTCCGGGACGGTCTGGCACGTCGATCGAGTACGCCGGATCGGGTTTGTCGCAGCGGACTTTGCCTTCGACTGCGACAAAATTGGGATTTCCCTTCTTCAACTCTTTTTCTCTCTCGTCTTTGTCTCTGTCTTTGTCTTGGGCAGTTGTAAAGACGGAAAGTGCCACCAGTAATGAAAAGAGAGAAAGGATCTGGGCGCGGAACTGGAACTTCCTGACCTCAAGCATTCGCTAAACTCAACCTCTCTGCTCTGCGTTCGATTCAGCAATTGCAGTTTTCCCAGCGGTTCGAGCGTATTGGTAACGCTGGCTTCCGATCTGCCAAGTTACAACATTGCGGAAGTAGTCGAGCCCGCTCGGAAAGCGGGTGGGGTTTGGGGAAGATACCAGTATTTGTAGCTTATACATCGGTTTTCCGGAAAAGGCAAAGCAAAAACGACACGCGGCCCGGCCTCGGGCGAAGATGAATTTGTTTGCACACTACAAGTCACAAGCAGAGAGGAAAATGACACTTTTTGTCAGGAAGAACTTGCATGAACGCAAAGCAGGCCTTGCAAACGGGCGTGGTTTCAGCTCGCCAGCAATGGGGGTGTCTGCGACGGGCCCCGCTCCCTTTCGAGCCTCGCGGCGACCGTCAGCACGACCTCTTCCTCCCACGGCCGCCCGACGATCTGCACGCCGATCGGCAAGCCTTGTTCGGAATAGCCCATCGGAACCACGGCGGCAGGAAGACCCAGCAGGTTAAACCACTCGCAATAGCTCCAGGCGTCGAGATATTTCACCGTCTTTCCTTCCACCTGCCACTGCCGTTCGCCGTGACGAAAAGCGGGAATCGCAGCGGTCGGGCAAATCAGCACGGGATAGTTCCGCATCTGGAGGAGGATTTTCTCGCGCACCGCATCGCGTCCCAGCCAGGCTGCCAGCAGCGACGCGTCAGACTGCGAAGCGTTGAGGCGCGCGGGCGCAATTTTGGTCCAGGTCTGAAACTCCCGCAGAATCGGACTCAGTTCGGACTCGTGGCCGCGCAACATGGGATCCAGAATCATCCCACCAGCCCTGCCGAAGAATTCCCACCAGAGCCGGCGGGCTTCTTCGAGCCCCTCGGGACGAAATGGCTCGACGCGAAATCCGCAACTGAACAACGTAGACGCCGCATGCTCGACCGCGGACCTGGTCTCTTCGGTGACCGGCGTTCGGCCATCGTCTTCGAAAAACCCGATGGGGATGGCATCGACCGCCCTCTCATGAAGCTCGCGCAGCTCGACCGGCGCTGCACACGGATCTCCGTCGTCCCACCCCGCCAGCACTTCAAACAGCGTCCGTACATCTTCTATGGTGCGCGCCATCGGCCCTACCACTCCGATCAATGCAAACGGCCCGCCAGATTTCGGATAATGCCCGGTTGTGGGAATGCGTCCGGGAGTGGGCTTCAACCCGCAGATCCCGCAGAAATGCGCCGGGACGCGGATCGAACCGCCGCCATCGCTACCCACTCCGCCGGCGGAAAGTCCCGCGGCAATAGCGGCCGCTTCGCCGCCGCTCGATCCCCCCGCAGTGCGCGTCAGGTCCCAGGGATTGTTGGTGCGGCCATAAAGAAGGTTGTCGGTTTCCCAGGCCATGAGCAGTTCGGGCGTGTTGGTGACGCCGAGGATCACGGCACCCGCCGCGCGCAGACGCGCAACCAGCGGCGCATCCCCAGAGACGATGTGTCCGGCGCGCAGACGCGTGCCGGCTTCGCACCGATGTCCGGCGACATCGATCGAAGATTTGATGGAAACAGGCACACCGTGCAGCGGCCCAAGTTCGTTTCCGGACCGAACCGCCTTCTCGGCCGCGCGCGCCTGCGCCAGCACAGCTTCGGGCTGGCAGTCGACGAACGCGTTCAGCCTGGGATTCAACCGTTCGATGCGATCGAGATGAACGCGCGCCACCTCCACCGGAGAAACCGCTTTGCGGCGGATCTGCGCGGCAATTTCCCGCGCAGAAAGAAGGGTGCTTGAGGTCATGCTGTGTGAGAATGACAAAACGAAACCTCAGGATATCAGCGAAGGGATCCGACGGTGGGATTTAGAGTGCTGTTTGTGATCAAGGGCTCGGAGCGAAGCCCCTGCAGCGTGGCGGAGCGGAAGCGGCGCCGCATCGAGCTTCAACTTTTTCACGTGGGGCGCTCTCTCATCATGCATTGGAAGGAATCGAGGACCTTGGTCAGGCGCAACCGTTCTACCGGTTTTCCAGTAGAGTATTCAGTTACCTCATCACCGGCAAGGAACATTGGCAAGGAATGACGAATAGCCTCAGCGTGAAGATTCGGTTCGCAGCATGTCTTTTCCTTCTGACGCTCTTTCTAACGGCACCAGTCCGGGCAGGATCGAAGGGCCATCCTCGAAAACCCGAGAATCCCTCAGACCCCGGGTACGGATTCGCCCTGGCAGCCGCCAAACACTTCATGCACTCGTGGCAAACCGGAGATCTGGAAAACGGAATGGTCCTGCTGCGCGACGGCATCCGGCAATCGCAGAACGCAGACACGCTGGAACAGTTTTTTTCGATTGGAGCAGAGCGCGCCTTCGAGATCGCGCGCGGCCATGGAGATGACGGTCGCTACCGTTTCCCGGTCGTACTGGTCATGCCGCGAGGATCGTCCCACATCACTCGTAAATTTTCCGAAATCGTCCTGGTCGAGACTGGCCAGAACGACTGGGTGGTAGATAAACTTCCATAGGTCAGTCCTTGATGAACTCTGTCCCGTTAGCTTTGAAAGGTATGGCTTCCGCCATGCCGTTACGAACAATAGAACTTGCGGCTTTAGCCGCTGAGGCTCGCATTCATGAAGCGTATCCATAAAGTTGCCGTTCTTGGTGCGGGCACCATGGGCGCCCGCATCGCTGCGCACTTTGCCAACGCGGGAGTGCCGTCCTTGCTGCTCGACATCGTTCCCCCAAACGCAGACAGCGCGGGGCGCAACACAATCGCGGCTGCCGGACTCGACGGCGCCAGGAAATCGAAGCCCGCAGCATTCTTCGAAGCCTCCCTGTCGCGTCTGGTGAGCGTGGGAAATTTCGACGACGACCTCAAACTCCTGGCCCATGTCGACTGGATTATCGAAGCAGTCGTCGAGAATCTTGAAGTCAAACGGTCGTTGTTGAAAAGGATCGAAGCCATCCGCAAGCCCGGGACCATCGTCACCACCAACACCAGCGGACTACCGGTCGAAAAGATCGCCGAGGGCTTCTCGGAAGACTTCCGGCGTTCGTGGTTCGGCACGCACTTTTTTAATCCGCCGCGCTATATGCGGCTGCTCGAACTGATTCCCACCCCAGAATCCGACCCAGCCCTGATCGAAGCCGTCTCGCACTTCTGCGACGCGCAACTCGGCAAGGGCGTGGTTCTCGCAAAAGATACTCCCAACTTTATCGGCAACCGCATCGGCACATTTTCCGTGCTCAATGTGATGCGGCTCATGCAGGAAATGGATCTGACCATCGAAGAGATCGACGCGCTCACCGGCCCGGCCGTAGGCTGGCCGAGTTCGGCCACGTTTCGCACGATCGATCTGGTCGGTCTCGACGTTCTCGGCCATGTGGTGTCGAACATGACCAAAAACGTGCATGACGAGCGCAGCGAATTACAGCTTCCTGCCTTCTTTCGCCAGATGATCGAACGCAAGTGGCTCGGCGACAAAACCAAAGGCGGCTTTTACAAGAGACTGAAAGGCGGCGACGGACGGGACGACGAGCGCATGGCGCTCGACTGGAAGACGCTCGAATATCATCCGCGGCAGAAGCCAAAATTCGCCGCGCTCGAGATGGCAAAAAATGTCGAAGAGGTGGGAACGCGAATCCGAATGCTGCTCGGCGTCGACGGTGCTGGCGCGCCGCCGAAAGCCGACAAGGCGGCCACGTTCCTCTGGGCCGCGCTTTCCGATCTGTGGACGTATTCTGCCAATCGCATTCCCGAAATTTCCGATTCCGTGGTCGAGATCGATCAAGCCATGCGCCAGGGCTTCAGTTGGGAACTCGGCCCCTTCGAACTCTGGGACGCGGCCGGTGTCGAAGCAACCGTCGCTCGCATGAAAAAAGAAGGACATCCGGTCGCAGCCAACGTGGAGAAGTTGCTCGGCTCCGGCAACAAGTCCTGGTATGCGGACGATCCGAACACGCCGTCGGGCCGATCATACTTTGATCTCGCGAGCGGCGGGTTCAAACCGGTGGAAGTTTCCGCCGGAGTTTGGTCGGTTGAAGTCGCCATCAAAACGAAATCGAAGGGCGTGGTCAAGAAAAATTCCGGCGCCTCGCTGATCGATCTGGGCGATGGCGTCGGCTGCATCGAGTTCCACTCCAAAATGAACGCGCTCGGCGCCGATATTATTTCGTTGGTCCTGCAGACGCTGAAGCCGGGCGGCCCAGGCGATGCCTTCGACGCCTTCGTGGTCTCCAACGACGCGCAGAATTTCTCTGTGGGCGCGAACCTGATGCTGCTGCTCATGGGAATCCAAGAGGAAGAGTGGGACGACATTGACCTTGGCATCCGTCAGTTTCAAGGCATGACCCAGGCCATAAAATTCTCACCGAAGCCGGTGGTAAGCGCGCCTTTCGGACTCTCTCTCGGCGGCGGTTGCGAAATTCCGCTGCACTCCGCCGCTCGCCAACCGCACGCCGAACTCTACATGGGACTGGTCGAGGTCGGAGTCGGCCTGCTTCCCGGCGGAGGCGGCTGCAAGGAAATGCTGCTACGCGCGGTGGAGAGCGCGGCTTCGATTCGTCCCGACGGACGCAGCGAATCGGTCGGGCTGATCGAGGCGATGAAGAAAGCCTTTGAAACCGTCGCCACCGGGAAAGTATCAACCTCTGCGGAAGAAGCTCGCGGACTAGGATTTCTTTCGAGCTCTGACCGAGTCACCATGAATCGAGAGCGCGTTCTCTCCGACGCCAAAGCGCGCGCGCTCGAACTGGTGGCGGCGGGCTACGAACCTCCGGTGATGCGGACGAGCATCCCCGCGCCCGGCGAGAACATCCTTGCCGCTCTGAAACTTGGCATTTACCTGATGCGCCAGGGCGGCTTCGTCAGCGATCACGAGCAGAAGGTAGGGACCAAAATCGCCGAAGTGCTCTGCGGAGGCATTGTCACTGCCGGCACGCCGGTCAGCGAGCAGTACTTGCTCGACCTGGAGCGTGAGGCGTTCAAATCGCTATGCGGCGAAAAGAAGACGCAGGAAAGAATCCAGTTCACGCTCAAAACGGGTAAAACGCTGAGGAATTAACTCGCCTGGGACGAGCGCGCGAGCGTGTGCGAAAGGGCGCTCGCCCGTCCCAGGTTTAGGTTAACGACAGCCACCCTCGGCTGTTCAGGCCGAGCGCGGCCCGGCAGCTGCAAGTTTCTTACCTTGCCGGCCTCTAAATTTAGTTCGACAGCGCCCGGTCCGAACGAGAACGCGCCCGCCCCCCGCAACAGCAGCGTCGCGGCCATCGCAATCACCAACAGATGATATTCGAATCCCTCGCCTTTCTGAGTGCCCATCCAGTTCATGAAGAATCCGTTCGCCAGGTGAACCATGAAGATCGCCCCAATCATCAGGCCGGTAATTCCGAGGGCGGCAATGCGAGTAAGCAAACCGACAATCAGCCCCAGTCCGCCAAAGAATTCTGTCGAGATGATCAGAAATGCGACGGGAGCCGGCATGCCCATGTGCGTAAAGAATCCCATGGTGCCGTGAAACCCGAAGCCGCCAAACCAGCCCAGCATTTTCTGCGAGCCATGCGCGAGAAACACCACACCCAGAACCAGCCGCAAGATGGTAAGGGTCACGTCGTTGCTTGTACTCATCAGCCTGTTCAACATTGTTTCCTCCTGGCGGAATCTGTCATCTCACGATCGTCGGTTGCGAGGATCCCGCGATTGTCGTTATAACGACATTTTAGTCTGATTCCCTTCCCAGGCCCAAGGATGCAACTTCCCGATGCTGGAGCCAATGCGCAGCAGCCCCGGCTCGCTCCCGGAAACATAAGCCGGGTTCCCCACGCGGCGTATAATCTGGAAACTAGATTTCGCGAAGGATGGTACAGGCAAACATGTCCCCAGGCAATGCAGGCAACGGCGATTCGGCGAACCACGCAAAGGGCAATGGTTTCGATGCGGTTCTGAAACCGCGGGCAGAGTGGCTGGCGAAGCGCAAGGCCGTCAACTCGGACGGCAACTTCTCTCAGATGCATTACGCGCGCCAGAGCCTGATCACGGAAGAGATGCGCTACGTCGCACATCGCGAAAGGATCACGCCCGAGCTGGTGCGCGATGAAGTCGCCCGCGGCCGCATGATCATTCCGGCAAACATCAACCACCCAGAACTCGAGCCGATGGCGATCGGCGTAGAGTCGTTGTGCAAGATCAACGCCAACATCGGCAACTCAGCCGTCACGTCGAATGTGGACGAAGAACTCAAAAAGCTGCACACCGCGGTTCACTATGGCGCCGACACGGTCATGGACCTCTCCACCGGCGGCGACATTCCGACCATTCGCCAAGCGATCCTCCGCAATTCGCCCGTCCCCATCGGCACGGTTCCGATTTACGAAGCGATCTCGCGCGTAAAGCGCGTCGAAGATCTCAATGCCAGCGTGATGCTCGAAGTGATCGAAGAGCAGGCGCAGCAAGGCGTGGATTATATGACCATTCACGCCGGCGTGCTCATTCAATATGTGCCCATGGTGTCAAAGCGCATCACCGGCATCGTCAGCCGCGGCGGCGCGATCCTTGCGCAATGGATGACCCATCACCACAAGCAGAATTTCCTCTACCAATGCTTCGAAGACATCTGCCGGATTTTCGCGAAGTACGACGTAAGCTTTTCGCTCGGAGACGGCCTGCGTCCTGGCTGCCTCGCCGACGCCAGCGATGAAGCCCAATTCGCCGAACTCAAAACCCTGGGGGAGCTCACCCGCATCGCTTGGAAGCACGATGTGCAGGTCATGATCGAAGGCCCCGGCCACATTCCGATGCACAAGATCAAGGAGCAGGTGGAAAAAGAAAATGAATGGTGCCATGAGGCTCCGTTTTACACGCTCGGGCCGCTCGTCACCGACATCGCTCCCGGCTACGACCACATCACCTCCGCCATCGGAGCGGCGATGATTGGCTGGTACGGCGCGTCGATGCTCTGTTACGTCACACCGAAAGAACATCTCGGGCTGCCCAACGAAAAAGATGTGAAGGACGGAATCATCGCCTACAAGATCGCAGCCCATGCGGCCGACGTTGCCCGCCAGCGTCCCGGAGTGCGCGATCGTGACGACGCGCTCAGCTATGCCCGCTATAAGTTCGATTGGGAAAAACAGTTCGAACTTTCGCTCGATCCCGAGACCGCCCGTTCGATGCACGACGAAACCCTCCCCGAAGAGGGATACAAAACGGCAGCCTTCTGCTCCATGTGCGGTCCGAAGTTCTGCTCGATGAATTACTCCAGCAAAGTGGACGAATACAACAAGCAGGTCCACGGTCTGGAGAAGAAGGACTATTCGGAGTTAGTAGAGAAGCTGCTAACGATCAAGTAGCGCGCGCACGGAAAACGACCGTGCCCGTGTGGCGACGGGCGTTCCGTCCGTCCGAGGCCGGCGTTGCCCCGCTTCTCCCGCGGTTCGAGGCGGGCTAGCGGACCGCCTGACTACGGCCATTCAAAAAAAACCGTGGCCGAGCGCGCGGCATCATGCCCTCCCCGATAATAGATATCGTGGGATACACCACGATGGATCCCCATGCTCTGGGCGACAGTTTTCCCGCCAAGCCCAAAATTCGACGAGAGGGGGTAACCGCAGTACTAAAGAGTAACGGGCCGGCCCGGACAAGCAAAACCAGCTTAGAATGAGTGGTACCCGCGAAAGCCAGGAAGGAGATTCCGGTTCCGATGCCACAGCCGACGTCACAGTATAACCAACTGCTGGAGGGATTTGAGAGGTATGGGCGCTCCGCCGATGGCGTGAACTCTCTCATGCAGCACATCGCCGAGCGCCTTCATCAAGCGCTGACACGCTACAACTGGGTTGGCTTTTACTTGATGGAAGCCCCCGCTTTCGCCGCTCTGGTGCTCGGACCGCACGTCGGCAGCTTCAAACCCACCCTGCGGATCCCGCTCGACAAAGGATTGTGCGGAGCGGCGGCCACGTCCGGGAAGACCGTGGCCGTCAACAATGTTGGGGCCGATTCTCGGTACCTGGGCTCGGATATGGTGAAATCCAATATTGTCGTACCCATATTTGCGAAGAAACGGGTGGTGGCGGAGTTGTGTATCGAGAGCTATTTTGCGGATACTTTCACTCCCCAAGAGCAGAAATTCATCGAGGACTGCGCCTCCCTGATTGGCCGACACATGGAAAACGAGCCGCTGGCCGCGGCGAAAAATGCGGTCGGGTTACCGTAGGGACGATACCCCACCGCTTGCAAAAAAGCGCAAGGAGCGGGGCGCCCACATTTCATCCTTTAAATTCGGCGGCGCCATTCCATACCAACTGCACTGCGATTGCCAGGATCAGGAATCCGAAGATGCGGTTGATCGCGCCCATTGCGCCGGGGCCGAGGCGCTTGACGAACGGTCCTCCCAGGACCAGCAAGAGATAAACGGTCAGGCCGATGGCCGCGATTCCGATTAACATGCCCATGTATGAAAGAAGGTTGTCGGCTTCCGCTGCCAGTCCCATGACGACGCCGATCGAACCCGGCCCCGAGAGCATGGGCATGGCCATCGGCGTTAGCGAAATATCTTCTTTGGTCAGGGCTTCGTGGCTCTCTTCGGAAGTCACGCGGTGGGAGCCTGTGACCATGTCCCACGCCGTATTCGCCACGATCAAGCCGCCCGCGATTTTCAATACCGGCAGTGAAATCCCGAAGAAGTGGAGGACGAACCGGCCGAAGAGCATAAACACGACCAGGATCGCGATCACGTAGAGGGCGGTCTTCATCGCCGTCTGCCGTCGCTCCTCAGGCGAGTAGTCGGCGGTAAGACTGAAGAACAACGGAATGCCTCCGACCGGATTGACGATCGGAAAAAGCGTGAGGAAGGTCTCGGTCGCTGCGGAGGGCAGGTTGTGCAACAGATGCTGAATGGCCAAGTTGGCGTTCATCGTCTCCGTGCGGGCGAAGTTCGAGTATACCGCGCGCGGATGTCCCTGAAGCCTGCTCGGGGTGTCGGCATGGGTCTCAATCGTTTTACTTCGCGGCCTTTGGAGCGGGCTTTTTGTTGAGATAGATAACAGAGTTGGCCGCGATCACGCCTCCGCTCTGCGGACGCGGCTTCGGATGCTGGCGAGTATGCGCGGTCGTCCGCTTCTGTTTCGAGGCAGGCTCGAAGCGTTTGTCGAGATAGGTAACCGTGTCGCGCGCAATCAAGTCGTGTTCGTCCTGATGGGAGACTCTGGTGTGAGCGGTTGCAGCCAGACTAACGCCTTTCGCAATTTGCGCTGCTTCGGACGCGTGGCCGGAATCCGAATTTTCGGGCGCTGTCGGCAAGGCTGAACTGGAGACGTTTTCTGGTCGTCCTCGATCGGTCACCGAATCGGCAACGGTCGATCGATTAAAATCGGGACTCGCAATCGATGGGTCCGCCGCGGCTGATGGGGCCGCGACTGATGGGGCCGCGACTTTCTCCGCATTCAATCTCTCCGGACCTTGTGGAGCAGTCGTACCCGCGTGGCGCATGCCGAAAGCAAGGACCACGGCCAGCAGCACGATGCCGACAAAAGTCAAAGTTGCACTCCAGCGCCGTCCCGCGGACCCTTCCGGGGAATGATCGCGGCGCTGTTTCGCCGGTCGAGGCGGAACTATCACCGGCAAGACCTTGGTTACCGGGTTCATCGCTCCGTCCTTGACCGCAAAATAGCTCGGAGGTTTCATCGGCTCCTGCGATGGAACTTCGGTCGCAATTTGACGCGCGCCTTCTTCCGGACTGGGATCAGGATTAGGATGGGGTTCGGAATTGGGATCGCAATCGAGTGGACTTTGCAGCGGAGTCTCGGCTTTCGGGAAAATATTGACGACCGCAGATTGCGGAGTGTCGGCTGGGGACTGCACAGCTTCAATGCTCGGCTCGGGACTCGTGCGGACAGGCTGTTCGGGAAGGTGAGGCACTTCGGGGGATCCGGGCAGGCGGCGCCTGAAGTCGACCATGGGCGCTTTCAAATGATGCACAAACTCAAACGAAGCCAACCGCTCACCATGATGCGCTTTCACGTTGGCGATCAACTGATCCCCGGGTGGGGTATCGACGCGCAATTCGAGGTCGGCTAGATTGTCCGGGATTTGGTCGGGAGAGACAATTTCGACGGCGTACCCGCGGGCTAGCAGATCGAGTGCCAGCTCTTGCGAGCAGGCCTGCGATCGCGTGATGATCCTTGCCAGTGCCATAACTCGTGTCGCCTCGGCTCGTAGTCGGCCGCACGGTTGAGGCGGAATCCTGTAGCTGCGGTTAGCGGTGTTGCTCGAGCACCAGGGCGGCACGGTTCAAGGCCGACGCCAGCGCCGCGATTTGTTGCTCCGTGCGGCGAAGATCACCGCGATCAATCGCCTCGTTCACCCCGGGAATCACCACGGCCGCGTATCCGGTGTATTGGCCGGGCGCATAAATCGCATGGTGGAACCACGGACGGTTCGGTAAACCCTCTGGAATCAACAGCGCCCGCTCTGCGTTTTGAAGTTTAACATTAATTCGATCCGGCGCTGCCGGAATTTTTCGTTGCTTCTCGAACATTTTCGCGCCGGCGTCTTGCAGGCGGCGCGCGCCTTCGACGGCCGCCGAAAAGTCGGGCGTCCTGTCCCCGAAGCGGTCTCTACTTTTGTACTTGGCGCTTTCGAGGTAGACCAGAATCTCTTTGCCGTAATTCTCGTAGTCGTAGGGCAGCACGTCGGCACTGGCCATGCGCAACATTTCCAAACCGTAAACCCGGGCCATCTCCTGCTCGTAGACGAAGTCGGGATCGCCGAATTTCTTGAACCAGGCGAAGTCGTCGAATGCCGAGTGATAGACGCCGTAATCGCCACTCGAACTGATGTCGGTTGAAGGGACACCCAAATGCTGCAGGAAGACGGTGTAATCGGAACCGCTGCCGAGATCGCCCACGGGCACGTCGTTCTGCATTGCGTTCGGCGCCGGCCGGAAGGTTGAGGTTTCCTGCGGATGGTTGCTCTCCGCGCTCGGCTCGCTTGTCTTTTTCCACTGGTCGTACACGGTTCCACCTTGCGGCGAAGGTACCGCCTTGGCAATCTCGCGGATAAAATCTTTCAGCGTGGGCACGCCCGAGGCACCGAACTTCTGGCCGGATACGGCCACGTCCATGTTGAAATAAGCGGCAGCTTTCCCGAGATCCAGCGCATGATCTTCGCCCCACTCGGTCGAGCCGATTAATCCTTCTTCTTCGGCGTCCCAGCTGCCAATCACAATCGTCCGCCTCGGCTTCCAGCCGGATTTCAGAAGCTCGCCAAGTCCGTGCACTGCCTCGAGCATGGCCGCGGTGCCGCTGTTTGGATCGACCGCCCCGTAGACCCAGGCATCGCGATGATTGCCCGCCACCACCCACACATCGGGCGACGACGTTCCGCGAATTTTGCCAATGACATCCCAGATGGTGCGGAACTGATAATCCTGCTTGAGGTGCATCCTTACCTTCGCGGGACCGGGACCGACGTGGTAAGTAAACGGCAGCGCTCCCTGCCACTCACGGGGCGATTGCGGGCCATCGAGGTGCTCGAGAATTGGCGACGCATCTTCGTAGGAAAGCGGAGTCACGGGAATCTTCGGCAACTGCTCGGATTGAGCGGCCGGGATTCGCTTGGAGTCTGCCAGATCAGGAGCGGAGGCGATTGCCGGGGTGGTCGGGTCTCCGGGAAACTGGAACATGAAGCCAACCGATCCGCGCTGCACTCCGCTCGCGGGGCGCCATGGTCCTTTGGGATAGGCGTCGCCGCGGTAGTAGCCATCGTCTTTCGGATCGGAATAGAGGATGACGGCGGAAGCGCCGCGCTCCTGCGCCACGAACTCTTTTACGCCGCGGAAATTTTCGCCGTAACGGACGATGACGATCTTGCCGCGCACGTCGACATTCATCTGCTTCAACTTGTCAAAGTCAGCCGGCGAGCCGTAGTTCGCATAGACCACATCAGCCTCGACGTCGCCCGAGGGCGACATGCCGCTGTAGGGGGTCACGATGCGGGGATCGTCTTGAAATGGATCGCCGTCGACGTGCTCGCGCCGCGGCCCATGCATCTCCACTCCCGGAGGCTCGATCATGTCGACGCGAATCTCGGCGGGATAGTTCATCCATACTTTGTACTCGACTATTTCGGTGTCGAGACCGGCTTCGCGAAACTTCTTGGCCACATACTCGGCGGTCACTTTGTCTTCGGGAGACCCGGCGATGTGGGGTGCTTGCGTCAGAATGCGAAGATGCTCTTCGGCCAGTTGCGGATCGGGCACGGCCATGAATCTCTTTTCAACTTCACGCTCGGCGGCAACCTCGCGGAATCCGCTGATCGACCAGTTGTCGGACTGTGCTTTGTCTTTGTCCCGGTCCTTGTCTTTGGTATTGCCCGGAGTGTCGAATGCCTGCAGGTTGGAACCAATCAGCACGAAGAACAGGACTGCACCCGAGAGAAATTTCATGAAGCTCCTTGGGAATGACCAGCGCGGGAATGACCAGCCGCAAGAGAAAGATTGTACCGTGCGGGGAGAGCCCTGCGGCTGATCGCGTACACTGAGGGGGTATGAGCAAGTCCCCAACGGCTCGTTTTTCCGATCGGGTGGAGAACTACGTCCGCTATCGCCCGGGATATCCGCCGGAGGTTCTGGACCTTCTTCGCAGCGAATGCGGATTGCAGCCGCATCACATCGTCGCCGACGTCGCTTCGGGCACTGGCATGTTCACACGCCTGCTGCTCGAGAACGGCAATTCCGTGTTTGCCATTGAACCGAACCTGGAAATGCGCGAAATGGGCATCCATCAGCTCGAAACATTTTCCCGTCTGGTCTCGATTGCCGGAACGGCGGAGCAGACGACGCTGCGCTCCGGTTCGGTGGATTTCGTTACCGCGGCTCAGGCGGCGCACTGGTTCGACTTGCCTCGCGCCCGCGCGGAATTCGCGCGCCTTCTGCGACCGGAGGGATGGTGCGTGCTGATATGGAACGAGCGCCGCACCGCCAGCACGCCTTTCCTCGCCGACTACGAGCAACTGCTGCTCTCCTACGGCACCGACTATAAGGAAGTGCGGCACGAGCACACGACTGCGATCATCGACGAGTTTTTCGCGCCCGCGGCGCATCGGGAGCGGGGATTCGACCTGCGCCAGCGGTTCGACTACGAAGGCGCGGCCGGACGGCTCTTGTCTTCTTCGTATGCGCCTCTTGAAGGTCATTCGAGCTACGAGCCGATGATGGCGGAACTGCAGCGGATTTTTCGCGCCCATGCCGAGGATGGCTTGGTCGAATTCGAATACAACACGCGAGTGTTTTACGGGCATTTGTGATTTGGGGCTTTGTTTCCTCGGACGGGGCACGCTAGCGAAGTGAGGCCGAGCTTCGCCGGCCTGGGGCGGGCGAGACGCCCGTCTCCACCCAGACTGGGATGATTTAAAACTTCAAATCACGACCTGCAACTTGCTGATTACAAACTCTATGTCTGAGCACAAGTCCTTCCACATGTCTCCCGAGGAGTTCCGGCGCCAGGGCCACGCGGTCGTGGATTGGATCGCCGACTACCGTTCCCGCGTTGAAAGCTACCCGGTTCTGTCGCGCGTGCAGCCGGGAGAAATTCGCTCGCAACTGCCACCCGCCGCGCCGGAACACGGGGAAAGCTTCGACCAGATTCTTAGCGACATCGAGCGCGTGATCCTTCCTGGTATTACGCACTGGCAATCGCCCAAGTTCTTCGCCTACTTTCCCTCGAACTCCACCGGACCGGCGATTCTTGGCGATTTGCTTTCCTCCGGACTGGGCGTGCAGGGGATGCTGTGGTCGACGAGTCCGGCGTGCACGGAGCTTGAAACGCACGTGCTCGATTGGCTGGTTCCGATGCTGGGCTTGCCGGAAAAATTTCTTTCGACCTGCAGTGGAGGCGGGGTGATTCAGGATACCGCGTCGAGCGCCTCGCTTTGCGCCCTGCTGGCCGCCCGTGAGCGTACCACTCAGTTCGCCAGCAATCGCAATGGCTGCGACGGAAGGCTGATTGCCTACTGCTCCAGCCAAACCCATTCTTCGGTTGAAAAGGCGGTAAGGATCGCCGGCATGGGCTCGGACAATCTGCGTCACATCGAAGTGGACAAGAATTTCGCCATGCGCCCCCAAAGACTGGAGCGTCAGATCGAATTCGACCTCAAGGCCGGCCTGATTCCCTGCTTCGTGTGCGCGACCGTGGGAACAACGTCTTCGAACGCAATCGATCCGGTCGGCGAACTTGCGCGCATCTGTCGCGAGCGCAATCTCTGGCTGCATGTGGACTCCGCTATGATCGGTACGGCCGCGCTCTGTCCGGAATTCCGTTTCATTCACGATGGCGTCGAACTCGCCGACAGCTACTGCTTCAACCCGCACAAATGGATGTTTACCACTTTCGATTGCAACTGCTTCTATGTCGCCGACCGGAAGCACTTGATCCAAACGCTTTCCGTGCTGCCGGAATACCTGCGCAACCAGGCAACAGAATCGGGCGCGGTGATTGATTATCGCGACTGGCACATCCAACTCGGACGCCGTTTTCGCTCGCTCAAGCTTTGGTTTGTGATCCGCCATTACGGGATCGAAGGCCTGCAGCATCACATTCGGGAACACGTACGGCTGGCGCAGCAATTTGCCGCCTGGGTGCGCGACGATTCGCGCTTCGAACTCGCCGCGCCCGCCCAGCTGAACCTGGTCTGCTTCCGGTTGCGCTCGGGAGATCAAGCCAATCAACGGCTCATGGACCGGCTCAACGGCAGCGGCGATCTCTACCTCACTCATACCAAGCTGGATGGAAAGTTGACGCTGCGGGTTTGCGTCGGACAGACCAGCACGGAGGCACGCCATGTGGAACAAGCCTGGCAACGCATCCAACAGGAGACTGGGAAGTTCGAGAGTTCCTGATACGGTGGCGGCGAACGTGAATGCTATGGCGCGGGAAATTTCAGCCGGCGGCGTCGTGCTTCGGCAGATCTCCGGGGTCTGGCATGTCGCCCTGATTGAGCCGCAGAAAGCTGAGCCGCACGAAAAAATTCCCCCACCCGCAAAGTTGCCGCGCAAGCGCTCCGGTGCCGTGCTGACCCTCCCCAAGGGACTGGTGGACCCTGGCGAGAAACCGCAGGCCGCAGCCGTACGAGAGGTGCAGGAAGAAACCGGCCTGGTGGCCGAGCCGGTCACCAAACTTTCCGATAACAAGTATGTCTACGTCCGCGCCTGGGGCGATGGCAAACGGGTTTTCAAAATCGTGAGCTTCTATCTGATGCGCTATGTATCGGGAGAAATCGACAACCTCGTGGCTGACATGCGGATCGAAGTCAAGCGCGCGCTGTGGGTGCCTCTCGCCGACGCGACTCGCCAACTTGCCTACAGCAACGAGCGGAAGGTGTTGCGGCAGGCACAGGAACATGTGGCAAGAAACTCGCTATAAAGACGGGGCTTTCCCCGACTCTTCGGTAGGCTGTGGGAGCCGCGGCAATCGGCCTCTAGGCAAGATCGAGGCCTAGCGCCCGATCCATGGCCTTTTTTTCCTCCGCCGTCAATCGCCGCGACGAGCCTTTCTTCAATTCGCCCAGTCCGATCGGTCCGATCGAGACTCGCACCAGACGCAAGACTCGAACCTCCAGCGCCTCGAGCAGACGGCGTATTTGCCGATTCTTGCCTTCGTCGAGAATAATCTCCAGCCAGCTATTCTTGTGGCCGTGGCGCAGAAGTCGCGCCGATTTGGCGCGCAGATGTTCGCTCGGCTGGCCCTCGACCGAGTTTCTAGCAGCGCACGCGCGCGTGATGTTCGTGAACAGATCGGCGTCGGCAACCCGGTCCAACTGCACGTGATATGTCTTGTCCAGATGACTGGCTGGATCGGTGATCTTTGCTGCCCACTCGGAATCGTTGGTCAATAGCAGCAGGCCTTCGCTTGCCTTATCCAACCGCCCCACCGGACCAACCCATGGCAACCCTCGCTCCAGCAGGTCGTAAACTGTCTTGCGTCCCTTCTCATCGGACGCGGTGGTAACTACGCCGCGCGGTTTGTTTATGAGCAGGTAGATGGGCCGCGTCCTCGCGAGTGGCGAACCTTCCACTTCAATCTGGTCTTGCGGCGATCGCGTCGGAGTTTCAGGATTACGCACGACTCGCCCGTTCAGCGTGACACGTCCACCGCGAATCAGAACAATTGCTTGCGATCGCGAGCAATAGCCCATTTTGGAAAGGGCTCGCGCCAGGCCAATCCGTTTCTGCGTTGTCACGTTCCTAATGCCTAATGCTAAATGCGAAATGGAGTTCGGGCGAAGCGATCAGGTTGCGGAGAGGGATCATCCACGTCGCAGTCTCACCCGATCACCTGAACCGCTTGCCGAAAACTCCGTTTGCCGCCCCCAGCACAACCCCGACATGGGCAATTGAATTCCAAAAAAGCGCACACAGCGGAGCAAGACTATTTTTGACGCGCGTTCAGCTTGTCGAGGGTGCGCTTCAACTCTTCCAGTTTCTGTCCTGCCTCGCCGAGTTTGCCTTCGGCGGTCAGGCGCTGGTAGTCGGCAAGGTCTTTGGCAGCTTCGGCGATTAGCGCACTTAGGTCCTCGGTGGGTTGGGGTGACGCGGCCGATGCCGGTACGCCTCGCACAGCTTCCGCGGGCACTCCGGCGCTGGTCGTTCCCGCGGCCGTCAGGGACGAGGCCGCGCCGCCAAAAAGAGCGGCCATCGCCGATTCGAAGTTTGGTCCGTAGGCCAGCCGATCTTGCAGTGCGAGGACGACCAACCGCAATTCCGGCATCGGACTGCGCTCGGCCTGCAGGTAAATCGGCTCCGCATATAAAAGCGCGCGGCCGGTCGGAATCACCAGCAACGCGCCGCGCCGCACGTGCGAGCCTTGCTGATTCCACAGCGTGAGTTGTCCGGAGAGTTGCGCGTTCTGATCGATTCGCGCCTCGATTTGCAGCGGTCCGTCGACCAACTTGGTCTTCGGAAAGTTATAGACCACCGACGTACCGTATTTTGCTCCGTCGCTGCGCCCGGCAATCCAGCCAATCAGATTATTCCGGTTGGCCGGCGTGAAGGGCAGAATCTCCACGAACTCCTCGCCGGTTTCGCCCGGCAGTTTCATCAGCACGAAATTCGGCTGCATCGGCTGGGTGATTTGCGCTCCGCCCTCGCCCATGCCGACTTCGGTGGCGACGGTCCAGAGATCCTCACGGTTGTAGAAGGCCTCCGGATCCGTCATGTGATACAGACCGTACACTTCCGCCTGCAGCTTGAGCAACAGTTCGGGATAGCGCACGTGCTTGCGCAGCCCGGGCGGCATCATCGAGGCATCTTTGAAAAGGCTCGGAAAGATGCGCCGGTAGACGGCAATGATCGGATCGTCCGGGTCGAAAACGTAAAATGTGGTCGTACCATCGTAGGCATCGATGACCACCTTGACGCTGTTCCGCATGTAGTTAATTAAATCGTCGCCGAGACGGTAGTGGGTCGAGTACGGATAGCTGTCTGAAACCGTGAACGCATCCATGATCCACGACAGCCGGCCGTCGTCGCCGAGCACGATATACGGGTCGGGCTCAAAGGTGAGAAAGGGCGCCAATGCCGATACGCGATCGCGCAGGTTGCGGCGCATCAGCAGCCGGCTGTCCTCGGTCACGTCATCGCTGAACGGCAGCTTGGCGAGGTCGTCGCGGTCGAGAGCGATCACGATGCGGCGCAGAAAACCCCCGAGCACGACGCCACCGGTGCCTTCGTACGAGGTGAGGCTGTTGCTCGCGCCTTGCGGGTAGTTGAATTCCTTCTGCCGGGTCTTCACATAGACGTCGGTGTTGGTCATCTCGCCGAAATAAATCTCGGGGCGGGTCACGTTCAGGCCAGGCACCGTGCTCTGGACCGGCATGTTGCTCAGAATCAGCGTGGGCAGGCCCTCCGGTGTAAAGCCATTGACCGGGTTCATGGTGATGCCGTAGCCGTGCGTGTAGATCAGCTTGTCGTTGATCCAGTTGCGACTGCTCTCCGGGAGCTTCTCGACGTTCAGTTCGCGCGCGGCTAGCATCACCTCGCGCGTCGTGCCCTCAACGTCGTAGCGATCAATGTCGATGTCGGGGAAGTCGTAGTAGGTGCGGATTTCCTGAATCTGACGGAGCGTGTCCTGGAGCGCTCGCCAGTCCCACAGGCGGATATTCTGAAGGGTGGCTTGATTGTTGGCCGGGTCGGCCGCATCGACGGTGGTCTCCGCGGGAAATTCGCGCGGTGTGATCCGGCTCAACCCGTAAGCTTCGCGCGTCAGCTCGGTGTTATAGACAATGTAGGGCTTTTCGCGAACCAGTTCGTTCGGTTTGACGATAAAGCTGCTGACGTACCAGGAGACTCCCTGGACGGCTACATAGCAGACGGCGGCGGGAAGGATCGCCGCAACCAGCCAGAGCCCGCGTGGCGTTCGCAGCGAGTTGACGGCGGCGATCGCCGCTCCGAGAATGAGCGCCCCGCAAACGATGAGCAAGCCGGTGAGCGTAATATGCGCGTCGGTGTAGGTCACTCCGCCGAAGATCGTGTGATCTTCGAGCAAGAGCTCGAACCGGCTGATATACACGCGCATCGCAAGGATCAGCAAAAGGAACGCGAACGTGATGGAGAGCCCTCGCCAAGGCAATAGGACCGAGCGGCTGAGACGGCCGGCGAGCACACGGGTTCCGCCGGTGATGAGGATGAAGAAAACCGCAAGCGCACAGGTGATCACCGCGAGCGTCAGCAGCCAGCCGGCGATGAGCTGCCAGGCGGGCAGGGCGAAGAGGAAGAAATTTAGCGGCTGGCCAAAAACCGGATCTGCGACGCTGCCGGTGGCGTGCGGGGCATCCCAGAATAGGGCAAGCGCCGGCCACTCCACCGCCATGCTGGCGCCGGTGGCCGCGGCAATGACGAGCGAAATGCCGAGCGCGATGAGGCGCAGGACGGGCTCGACCGGCAGCTTCAGCGGCCGTCCGCCGATGTAAATCGTGTGGCCACTCGGCAGGTCGGGGAGATGCGCGCGCTTCAGAGCGAGGAACGATCCATAGAGAATCAGAAAGGTGACCACTGCAAAAGCGGCGAAGATTCCCCACTGCAGGCTGAGGGTCTTCCAGAACACGTCCCCGTAGCCGAGCGACCCGAACCAGAGCACGTCCACGTAATAGGACAGCGCGGTCCGGCCGCCGAACAGAATGGCGGCGAGGACGGCGAGAAGGAGAAAGAACCGACGGCGACGACGACCCGGCAGACGCGGCGTATGAGGTGGCGGCCAGTCAATGGACTCAGGCATTGCACAACTCCGTTTTCATAATTCCGTCAGATGGCCTCTTGAAGGGACAAGCCGCCGAGGTCCCAGGGGCTAAAGCCCACGTCCTATTGGCCCTTACCGGAACGGCTAAAGCCGTGCCCTCTCCGAGTCCCGCTCGTGCCAAGAGTTCCTTTACGGCTGGCAGGGGGCAAAGCCCCATCACTCCAGGGTTCAGGTTTTTGCGCAGCCTGTGAACCGTGCCCTTCCTAAAACGATCCATGTGATAGCTGATAGCTTTAGTCATCCGCATGATACTCCTATGTTCCCGCAAGTTGCCTCATGCGGCTGACGAGGGGGGCGGTCGGTGGACAATGTGGCGCAGACGACGTAGAGTCTGCGTGTGATCAGCCGCGCCAGTCGGATTCCACTGATTGCTCAAGCCCAGGGGCATCGAGGGCGCACGGCTATTATCGATTCGCACGGGGCGTCCTCCTACACTTACAACGATTTGCTGGATGCTTCATCGCGTGTGGCCGCGGCGCTGCATGTTGGCGGCGAAAACACCCGGGAGGAACGGGTGGCGTTTCTGTTGAATCCCGGAATTCCTTGGGTGGCGGTGCAGTGGGGCATCTGGCGGGCGGGTGGCATTGCCGTCCCGTTGCCGCTCAACGCCACCAGGGGCGAACTGGAATACTCTCTTGACGATACGGGGGCGTCGACTTTGATATTCGATGCTCTGGCGGCTCCGATGCTGTTGCCGATGGCCACGTCCCGGGGCATCCGCGCGTTGTCATATGAGCAGCTTCCCGCTCGCCAGGCGGCAGAAATGCAGGAAATCGCCGGCGAGCGGCGCGCCATGATTCTCTACACCAGCGGCACAACCAGGCGGCCAAAGGGCGTGGTTACAACCCACGCCATGATTACGGCGCAAATCAGGAGCCTGGTGGAAGCTTGGGAGTGGTCGGCGGACGATCGCATCGTGCTGTGCTTGCCGCTGCACCATGTGCACGGAATCATCAACATTGTCTCCTGTGCGCTGTGGTCGGGCGCGCCCTGCGAGATGCTGCCGCGCTTTGACACGAACGCGGTGTGGGACCGCATCGGCAGCGGCAGCCTAACTCTGTTCATGGCGGTGCCGACGGTCTACACGAAACTCATCGCCGCCTGGGACGCGGCTTCGCCGGAGCGCCGTTCGTTCCTGAGCCAAGCGTGCGCTCGGTTGCGTTTGATGGTGTCGGGCTCGGCGGCGCTGCCGGTGAGCACGCTCGAACGCTGGAAAGAAATCAGCAACCACACGCTGCTCGAGCGCTATGGTATGACGGAGATTGGCATGGCGCTGTCGAACCCGTTGCGCGGCGAGCGCGTGCCGGGCAGCGTCGGTCGGCCGCTGCCGGGCGTCGAGGTTCGGTTGGTCGGAGAAAGCGGCCAGCCGGTTGCGCCGGGGACACCGGGCGAGATCGAAGTTCGCGGTCCCAGCGTGTTTGCGGAATACTGGGGCAATCCTGACGCAACCCGCGAAGCCTTTCGCGATGGCTGGTTTCGCACAGGCGATACTGCAGTACTCGAAAACGGTGTCTACCGCATTCTCGGGCGGACCAATATTGACATCATCAAAACGGGCGGACACAAGGTATCGGCGCTCGAAATTGAGGAAGCGCTGCGGGGGCATCCCGCGATTGCGGAGTGTGCAGTGGTCGGCGTGCCCGATGCGGAGTGGGGTGAGCGCGTCGCTGCCGCCATCGTGCTAAAAAATGTTCTGCAAGACATGCTGAATGACGGCGATGCCCTCGACCTGCCGTCGCTGCGCATCTGGGCGAAGGAGCTGCTGGCGGTTTACAAACTGCCTTCGCGGCTCCTGGTGCTGGGTGCGCTTCCCCGCAATGAAATGGGGAAGGTGAAGAAGCCAGCGGTGATCGAGATGTTTCAAACCGGGGGCGGGGATTCCATCCATATTTGATATAAAGAAGGACGCCATGGCCAATGAAGCAGTGGTCCGCCCCATCCCTTCGATTCACACCAAACTTTCACGCCAGCAAATCACTGGATTCTGGGGGGCGTGGGCCGGGTGGACGCTCGATGGGATGGATTCGGTGATCTATGCGCTCGTCCTCAGCCCGGCGCTCACCGAACTGCTTCCGAAGTCGGGGATCAAAGCCACTCCCGCCAACGTGGGGTTTGCCGGATCGACATTGTTCGCGCTCTTTCTCGTCGGATGGGGACTGTCATTAATTTGGGGGCCGATTGCTGACAAGTTTGGCCGCAGCCGGGTGCTCGCCGCCACCATCTTTGTTTATGCGATCTTCACTGGAGCTGCTGCTTTATCGCAGACGGTCTGGCAACTGGGATTGTTTCGCTTGCTGGCGGGCATCGGAATTGGGGGCGAATGGGCTTTGGCGGGAACCTACGTTGCCGAAGCCTGGCCGGAAGACCGCCGCAAGATGGGCGCGGGATATCTGCAGACGGGCTATTACGCGGGCTTCTTTCTGGCATCGGCTCTCAACTACACGGTCGCACCGCACTATGGGTGGCGCGCCATGTTCTGGTGCGGCCTGACACCGGTCATCGTGGCTTTCATGGTTCTGTTCCGCGTGAAAGAGCCGGAGCGCTGGCAACAAAAGGTCAAGGTGAAAAGCGCCGCCGGCGTACTTTCTTCTCTGCAGAAAATCTTCAGTCCTGCTTACAAGCGGCGCACGGGGGTGAACACGGTGCTGCTGGCCTCGGCCATCTGCGGCCTATGGGCGGCTGCGGTTTATGCTCCGACGGCAATCATCAATTTGGCGAAACGCGCCGGCATGACGCAACCGGAGGCGGTGCGCACCTCGTCGATTGGCATGGGGTTACTGTCGCTCGGCACGATCCTCGGCTGCCTGGCAGTTCCTCCCCTGGCCGAACGCCTGGGCCGCAAGCGAACCCTGGCCTTTTATTTCTTTGGGATGGCGGTGTGCATACTGCTCAGCTTCGGCTGGGCATTCTACTTGCCGCAGGGACTTCATCCGTTCATCGCCGTGCTGTTCTTTCTTGGCTTCTTTGGCGGCAACTTCGCCGTCTTCAGTCTCTGGTTGCCAGAACAGTATGGAACCACGGTGCGCGCGACTGCCTTTGCGTTCACCACTTCGTTCGGACGCTTTATTGCCGCCGGAGTCAACTTTGGAGTGGGCGCGCTGGTCAGCCAAATGGGGACTCTCGGCAAGCCGGTGGCGTTCACCGCGATTGCTTTTGGGATCGGGCTGCTGGTCATTCCCTTCGCCGAAGAAACGCGGGGCAAACCGCTGCCTGATTAGGATCTGGGTGCGGGCCGGATTGGTTACCGACTAGCCGGAAAATCATCGGGGACGCGCCCGAGACTTTCCTTCACGAGGGGTAAACCGCACCCGAGGCGAATGCTATATGCCTCCCGGCGGCCCGCGCGCGCGCGCGAGGTTTCTGTTACGAAAGCCGAACAGACGAATCTCTGAACCAGAGCCCGGATCTCCACCGTCCACCGGAAGAACCGATCGCGCAAGTTCATGGTGCCCTCGACACTGGCTCCCGAGAGATGACTTCGGTAATTAGCCGCCGCTTCGATTCCGTGATGGAATTTCGGATAGGGAATCCTGCAAGCTCCGGAGAAAAGGCGTATGAAGCGACTGGTTGGCTTATTCTTGCTGATGTTCACTGCTCAGCTGATGCTAGCGAAGGACGATTATCCCCTGACCATCAAAGTGCTCAGCGCCGAGAACGTTGAAAATAGAAACGGCGCTTTGATGGCTGCTAGATCCGGGAGAAATACGGGTGCTCGCTGGTCAGACAAAGTCGCCGAGCACGTATTGGCTGAAGCGAGTGATAGCAACACCTATGAGCTTGAGCCTGAAAATCCGAAAGACATGTTAGTGCCTGGCATTTTCCAGGCGCGGATAGAAAAAGATGGTATCAAGGTCTGCGAACCGAAAGACAAGGGCAAATGCCGGGAAGTGAAGTTCAAAATTGTAACCGCTCAGCAGACCATTGCTCCCCAGCAGAGAGACTGCACCAACGAAGTAGTTTGCAGGCTACTTCAAATCAACCTCCGTACCAAGCCAGCGGGGGCGAAGTGAAGGCCGCACGGACCAGACAAGAAACCAGCTGGTCTTAGTGTTGTTCTGCTTTGTCTGTCTCTATTTTGCGCATCCTTAAATTCTGCGCAGCAAAGATCTGCAGTCGGACTCATCTTCCTGTGGGGGTTGACTCCGCCTTTTCTGGCAATTCTATTTCGACAATTCAGGCTAACGAAATCTAGCGAGCACAGCCTAGGGGCAGCCGTCAGAACTTTTCCGCATTCGAACTTATGAATGGGAGCGACCCATGCCCCTCTTTATTGCACCGTCACCTGAAAAGTGATCGACGGCGCCGAAACGCTACCACTGGTTGCGGTCAGGGTGACGGCGTAAGTGCCTGCAGGCGTTCCGGGATTGGAGGGTCCAGTGCCGCTACCTCCACCACAGCCCACGATTAAGACGACGATTGCCAACAGCAGCAGAGCGAGCGGCGCCTTCGTTCGCCGCAATCCGGGAATCGCGAAAGCGCAGACACCCACCAGCAGGCCGAAGCCGAACATGTCGTTCATCGCCGTGCGCGTGGCCGCCGCCTGGGGCGCGGTGGTAGTGACTACGACCGGAACGTTGGCGGCGGCCGAGCCAGCCAGTGTCGCCGTCACGGTCGGGCAGTTCGATTCTGTCATTGCCGCGGGGAGCGTACAGGCGATCGATACGGTCCCGATGAAGCCGCCGGGGCCCGGAGTTACGGTTGCTTGGACGGTCCCTGACTGTCCCGGGGACGAAATCGTCACACTGGCGGGCTTGACTGAGAGTGTGAAGCTTCCGCTCGGAGCGGAGACGACCGTAAGGGCGACGGTGGTGGTTGCGGACAAACTGCCCGACGTGCCGGTGATGGTCACCGTCGCAGGACCGGTGGTTGCCGAACTGCTCGCGGTCAGCGTGAGCAGGCTGGTTCCGGTCGTTGGGTTCGTACCGAACATCGCAGTTACACCACTCGGCAAGCCGGAAGAGGCAAGCGTTACGCTACCCGTGAAACCACCCGAGGGGGTCACCGTGATGGTGCTCGTGCCGTCGCTTCCTTGCACGATGGTCAAGCTGCTGGGCGCGGCCGAGAGCGTGAAGCTGGGGGCAGCGGTGACGATGATCGAAGCGGTGCCGTTAGCCGCACTGTAGTTGCTGTCGCCTGCGTAGGTGGCGGTCACCGTGTCCGTCCCGACCGCCAGTGATCCCGCTGGAATGGTGATCGTCGCACTGCCGCCGATCAGCGTCGTGACCGCAGATGCATAGGTGCCGCTGGTGAGTGTGACCGTGCCGGTGGGCGTTGGGTCGCCGCTTCCACCGCTGACCGTGATCGTTACGTTGTCTGATTGTGCCGTCGTGATGCTCGATGCAAACGGCTGCACTGTCACCGTTGGCGTCAGAATACCAACCCCTGTGACGGTCACCGAATTGACGCCGGTGGCCATACCGTAGTTGTCATCCCCCGAGTAGTTGGCCGTCAGCGCGTCTACCCCGACCGCCAACACGCCGGCGGGAATGGTGATCGTTGCGCTGCCATCGCCGTTCACGCGGTTCAGCGTCGTGGCCGCAGACGCATAGTTGCCGCTGGTGAGTGTGACCGTGCCGGTAGGCGTCCCCTTGTCGGCTCCTCCGCCTACTGTCACCGCTACATTGAGCGTCTGCGCCGTCGTGATGCTAAATGGGGATGGCGTCACCACTACCACCGGTCCAACCTCGTTCTGCGGACCGACGTACTGCCAGAGAATGCCGCCATCGGTAATCTGTGTCCCTTGCTCATAAGCGACACAAATTCCCACTTTAAAGTCCGTACAATCACCCGAGCCGAGGCCAGAGGCAGTGAACGAAAATGTAAACGGCGATTCGAAAGGCGGTCCCGGAGGATTTGTACTGGCGGTCACGACCCAGGCACCGTTGTACGCGGAATTGGAATAGTTCTGGATTACGACCGTGGAGCCGACGATTGCTCCCTGATAGGGCTCGGTGAGATTCAATGGGGATGGGTCGCCCTCGGGGCCAATCATTGTGCACGTGGCGGTCGTACCTGGATCCGAACATGTATTGATGTTGACATAGATATTGGAAGGTAAAGTCAGCGGCCCCGCAAATCCAGGGGGCTGCGTGCTTCCGCTCTTGCAGTCAGAACTGCAATCGGGATTCGGAACGGCCTGAAAGACCGCTCCAAGCGGCAACGGCTCGATCATGTTTCCCACGACATACGGGTAATTCGCCTGCCATAACGGTCCGCAGAAGCTAGTTGGCTGCGATGGCATTTCTGGAAGGGGTTCATAGACATCACCGGTTGCAAAATAGCCTAGCAACGGCAAAACAGCAGACTGGGGCATTGCACTTCCGGTCAAGCTGTAGGGCTGCGATCCGGTTGCGGCGGAATCGCATACTTGCCCGAAAGCTGCGACAGACAGCCCGAGAACGGCAAGGATGCCAAAAAGTTTCAGCACGGTAAAAACCACTCCTATCAACGGCGTCCCGGTACGCAGCACACCCGTTTCGTGGATCCGTTCGGAGTCCGAACGTTGCGCTTGGAGATCAACCGGTTGCTCATCGTTCGTATGAATCCGCGATGAGTTCGACGACCCCCGAATTGTAAGACAAGCGACCGGCTCACAGGCACCCGCAAGTACGTCTGGCCTTCGAAAATGCTGTCTGTGATCTGTTTCTGGCCCCATCCAGTTTCGCCCATCGAGCGACCCGGAATCAGCCACCTGCAGGCGCGCCCCGCAAGAGCTTTTGCGAACGCGGGGCCCGATGGCCTTTCGCGTGTTCGCCTGGATCTGCAGCAGCTGGGGTTGGGCCGAATCCTTGGTTTGATGCGCTCAGGGTGGCGGACGATATTCGGAACCTCTACGCGATGCGGGAACTGCAGACTTAGGCCCAACAACCATGAGACCGGACGACCTCAACCGGAAAAGATGGAGAGCGCGCAAGCAATCAAACCAGCCAAGTAACGTATATTCAATCACATATAGAGCACGGCAGAATTAGTTAGAGAAGGCGTACGGCCAGGGGAATGGCAGGTAGAACCGCATGGTGTAGTTCGTCCAGAAGAGCGAATGAACGTTGCAGCGGTGTTGCCCAGTTGCTCGATCCACTCCTTGCTGGGCGTCCGCCTGTCCATCCGAAGTTAATACTCAGACCGGACCAACCCATGAGCAGCAGTTGCGCCCCGAGTTGCTACTTGGGAGTTCCGGAAATTCTGACCTACCTAATTCCGGAAATTCGAGCACGCCTTTAGTTTGGGGCCACCGGAAAGGATTGGTGTATCGTCTGCCGGTCTGCCCGAAGGGATGGTGGTCTTAAGCTGTCCTCCGGTGCGTCTCTAGCCTCATGATAGCTTGGATCGCTTGAGCCACCTCATTCGGCGATTCGGCAGGTGGACAATGCCCGACAGCACGCAGAAGCCGGCGTTCGTATTCGCTCGTAAAATAATCTTCCTGTCCTTGGGAGGTCGAGGGTGGATTCACGCGGTCATCCTCGCCATGCAAAACGATTGTAGGACATCCGATCGGGGGCCTTCCTGCTAACTGCGCCTCGAATTGTTCGAGAGCGGGGTCTCCGGGCGCATTTCTGTACCGGTGTCGATAGGACTGAATTACTGTGGCAACAAAGTCGGGATTATGGAACGACTTCGCTGTCGTCAGGAACAGGTCCTCGCTAAACTTCCAACCAGGAGACCATACCTTCCACAGCAGCCTGCAAAGTTCATCGCGATTGGTCTCGAGACCTTGCCGTCCGCGCTCGGTCTGAAAATACCACTGATACCAGAATTGCCATTCCTGTTCTGCCGACTCCGGTGTGAGCGCTGCCTTGGCGATGTCTTGCACCGTGTATCCTCCGACCGATACCAGGCCCCGAACCCTACCGGGCCACAGCGCAGCGGCAACGCAGGCCGCGCGTCCACCCCAGTCATACCCTACAAGAGTGGCACGTTCGATTTTGAGAGCATCAAGTAAATCAACAATGTCTTTTCCCAAGGCAGCTTGTTGGCCCGAGCGAACTGACTGCTCGGAGCGATAACGAGTCGGACCGAAACCACGGAGATAGGGCACGATGATGCGACAATCTTCACCGGCGATGAGATCCCGAACCTCATCGTATTCGCGCACGTCATAGGGAAATCCATGAAGAAGTAGAATCGGTTCGCCCGTGTCAAGTCCGCTCTGTTCATAAGCGATCTCAAGTACAGGTGTAACGATCGAGCGAAATGTGGTCTGCATGAAGTTGATGCTCCTATTGTTCTGACTCTTTCGTTCCGGCTCGCGGTTCAACCGCAAGGCGGCCATGAATTGTTTGCGCACCAATACAAGGTTAGAAGGTTAAAACGATACAGTTTACGATTATGAAAATCGTGTGGGCAATGATCGAGTTGTTTCCTGGGAGGCGAACAGACCAATCCCCGCGATTTCGCGCGGGTCGCACATTTCAGGAGTTCTGAGCGTTCGCCGATGGTACCAACCTCGGTGACAACACGAGCATAAGCGGCACCACAGCGAGGGCCGTAAGGGCTGCCGCAATGGCCGCCCAGATCGGCCCCGCCGCATCACCAAGCCGCCCGTAGAGCACGGGGGCCAGCGCGCTTGATCCGAGCGTGCCCGTGTAGAACAGAGCGAACGCTCGCTCGATTCGTTTGGCTGTCACAAGCTCGGGGACGGTCCCGTAGAGCACTGAGGACGTGCCGTTAAGCATCACCCCCAACAACGGCAGCAAGGCCAGGCTCGGTGCGAGTGGCAAGGCGAGCACGGTCAAGATTGCTGCCGCCGTGCCAACCTCGGTGGTCACCACGGTTGCGAGAACACCAAGACGTGCACCAAGCCAGCCGCAGGCCGCTTTTCCGAACGCCCCGCCGATAAAGACCAGCGACAAGGCCAACCCCACGGTTGTCAGTGATGCACCCTTGGTTTTGAGAAGAAAAGGCAGGAACAGCAGGAAGGCCATGCGTGCCGCACTGTCCAGCACGCCGATGGCGAGAAGCAGCCCGAAACCGCCCTTACCGGCGGCCTCATGGTTCGCTGCAGTTACGACTTCAAGCGTAACCGGAGGAACTGGGACGAGTGGCATGAGCCAGCGGATCAGCACCGCGACCAGGGTTCCCAAACCCGCTACCACCCACAGCGCCGAACGCCAATCCATCACGGTCAGTAGCAGAGAGACAGCGGCCGGGAGTGTCGCTTTGCCGAGGTCACCGGCAAAGTTGTAGGTGCCGAGCGGTCCACGCCCCCTCTTGCCGTACGCGCGCGACACTGCGGCGGAAGCAAGTGGATGCTGCGTGCTGCCTCCCGCGCCGGCTAGGGCGAGAGCCGCACATAATCCGACAAGACCGCTCGAAAGGCCGGCCAGAGTAAAACCAGCCGCACTCAGCAAGGTCCCCATCACGAGGGCGGTCCGCGCATTCAGATATCGTGTGAGATGACCAGACGGCACCTGGAGTGCGGCTAAGGCACCCACGTACAGGGCGCGCAGTGCCGCGAGCGCCTCATACCCGAGCGCGAACTGCGCCTGCCAAACCGGCAGGAGCACGTAGATCATGTCGGTGAAACCGTCGTGCAAGGCGTGGGCAAGACCGGCTAGCACGAGAGTGCGTTGGGCGCGTGACTTTCCCGTCACGTCTGCACGGTCAGGTGTGACAACAGCGAATTGGTTCAACCGCTATTCCCCTAAGCAGGATATCGTCTCCCGAATTGAAGTTCGCAACGACCCGAACCGGCCCGTTTCGATGCGAGCGCTCATTCACGGGGTCCGTCCGTACGGATGATTCTGCGTTTCATTTGTGGATTCCTCCATCAAACTACGATGTGAGGCCGCGTGACCGCAACTCTGGGCTTTATCACTCTGATATCTGTCCCCGCAGGACACTACCGCGTTTTGATTTGCGCAGGGTCGGAGGCAATCATTTCAGGGGTGCCTTTGTAATCGCTTATCTTTCCGGTGACGCAGATGTGCTTGTCGCGGTACGCTTGTTCGGGGTCCCCGAATTTCGCACGATCACTTCCCCAAATCAACACCGTGAAAATCTGGTTCGGGTACGGCTTGTCGAGATTCAAAAACGTCGGATTTCCGCGACTTCTTGCTGCGTACCTGGCGCTCGCGACTTCTCCACAAACTGTTGCCTTTTCCCCAACATGATTCTTGGCCTCCGCTGCTGAAATCGAACTCTGGGCATGGAACCGAGAGAGCCGCGACAACCGAAACTGCAACCATCTTCGACTTGCATTTGCGGCACATCATGACTATCCATCAATCAGCGTGCGCTATCCAACCAGGCCGTATACCACAAATTTACCAGCATTTGGCTACCAGAGGCGAGTCTCTGGGTTGTGAACTGGAACGCCTCAGGCGATCCACCGTCACGAAATCCGCCAGCTTTGTCCAATTCGTAGACTCTTTCGACCTGTTTGTTTGAAAGCCTTAGATACTGCATGTAGCTGCCGAAGGGATCTGTCAGGCGTTCCGGAGCATGAACCGAGTCGGCGAAGTCGGTGGCAGCGATATTGCGGGAAACATAGGCTGTTTCGAACTCAGCATGAATGCCCGGGCTGGTCACGTACCCCTTCGGATTTGCGCCGACCCAACCGTTGTAGTGAATCGTGGTATGGAGCGGTTGGGATCCGTCTCCGACATAATGACCTAACCAGCCAGCGTAGAAAACGATCTTGTGCTCGATGAACTCTGTCGGTTGGTGATGGTCGCGAAGTTGTCGGTATTCTCCAAACGCATTCTTCAACCGCCCGAAGATTTCCATCACGATGTAGGGCTGGAGGCCGACTCGTTCGGGTAGGTAATCGTCCGGGTGGTCCTTGGTCTGTGACCTCTTCTCGTACAGCTTCTGATAAAACTCGTAGCGACCTTCCGGCAAATGATCCAACCAATCAATCCTCTCAAGGTCAATGTAATGATCGGGCTCCTGCGCGTTCTTCAGTGCGGGATTCGAACCCTCGCGCCATCGGTCGGGTTCGGGGCCCAAGTATGCTAATTCGGCAACGGCACTCCTCAAGAAAGCTGGCACGTCCGGCGGCAGTTTCTCGGCGGCAACCCGGTTCACATACATGTGCCCCTCGGTACCCCAGCCCCATGCCGCTGTCGCCGTATTCAGCGATACAAGAACTACGATTATTGCTGCAAATAGCCGTAATCCGCCTCCGTTCTTGAGGGATGTGCCGAAGCCGGCGATGATGCAACACCAGTTCATTGTTCTCACTGTGGCGCGACAAACTCGATGCCTGGAACAGCAGAATGAGCAATGCTACGAACTACAGCCAGCTTCGATCGCGAGGTTAGGCGGAAGGTTGGCGAGCCGAATCGCAGGTGAATGGGGAGCACATTCAACTCCAAGGTCCACCTCCGTAGCCCGGCACGCGATAACGATCGTTAGTGCCGGCCCTGTCGAGTAAGTATGCCTTGCCGCACTCGGGACAGCCCGATGCGTGGAACTCTCAGTGTACCTCTGGAAAACGACGTGGATAGCGTGGATGTCCTAACTTTTTTGGTGGGCTCGACCCACGCCCGGTTCCAATCTCTAGACCCACGAGAGATTGCGTTTCACGAACTATTTTCCGGCGGGGGTCCTCGTTTTCAGAAACTGCTTGCTCTCGAAATACATTCGATAGGCTGTCCGCATTCTCGTCAATTCGAACGAACTCGCATGCTTCGCGCTGAGTTCATAGCCAAGATCTTGAAGCAGGTCTACTGTTAGCGTCTCGAATTCGGCTCGTTCCTCGGGCGACAACGAGGTCCTCCAGCGACCGATTGGGCTCTGTTGCTCGCCTTTGAACGCGGAGTTCGGAGCGCTCACCGAACCGATTCCCATTTTGCGGATTATTCTAGGCCCAGATTTTGCTGGCCGAGAAAAGGCTGGAAAAAGGGGGATGCTCTTCGTCCTCATAAGGCTTGACTCCTTCAACCAAACACGCATCCCGCTAAACGACAAGATTGGAGTTCGTTTCGTTGATTAACAACGCGATCCGATCCAACGCCTTGGCTCGATGTCAGCCTGCGGAAGGAGCGGATGACGCCGAAAATATGTTCAAGCTGTTTGCCGTCTTGACCCTGGGAAGCTTTGCATGCTTCCCAGGATCTTGCGGATGAGGGCTAAGCAGCTCGGGGTGCGAGGTGAGGTGCACTCTCGGCCAGACGTAGCAAAGCAAGAGTATTGGTGGAGAAGATCTTCTCGCGATCTCCAGCGTCGGCGATCGTCTCGTCTATAAGATCGATGTGCAGCTTCGGGCTCATTGGAACTGGCCCGAAATCGGTTCCAAACAGTACCCGGTCAACGCCGCACGTTTCGATCATGGCCTTCAGGCAGATCGCGCTTGGACCCATGCAATCGACATAGATATTTGACTTGAAGTATTCCGAAGGCTTACGAAGGTTCTTGTCCACCTTTTGGATCGGTGGGTTTTGAATGCCTTTGTAGTTTAAGTCCCAATTCCAATCGAGTCTGCAAATCACGGGAGCGATGGCTCCGCCCATGTGAACGAAAAGAACCTTTAGTTTTGGGTATCGATCAAAGACGCCGCTGTAGATCATGCGAGCTGCCGACAGCGCCGTATCAAACGGCCTGCCTAGGGCTTCGTTAAGCCTATACTGCTGCATTGCAACAGCGCCTATCGCAACCAGGGGCGGATGAATATGAACCAGAACATCTTTGTCCTGTGCGTACTCCCACAGCCACTCGGCTTTGGGTGAGTCGAGAAATATCTGATCCGAACCAGCCCCGTAGCTGGAGCAAATACTGATGCAGCAAGCTTCTTTGTTGGAGATCAGCGGATCAATGACAGCACGCGTATTCTCTTCCAGAGCATGAGCGTTGGCCATGCTGACAATGTCCTTAGGGAACCTATCCTGCAGCTCGAAGGACTCGTCGTGCAGGAACTTGAGCGTGTCGATGGTGCTTGCCTTAATGATGTTCTGGGCGAACGTCTCAATTTCGCCGCCATAGCTGTTCACGCAAAGCGTAACCCCACTCTTCTGCTGAATCTCCATCGAATACTCAACGTCGACCGACTCGCGATAGAAAAACATCTCGCCTGCATTGGCCTGCGGCAACGGCTTCGAGTCGTCAAGGCCTATGTTCTCAACGAATTTCTGACGCAGTTTCGGACCGAAAATGTGCCGGTGAGTGTCGATGATGCTTCTGGTTGCTTTCGCTTGAGTCATTTAGAACTCCTCGAAATCGTATGAATGGATGTTGCTAGGAGTCTCTATCAAATATGCTCTGTGATCTGTGTCGTTTTGCTCATAATCAGACAAACGACCGACACTCTGCCGCAGAACTACCTTCCTGGGTAGCAAGCTACTTTGAATTCTCCTGCCCAGGAGAAATGGAGGCAACGTCGATGGCGATGGACCAGGAGTTGCGGATCGCAACCACAAGCAGCGACAGCATACCGGCAGCCACCAAGCTGAGTCCGCGTTGGGGGGCAAGGAGGCACAGGACACCGCCCAATACAAGGAGCCCATGGAAAATCGCGTAAGCAAGCCGGTCAGATCGTTCGATGAAATTCTTCTTATCGCCTCCAAGCAAACTGGTCCCCGCGTAAACCAAGCCAATGACACCCCCTGGGCAAATGCAAAGAGTGGCCGTGAGCCGAGTATGGCTCGGGATGGTTAGAACCGCGGCAAGCAATAGTACAGAAGCAAAATAGATAACTGTCGGTGTAAGGTAGATGGGAATCTTAGCGGCGTCTCCTTAGCCTTCGCTCAGCGGCGATCGTGATTACGACGAACATCAGACCGAATAGGGTCGCGGCTGCCGCCGAAATGAGGATATAGAAATTCGCCCCATCGCTCTAGTTCATTCATAAGAGACGCCCATCGTGGCATGAGGTCGGCCATACAGTAGAGAAATTTAAGTAGCCCACTACCGCTCTCCCGCTCAGACTGCCGTCGATTCGAGAGCTTTGTTGCGGGAAACTCTCTCCGTGAAGAGTTCACGCAAAGGCACTCTCGGATTCGTCGGTTCATTGACAAGGCCCTCTGATCGCGATCCATCTCGATACCTGGCCAAGACCTCACCCAGGTACTTCACAGTGCCATCGAGCATCAAGTCCGTAGACCCCGCGAAATGTGGCGTAACAAAGATACGTGGCTCCATCAGCAGCGGATTCCCTTCGCTCACGGGTTCGTCCTTCACGACATCCAACCCCGCCCCGTAGAGGTGGCCGCTCTTCACCGCCGCAAGCAGAGCCGGTTCATCGACCAGGGTCCCCCGAGCCACATTGATCAACACCGAATTCTTCTTCATCCCGGCCAGCACCGCCCCGTCGATCATATCTTCGTTTTCCTTCGTTCCCGGAATCGCCAGAACCAAATAGTCTGCCTCCGCCGCTGCTACCTTCAGCTCATCGTGTCCATATCCTCTAACTCCATTCGGCGCGTGTTCCGGATGCGTATCGACGCCAGTCAGGATCATCCCGAATCCCCGGAGCCTTTCGATGAGCAAATCTCCGATCCCTCCCAATCCCACAATGCAAGCGGTCTTACCCGAAAGCGCCCTGTTCACTTCTCGCTTCTCCGGCCGGTTCAGCACGCCGCCATGTGTAAAGGCCAGTTCCTCATTGAGTCGGCGAGAAACCGCAAGCATCAGGAGAACCGCGACTTCCGCCACTGACTCGCCGTTGCCGGTCTTCGTCGTTGGCGCCGAACCCACCCAGACACCGGCCTTCGTTGCCGCGTCAACGTCCACTCCCTCGTACCCTGCGGAGGCCATCTGGATTAGACCAAGCTTCGTTTGAGCTTCTATATCCTTGGAGTCGACCTGGCCGAAAGCAATGATCACCTCCAATTCCGTCGACGGCGCCTTATCGTCCGGCTGCCATGTCAAAAACTCGTCTCGGGAGTATTCCAACTTAAGTCGCCTCAACATCTCCAGCGCAAATGAATTCTGCCTTCCGAAATAACCGATCTTCATCACGACCTCCTTTCCCTCTTGCAGAAAGTACACCCTACAGGCTGAGCAAGAGTGAGCACTCTTGCTCAGAAGAAGCAGCAGTCCGTTGGTAAGCTGGAATCTCCTGACGGACAAACATTAAAGACGCGAAACGCGGGCTGGCGCAAGTTGGTCGGAATAAGCAGGCTGGATCCGATCGCTAAAATAATTCTGATAGGTAGGCTCGATGATTAGTGAGACGTTAGAAGTTCCCCGAACAACTCCGCGAAGACGTGGGTCGAGCGACAGTATAGGAACCGTCACCGGCAGCACATTCTCCTCGCTGGTTTTAGAAGCGGCGGGACCAATCGCAGTTGAGTTTATGTCTTACGGCTGTGTACACTGCCGGGCGATCGAGCCTGTCCTTGAGAAGGTGGCAGAGACGGTGAAGTCCAAAGAGAAAATCTTCAGGGTCAATACCGCGGTCGATGAGGAACTCTCCGACAGCTACGACATCCAAGGCACGCCAACTTTGCTCATGTTTCTGAATGGGAAGGAAGTTGGACGAGTCGAGGGACCACACCCGACAGTATCGAGCGTCACGACAGCGGTGACGCAGCCGTTCGAGTCATGAAATGAGCCGATTGCCACAAACTCAACCCAAGCCAATCCTCTTATTCAATGACGAATGCGCTGTCTGCCGCCGCATTGGGCATTGGGTGCAGAGGTCGGCGCAGATCGGTTCGGGCGAGACAAGCTCATCGTACAACCGATTGGCGACGATCCGGATGCGCTACTGGCGCTCCATCCGGACCTCGACATCTGGGATGCCTATGAGACGATCCATCTCCTCATGCCCGATGGCTCGATGAAGCTTGGCGGAGAAGCCGTCGCCGAGGTTCTGCGAAGTTTGCCCAACACCAAATGGTTTGCCGGGTGTTTCGCGGTCAGCATATTTGGATTCCAGCCATTTCAGCTGATACTCAACATGAGCTACGCCATCCTGTCCGACGTGCGACCGCTTTTCGGCTGCGAAAGTTGCGGAACGCCAAGCTGGCTGCGACCGATCGAGCGGATTACCAAGTGGGCGAAGGGTATATTCGGCAGGAATCACCATCCCAGCCCGACTCCCCATTTCACGTCCCTTGCGGCCAAGAAGGTTCGGCCGCTATCGGTCTCGGGAGCGCCCCCCGCAAGCGCGTCACATCTGAACTTTAGACAGTTACCAGGCTGTTCAAGGCACGATCACGACTGAACCTTCCCCAGTTTCCTCTTTCTCAGAAAGAAGGGCCTCGTGATCCTCCCCCGATGAATCACACGCGGGCGAACAAGGACTCATCGGGAACGCACGTTCAGATGGTCCACCGTGAGTGTGCCAATGGAGAGCTTCTCAATGCGAGCCTCCAGGATTCGCAAACGCCCGAACGCCATTGCACCCACTGCGATCGCTCCGATCGCGACTGCGCCAAGAGCGAATGCACCGACCGCCAGTGCACGCATCGCAGTGCTGCCCGTATTGAATACGCCTGTAGCATTCTTCGCCTGGATCATAAGTCCTTATCGTTTTTCGACCTTGCGCTTCGCCGCGATTATTACTAGCTCAGGATGGGAGCCGCAAGAGCTTCGTTCACTCCATGTGCTGCCCATATTTGCAAAGATGCGGCAACAAGTTGAGAGTCCTCGTTTGCATCGATATCGAACACCTTGCCCCAACGCATGCGAATAATGTGAACACCGTGGTTGTTATAGGGTGAGCCATCCGGGAGATCCTGGACTGCGGACCACCGCATGATGACGGTCGTATTCCAGGGGCCGCCTTTCACCCATACATCATGAACTGTGAGCTGCAACGTGGGAGCCAGCCGCCCCAGCCGTTCGAACCATCGCCCCAGCGTCTCACGATCGTTCCGCTCGCCGCCGAGAGCGTGATGCCCGCCGAACCGATGATGAACGTCTGACGAACAGCCCCTCAGGATCGGATCGTAGGCCTTCTGATTCACTCGCAGAAAGTTTTGCAGGGCAATCCGTTTGACAATCGCGTGATACATGGGTGCCTCCGTTACAACCTTGAAAGCTGTGTCTGACCGGCGGAAAATATTCTTTCCTGTGATTAATCACGTTTTCAAGGGGTCACCGGGACCGGGTTGGACAACAACTGGTTCTTGTAAGCCTTACTGAACCGCACGCGTAGGAACCAATAGATCAGTAAAGGTAGCGGCAGAAGTGCCGCTATGGTCAGGATTAGGGAGCCGCGCAGGAAGGCCGGGAAAACTTGCTGCTGACCCAGGAAGAAAGAGCCTGTCGCAATGAAGAGTCCGTAGCACATGCGCCACAGGTGCCGAGTGATGCGCTGCCGACCTGAAATTCCACCGCGAGCGAGCACTCGGATGTCCCCAGCAACGGCGAGCAGCAGGATGGCGCCGAAGAAAAAGCTCATGCCGGCTGGGGCAGTAGTTTTGTCGACGCCGGCGGGGTTGTGAAGGGTGTAAACGCCTAAGGCGATTGCCGCACCTGCGCCGGCAAGACCGATAAAAAGCGCACTCCAGTCAATAAGCCGTGTGCGTTCTCCGCGGCGTCCGGCAAGCCACGCCGTGCCGATTAGGTAGAAGGTGCCAACGCTGCCGACGATGTTGCCCTGTTGGGATTTCAGGATAGCTAGGCAGAAGGCGCTTGTGGCTAGCGTCAACATGGCAACGGTGAAGACGTTACCGGACGCGCGGTGAAGTTTGCTGCCTTTGCGCACAGCCATGGCAACCGTGCCGGTCAGCAAGCCGATGCTTCCCGCGAGGATATGCAGAATCAAGAGCGGAAGCCGCACTGTTCCCATCCTTATCCTACGGGTTACTGTTCCATGCCGCGAGTTGATGTGCTGAGCAATTCGAGACAGTAATTGGAAAGCCCCTCGCGTAACACTTTGACTGGTTACCAAGAAGAAAGAAGAGTGATTCCATGTCTGAGAGGGGGAAATATGAGATGGCATACGCCAGACTGGAGCACTTTAATGAAGGTCGCATTCAAAGATGAATCGTTTGCATTCGAGTTCGTCCGCAACCTGGGCTTCATGTACTACGGAGGCTCGGATTTGGGCGAGATGATGGCTACGGCCGGACAGATCAAGGAAGGTGACTTCGAGAGTTGGTTCTCAGAGTGGGATAAGAGGGCGCGCCGGCTTCTGTCACGTGCTGATGCCAGTCTGGGCGCGGGTCACCTGGAAAGTGCGCGCGAATGAGTGTGGGACGCGGCTTGCCTGAATTATCTGGCTTGTAGGCTTATGCCGAAGGGGCGAGGCTCACCGGCCTTACTTGGGAGCCGGTGCAAATTCCCTACGAAGGGACCACTCTACCCGGATATTTCTCTATTTCGGTGCCGCCCCGGCAGTCCGGCGCGGCTATAACTGTCTGACCTTCGACGGTCCTGGACAGGGTGCTCCTATACGCGAACAGAAGCTCTACCACCGGCAATCCCGGCGACCCGCGCATTCTCTCGGAGTCCAAGGCGTCACAAAAAGGACGGCCGAGTTCTATCTCCACGCTGAAGTAGGTGGACGCACGCAGATACACGGCTTGGCGCAGCAACTGCCAGTGGTCACAACTGCTCGGACATGACGTATGCTCGGTTCATGCCCGAGTTTAGAAACACCCGGCTTCGATCCTACTGAGTAAGAAAAACAAGCCGCGCTTCCGCCCTACGCCATTGAGCATTGGGCACCCGCAATAAGTGATTCAGTTGGTCTATTTCTTTTTTGATTTCTTGTTTTAATGGATTCCAGACGCGAACTCATGCTTCCCCTCGGTCGCTGATTGCGAATGAAGAGAGTGGCACGTCAACGGAGTGCAGCATGTTGCTGTGCAACTAGCGTCGCTGCCGGGCCTCCGATGGGCCGAGTCACAGGCTACGACTATAAGTGATCTAGCTCTTTCCCAAGCTCACCGGTAGAATTTTCTAGATGATTGCTACCGACGGCGTTGAGAACACCAACAAGTACGGCGAGGTAGAGAGCGGTATGCCTTTGGAGGTTCTTTTAGTTGAAGACAGTTCGGGTGATGTCCGGTTGACGCAGGAAGCGTTCCGCGAGGTCAATCCGGCTGTCCATCTGCATGTGGCCAAAGATGGCGTGGAGGCCATAGCCTTTTTGCGGGGCAATTCGCTCCACGTTCGCGTTCCTCGCCCGGATCTTATCTTGCTGGATCTCAATCTTCCCAAGATGGGTGGCCACGAGGTTCTGGCTCATATCAAAGCAGATGAGAATCTGAAGATGATCCCAACCGTGATCCTGACGACCTCCGAGGCGGAAGTGGATATTGTAAAAAGCTATCAACCGAAGGCGAACTGCTATCTCAACAAGCCGGTACAATTCGATGCGTTCGAAAATCTGGTGAAGAGCATCAATGATTTCTGGCTGACCAAAGTCAAGCTGCCCCCGGTACCTTGATTAAACCAGATTGCGAAAGCCCACGGCAATCTGCGGGCCTCTGCGATCAATCTGCGTTCTTGATGGGGCTCTGTGCGTGGTTGACCACTGGTTGGCTCACACTTCTCTTTCGGAGCAGCACCACAGGTTAAGCAAGCGACAGTAAGTCTCTTTTTGACCTAATCTTTTTCGACACTTGAACTATCGGCGTGTCTCAGAAAAGCATGAGCTAACAACTGATCGCACACTGGCACCGCGAGCGGAAAAGGTAGCGCTGAGTTGAAATCTCCCCTCATTGGTGAAAAAAGTGCCGGTCGCGATCGATGCGCATCGATAACCACTTTTTTTCTAGATCCCGCTTCTGGCACGGGTTTCCGGGCAGAAATCGATTGAAATTCCATAGATAGACCCGCGTCCGCCGCAAACGCCAGCGGCTTCCTTCTGACGGCTTTTTCGAACGCGACGCCCCCATCTTCCTTCCGCCGCAAGCGCTCGTCCCGACGTCGCATCCGAAAAAGCACTAGCGTCACTCGCACGGAACGGATCGGGGTTACCTCGCAGAACGCCGCGAATATCCACTGCTTGATTCTGTTCTCCGGTCAAAATCACTTTGCGATTGAGCCATTTCCTCGCGAGTCGCAGGTCCGGCCTGCGATAGACTTGGCTATAGGATGATGTCGCCGCCGCACAAGCCGCTTTCGGCCCTTCTCTCGCAGATTCTGGTCGCCTATACTGTGGAGCTCGATTGCGAATTCGAGCGCCGCATGCTGCAAACGCAGAGCCGTAGCGCGCGCCTCTCGCTGGTCCTTTGGCTTAATGTGTTGCAGTTTTTGGCCGATGGACCAGTTTCGGTTCGAACGCTCGCTTCGCGCGCCCTCACAACCGAGGCTGGTGCCACAGCCGGGCTTGGTTGCCTCGAACGATGGGGCGTCGTTGCGCTGCAGCCCGGAAAGCGCGCCGGTTTCGGTAGCGGCCGAGGCATCCGCGCCGATTGGCCGGTTCGGCTCACGGCCAGCGGTGAAACAGCCGTCAGAATCTGGCCCAACCTGATCCCGGAAATCGACGCCCGCTGGTCCAAACGCTTCGGCGACGACGCGACGAGGTTGCGCCGCTCATTAGAAGCAATCGAGCACCAGATCGACCTCGAATTGCCGCAGGGCTTGCCCGTTGCGATTCTGAAGCTGCCGGAGTTCGGGCCGCGGAAATCGGCTGCGGAACACGGCCTGCCGCTGCCGGTGCTGCTTTCCCGAGTTCTGCTCGCGTTCGCTCTCGATTTCGAACGCGAGTCCCAAACGCCGATTTCACTATGCGCAAACGCGATCCGCGTTCTCAGTGACGAGCCGATCCCTGAAACGGAGATTTCCAAACGAACCGGCTGTTCGGAAGAGACCGCAGGCATTGGCTGGCAGCACAAGCCGTACATCATCGTTGAAAGAGACCCTGCGCGCGGCCGCGGCAAGTTCGCGCGCTTGTCCGAAGCGGGCATCAAGGCGCAGCGCGAGTATTACAGTCGCACGCGCGATATTGAGGAAAAATGGAGGAAGCGCTTTCGCACCGCAACGAAAGAAATTCGGGAATCGCTGACGACTCTGCTGAAAAGAGAAGAACTGTCGGACGGCCTGAAACCGCCTCCCGGAACGACCCGCGCCGGTGCCCAGACACCGGCCCTAGGCCGCTTCGACGTTGGACCTGCGGCGCGTCAGCGCAGGCGGGATTTGGTAATTCAGACGGAAGCATTCGTGCGCGATCCGGCTGGCACTCTTCCGCATTATCCGCTCTGGGACATGAACCGCGGCTTCGGTCCGTAGCACGCGTTGCTCTCCTTGGACAGCCAGCACGAGCGCTTCCGACACGTAGGTCGCACGGTTTCGGGTGAATTGTCGGCCATCCGAAAGTTATCCACTTCACCTGCAACTCTGAACGGGTACTCGTCTTTCTTCAAGCGGCGTTCTGCCGTCGCGCCTGGCGCCGTTTCCGCGCCTCCTCCAGCTTCCGTGGCCGCTGTACCGGAAATAAATCAATCAACCCTTGCCAGGCCGGGCATTTCGGGCAGCGCATCTCAGTGAAGCTAATGCGCCTGGTCTCGTTCGGGGATGGAGTAGATCAGCTCTTCTGGCCGGGGGGTAAACACTGCTACAAATGCGCCGCGAGGCATGGATGATTATCTAAGCCATTGATAAAGATGGTGGGCGCGGGAGGACTCGAACCTCCAACCTACGGATTAAGAGTCAAAGAAGGGTTCAACCGTCCATGCCTAGCAAGTCACAATAATTTGATCAACCGGGGCGCGATGCCGATTGCCCTCGGAAAGATCGCTTTGGATTTGTACCGCGGATTGGACCGCTTCCTCCACGTCGCAGAAACGAGCCAGTATTGCATCGCCGATGGTCTTGATCACAATCCCATTGCGTTGCTCGATCAGCGGGATGAGCAGGTCCAGGCATCTCTGGACCATCACTAGGCCAGCCACATCGCCATGTTCGTCCTAGGACCTGCGGATTGCACCAAGGGCAATGAGCGGAGCCTGAAGAAAGGTGCTGCAGTCGAAGGCTGAGCAGTTGTGACCTGTTGCCGCCGCAAGAATTGATTGATCCATTTCCTCCGCAATTCGTAAAACCGATGGCTCTCGGAACGGCCACCTCGAGCGAGAAATACACATCCTGAGCGAGCAGCAGAGCCAGGCCCGTCAAATGGCCGCATATGGCGACATGACGCCGGAAGAGACCAAGAAGCACGATTCCCGTCAGACCCAGATTGCGATGCTCACCGAAAAGCTACTTCTGCTTGGAAAATCGTATCAATAAAACTGCGCGGTCTGGAGCACGTCGCACTCCTCGTGAACGGTCCTTTCGCACATTTTGCCCATAGTGCTACACCCCGGACAACGTGCTACGCTACTCACTAATAAACAGAAAGGTGTTTCATGGGAAACCTCAGCCGCATCGGAGTGTCGATCGATTCGCAACTGCTGCATCGTTTTGATTCCTTCATAGCGGACAAGGGCTACGAGAATCGCTCGGAAGCGTTTCGCGATTTAATCCGTGATCGGCTTGTCGGGTCGGTCGTCGTCGCCGGTAATGCGTTTGTCGTTGGCACGGTCACCCTCATCTATGATCATCACACTCGTCTGCTGCCGGAAAAGCTTACCGATCTCCAACATGAGAGCCACGCACTCGTCATTTCCACTCTGCATGCCCATCTCGACCACGAAAGTTGTCTCGAAGTCGTCGTACTTCGCGGCAAGTCGAGAGACGTCCAAAAACTAGCCGACCGTCTCATCAGCACCAAGGGTGTGCAGCATGGGCGTCTCGTTATGAGTTCCCCAGAGACCGTCGCGCAACACCACCCCCACCGTTGAAGCAACCACCGAGAAACCACTAATACAGGGTCGGGGAAAGTCCCATATAAACGGAAACTTTCCCAAATACGCATCGATCCAGCTTTACAAATCGGATTGCTTGTAGCACGATTACGAAATTCGTGTCATTCCGCATTGTGGGTAGCACAAGTAGAGAGAACGTGCTATGCGAAAGATTTCTTATAGCTGCAGCCGCAAGGCGAACGTTCGTGTCGCCAAGGCTAGAACTGTTGGGCTGTTCTTAGCGCTTCTACTTTCGTCCTCGCTTCCGACGATCGCGCACGAGAATAGGCCGGTCGCCACAAGTGATAAGGCTGATCCGCCTCAGCTATCAGGAACCGTCGTCGACACGTCCGGCGCGGTGATTGCCGGGGCTACCGTGCAAGTTCGAAGCGAGAACGGTACTTTACAAAAAACGACTCAGTCGAACGCGAGCGGCTCCTTCAGTATTTCCGGGCTCTCGGGTGGCAGTTATCGAATCGTGGCATCTAAACCCGGTTTTGAAACTAAAGAAACGCCCCTCAACATCGGGGCCAACGAGTCGCCGGCCCCGCTGCGCATCTCTTTGGCAGTGGGCTCCGCGATCACCACTGTAAACGTGCAGGGCCGAGCGGATGACCTCGTCGGGATTGCCGCTTCCGCCGGCCAGGTAACGGTGGGCGCAGAGGAAATCAAAAATCGTCCGATTCTTCGCTCGGGAGAGATTTTGGAGGCGCTTCCCGGTCTCATCATCACGCAACACGCCGGCGGCGGCAAGGCCAACCAATATTTTCTGCGCGGATTCAATCTCGACCACGGCACGGATTTCGCCATTTTCCTGGACGGCATGCCACTTAACCTGCCGTCGCACGCGCACGGCGAGGGCTACTCGGACATGAACGCCGTCATTCCGGAGTTTGTGGAGCGGGTGGATGCCGAGAAAGGTCCTTATTACGCCGATGTCGGCGACTATGGCTCGGCGGGAAATGCCCATGTGGTGTTTTACAAGACTCTGCCCCAGAACTTCTTCCAGGTCGACGGTGGCATGTACCAGTTTGCGCGGTTCGTTTTCGGCGTATCGCAAAAGATCGGCAAAGGCAACTTGCTGTACGGCGGAGAGGCGTATCACGATGGCGGCCCATGGGTGCATCCTGACAACTATTACAAATTCAACGGTCTTGTAACCTACAGCCAGGGAACCGCGGCCAACGGTTTCAGCATCACGACCCGCGCTTACGATGGAGCTAGATGGAACTCGAGCGATCAGCTCCCTTATACGGCCATACCCGTCGTCGGTTTCTTCGGCTCACTGAGCCCGTCTGACGGGGGCAGATCACAGCGTTATAGCTTGCAGGGCGAATGGCATCACAAGGGCACAAATTCCGAAACGACAGTCATGGCCTACGGGTTCTATTACGATCTCAATCTGTTCTCGGATTTCACCTACTACCTGGTCGACCCCTATAAGGGCGACCAGTTCGAACAGCAGGACAGGCGCTGGGTGGCTGGGTTCGACATACGCCACACGGTTCTCGGCCGTTTATTCGGCCGCAAGACGGAAACCACGTTCGGCATGCAGCTCCGCAACGATTGGATCCACAACGGCCTTTTTCGTACGGAAGATCGCGTACGTACGAGCAAAACTTACTATTCAGCGAACTATCTAGATGTGGCCTCCTCCCTCGATCAGGTCGCGGTTTTGCCCGCGGACACGGATTTGAATAAATTTACGGAGACGATAGGAAGTCCCTGGGTGACAAGCAAGATCCAGTGGGCGAGCAAATTCCGCACGATCCTGGCTCTGCGCGGCGACGACGGCAAAGGTGTCATCACCAGCTTTACCAACCCCACCAACCCCAACTATCCCAACGATCCCTATCCCGCCAACTACAATCCCAATACCCACCAATCGATCAGCAAGTTCCTGCCCAGCCCCAAAGCGAGTTTGATCTTCGGCCCGTGGGCCAATACGGAGTTGTATGTGCAGGGGGGAGCCAGTTACCACACCAACGACGTGCGTGGCTCAACGCAATTGTATGAACCGGTTTCGCCGGCCTATCCTTACTACAATACGCCGAACCCCATTAAAATTCCCTTCCTGGTCCAAACCAAAGGCGCGGAAGTCGGCGTGCGCACTGCGGCCGTCCCAAATCTGCAGAGCACCGTTGAAGTCTGGTATCTCCACAGTAATTCCGAACTGCTGCAGGATGGCGACACCGGAGGCACGACTCCCTCGGTTGAGTCGAGCAACCGCTACGGCATAGAAGTTGGAAACTACTACACTTCAACTCAACATTTGGTTTTTGATGCTGACTTTGCGGACTCCCGCGCCATTTTTACCGAAAACGACCCATACGATTCGACGTTTTACACCTCAACCCCAACGGGTCCCCAGCTTTGCGCAAGAAACTCGAATTGCTTTGGGCTTATTCCGATCGGGGGCGGCGGTTACCTGCAAAATCCGAACGGTAAGGAGGTGCCCGAAGCAGTTCGGTGGGTCGTTTCATCGGGCGTCGCGCTACAGGATTACAAACGTTTTTCGTCGAGTTTGCGCCTGCGCTACTTTGGCCCGCGCCCTTTGACGTCCGACGCAATTTACACCTCGCCCTCAACGGCGTTAGTCAACCTGGGGGCCAGTTATAAAATCAACAAGAACTGGAGCCTTTGGGGCGAAGTTTTGAATTTGTTCAACCGACGAGATCACGACGTTGACTACGCCTATGTATCGCAAATAACGCCAGGGGCCGGGCTGGGGCTACCGGCGACACCACCAACAACCTTAGCAGGGCGGGCGCTGGTTGCGACTGTTGTAAATGCTAACGCGGCATTCACAAGGGTTATGCACCCCGTCGAACCGGTTCAGGCACGATTCACTTTACGTTACAGTTTCGGTCACTGAAGCAACCACGTTGCGACCGGGTCGTTCTTGGACTCTGTCGGCTTGAAATGATCTGGTGTTTATCCTGTGCAAAGGGGCCGGGATTCACGTTCCTAGCCCTACTTTTTGATGGTTTTGCCAACTTGAGATCAGCGGAGAAGGCCAAATTGAGTACTTTGTTCAACGACGGTGCCGACAACCTCCGCGGCCGAATCGTCGCGATCTACTGTATCTTGCTCGCATTCAATACTGGTGCATGGCTGTGGGCGAGCGTCGCCTTCCACCGTTACCCCGTGCTCATGGGAACAGCCCTTCTCGCTTATAGCTTTGGTCTGCGTCACGCCGTCGATGCGGATCACATAGCGGCGATCGACAATGTAACCCGGAAGCTGATGCAGGATGGAAAACGGCCAGTCGTCGTTGGCTTCATGTTTTCGCTGGGTCATTCGACCGTGGTCGTCTTCGGTGCGGCAGCCATTGCTGGAGCGGCGATGGCGCTGCAACATCGTCTCGACGCCGTCAGGAGCATTGCATCTGTAATTGGTACCATGGTCTCGGCGTTTTTTCTGTTCGCCATAGCTATGGTCAATGTGATCGTCTTGCGATCCATTTACCGGGCTTTTGTCAGGGTTCGTCGAGGCGAGCCCTACGTGGAAGAAGATTTCAGCATGCTTCTCGGCGGTCGCGGGCTCCTTTCGCGATTATTTCGTCCCATGTTCCGTATGATCAGCCGCAGTTGGCATATGTATCCGCTTGGCCTCCTGTTCGGCTTGGGATTCGACACCGCGACCGAGATCGGCCTGTTGGGCATTTCCGCGGCCGAAGCAGCCAAAGGTCTTTCGTTTTGGTCGATCCTAGTTTTCCCCGTCCTTTTCGCCGCAGGCATGTCGCTCATCGACACCACCGACAACATCCTTATGTTAGGCGCTTACGGGTGGGCGTTCGTAAAGCCCATTCGCAAGCTCTACTACAACATCACGATCACCTCCGTCTCGGTGGTCGTCGCGCTAGTCGTTGGCGGCATCGAAGCTCTCGGATTGTTAGGCGAGCATTTTCACCTCGCAGGATGGTTTTGGAGAGCAGTCGCCAAGCTCAACGACAATTTCGCCACACTGGGATATTTCATCGTGGGCTTGTTCGCCTTGAGCTGGATTGTGTCGATCGCTTTCTACAAATGGCGTCGATTCGACGATCTCGAACTTGAGACCAGAAAGGAGCTCGTTACGCCATGAGAAGTGCGGGGTTCAGACTGGAAGCTTGCGCTCCCGATTGGCGGCGTTTTGAGGCATCATGGTGGCGAGGACAATCGAGATGTTCTTGTTGAATGTTTCGACAGTCGTGTTGCCCAGTTCCACTTTCCAAGGCAACATGAACTCGCTCTGAGAATGCGAGGAGAGGATGGTACGGCTCCCATCCGCGTAGTGGATGGTAACCTCTACGTTCGGATAATCATCGGTGTGGCAGCAGCGGAATAATTCCGGCAGGACCTTTGCCATGAAGCTCGGATCGGTATAGGACTGTCGGAATATGCGCTTCTGGTCTGCGCTCCCGTGGCCGAGCTTATAAAGCGTGGAGTCGCTTCCATCGTTTTGCTCGGCCTCGCGTTCGAGTTTCTCTGCGGCATTCTCTAACCATTCCCCAGTCAGCCCGAGATTTTCGAGCGTGGGCTTGATCTGCATTGGCTGTGAAATTGAAGCTCTCAGCAACTCCACACTAGCGGAATCAATTCTGGTACTTCCGAGTCGGTACCCGCCGTTCTCACTACGGATGACCAACTCGGTGTTGTGAGGCGTGCCCAACCCGCCCCACGAAGACTTGATCTCGATTTGGCGGATCGCAGCGTCGGCAGCATACGCTGAAACTGGAACCACAAGCGCAACGGCTAGGATCAATAGCGTGATTCGAGGCATGCTATTGAGATTATGCACGTATAGCGCCTTCGGTTTCTACCCAACTGTTGTAATCATGCCATAGCTCAGAACCCAGAAATTCTGCGTGGGTTTTACCGGTCGTACATCTCGTAATGAGTGGAGCATGGCTCCAGTTCGAGCAAGAAATCCTTGTCGAAGTTGTAATATTTCGCCACGCTGATTTCGTCTCCAGCGAAGCCGCGGATCGCCGCCACGGATTCCCAGACGTGACCAGCAAGAATGTGCAGTGTCGCCCTCGATGCGACGCAACGCATAAGCGCCCTTGTTGCCGGAGTCGAGCGGCGATCCGGGATGGCGACGGTTCGCATCAGGCACATAGCGCCAGACTTGCTCCGAACCAGAGATAGAGCGATAATGTCTCAGGGACTCAGGCGTTTAAGCGCCTGTAATTCCGAGATTCAACGTAGCAGCGGAGGAAATTATGTCGCCGATTGCACATAGCCCGATGACGTTGAGCCTGCTCGCCGCCGTCTAATCCAGCCGGTCGGCTGGGTTGGCTCCATCTTTCAACTCATTAGTTGAAGCCGCATACGCATTCGTGCGCCTGCAGGCTCTGCGCGCGTGCGCGCAAAAGGGAGCTTTGTGAAACGAAGAAAACGTCGAGGTAAAGGAGCGGAGTTTGTGGACGCGGACTTCGCTGAAATTCTCTATGGAGACGGTAGCGGCGGTCGGTCGGACAGCCGCCAAGTGCAACGGAAGACACAACAGTTCTGCTGTCAAGTGCAGCGGGCGCTGAATCTCGCGCTCGCGGATTCAAACGTTGCTGGCATTGGCTGCGAACTATTTGTAGATGAAGTTTCGCCAGCACCTGGTTGCGGCCATCTGCTGGTCCATATCGTTGTGCAGGATGGCTACTCCGTCGTGGATGCGATGAGCGCGCTCCGGCGCGATGCATCGCGTTTGCGGTCCGAAGTGGCGATGGCGATCGCCAGAAAGCGGGCGCCAGAGCTGTCGTTTGTGCCGGTCTCGGTGCAAGGAGGCGACGATGAGTGATTCGTCGATGGCTCCCCTCCGAAGCTGGCTAGCTGCTCCACTGGATCGAGACGTGTCGGAGGCGCTTCAGCGTCTCCGGTGCGCCCCGGATGTCCAACAAATCGCGGTGATGCCCGATGTACACCTTGCCGCTGAGGTGTGCATCGGTGTAGTTGTCGCGACCTCTCACGTGATTTATCCCCAGGCAGTGGGAGGCGACATCGGATGCGGCATGCTGGCAGTCGCGGTTGATGTGGAGGCCTCCGCGCTGAAGAATCCGAAGACTGCTGCCCAGTTGCTGAACGAGATCGGGCGTGCGGTACCCTCGCGCAGGCGCAACCGGAACGCGGTCATTCCTCAACCTGCGGAGATACCAAGCGATCCGCTCAGTCATGCCCGCCTAGAGGCAATTCGCCAAAAGGAGGGCGAGATCGAGTTCGCGACTCTTGGCAGTGGAAACCACTTCCTTGAGATGCAGGCGGACGAAGAGGACCGGCTCTGGCTGATGGTGCATAGCGGATCACGAGCGCTCGGACAGGTGATCCGCGACCATCATCTGGCGCGCGCGCAACCGGTCGAAGGACGACTGCGTGCGATCGATGCGGAATCGGATACTGGCAAAGAGTACCTTCACGATGTCTTTTGGGCCCGGCAATTCGCCGCGGCTTCTCGCAAGGCTATGGCAGAGGAAACGGGCAAGGTGCTGACGCGAACGTTGAAGTGCAACATCAGTTGGGAGACGATGATCGCCATCGATCACAATCATGTCGCGCTTGAGCGTCATGGCGGGCGCGAGTTGTGGGTGCATCGCAAGGGCGCGATGTCCGCTCAACAGGGACAGCCCGGAGTCCTGCCAGGGTCGATGGGCAGTCCCAGCTTCCATGTGGAGGGACGCGGGTGCGAAGAAGCGCTTTGTTCGAGCGCTCACGGCGCAGGCAGAGCTCTGAGCCGGGGCGCGGCGCGGAGCAAGTTCAGCGATCGCGATCTTCGGCGTCAAATGGAGGGGGTTTGGTATGACTACCGGCTGACAGGCAGACTCAGGGACGAGGCACCCGCTGCTTACAAGGACATTCGTGCGGTCCTCAAGGCGCAGCGAGAACTTGTTAAGGTTGTCCGCACGCTACGACCGGTGCTCAACTACAAGGGCACCTGAAAAATGTATGGGCTGAGACTCCCCTACATGGGCCGTCCAAGTGATTGAAGAAACGGGTTAGGCCGCGCA
>Ga0302325_10000763_pt1 | contig 86107 bp, 80 predicted proteins | sample Palsa_T0_2_FD_201948 | JGI IMG/M metagenome (GOLD analysis project Ga0302325, IMG submission 201948) | Peat permafrost microbial communities from Stordalen Mire near Abisko, Sweden - Palsa_T0_2 | ecosystem: Environmental > Terrestrial > Soil > Palsa > Peat permafrost | place: Sweden: Abisko...
CGCCGCCGCCACCGGCACCGCCGGCACCGCCGCCGCCGCCACCTCCACCGCCTCCACCGCCGCCGCCTCCGGCACCGGAGAAGATCGTACTGCGTGGAGTGCACTTCAACTTCGACAAGTACTACATCCGCAACGTGGACAAGCCGGTGTTGGATGAAGCGGCCGACACGTTGAAGGCGAATCCGAGCGTGAAGGTGTACGTGAACGGCTATTGCGACGCGATTGGGTCGGCACGGTACAACCTGAAACTGTCGCAGCGGCGGGCCGAATCGGTGGCGGCATACCTTGAGGACAAGGGTATACCGGCGAGCCAGCTGATCCCGCAGGGCTTCGGCAAGACCAACTTCGTGGCGACCAACAAGACCGCCGAGGGCCGGGCCGAAAACCGGCGGGTCGAGTTGGTACCAGCCGACCAGTAACCACCACCGCCGGGCCGCGGCGTCTGACGACGCCGCGGCCCTCCGAGTGAATTAACCACCACGGCCGCAGTCCCTTAACGGGGCTGCGGCCTTACCCACAAAGTGGCGTCCAAGCGGACGGGAATGCCTATGTTACGGATCAAGTATCCTGATGGTCGGTTAGGCATCATCCTGGCGGTGGGTGCGTCCTTGTTTCTCTGGGGCCTTCAAGGTTGCTCCCAATTACCTTTCGGACATTCGGATCCCCCGCCTCCTGCTGATGATTCGACAGTATCGGCAACCGCGGCCTCCGAACCCATGCCTGACGGTGCACTCACACAAACGATGGTGATGCCGGGTACCACTCCTGACGTCCCTGCCAATCCGGCTCCAGCTCCTTTGGCGTTAACGGTACCCGCGATTCCTCCCGCCGCCGTTAAACCCGGCGTTACGACGATTCCAATCGGGGCTGATGCCGTGGTGAAAGCTGAGATGAAGAAGTTTACCTTCCATTCACCCGAAGAGGAGCGGCGGTATAATTTAGCTGCGGGGAAATTTCCCGGTTTCTGCCATGACTGGGAGCGAATGTTACGCGATCGCGAAACTAATAGCCTGGCCCACCTGATTTGGGTAACCCACGGTGGCATCGAGAGCACTACTTACACCGGCTATGGGCAGATCGATTCATGCGAGACGAAGGAATCGGTCGAAGGGGTTCCAATTGGTAAGCTCTCCTATATGGAGATGATCTACGACCTGGAAGGGAAGACGCCGGAACAAGCGCGCCAGGCTCCCCCTAAGATCCTCCATCAGACTCATACTCTGGAAATCTTCTCGTGGGATAAGAACAAATGGTTCTACTAGCCGAAATTTTCGGCGAATGAAGACGAGCAAATCAGCGCAGCAAAAGCCGTGATTAGAAAATAGGCGGTTGCGCGAATTCGGCGACCACTTACTTTGACCTATCAGACAAATAACGAACGCAGTCGCCTGCCGGCGCTGAAACGCTAGTTGAGTTCCTTGCTGCTGTAGTCGAGGATTCGGCGCGCAATAATCATCAGGTTGATTTGCTGAGTGCCCTCGAAAATGTCGTTAATCTTGGCGTCGCGCATCCATTTCTCCACCAATACTTTCCGCGAATAGCCGAGCGGACCCAGCAGTTCGACCGCCTTCTGCGTGATCAAGGTCACTGCCTTGCCCGCCTTGGCCTTCGCCATCGAGGCCTCCAGGCTATTTCGCATTCCCATGTCGAGCATCCAGGCGGCGCGCCAGGTCAACAGCCGTGCGGCCTTGAGCTGAACTTCCATCTCCATGAAATCGCGCTCGACGGTGGTGAGGCGGCGCGCTGAGATGCCGTAGCGGATGGGTACCTTCTGATCTTTGAGAAAGTCGCGCACGTAATCGAGCGCCGCTCGTCCCACCCCGATGGCCATCGCCGCAACTATCGGCCGGGTCGCGTCAAAGGTCGCCATCACGTCCTTGAAGCCGCCGGTGGGTTTCACTTCGGCGCTGCCCAACAGATGGTTCGCGGGTACGCGGCAGTTGTCGAACACGATCATGGCGGTGTCCGAGGCGCGGATCCCGAGCTTGTTTTCGACCCGCGTTACCGTCATCCCCGGTGTATGATGTTCGACTACGAACGGCTTGATTCCCGCGCGTCCAGCGCTGCGATCGAGCGTCGCCCAAACGACCACGAAGCCTTCCGACTTCTCGACCGACATTTGTCCCGCAGTGCAGAAAATCTTGGTGCCGTTGATTACGTAGTCGTCGCCTTCGCGAGTGGCCGTGGTGGTCACAGCAGCCGAGTCCGAACCGCAGCCGGGCTCGGTAATCGCCATCGCACCCCATTTTGGCTTGCCCTCGCGAAAACGTTTGAGAAAGCGTTCCTTTTGTTCGGGCGTTCCCGCGGCTGCCACTGCTGCTCCACCGAGACCGGGATTCGGAATCGACAGAAACAGACCGGCATCGCCCCAGCAGAGTTCCTCGGTGCTCAGGCACGTATAGAGATTGCGCAGCTTGGCGGCGCCGCCCTCGCCTTTCTCGGTGGCGGAGGCTTTTTCGGGTGGTGCGCCCGGCCCAAGATTTTGTGCCGCCGACCACATCGCCTCGTAGAATTGCCACGGCTTTTCGTGTTCGTGCTCGTCGTATTCGCGCGAGATTGGCCGCATCATGCCCTCGGCGACCGCGTGATACATCTTCAGTTGCGCTTTAACTGACGGCTCGAATTCGAAATCGATCATCCCAACTCTCCGATAATTACGCCCGGACTAAACTATTGCGATTCCCTCGATCACCGCGAAGCTGCGCGCGTTACGCAGGAACATCTCGACCGGATGCTCCCGGATATAGCCGTGCCCACCGAGGATCTGCACCGCATTGTCAGTGACCATCAGAGCTGATTGCGCAGCATAGTTGCGGGCCTGCGAGCTTTCCTTCAGCGCGTCGTCCCCACTATCGAGGCGCGCCGCCGCTTCCCAGGCCAGCAGCCGCGTCGCGTCTATCTCGATCGCCATCTCAGCGAGCATGAACGCGATCGCCTGCTTGGTCGCAATCGGCACCCCGAAGGCCTTGCGCTCCTTCGCGTAGTCCTTCGCGTATTCATAAGCGGCGCGCGCAACGCCCACCGCCATCGCCGCCATCGCGACGCGGCCCTGGCTGACAATCCGCGCGAAGTCGATTCCCTGCTCTCCGCCCAGCCTTGATTCTTGTCCAACCCGGCAATTCTCAAGTTTCACTTCATAGCTGGCGAGCCCTTTGAGGCCCATGTTGTGTTCGCGTCCGCCGATCGTCAATCCCGTCGTAGTGCTCGGAATCAAAAATCCCTGCACGCCGGCAAACTCAGCGTCGCGATTGGTCGTCGCAAAAACCAGGATATTCCTGCTTTCCGCTGCTAATGGCGCGTAGCATTTCGCACCGTTAAGAAGGAAGCTGGCGCCATCCTGGATCGCTGTCGTGGTGAGCGCGGAAGGGTCGAAATCGAAGCGCGGTTCAATCAGCGCCGCACTTCCGGCGGTGAACGTATCGCTGGCGAAATCCTTCAGGATGCGCGTGCGTTGCTCCTCGGTACCGAACTCAATCACCGGAAAGGCGATCAGCCGTGGCGCCAGCGCATGCACCGCTATCGATAAATCACCGAATGCCAATTCTTCAGCGACGATTGCGCCGGTTACGGCCGAGCGCGAGTCGCCGTAGCCGCCGAATTGTTCTGGAATGACGCCGCGGACAAGACCCAGTTCCCAAGCCTGTTCAATCAACGGCAGTGGAATTATGCCGGTTTCATCGGCCTCGCGGGCGGCCGGCCGGATCTCGTCCCTGGCGAACGCGACCACCGTGTCGCGAATCATTCGCTGCTCTTCGGTCAAGTCAAAGCTAATCATTTACTTTAGCTATTAGCGCTGGGCGTGGTTCAGTTTGCAGTCGCCATAATCTCGAGTGATACATTTGATGTGTTACTTTACTTATCCAGATCGCGCCGCGAGCGCTCCCGGCTGCGACTATACTTGTTTTCATCGGCTATGACGCGGGTCGGCGGCGCTATCGGCTTGCGGAGCTTTTTGATCAATGCGCCCGCCTCCGATTGAAGTGGCTTTCGTGTCTTTCTCGACGATCCCATGACCAGCAACTCGAGGGAGAGTGATTTTCACACACGCTTTAGATTCTCCGTTTCGAGGAAGCGGATCGCAAGCCGATTTCGCGCGAGCACCGCTTCACTTCGCGAAGCCGATGAAGCTCATCTGCAGGCCGCTGGTAGTGAAAAGTCCGCTGGCTGCGGCGCCACGCCGTGAAAAGTAGCGGTCATTGGCGCATCGAGTGCATGGACCCGCATTAACGATCGACGCCGATTCGAGGCCCTCACGTTCGAGCTGAGTACGGACAATCGAACGAAGATCGAGAAACGCTTTGCTGGGGCGTCCGGGGCGGGTGTGGACGTTCGCATCGGGAATCTGGCGCGCGAAGTTCTCGGCGAGGGCGGCATTGACTTCGAAGCAGCATAGACCAATCGAAGGTCCCAGCGCCGCGCGTATCGACGCGGGCCGCGCGCCTAGCGCAACCATTGCGCGGACGCCCTCCGCTGCGATCCCCGCGAGCGTCCCGCGCCACCCCGCATGCAGCGCAGCGACGACATGCGAATCCTCATCGACCATCAGGATCGGCACGCAGTCGGCGGTGAAGATGCCGAGCGCAATTCCACTAACGCAGGTGACCATCCCATCGCCTTCGGCGCGCCTGCCGTCACTGGCGGAGGAGGTTTGCACCCAACCTGTGTCAACTAAATCGAGCTTGGATGAATCGATCCGATGGACCACGTTTCCGTGCACCTGGCTCAGCCGTGCGACCTGCAGATTCGGATAGCGCGCGTGCCAGCGGCGCCAATTCTCCGCGACGGCTACCGGATCATCACCGATCCATCCCGCCAGGTTAAAGGTCGCGAACGCATCCATACTGACGCCGCCCGTGCGATCGCAAAAGCCATGAACCAGCCCCGGTATATCGAACGCAGTGATGATTACCGGGCCGGCGGGAGCATCTGCTGGCGGTGTTATGAGATTCGACGACGGCATGGACGGTGGCTTGAATCGTCAGGATAAACTATACTTTCATTCTTTGGAATTTTGCCTTTGGACATACCTATGAATGGCTACGAATATCTGGTCCAGCGCAATCGCCTGATGTGCGTGCTCGAGGATGACCTCAAGAAGATCGAGAACCTGCCGCGTGAGGAGCGACTGGCTGCGACCGCACGGCTGCAGGCGCAGTTCGACCTCAAGCTGCGCGCGCTGTACGGGCAGGTCGCCGAAGAATACCCCGGGGAGCGTAAAGTCAAGGCGCGGCCGCTGACGGACCCGCGCTAGGCTTTGAGTGATCGCTTGGAGCGCTCGATCAGTATCCGCGGGGCGCGCACTCACAACCTGGGCAATCTATCGCTCGACCTGCCGCATGGGCGTTTGACAGTCGTTACTGGTGTGTCGGGCTCGGGCAAGTCGAGCCTCGTTTTCGACACCATTTACGCCGAAGGGCAGCGCCGCTATGTGCAGAGCCTGTCCACCTATGCGCGCCTGTTCCTCGAGCGGATGGAACGGCCGGACGTCGATTCGATCACCGAGATCCCGCCGGCGCTCGCGCTGCGCCAGAAGAACACGATCAAGAATGCGCGCTCGACGGTTGGCACGGTCACCGAGATCAACGATTATCTGCGGCTGCTGTTCGCCTCGGTCGGACGCACGATCTGTCCGCGCTGCAACCTTGAAGTGACGCGCGATACGGTCGAGGGCGCGGGCGCCGCGGTGACCGCAAATCCGGGGCGATATATTTTCCTGGCGCCTTTCGATACCGGATCGCGATCGCTCAAGGAGGCCACTGCCTTCCTGATCGAGAACGGCTACCATCGGCTTTACTACAACGACGAAATCGTCGAGACCGTCGATTTTGCCGATCGGTTTGAAGGTAACGGATCGGCTGCATCGGGCAATCAAGCTGCGTCGTTGATGGTCGTGATCGATCGGGTGGCGGTGACGCCCAACGGCTCGGCCGAACGGGTTCGCGAGGCGATCGACAAGTCCTTCTATCTTGGCGCCGGACGCGCACGCGTACTTATGCTCGCGCCCGAAAATGGCTCCGCACGGCACGCCGCCACGCTCGATTTCGACCGCCGCTTCAATTGTTCGCGTTGCGCTACTGCATATCCGGAACCCTCGCCCGCACTATTTTCCGCCAATAGCCCGATCGGCGCGTGCTCCGAATGCGAGGGCTTCGGCCGGACCGTCGAACTCGATCTTGAAAAAGTGATTCCCAACCCCAACCTGTCACTGCGACAGGGATTGGTCGCGCCGTGGCGGACGCCCGCCTATAGCGAGATGCAGCAATGGATGCTCAAATGCGCGCGGCGTGCGCATCTGCGCACTGTGGTTTCGTTTCGCGAGATGAACGACGAGGAGCGCGCGTGGCTGCTTGACGGCGAGCCGCGCCTCGAAGGTCAGAAGTGGGACGAACGCTGGCCGGGGGTCCGCGGCTTTTTCGGTTGGCTCGAACGCAAACGCTACAAAACCCACGTCAGGATTTTGCTCGCGAAGTACCGCCGCTTCATCCCCTGCCCCGTATGCCGCGGGTCAAAACTCAAGGCCGAAGCGCTCAACGTCCTGATCCGCGGCGAATCGATCGCGCAGGTGATGCAGTTGTCGGTGCGTGACCTGCCCGCCTGGATCGAGGGCCTGCGCGGGCATCGGGAGATCGCGGCGCGCGCCAGTGTGTTATTGCGCGAACTCGGTAATCGCGTCGGCTATCTAAATGAGGTCGGCCTCGGCTACCTCACCCTCGAACGGCAGGGGCGCACCCTTTCCGGCGGCGAGGCCCAGCGGATTCATTTAGCAAGCGCGCTGGGCAGCCTGCTCTCGGGGACGCTCTACGCACTCGACGAGCCGACCGTTGGCCTCCACGCGGGCGACTCGCGCCGGCTGCTCGGCGTGCTGCGGCATCTGCGCGACCTCGGCAATACGGTCGTAGTGGTCGAGCATGATCCGATCATGATCGCCGGCGCGGATTACCTCGTGGAACTCGGTCCCGGGGGCGGCCGTCAGGGCGGAAAATTGATCCGCGCGGGTGAGCCGGCCAAGGGCGGCCTGAACGGTAACGGCGAGACTCCGGGCCGGGTGCTGCTGATGCGCGCGCTGTCGCATCAGCGCCGCTTCACCAAACGCGATCCAGCGGTGCGGATCACCGGCGCGACCGAAAACAATCTGCGCAATCTCAGCGTCGCGATTCCAACCGGACGCCTGGTCTGCGTCACCGGCGTTTCGGGCTCCGGCAAATCAACGCTGGTCGAGACCGTGCTTTACAACAACTACCTGAGACGCACCGGCGAATCGGTCAGCGAAGTCGGCGCCTGCGAGCGGATTGAGGGGCTGGAACTCATCGGTGAGATGGTCCACATGGGCCAGGAGATGCCGACGCGATCGCTGCGATCGAATCCTGCGACTTACCTCAAAATCTACGACGATATCCGCAAGCTGTTCGCTGCGAATGCCGAAGCGCGCCGCCTCGGCGTCAAGACTCGCGACTTCTCTTTCAATGTCGAGGGAGGACGGTGCGATCGTTGCCACGGGACCGGCACTGTGACCATCGAGATGCATTTCATGGCCGACCTCGAAGTGAAATGCGAGGCGTGCGATGGGCGCCGCTTCCAGAGCCATATTCTCGGCATCCGCCATAAGGGCAAGAACGTCAACCAGGTGCTCGATCTCACCGTCGATGAAGCGCGTGAATTTTTCGATCGCGGCACCTATCCCGGTATCGCCAAGCGGCTCGAACCGCTGGCCTCGGTTGGCCTCGGCTACCTGCAATTGGGGCAAACCACTTCGACGCTCTCCGGTGGCGAGGCTCAACGCTTGAAGCTCGCTCGCTTCCTGCTCGCTGATCTTGAACCGCCGCGCACGGGTGAAAACGGCAAGCCGCTCCCGCGCATGTTTCTCCTCGATGAGCCGACAACCGGGCTCGCGTCATCGGACATCAAGCGGCTGCTGCGAGTAATGGCGCGCCTGGTGGCCGAGGGCAATACGCTGGTGGTGATCGAACATAACCTCGAGTTTATCGCGCACGCGGATTACGTGATTGATCTTGGACCAGGCGGCGGCGACGAAGGCGGACGGCTGGTGGTGGCGGGAGATCCGCTGGCCGTCGCGGCGAGCGAAAAATCGCAAACCGGTATCGAGTTGCGCCGGCTGTTCGGATTGCCCGTCGCGGCAAATCCGCGCGCAATCAAGACCGCCCTGCGCATCGCAGCAGAGCCGTAGATCGCTGTCCCGAAAGCGCTCGCGATTAGCAGTCGATTGGTGCATCTGCCAATCGAATTTGCTCGCAATCTCTTGGCTGCGACGCTTTGCGATAAATTTCATTTGAATTACAGATTCCCAATGGCGCGAGATTGCGCGACTCGCTAGAGTTCAGTTCGAAATCAGGGCGCTGCCACCGGCGGCACCGAAGAGGAGGTTCCTATCCTCGCCATGCGCTCTCCAGAATCTTCGGCAGAAAAACTTAAAGGCTTCTTCCTCGGCGTGGTGCGCAAGAGCTTCGATCAGCTCGGCGTCGGCGATCAACAAACGGCCGATTACGTCGCCTCGGTTCTGGCCGAATTCGGCCATTCGAGCCGGTGGCTGGCGATCCGCGGCGCCGACGGACGCAAGCTCACCAGCGTCGTCGAGATGATGCTTGCGCAACTCGGCCCCGACGAGACCTCGCGCGTCAACGGCGAGCGCGAGTTGCGCAAGTATGTCGGCGACTACACACTCTTTATGTCGGGTCTGTTTCGCCGTTTCGTCGAGCGCGGCGGCTACCTCAACTATTATCTCGAAGAGGGTGCGCGTTCCTATCGCGCGGTGTCGGAGCTGGACGTCTCGCTCTACAATCCGGGATTTCTAATGTTCGAGGAGCTGAGCAAAGGCTTCGAAGGTTATTCGGGCGCGCTCGATTTTATGCGCAAGTGCTATTTCGCGCCGGCGCCCAACGAAGATCCCTTCGCCGGTTTCCTCCGTCAAATTCAGGGCTGGGTGCGCTACGGATTTTCCGACAACTGACGGCGAACGCTTAGACCGTTACCTGGTGCGGCTGGGCTGGGCTGCATCACGCCGCGCCGCCGTCGAGTTGATTTCCAGTGGTCGCGTCCGCGTCAACGGGAGGCGGTATCGCAAGGGCGAACCAATTGCTCCGGGCGACCAGGTCGATGTGATTGTGGCGTCAGTTCCTGAAGCTCTGATACCGAATTACGATCTCAGCGTCAACATTATATTCGCGGATGCGGCCGTACTCGTCGCCGACAAGCCCGCCGTGATGCCATGTCATCCACTGCGCCACGACGAGCGCGATACTGTTATGAATGCGATCGTCGCGGCCTATCCCGAAACTGCAGACGCAGGAGATAAGCCGCTCGAAGGCGGACTCATCCACCGGCTCGACAACGGGACCTCGGGAGCTCTGATGATCGCGCGCGCTCACGAGGCTTTCATTGCGATGCGTGAAGCTTTGCGTGCGGCGCGCGTGACGCGGCGCTATCTTGCACTGATTCGTGGGCGACTCGATCACATGGTCGAGATCGCGACGCCGATCGCGCATCATCCGAAGAATCCCCGCAAGATGGTCGTCGTCGATGCGACCGCCGAGGTACCGGGACTCGCGCTCGTTCCGTCAAGCGTACGCCATCGATCGACGCCGCGTCCCGCACTCACCCGAGTCGAGGCGTTGTCATACGAGAATGGATTTACTCTTTTGCAGGTGACGCCGCGGACCGGCAGTCGCCATCAGATACGCGTTCACCTTGCGAGCATCGGTCGTCCAATTGTGGGTGACGAACTCTACGGCGGCCCGCCGTTAGAGGAACTCGCACCGGGGCGCTTCTGGCTGCACCTGACGGAACTGGAATTTGAATCGCCCGCAGGCGGTCATATCAAGGCCATCGCTCCGCTCGCGCCCGACCTCCGCGAGTCACTCACCCGGCTTCGAGTGCGCTCAACCAACGTGCATTAGTAACGGTCTTTCAGCACCGTCGCCATAAAGGTCCGCCGTTCAGCAATGCCCGTCGATGTACACCCGCCTATACTGATACAGCCATTCGCCGTTGACCTTGCGCAACTCGTCCTGGTAGCGGCCGAGAGCTTCGAGCGTCGCTTTGCCGTTCTTGCAATGGTAGTAGGTGAGGTAACATCCGCCCATCGCGCGATCGCCTTCGACGCGGAACGTCACATTGCATAGCATGTGGCGCACCTGCGAGTCGCCGGCGGAATTCTTGTACATCGCGGTGAATTTGCGCAGCGCGTCGTGACCCTCGTGCCGGCCCATCCGAGGACTGTCGAACACGCCATCTTCCGTGAAGCACTTGACCCAATCCTCATACGGACCGTGGTCAATTGTGAAGGCATAGCGCGCGTACAATTCGCGAATCTGTTCCCGATCTTCAGCCGTCCCCGTCAATGGCATACGCGACTTCTCCCCGAATTGATTCCTGAAATCTATCCGATGCTTCCGGCCGAATCACCTCGAAAACGCAAGTTTCTCTGTCAGATTACCTCGTTTTCACGCAGGGTCCCGACCTCGTCCCAGCTATACCCGAGCAACTCCGTAAGAATGATTTCGGTGTTCTCGCCAAGTTCAGGCGCCCGCCCGCGCGCGTTGCCGGGCGTCTTGCTCAATATGACCGGTACGCCGACCAGTTTGGTCTTGCCCATCTCCGGATGGTCGTAATCTACGATGTATTCGTTCGCGAGGACCTGCTCGTCGTCGGGCAAATCGGTGATCGTGTTAACCCGCGTATAGATGAAATCGCCGCCGCGCTTGAGGATACCCATCCATTCGTCGCGGGGCTTGGCGATGAAAACGTTATCCAGAATCGCCACCAGTTCGCGATGGTTCTTGCCGCGCACCTTGATGCCGTTGAAGCGCGGATCGTCAATCAACTCAGGAACTCCGAGGGCAACGCAGAAATCCTTCCAGTAGCGATCGGTCTGGAGCATTCCGAGGCTCAGCCATTTGCCGTCGGCGCATTTGTAGTGATTCCATAGCGGATTGTAAGCGTCGTCGCGAGTTGAGCGCGGGAACTCATGCCCAAGGATGGTCGTGCTCGAGACGTTGAGGCCCTGCAGCGCGATCATCGATCCGAGATGCGAGGCGTTGACTTCCTGCCCGATGCCGTAGCGCTCGCGCGCCACCAGCGCCGTCATCACGCCATAGGCGAGCATGATCGCGCCCATCTGATCGGCCAGCCCACCGTTGAGATAGATCGGATCTTCAGTGGCGACGCTCGCGATATTCATGATTCCCGATCGCGATTGCGCCAGGTAGTCGAACGACGGCTCGCCGCTGTCAGGACCGGTCGGCCCGTAGCCCGAGGAACTCGCATAGACCAGCATCGGATTGTGAGCGGCCAGGTCCTTGTAGCCGAGACCGAGGCGATCGGCGACGCCCTTGCGAAAGTTCTGCACGAAGACATCGCTCTTCGCCGCCAGCCGATAGACGATCTCGCGCGCTTCCGGCTTGCTCAGGTTGAGCGTCAGGCTCTGCTTGTGGCGATTGTTGGCCTCGAAGTAGAAATTGTGGCCGCTCTTCGCGGTCGCCGCGGAGCCTCCAATGGCGAAAATCGAACGCCCCGGATCGCCCTTTTCACGCTCCTCTATCTTGATGACCTCGGCGCCCATGTCGGCCAGCATCGTGGTCGCCACCGGGCCCTGTTGCCATATCGTCCAATCGATGACCCGTATACCCTTGAGTGGTGCGTCCATTGCGCCTCTATACCATAGAACGGGACAAATTGATCATGCCGAATCGCACGGCGCGTTCAGCCTCGCACCCGCTTGAGTTTGGTGGCGCAACGCTTCATCTGTATTGATAACGCTTCGATGCTGCATTACCTGGTCAACTTCTTTTATCCGCCGCGATGCGCCGCCTGCGACGTGCGGCTGAGGACCGATGCAATCCAGCGGCTGTGTGCGGGCTGTTTCGCGCGGATTGACAGGATGCCGACGCTGGTCTGCGAAATATGCGGGGTGCCGGTCGCGACCAGACGTCCGGATGCAGCGGCGCCCGACCCCGCAGCAGCGGACCATACGATAGAGGCGGATGAGCCTCAATGGTGTGCGAATTGTGTCAGTTCACCGCCCCATTTCACGCGTGCTCGCGCGGTAGTCCGTTACGGTCATCGCGCCGACGATGATGATCGTGAAGTGGTTCCTTCGATCCTGCGACGGCACAAGTATGGCCTCGATCAATCCCTGGCACACGCGCTGGCTGAGTGCCTGGGCGACGAATTGCCGCTCGGCAATGCCGATTACGATTTGGTCATCCCGGTGCCGCTGCATCGCAGTCGCCTCATCTGGCGCGGCTTCAATCAGTCCGCGATGCTGGCAGTCGCGGTCGCGCGCCGGATCGGCCGTCCGCTCGATTTGAGCACCCTCGTGCGAGTCCGTCCCACGCCGCCGCAGACTCTGCAGAACCGTGTGGAGCGCGTCAAGAATCTCAAGCGAGCCTTCGCGGTGCGCCGTCCATTGCGCGTCGCCAGCCGTCGTATTTTGCTGATCGACGACGTGATGACGACCGGGACGACGGCCGACGAATGCGCCCGCACGTTGATTGTAGCAGGGGCGCGACGCGTCGATGTGCTCACGCTGGCGCGAGCGATATGAATCACGAACGGCGCGCGAAGTGGGAGGAACGCCACAGCGTAGGGATGCCCGGCGACCCGGAGCCCTCGGTTGCCGAGATGATGCACTTGCTGCCGCGAGGGAGGGCACTCGATATTGCCGCGGGTACCGGGCGCAACTCGATCGCCCTCGCGCGCGCCGGATTCCGGGTTATCGCGGCCGATTTCTCCCGGCCGGGACTGCGCACAATTGCCGAAATCGCGCGCCGTGAGAATCTGGCGATTACGCCCTTGCTGGTTGATCTCGAACAGGGCTTTCCATTTCGTCCGAACTCCTTTGATTCGATCGTCAACGTGAGTTATCTCGACCGCGATCTACTGCCGCTGCTCAAGACGGCGCTGCGGCCAGGCGGCGCCTTGCTGTTCGATACGTATCTGATCGACGAAGCGGACGAAGCCGGCCACGGCCATCTGCGCAACTCGAGCTTCACGCTGAATCATTACGAACTGCGCGCGCTGCTTTCGAATCTGGAGTTGATCCGCTATCGCGAGGGCCTCGTGGCATATCCCAACGGGAAGCGCGCATGGCGCGCGATGGCGCTGGCGCGGCGGGCCGGTTGAACAGCATGGCGGCGCGACTCACCTATAAATCCACTGGCGTCGATATCGACCTGAAGGAGCGGCTGATTCCGCTCTTTGGACGGATCGCGCGTTCAACCAACGGCGCACACGTACTCGAGGGGATCGGCGGCTTCGGCGCAATCATCGGGCTGAACGGCGCAGCCAAAATGCAGACGCCGGTCCTGGTCGCGGGCACCGACGGCGTCGGGACCAAATTGAAGATCGCGTTCGCGACCGGCCGGCACGACACGATCGGAATCGATTGCGTTGCGATGTGCGTAAACGACATCGTATGCCACAACGCGCGGCCACTCTTTTTCCTCGACTACATCGGCTGCGGCAAACTCGACGAGAGCCTCGCACTCGCGATTGTGAAGGGCGTTGCGAAGGGCTGCGCGCAGGCTGGAATGCCACTGGTCGGCGGGGAAACGGCGCAGATGCCCGGGCTTTATCAGCCAGGCGAGTATGACCTCGCGGGCTTCGCTGTGGGCCTCGCGGAGCGATCCCGAATCCCGAATCCGGCGAAGATGCGCGCCGGGGACGCGATTGTCGGGCTGGCCTCGTCTGGATTGCATTCCAACGGCTTCTCGCTCGTACGGAAGGTTCTGATCGAGCGGGCCAAGCTCAAGCTGAACGCGCGGGTGCCGGAACTTGGCGGCACCCTCGGCGATGAGCTGCTCCGTCCTACGCGGATCTACGTGAAGACCGCGCTGGAGCTGTTCGATCACTTCGCAATCCGGGGACTCGCGAACGTCACCGGCGGTGGCGTGATCGAGAACTTGCCGCGTGTGATGCCTAAAAACCTGCACGCGACGATCCGGCGCGGAAGCTGGACCGTCTCGCCGATCTTCAATCTAATCGCGCAACTCGGCAAAATTGATCAGACTGAAATGGATCGCACGTTTAACAACGGCCTCGGGATGGTTGCAATTACTTCTCCCGATGATGCGGACGCGGTCGTGAGATATCTGCGATTGAGAAAGCAGCGAGCATTTATCATCGGTGAAGTGACGCGGGGCGCGCGCGGCGTGACGATCGCGTGACCGCCAAATCGAATCTCGTGACCGCTGAATCGAAATGACGATCAAGTCAACGCCAGCATCGTCATGTGCCCGGCCGCCGGTGAAGGTCGGCGTGCTGATCTCAGGCGAGGGCACCAACCTGCAGGCGATCATCGACGCTGTCGATCGCGGTGACCTCAAGGCCGAGATTCGCGTCGCAATCTCCAACAATCCAACAGCAAGAGGTCTGGCGCGCGCTCGGCGTCATGGGATTGCGGCGGAAGTGATCGACCATCGCCGGTTCGCGTCGCGCGAGGATTTCGACGGTGCGCTGGTCGCGTCGCTGCGTAGTCACGAGGTCGAACTGGTGGTCTGCGCCGGCTTCATGCGGCTGCTGTCGCCGGTGATGGTGTCGGCGTTCCGCGACCGTATCATGAATATCCATCCGGCGCTGTGCCCTGCGTTTCCGGGCGTCGATGCGCAAAGGCAGGCGCTCGATTATGGCGTGCGGTTTTCGGGATGCACGGTGTTTTTTGTGACCGAGGGCGTCGATGACGGCCCAGTGATCGTGCAGGCGATTGTGCCAGTCGATCAGGACGACGACGAAGTCACGCTGGCGGCGCGGATTCACGCCGAGGAGCATCGTATCTACCCGTCCGCGATTCGGCTCTACCAGGAAGGCCGCCTCGAGCTTCGCGGGCGCAAGGTTTACATACGCGACGAGCCGTTGGTTGGTGCCGCGACAACTACCGTCAATCCACGCCCACGCTGATTTGAAACTCTCGATAATCGTGCCGATGCTCGACGAGGAAGGCGCGATCGCCGCAACCTTGGATGCGATTCGCGCGGGCGCGCCGACGACGGGGCCTGACGCCGAGGTGATTGTGGTTGATGGCGGCAGCGCCGACCACAGCGTCGAGATCGCGCGGACACGATGCGACAAGTTAATCGAAGGGCCGCGCGGTCGCGGCCGCCAGATGAATGCCGGTGCGGCAGTATCGTCGGGTGATGTAATAGCTTTCGTCCATGCCGATACCCTCGTGCCAGCGAGCTTCGCCCGCGATATTGACGGAGCCATGGCCGATCGGAGAGTCGCGGGGGGACGCTTCGATGTTGTCTTTGACGATTGCAGCCCGGCGCTGAAGATGGTCTCGACGATGATCAGCCTGCGATCGCGGATAATGCGATCGGCGACTGGAGATCAGGCCATTTTTGTGCGCCGCGAGGTATTTGAACAACTCGGCGGCTACGCCGAGATCGACCTTTGCGAGGACGTCGATTTTATCCGGCGGATGCGATCGCTGGGCCGGGTCGCCTGCTTGCGATCGCGGATAATCACCTCGCCGCGCCGATGGCTGCGTGACGGCGTAGTCCGGACGATCGTGCGGATGTGGATCATAAAATCGCTGTTCCTCGCGGGGGTCTCACCCGCGCGGCTCAAGCGCTATTACGCTGACATACGGTAGAGCGTTGGTGTATTTTGCCCGTCGAGAACCACACAATGCAGCGAATCAGGCCGGCTCGGCGGAATATACGATCGAGTAGAGAGCGGAGGCGACCGCGGCACCGATCAACGGGGCGAGGATGAACAGCCACAACTGCCCGATGGCCCATCCGCCGACGAAGAGCGCCGGTCCGATACTGCGCGCAGGATTCACCGACATATTGGTGATCGGGATTCCTACCAGGTGGTCGAGCGTAAGCACCAGGCCGATGGGGATTCCAGCAAAGCCGGCGGGCGCTTTGGTGTCAGTGGTACCGAGCACTGTGAAGACCAGAAAAGCCGTCAGGACCACCTCGACAATGAAGGCAGAACTCATCCCATATTTCATCGGCGAATGATCGCCGTAACCATTGGCAGCAAAGCCGCCAGTCGCCGGATCGTAGCCACCGGCGATACCCTTCGCGATGGTCAGTAGAATGGCGGAAGCGACGATTGCGCCGAGGACCTGGGCGATCATGTAAGCACCCGCATCCTTGCCGCCGATGCGCTTGCTCAAGAGCAGTCCGAAGGTCACTGAGGGATTGATGTGACATCCTGAGACCGGCCCAATCGCGTATGCCATCGTGAGCAGAGTCAGTCCAAACGCCAGCGCAACGCCGGCGAAGCCAATCTTCTCACCGGCAAAGATTGCAGCGCCGCAGCCGCCAAACACCAGCACAAAGGTTCCGATAAATTCGGCCAGATACTTTCTCATGCGATCCACCTGCTTGAAATTGGCGTTTATGCGCCTCTCACCGCGTATGCTCTTTGGGGGGATATGTCTATCACCAATTGCAGAAATTACCGGCGAAGTCGGGGGGCTTGCGGGAGGCTCGTGCGCGCTGGAAGATATAGGTTACGGGAACGAATCATGGCGAAAGTACAAGTTTACACGACGACCTACTGTCCATTTTGCACTCGCGCCAAGGCGCTGCTGAAGAACAAAGGCGTGGCGTTCGAGGAAATCGATGTCACCAACGACGACCAACTGCGTCAGAAGATGGTGGAATTGGCTGGCGGGCGGCGCACAGTGCCGGAGATTTTCATCAACGACAAGATTGTCGGCGGATATGACGAACTGCGCGCGCTGGAGATGAAGGGCGAGCTCGACGCACTGTTGGCCGAAGCGGTATGAACCGGGCGGCGTCATCGCTTCGAGCGCTGATCACGAGGGGGGCTGGCAGATTGGATGGGCGGTTATGAGCGATGAATACGACAGCGATCGCTTTCCGGGAAATTTCTACCCCGGACTGATTGTCATCCTCGATCGCGCGCGCGCACGCGGCGTCGTGCGATCTCATAGTGGACGCGAAATTCCCTTCCAGTTTCCGTTCGTTTCAGTGGTCGGCGCGCCTATCGGTGGCCGCGCCCCCGGTATCGAATTCCTCCGTGAGGGCGACAGTGTCGGCTTCGATGTTGGCTGGACCTCGAAGGGGCTTTGCATCACGTCGATCAAGCCCGCGGGACGCACCTCGATCGGCAATTAGCGGCGCGGCAAGATTGCCGCACTAATCGATACTTTTCCGCGCACTGAGAGTGCGCGATACGGCGTCGCGCCAGCCGGTGAGCAGCCGCTCACGCTCGGCAGGCCGCATCCTGGGGCGAAAAGTCCTTTCCAGTTTGCGCAAAGACTTCAAATCATTGGCGGAGCGCCACAGTCCCGCGGCGAGGCCAGCAAGAATCGCCGCGCCGAGGACCGTGGTTTCGCCCATCGCAGGCCGCATCACCGGACGTCCGAAAAGATCGGCCTGGAACTGCATCAGGTAGTCGTTGGCCGCGGCGCCCCCATCGACGCGCAATTGGCGGATTCGATTGCCGCCGTCATGTTCCATCGCGATCAGGACGTCGTTGACCTGGTAAGCGATACTGTCGAGCGTGGCGCGGACCAGATCGGCCCGGCTGGTGCCGCGGGTGAGACCGAAGATCGCGCCGCGCGCGGCGTTATCCCAGTAAGGAGCGCCGAGACCGACGAACGCCGGCACGAAGTACGGTGCGGACCGATCGGAACTGCGCGCCGCCAGCCCGTGCGTATCGGAGGATTTCACCACCAATTTGAGCTCGTCGCGCAACCATTGGACGGCTGCGCCCGCGATGAAAACCGAGCCTTCGAGCGCATAGGCGGGATCGCCGGCGGGGCCGAGAGCGACCGTACTGAGCAGACGATTATGCGAACGCGGGCGGTCGCTACCCGCATGCATAAGGAGAAAGGCGCCAGTTCCGTAGGTCACCTTCGCGTCTCCCTTTGCGACGCCGCCTTGTCCGAATAACGCCGCCTGCTGGTCACCAATGCTTGCTGCGATCGGGATCGGGCGAGTGCCGAAGATTCCGGCTGCCACTTCCGCCATGGGACCCCGCGATGGTATCGGCGTGGCGAGCAGCTCTCGCGGGACGCCGAGCAGATCGATCATCGCAAGATCCCATTCAAGCCGATCCAGGTTGAACATCATGGTGCGCGAGGCGTTGGTGAAATCGGTAACGAAGCTGGCGCCGCGCGAAAGCTTGAACATCAGCCAGGTGTCGATAGTGCCAAAGCAGAGTTCGCCGCGGTGGGCGCGGCGGCGCAGAGCGGGTTCGTGGTCAAGCAGCCATTTCAGCTTGGTGCCCGAGAAATACGGATCGATGAGCAATCCGGTGCGATCGGTAACCTCTGCTTCACGGTCGCGTAGCCGATCGCAGATTGCGGCGCTGCGCCGGCATTGCCATACGATCGCGCGATGCAACGGACGTCCGCTTTTGCGCTCCCAGACTACGAAGGTTTCGCGCTGATTGGTAAGGCCAATTGCAGCAAGGTCACCGGCGCCAAGCCGCGCTTTCGCAATCGCCTCGCGGCCGAGCTTCACCACCGAGCGGTAGATCTGGTTGGCGTCATGCTCGACCCACCCGGGCTGCGGATAGTACTGGCGAACGAGACCATAAGCGCGTGCGCGGATTCGACCGTTCGAATCGAGCACGATCACGGTTGTTCCAGTGGTTCCCTGGTCGATCGCAAGGATACATTGAGCCAAGAGCGGCACCTCCGCAGTGGCGACACTAACACCAGCGTCAGCGAAGGCGGAGCTTCGCGTGGGTGGCTTGCCTATTCGACATCGCGAAGCCATGATTAGCTCGCGATCAAGGAGAATGGTCCTTTGATGCAACCGGAGCCTCGAACTCCAACTGCAATCCGGGCGTGAAACCGATGAGTGAGCCGCTTGAGAATAAAGAGGATCTGATTCGTTATTTCGCGAGCGGCGCAAAGCCTCGCGAGCAATGGCGGATCGGCACCGAGTACGAGAAGGTCGTGGTCTCGGCGCGCGACGGCAGCGCCCTGCCCTTCTCGGGCCCGGCTGGCGTCGAGGAAATAATGCGCCGCCTAATCGATCGGTTTGGCTACGAAGCCAACGATGAGCATGGTCGGCTGGTCGCGCTCAAAGGGGAACGGGCACCGATCACAATTGAACCCGGTGGGCAGATCGAACTATCCGGCGAGCAATGCGACAACGTTCATTGTGCGCAGCGCGAGTTCACTCAGCATATCGAACAGTTGATGGAGATCTGTCGTCAGATCGGCGCCGCGGTGCTGGGTCTGGGGATTCAGCCGTTAAGCCGGATCGATGAGATCGAATTGTTGCCGAAGGGCCGCTATCACATCATGTACCCGTATATGGCGCGCAAAGGCCGGCTCGGCCAGAGGATGATGAAGCAGACGGCGGGAGTGCAGGCGAATCTGGACTTCAGCGACGAAGCTGACGCCATCCGCAAGCTGCGCGTGAGCATGGGAATTGTGCCGCTGCTGTATGCGGCCTTCGCCAACTCTGCCGTCTCGGATGGAGCGTTGAACGGTTATCATAGCTTTCGCGGACATATCTGGAGCGATACCGATCCCGATCGATGCGGCGTGCCGGCGTTCGTCTTTCGCGATGATGGTGGTTTCGAGGATTACGCGGAGTACGCCCTGGACGTACCGATGTATTTCCTCGACCGTGATCATCGATACCTGGATTTGACAGTTCCGCCGGGTATTACGTTTCGCCAATTCATGGAGCGTGGCTGGAACGGTCACCGGGCTACCATCGAAGACTGGGCGAATCATCTGACGACGATTTTCACGGAAGTTCGCCTGAAGAAATACGTCGAGGTGCGCACCGCCGACAGTCAGCCGCCCGCGCTGATGCTGGCGCTGCCGGCGTTGCTGAAGGGAATTCTCTACGACAACGACTGCCTCGAGGGGGCCTGGGACCTGGTCAAGCGCTGGAGCTATGCCGAGCGGCTGGAATTGACCGCGATGGCGACAAAGGCGAGCCTGGAAGCGCGGGTGGGGCGGTCCAGCATGAAGGACCTGGTGGTCGAACTACTGAATATCGGAGCGAGCGGCCTGGTTCGCCAGCATGCGTTGAACGAACGCGGCGAGGATGAGAGCATTTATCTGTTGCGGCTGACCGACCTGGTACGCAGCGGTCATTCACCGGCAAGCCTGACCATCGATAATTGGAAGGGACGTTGGAACTATGATATCCGCCGGATGGTGGAGGGCAGTTCATACGAGGCGGAGGCGCTGTTCTGAATGACGTTCAACTTCGCTGAGCGCTATCCGTTGGTACTCAACGTCCTGCTGGCGGCGTTGGTAATTCCGTATTTCGCGGCGCGATCCGTCAGCGCGATGATCAAACTGCATTATTCGGCCAATGTGATTCAGGAAGCACCGCTGACCACAGGAAGCGGCATCGGAGGCACGTTCAGCGGGGTCCGGCCGCGGAGCGTTTACAACGCGATCGCCGAGCGTGATGTATTCAATCTCACTCCCGCACCGGTCGAGACGGCGCCAGTTGTGACCAATGACGATTTGAAACTCACGTTGCTCGGTACTTCTCATCTGACGGGGAATCGAGCCTTCGCGATTTTTGAGGATGACTCCGGAAATCAGCAGGTGTATCGGCTGGGCCAGGAGATTCCCGACGTCGGCAAGCTGGTGCAGGTCGGCAAGAATCGAGCGGTCATCGAACACAACGGGCATCGGGTTCAAATAGAGATTCCCAAGGATAGCCTGGGTGAACCGGCGACTGGTGATGATGACGACAGCGACACAGATGCGATGCCGCGTAGATTTCGCAGACACCATATGTGGACGCCCTTCATCCGTAATCCGATGAGTCGCCCCGGCAGCCCCGATGCGAAGGCGGGAGGTGTGCGCAAACTTGCACCGAACAACTACGCAATCGATCGTTCGACGATGAACAGCAACATGCAAAACCTGTCGCAGCTGTTTACTGAGATTCGCGCGGTGCCGGATTTGCAGAATGGCACCTCGCAGGGCTTCACCTTGAGCGAAATCCAGCCTGGTTCGATCTTTCAAGAACTTGGCTTGCAGGACGGCGACATCCTTACGGCGGTTTCCGGGCAACAGGTGGCGGACCCGGCCCGTGCGATGCAGATGCTGTCGACGCTGCAATCGAGATCCAGCATCCAGCTGAATGTGCTGCGCAACGGCACTCCCGTACAACTCAACTATACGATTCATTAGCGTGACACGTGGGGGTGTGGCAGTCCGTCGCCCTTCCGCCCGTGTTCACAACTGTCGCGGCGACCGATTGGAGATCTCGATTGCGAACGCAATCACAGGTAAGGGATCTCTATCCGCACGATGCGCATCGAGTCCGATGAGCAAGCTGTGGCTGAACGGGAATGATGGGGAGGGGGTGCGATGAATCCGAATCGGCTGATCAGCCGGCGCGCCATACTACGCGCTGGAATCGCTATTGCTGCGGGCGCGGCGCTCTCCCCGATATTCGCGAGAGAGGCCGCCGCGCGGCTCCACGGTGCCACTCACAAGAATGCCGCTGCGGGCTCGCACGGCACAGGCCCGGCAAATCCCCTTACCGATCCTTATGCGACCGCATGCGCGATGGAAGCGACGACCGGCACCGTGATCTTCGACCACGATATGAACCGCCCATGGCCGACGGCATCACTCGCAAAGATGATGTTGATGCTGATCGTCGCGAAGAAAATCGCCGACGGCAGCCTCAATCTGACCGATAAAGTAACTAGTTCGGCGGCAGCGACGCGGATGGGGGGCTCGCAGGTTTACCTCAAGGAGGGCGAGACCTTTACGCTCGAGGAGATGATGGAGGCCATAGTCGTACACTCGGCCAATGACGCCACGTACGCGGTTGCCGAGTTCGTAGCCGGATCGGCGGAGGCCTGCGTCCAAATGATGAATCAGGAGGCCGCCGCGTTAGGCCTTAAGAATACGCATTACTATTCGGTTCATGGACTCCCCCCTGCGCCAGGTCAACAGGCCGACGTCTCGAGTGCCTACGACCTTGCGGTGATCGCACGCCAGCTGGTCACTTACCCGGAAATCGTGCGCTGGTCGGCGATCGATACCACCGGCTTTCGCAACGGCACTTTTGAGCTGCGTAATACCAATCACCTGGTGCGCACTTACTCCGGATGCGACGGACTTAAGACCGGCTTTTACGATCAAGCGGGCTTCAACGTGGTCGCGACAGCCCGGCGCGACGGAATGCGCATGATTGCCGTCGTACTCGGTTCGCCTCGCAAGGAAGAGAATTTCGACTCGGCGGCGACGTTGATGTCGCAGGGATTCCTGAACTACGAAATACGCCAGGTTGCCAAAAAAGGATCGCCGATTGCGCAGGCGCTTTCCGTCAAAGGCGGGGCGATCAGCTCGATCAATCCGGTTTGGGAAGCGGATGCTGCGGTCTTTCTCAAACGCGACGCACAGAAGGGCTCGTACTCTATCAGCTACAAACTGCCAGCGGAGATCGAAGCGCCGATCACTGCTGGACAGAAAGTAGGTACCGGCGAGATCATCGTGGATGGCAAGCCACAGCAGGAGATACCAATCGGTGCGCCGGCGGATGTGGCGCGCGGAAGCCTGATCCAGCGGCTGATTGGCGACCTCTAATTTGCCGCGCTTTCCCGTCGCGCCCGCACAGGGCACAATAGAACGATGTCCCTGAAGCGAATTGGAATCCTGGCTGCCGCCGCCTCCGCAATTTTTCTCGCAATCATCCTCGCGCTTCATTTCGGGCAGATCTATCACAACAACCTTCCCTTCGAGATCGATCGCGAGTTCCCGCCCGATAAGCCGTTTATTCCCGGCGAGGTGTATGCGACCACGTTGGCCGAGATCGTCGATCACGAATTGCATTCGGGCTTCGGTTGGAGGCCCAACGATCTGTTCATCTGGGGACCGACCGTGATGGCGGACAATAACTCGTGGCGGCAGATCGGCATCATCATGGCGGTGCGCGAAACGTCGCGGGTGTTCAAAGACGACCTCACCAAGATTTCATCGAACGAATACGATCCGAACCTGGTTATCGCCGACACCGATTTTCGCAACGACGCCGAGCGTTGGATCCTGCCGTCGGCAGAGACCAAGTACAAGGACGGCGTGGAACATCTGCGGATGTATGTCGCGGGACTTCACGCAAATCCGCAGGCCTCGCGCGAACTGAATCAGCGTAATGTCGAGTTGGTCACGCTTTTCGAGGCGTGGGGCGATTTACTCGGCGACGCGCACGCGATGCTCTACACCAAGACCAATCCTGACGGCACGCCGGTTCATGCGTGGCAGGACGACAACTATTTTTACCACGCGCAGGGCTACGCTCACGTGATGTACTACATGCTGCTGGCGGTCAAACGCGAATATCATCAGGCGCAATCGATCAAGCCGGTGATCGAGCAGTTGATGGATGAAACGCTGGTTCCGTTGCAGAAGGCTGCCACGATGAAACCGTTAATCGTGCTCGACGGATCAGAAACCGGCATTTTTGCGAATCATCGGCACAACCTCGATGCGTACATTTCGGAAGCACGCCAGAAGATGTACTCAATACGGGAAGAGCTCGAACGATAGAAACAACTAGCGCGAAATCGGACTAAGGAGCATCAGACCGCCACGCGCCATCAGTCGCGTGATCGCAGGAAGCCATCGTTCGGGTACTCCCGTCAGTTCGGCGCCGATCGAATAAGTCCAGGAAAGCCCCGAGGATAGATCCGAGCGAGTGAGCGACAGGTTCAGGGCGGAGATCAGCGACGGTGCGGGATATGGCACCAGCTCATGCGCTTCATCGGGCTTTAATCCGGCCTTTTCGCGCGCAATTTCGACCGCACGGGCGAGTCCACCCAAGTCGTCGATCAACCCGCGCGCCTTCGCCGCGACCCCGCTCCAGACCCGTCCGCGCGCGACTTCCTCGGCCTGCGCCGCGTCGAACTTGCGACCTTCGGCGACTTTGGCCGTAAAGTTCCCGTAGAGCTCGCCGACGACGGAGTTGAGTTGCGCAAGTTCGGCGCCGCTGAGCGGACGGGCTATCGAGAGTGCGTCGCCGATGGCGTCGGTCTTAACGGCCTCGACTGCGATGCCGAGATGTTCGAGCAGATCGCGCAGACTGAATTTTGTATAAACGACGCCGATCGAACCGGTAATCGTCGAAGGCTCAGCCACGATCGCGTCGGCGCTCATCGCGACGTAATAGCCACCCGATCCGGCGACGTCTCCCATCGAGACGACCACCGGCTTGCCGCGTTTCTGCGCCTCGCGCACGGCACGCCACACCAGATCCGATCCGACCGCGGAACCGCCCGGGGAGTTGACACGAAAGACGATTGCCCGAATATCCTCGTCCTTTGCTGCGCGCAGGATTTCGCTGGCAGTGCGCTCACCACTGATAAATTCGCCCGCCATCGGAGGCTCGCCGCTGACCACCGGCCCGAGGCCATGCACCAGCGCGATGCGCGCCCGCCGTCCCGGCCGATGACGATACGTGACGTGCCGCAAATAGCGAACGATTCCAACCACGCGATCATCTTCGTTCTCCGGATCGATCTCCGTGTGGATATCCTCGACGTAACCGACACGATCGGCGAGTCCGGTCTCTCGCGCAGTGCGTGCACCGATGAAGCCCAGCGCCAGTAGGGCGCTTGCGCTTGGCAGATCTATCTTGCGTGCGGCGGCGATCTTCTCGGTGAGTATGCTTTTCCAATCGCTGACGATCGCGTGGAGGCTCTCGCGCACCTCGGGCGACATCGCCTCGCGATTGAACATCTCCGCGGCACCCTTATATTCTTTCCATTGCAGGGTCTGCGCTTCCACGCCGAGCTTGCTGAGCGCGCCCTGCAGGAATAATCCGCCGGCCGCAGCGCCCAGCATCACCATCGCGGTATCTGGATTAATCACGACTTCGCCCGCCCCACAGGCGACTAGATAGTCGCGTACCGTGACGGTGTCGCCGGCGAGCACCGCCACCACGCGTTTCTTTGAGGCCACTACCCCTCGAAGCAGATCATGCAGTTCCTGTGCAGTCGCGAGTCCAATCGAGGGCGCAGAAATTTCTGCGATGATCGCCGTCACTTTCGGATCGACTGCTGCCGCTTCGAGCGCGCGCCGCAATTGGTGCAGCGTCGGTTGGCCGCGGCTGCGCAATTGCTCCAGCGGCGATCGAGGTGCATCCTCGCGCAGCCCCTCGCCGATTCGAAATGTCAGGATGGAGCCATCGGGAATCCGCGCCGGTCGCGCGACCAGGAAATAGAATGCCGCCACCAACGCCGCCGCGACTGCGATTGCCAGGCTTCCTGTTGCGCGCAATCCCCATGCAAAGAGCACCGCGCCCACAATCACCAGCAGGGCCGCGACGATAACCAGCCGCACCTCGCGGCTCAGCCGCGACATATCAATTTGCGGAAACTTCAACGCCTTCATCATTCCGCATACTATCGAACTTGGCCCGCAGTGGCGATTTGAAATGCGCAACGTGATCGTCCTGTTTGCATCGCTGCTTTTGATCCTCGCCGGATGTTCCCTGTTCAAATCCTCGCCGCCCCCCCCTGCTCCGCGCCCACTTCATCTGGACACGACCGCGACCCTCGACCTCACCAACGGCATCGACGTCATCGGTTCGACCAAGTTGCCGCAAGGCTTCGCTCCCAACCCCGACGTGCCGCCCATGTGGCTCGCCGAGGATTTGGGCGTCGCGGTCGCGGGATCGCAAAACGGTAAAGCAGTGGTCCTGGGACTCGGCGGCGCGAAGTTCAACGACCGGGTCACGATTGCAAATGATTTCGGGCCTGGCGCACCCGCCGGCAACATTTTGAATGTCGCGGCGAGTCCCGACGGCATGGAGCTCGCGACCGCCGTGGCCGAGCCCGCCAATAAACGTGTCAACCTGATGTTGGTCGATTCCATTAGCGGCGGCGATGGTCATTCTGTCGCATCATTCGACGGCTATTATGACGTCGCCAGCATGAGCTGGCTCAATCACGACACGCTGGCGATCGTGCTGCGCGAGTCCATTGCGCCCGCACAGCCGCCGACCAACATCGACACGGTCAGCTCCCAGAGCGGCCTCTATCTCATCGGCATCACCGGCCTCGGCACCGTCAGTCATCTGGACAAAATCCCCTGTCAGCTCTCGCACCTCAGTTTCAGCCCGAACGGCCGCTTTGCCGCGAGCGAAGGCGATTCCGAGGCCGCGCCTGCGATCGTCGATGTGCAGAGCCAGACGTGCGAGAAAATCCGCTCAGCCGCGCCGATTAGAATTCTGGGATGGGCTCCCGACTCGTCGGCATTTCTGTACGCTGCCAGGGGCGACAGCGGAGCCGTGGGAACGTTTCGCTTCAGCCTCGCGACCGCGCGAAGCACGCTGGTTGTGGTGTCATCGGCGGCGGCAGCGTATGCGAGTGACGGCACCGTTATAGCGATGGGCAACGCCGGGCTGACGTGGAAACGCGTCATCCAGGATCCAGAAGCGCCAGCCAAGGTGGAAATCGCGATCATCGACCCTCAGACCGCGCAGATCACCATCAATACCTTGGGTTTCCGCACGCCCCCGACAATGCTTGCGCAAAGCGCGATGGTCTTTACGACGGCTTCCGACAGCGCCGCTATCGATGCCTTCGTGTTGTTGCCGAATGGTCTCTCGCGCGAGCTTATCGACTACTCGTATCCGACGCGGAGTGCGTTCGTGCTCGCGTCGGGCGCCGTACGTAGTCCGCTCTCGATGAGCTGGTCACCCGATGGCCGCGCACTCGCGCTCGTCGATGGCGACGCTTCCCGATCGATGCTGACGGTGATGATTCCGCCGCGATGACCGGAGGCACGGCCGCCACCGTCTGAAGGCGACATGCGGGCCTATTTATCGCGCATCGCGCGTCCGTTCCAATAATCGTAGGCGACGCGAATCGCCGCTGCCGATCGTTCGAAGCTGTCAAATACGACAAGGCCGCGCTCACGAGCGAGTTGCTTGGCCCGCGCGACGACCGTTTCGACATGCGCCGGATGCAGAATCAGCACGAACGGCTTGGTCGAGGCGGCATTGAATTCGGCTACCTTGTCGAGGAGTCCGGTGAGCTCATCTTCATGCGTGGACCAGCGCTGCGCCCGCAGTCCGGTACCGACCTCAAGCACGATCGCGTCAATGGCGTCGTCGCGATCGAGAATCCGCAGGATGCGCTCGAGGTTGCCGGTATGCACTCCGCCGCCGATCGTGCCGCCCGCGTCCAGCGGATTCCGATAACTGCCGCCAATGATATTGAAGAAGGTCTTGAGTTCTTCGTACGACTCGGGGGACAGCGCCGGTATCTCGAGCCCCGCAATGGCGAACGTGTCGGTGATCACCACCGATTGTCCGCCCGTCATCGCGACGAGGCCCATACCCCGCCCCATCACCGGTTTGCCCCGCGCGAGCATTTCGACCGCGTCCAGCATCGCGTCGAGACCGGCGACGCTCACCGCTCCGCTCTGCCGCACCATGGCGGTCCACGCAGCCGCCGGCGTGGCCAGCGATCCGGTATGAGAAAACGTCGCGCGTGCCCCCGCGTCAGTCATCCCGCCCTTCCAAACCACCACCGGTTGGGACGCTGCCGCACGCTTGAGGCTCTCGAAGAATCGCCGCCCGTCGCGCACTCCTTCGACGTACATTCCCAGCACGCGAGTCGCGGAGTCCGCCGACATTACGTCGATGTAATCCGCCGCCTCGATCATCAGGACGTTGCCGATCGACGCCGCCTTGTTGATGCGAATCCCGCGCGCGGGCGCCTGCGAACAGAAATTGATCGAATGTGTGCCGCTCTGCGAGATGAAACAGACATCGCCGCTGACGCCGACGTTGAGATCTGGAAAATTGCTCAGGCCGATCGACGGATTATACAACCCCATGCAGTTGGGGCCGACGAGTGCGATGTCAGACGCCGCCGCGAGCGCCTTCAAATCGCCTTCGAGCTTGACGCCAATCTCTTCTGCCGTCTCCGAGAACCCCGAAGTGAAGAACCCAATTCCGCGCACCTGGTTATCGATGCAGTCTTTCAAGATGCGCGGTGCGACCTGCCGCGGCACGGCGCTTACTGAGTAATCGATGCGCTCGGGCACTTCGGCCAGCGACTTCAGATTCGTGATCCCCATCTGCTCGATCCCGGGAATTTCGTTGGGGTCGATCTGGATCGAATAGAGCTTGCCAGTGAAGCGCTTCATCGCGCGCAGCCACAGGTAACCGCCGACGCGCTTGTCGCCGATAACCGCGACCGTCTTCGCTTCAAACGAATGCTTAAGATTCTCGACGCGCCGCCGGTGACGATCCGGATCGATTGCCGCGTGCGTCGCCGGCTTTGCCGCGCCACCCGGCGCGATCAGGATGCGCGCGTCAAGCACCGCGATCCCTCGCTCGTATGCGACGACCGGGTTCAGGTCCATCTCAACGATGTCGTCGCGGGTCGCCGCGAGCTCCGAGAGTCGCACGAGCAGATCCGCGATTGCATCGATATCGGAAGGCGGCGCGCCGCGCACCCCATGCAACAGCGGAGCGCCGCGCAATTCGGCGATCATTGTTCGAGCTTCACTGCGATCGATTGGCGCCAGGCGCATCGCGGTGTCGTGCAGCACCTCGACAAAAATGCCGCCGAGACCGACGACAATCAGAGGGCCGAAACGCTCGTCGTGTGAGACGCCCGCGATCAATTCGACTCCGGGTCGTGCCTGCGGTTCGATCACCACGCCCTCGAAACGCGCACCGGGCATGCGCTCGGCGAGTCCGCGCCGGATCCGATCGAAAGCCTCGCGCACTTCGCTTTCGCTCCGGATGTTGAGGACCACGCCGCCGACCTCACTCTTGTGGCTGACTTCCGGCGAATGCACCTTCAGTACGACGGGAAACCCCATACGCGCTGCGACTCCGGCGGCGGCGTCGGCGTTCGCGGCAGGCTCCGGGATGGTAGTGGGGATGCCGGCGATGGCGAGAACCCGTTTCGATTCTATCTCCGAAAGTGCGGTGCGCGCGGCGGCGACCGCCCCAGCGATGATTTGATCGATAGTTTGTTGCTCCACGTCTGTGGCGTATAGCAAAGGAGTTAGCTATTTGAAACGTGACTTCAGATGCCGCCAGCGAAAACCACCAGTCATCACCGCGTCTTTGTCACGCGTCCGGTCGCCGATGTGGCATTGCGACGTCTGGCCGAGCACGCGCGTGTCGATTTGTGGGACGATGATGCGCCGCCGCCGCATGAGGATCTGATCGTTCACATCCGCGACTGTGACGCCGTCCTCAGCATGGTTAGCGACCGTCTCGACGCGGGAACGATGGGCGCGGCGTCCCGCCTCATCGCCATCAGCAATCTGGCCGTTGGCGTCGATAATATCGACCTTGCCGCGGCCACCCACGCGGGTATCGCCGTCGGCCACACCCCCGGAGTGCTTTCGGAAACGACGGCCGACCTCGCGTTCGCCTTGATGCTGGCGGCGGCCCGCCGCGTCGCCGAGAGTGATCGCTTCGTGCGCGCCGGACGCTGGCGTATGTGGACGCCGCGTCTCATGCTTGGCCGGGACGTCTGGGGTGCCACTCTTGGTGTCATTGGATGGGGCGCCATCGGTCAGGCTGTGGGTCGCCGGGCGAGCGGCTTTGGGATGCGCGTGCTCTACGCTGCGCATAAGTCGACTGGGTCGAGTGAGCCTTCAGCCGAGTCGGCGACAGAGCCAGTCTCGGCGGCTAAGTCGAAAGCGCACGCACTCACCCGGAAGCCAGCCCGTAGTGCCAACGTTAGTGCTATGCCAGATGCTGAACGTGTCGAACTCGCGGAGTTGTTAGCGACCGCGGACTTCATCTCGATCAACGTACCGCTGACGCCGCAGACCCGCGGCATGATTGGCGCTCGCGAACTTGGAGCGATGAAACGGGGTGCGATTCTCGTCAACACCGCGCGCGGCCCGGTAGTCGATCAGGCAGCGCTTACCGAAGCACTCCGTTCCGGCCATCTAGGTGGGGCCGGTCTTGACGTGACCGAGACCGAACCGATTGACGTGAGCGATCCGTTATTGAAGCTCGCAAATGTTGTCATTACGCCGCATATCGGTAGTGCGAGTCATGCCACGCGTCATCGTATGGCAGAGCTGGCGGTCGACAATATCCTCGACGTTTTCGCGGGACGCCTCCCCAGGCATTGCGCGAATCCGGCAGTGAAGCCAGGTGTCAGAGTACGCAAAGAATCAAACAAAAAAGCCTGACCGCCCGAATTATCGCCTGACACCGAGCGGCGGAAACAAGCCTATCGACGACTAAGAGAATCTGCCAAGGACGCGGCGCTAAACCATAGGCGCCTGACTCGAAGGAGAAAATCGCATGTCTGTTCAGACGCCGACCCGGGATCAAATGCGCACGGCCGCGCAACAATGCGGCTTGTCACTGGACGACGTCAGCCTCGATTCGTTTCGCGAGCTGTTCGCACCTTACATCGAGTCCTATCAGGCGGTCGCAGCGATGCCCGACGAGGTGCCGCGGGTCAAATATCCGCGTACGCCGGGTTACCGTCCTGGCCCCTCGGAGAACAAACTTAACGCCTGGTACTACAAGTCGTCAGTTATTGGTGCGAGCGAGGGCAAGCTGAAAGGCAAGACAATTGTCCTGAAAGATAACATCATGCTGGCCGGCGTCCCCATGATGAATGGCGCGGCAACCCTTGAGGGTTACATACCCGACTTCGACGCGACTATCGTTACGCGCATCCTGGATGAAGGTGGCGAGATCGTCGGCAAGGCGCATTGTGAAAGCTTTTGCTTATCGGGCGGCAGCCACACCAATGCTACTGGTGTGGTCCACAATCCGTATAAGGAAGGCTACTCTGCGGGTGGTTCCTCGTCCGGGAGTGCCGCTTTGGTAGCGGCTGGTGAAGTTGACATGGCGATTGGCGGCGACCAGGGCGGTTCCATCAGGATGCCTGCGTCTTTCTGCGGCATTTATGGCATGAAGCCTACCTGGGGCCTCGTTCCGTACACCGGAATCATGCCAATCGAGATTTTCGTTGACCACACCGGGCCGATGACGAGTAGCGTCGCCGACAACGCGTTGCTGCTTGAAGTGATAGCCGGCGACGATGGTTACGACTCGAGAATCAAGGCACCCACGTTGCATACTTATACGAAGGCGTTAGGGAGCGGAATCAAGGACCTTAAGATAGCGATCCTCAAGGAGGGCTTCGGCCATCATAACTCCGAGCGCGCCGTTGATGAGAAAGTACTCGCAGCCGCGAATCGGCTGGCATCACTCGGCGCGCGCCTCGAGGAAGTCTCGCTTCCGATGCATATTGAAGGTTCCGCGCTGTGGATTCCTATTGGGATAGAAGGTCTTACTCAGACGATGATGTACGGGGATGGCTACGGTGTCAGCCGTGACGACCTGTATTCGACTTCGCTGATGGACTTTCATCGCGGTTGGCGTCAGCGCGCTAACGAGCTTTCCGAAACTACCAAGCTCTTCCTGTTGCTGGGCACCTACGTGCGGGAGAATTACGGTTCGCGCTATTACGGCAAATCGATCAACATCGTGCGCCGGCTCCGCGCCGCTTATGACGAGGTACTGGCGAAGTACGACCTGCTACTGATGCCCACGACACCGATGAAGGCCACACCGATCCCCAAACCCAACGCAAGCAGGGAGGAATACGTGATGCGGGCGCTTGAGATGCTTACCAATACCGCACCTTTCGACTTGACCCATCATCCGGCTATGTCGATTCCTTGTGGCATGATCGACGGGCTACCAGCCGGACTGATGCTGGTCGGCCGGCACTTCGACGAGCCGACCATCTACCGCGCCGCGGAGGCTTTCGAACAATCCGCCGACTGGAAGACATTATGAAAGCGGAGCCAACTCTCTAGCTGATTATCAAAGGGGCGCAGGCCATGCCCGATTACGAATTGTTTGAGCTAGGCGATGTCGAACTCCAGTGCGGCGTTACACTTCGACAAGCGAAGATCGCCTACAAGACCTATGGAAAGTTTTCGGCCAGTCGCGATAACGTTGTCGTAATGCCGACCTATTATGGGGGCCAGCATACTGAGAACGAAGCACTTATAGGTGCGGGACGCGCTCTGGACCCAAACCATTATTTCATCGTCGTGCCCAATATGTTTGGTAACGGCCTGTCGTCTTCGCCAAGCAATTCTCCATCGCCATTTGACCGCGCCGGTTTTCCCAATGTCACAGTGTACGACAACGTAACCTGTCAGCATCGGCTCGTGACAAGTCACCTGGGTATCGAGCGCATCAAGCTGGTCGTGGGATTTTCGATGGGGGCTCAACAAGTCTTTCAGTGGGGCGCGCTATACTCCGATATTGTGCAGGCGATCGCGCCGTTCTGCGGTTCTGCGCGAACCTCGCCGCATAATCGCCTCTTCCTGGAAGGCGTCAGGGCAGCTTTGACGGCCGACGCGGCCTTTGCCGACGGCTGGTACGACAAACCTCCTATCAAGGGATTGCAGGCTTTCAGCCGCGTGTACTGTGGGTGGGCCTTCTCGCAGGATTTCTTTCGAGATGAGGAATACCGAAAGATCGGGCTGGCCTCGATGGAAGATGTCGCACGCTTCCTTGAGGGTTACTTTCGCAAACGCGACGCCAACGACCTGCTCGCGATGCTATGGACGTGGCATCACGCGGATATCAGCGACAACCCGGTTTACAAAAGGAATTTCGCCGCGGCGCTCAAGGCGATCAAGGCGCGCGCGATCGTAATGCCCAGTGAGACCGACTTATACTTTCGCGTGCGCGACAACGAGCTTGAAGTAGCGCACATGCCTAACGCGGAACTGCGGACGATTCCTTCCACCTGGGGCCATGCGGCAGGCTTGGGAGCGAATCCGGTGGATAATGCCTTCATCGATAACGCGCTGCGCGATCTACTGGGTGAACGGTGAAGTAACGAAAATTGACTCCGCCGGACCGAGATTGGCTCAAACGGCGGAAATCGCTTCGGACAATGAAAAACGGCCCTCGTATAGCGCTCTGCCAGTGATTGCGCCCACGATACCCTCCTGAAAGTGCGTCTTGAGCCGGCGGAGGTCGTCGAGTGAGGCGATTCCCCCCGATGCGACGACCGGGACGCCGGCAAGGTGTGCGGCCTCGGTGAAAACAGCGAGGTTGGCGCCCGACTCGGTGCCGTCGCGGGAGATATCGGTAACGATCACGGCGGCGACGCCCGCCTCACGGAAGCGGACGGCGGCCGTGGCGACGGTCAGGGCACTGGTCTCAACCCAGCCCTTGATGGCGAGCTTGCCGTCGCGCACGTCGAGCGATCCGAAAATGCGTCCGGGATACCTGACGCAGGCCTCGCTGATGAGTGCGGGGTTCAGGAATGCCGCGGAGCCAATCGAGACAACGTCCGCGCCAGCGTCAACGACGGCGCTAATGGAATCGAGAGTGCGGAGGCCGCCGCTCACGTCGAGGCGGCACCGCTTCGACCTGCGAGTCTCAGTCACCGCGGTGTCACGCGGCGGGGCGCCATCGTGAGCAGCGATCGCAAGGGCGTCGCGAATCGCGCGTACCGAGGCGAGGTTGCGAGGCGCACCTGCAATAGCACCGTCGAGGTCAACGATATGAATCAGTTCCGCACCGGCCTTGGCGAAGGCACGCGCGGTAACTGCGGGGTCGGCGCCGTAAACCGTCGCGCGATTCATGTCGCCGCGCAACAGGCGAACCACTTCGCCGTCCTTGAGGTCGATCGAGGGGATGACGGTGAAATGGTCGAAGCAGAAAGGCGGAGACGCGCTCACGAGAGCGTGCCTTTAGTCGAAAGTACTCCGCTCAGGCGCGGCTCGATGCCGGTTGCCAAGTCCATCGCGCGCGCGAGTGCCTTGAAGGTGGCCTCGACAATGTGATGCGGATTACGGCCAGCCTGAAGGTTCAAATGCAGGTTCATCCCGGTCTCGTCGGTAAGAGCCTTCATGAAGTCGTGGACCAGGATGGTCTGGAAGTTGCCGACGCGTTCCTCACGAATCTCAATGTTGTAAGCGAGATAGGCGCGGCCGCTGATATCGACGACGGCGGTGCATAACGCCTCGTCGAGCGGGACGGTGGCATTGCCGAAGCGGCGGATGCCGGAGCGATCGCCGAGCGCCTGCCGAAATGCGCGGCCGAGCACAATGCCGACGTCCTCCACTGTGTGGTGGTCGTCAATGTGAAGGTCGCCCGTAGCGGTGACGCGCAAATCGAAGAAACCGTGGCGCGCGAAGCTGTCGAGCATGTGATCCAGAAATGGTACGCCGGTGTTGACTTCGCCGTGGCCGGATCCGTCGAGCCTGAGGGCCACTGCAACCGAGGTCTCGCGCGTCTTGCGTTGTACGTCGGCGCTGCGCACCGGCAGTGAGGGTTCTCCGTTGGTTGCGACGGTGTGACTGTCGCGCGCGTGAACGGAGGCGGTGGTAATGGTGCGTGACTTGTTTCTCGATTCCATCGGATTAGTCGGTTTTCACGTTTCGTCCGCCGGGTTTTTCAACTGACTTCGGCAGCGCCAAATTTGATTTCGTTCTCGCTGTCATGCCCTTCGTTACTCGATTCTTCCTGTCACTTGCCCCCGGTTGGACGATGCGCCCGCCGTTCGACGCCACAGGAATCCGCGCTTCCATCGCACGCGCGTGTCCTTCGAAGCCCTCCAGCCGGGCGAGCCGCGCGACCTCGGGTCCGAGCGCCTTGAGCGCATTTGCCGACGCCTCGATTATACTGGTCCGCTTCAGAAAGTCGTAGGCACCCAGCGGAGAGGCAAAGCGGGCCGATCCTCCGGTGGGCAGAACGTGATTGGGACCGGCCAGGTAGTCGCCGAGCGGCGCCGGACTCATCGGCCCAACGAATACCGCCCCCGCCGATTTCACCAGCTTGAGCCAATTCGGAGCATCGACGATATCCAGTTCGAGATGCTCGGGTGCAATGCGATTGGCGAGATCGAACGCCTCTTCAAGATCCTTCACCAGGATGGCAGCGCCGCGCTTGGCGAGGACCGTCGCGACAGCGTCGGCGCGGGGCAGATCGGTCAGGCCGCGATCGATCGCGGCAGAGACGGCGATCGCGAGTTGGCGCGAGGGCGTTATCAACACGGCGGACTCGTCGCCGGAACCGTGCTCAGCTTGCGCGATCAGGTCCGCAGCGACCCAGTCGGCATTTGCTTGATCGTCGGCGACGACCAGCACTTCGCTCGGCCCTGCCATCTTGTCGATATCGGTAACCCCATAGACCATCCGCTTCGCGGCCTGCACCCAAGCGTTGCCGGGGCCGACGATCTTGTCCACCGGACGAATGGTCGCAGTGCCATAGGCGAGCGCCGCAATCGCCTGCGCGCCGCCGATTCGATACACCTCATCAACGCCCGCGATCGCCGCGGCCGCCAGCACCGCGGGACGATCGCCGTCTTTCGACGATGGCGACACCATCACAATTTCGCGCACACCGGCGACCCGCGCGGGGATCGCATTCATCAGGACGGATGACGGATAAGCACCCATCCCGCCGGGAACGTAGATGCCGACGCGATCGAGCGGGCGCACCATCTGGCCGAGGCGCATGCCATAGCGGTCGCGATAGCTGAAAGATTTTTCGAGCGTGTGACGATGAAATTCCGTAATGCGCAATTTGGCTAGTTCGAGCGCGCGTCGATCGAGATGCGGCATCATGTCGTAGGCCGAGGCCAGTTCCACCGCTGAAACCCGCAACTTCGTTGGCGAGATTTTTACGCCGTCGAACTTGTGCGTGAGTTCCACCAATGCGCGATCGCCGCGACGGCGAACGGCATCGATAATCGCAACGACGTCGCGGTCGACGGAACCACCAGTATCGCCACGGCGGCGAGCGAGTGCGTCGAGGAATCGGCCAAGTTCTTTGGAAGAAGAATCGAGGATGCGGAGCGTCATCGCGGTGAGAGACTATCACAATCGCGAGAGGGACTGCGCGAGGCCAGGGGAGATGGAGTTGTTCAGGAACGAATGCGGACGTCGATAACGCTAGCGACGCAGTTGGTGCGCTGAACCAAGTTGTCTCGCGGCGAGGGGCCTCTTACACTCCGAGGATCACCACCCTCAAAGGCGATCAATCAGCTATGGCCACTGTAGAAACACCATCGACTGCTTTCATAAACGATGTAATTGGGGCATTCGACAAAGTGAATGGAGGGCTGCATTCGGGTTACCGCCCGGCTCATGCAAAAGGGATTCTGCTGACCGGGGTTTTCACGCCGTCGGCAGGCGGCAGTGCGTTGACTCGTGCGCCCCATCTCCATCGAGAATCGACGCCGGTGACCGTGCGTTTCTCGGACTTCGCCGGGGTGCCGACGGTACCGGATAACGATCCGAACGCGAGTCCGCGCGGGTTCGCAGTTCGGTTCCATCTCGGTGAGCATGTGCATACGGATATCATCGGACATTCGGTGGACGGATTCCCAACCAGGACCGCAGAAGAGTTCGCGGAGTTCTTGAAGGCCGCCGGCGCGAGCGGTCCAGATGTGCCCAAGCCAACACCGGTCGAAGTATTCCTGGGATCGCATCCCGCGGCGCTGGCGTTCGTGATGGCGCCGAAGCCGTTTCCGACCAGCTTCGCAAAGGAATCGTTCTTCTCGGTTAACGCGTATCAGTTCGTCAACCAAACTGGGGTTGTCCAGTTCGGCCGCTACAGAATTCGTCCCGATGGAGACAGCGAATACTTGGATGCCCCAGTTGCCGCCGCGAAATCGGCCGACTATCTGTTCGACGAAATCAAGGAACGGCTGGCCAAGGGCGTCGTGAAACTTCACATCATGGTGCAACTTGCTGCACCCGGTGACGTGGTTGATGACGCCACCATCCATTGGCCGGAGGATCGCCCGCAAATCGAGTTCGGCATACTCGCGCTCAGCAGTCTGCATCCGAACAACGACGCAGAACAACGCCAGATCATCTTCGATCCAATTCCGCGGGTTGACGGTATCGAACCGTCAGCGGATCCACTGCTCGAGGTCCGTGCGGCGGTGTATCTTGCGACCGGCCGGCGACGTCGCGCGGGTGGCGGGAACTAGAGGAAGGGAATGGCGGTCCGCCTGCGGAACCGAAGGCGAAGCGAGCTAACGAGTCTGCGAGGTGCGTTCACAGAAGGTACTGTGGAAAGTGCGCTTCGACTCCGAGCTTCCGCGATGGACAGCACAGCTACCTATTCGGTAGCGCGCTCGATGCGAGCACCCACTGCGCGGAGTTTCGCATCGAGAGCTTCGTAGCCGCGGTCGAGATGATAAACGCGGCTGACCTCGGTCGTGTTATCGGCCACGAGCCCCGCCAGAATGAGGCTCATCGAGGCGCGCAGATCGGTCGCCATTACAGGCGCTCCGCTGAGATGCGCTGGGCCGCGAACAATTGCGGTAGGACCCTTCATGACGATATCGGCGCCCATTCGCATCAGTTCCTGAGCATGCATAAAGCGATTCTCGAAGATGGTCTCGGAGATTACCGAGGTGCCCGAGGCCTGCGTCAGCAGCGCCATCATCTGGGCCTGAACGTCGGTTGGGAAACCGGGATATGGCAGGGTGCGCAATTCGACCGGACGGAGCGCGCGGCTGCGCGCAATGCGCAAGTCGCCGTTTGACGCGGTCACCTCTGCGCCGGCCTCGATTAGCTTGGCGGTAACCGACTCTAGTTGATCAGTCGGGGCGCCGGAGATCACGAGGTCGCCCCCGGTAATAACCGCCGCGACCATCAAAGAACTCGCTTCGATCCGATCGGGAATCACGCTGTGATCGGCACCATGGAGCTGATCGACGCCCTCGATTTCGATTACGTGGGTCCCGGCCCCCTCGATTAGCGCGCCCATGGCGCGGAGCAGGCGTGCGAGGTCCTGCACTTCGGGTTCGCGCGCCGCATTCTCGATGACAGTTCGTCCGCGTGCGCGCACGGCCGCCATCATGATGTTCTCGGTTGCGCCGACGCTCGGGTTGTCGAGCCAGATGCGCGCGCCGGTCAGCGACGCGGCGTGTGCCTCGACGTAGCCGTTGCGCAACTGGATACGCGCGCCGAGAGCGCGGATACCCGCGATATGGAGGTTCACTGGACGCGCGCCAATCGCGCATCCGCCGGGGGTGGAAACGCGGGCCCGGCCGCATCGTGCGAGCAGCGGCCCCAGGGCGACGAACGAAGCGCGCATCGTCTTGACCAGTTCGTAGGGCGCCTCGTGGGAGTTGAGGTTGCGGGCGTCGAGTTCGATTTCGTGATCGCCGATCCATCGCGTTGCCACGCCGAGACCAGCGAGGAGTTCCATGGCAGTGCGCACGTCGCGCAAGCGCGGGACGTTACGGATGATGAGCGGTTCGCTGGTCAGCACCGACGCCATCATGATCGGGAGCGCGGCATTTTTGCTGCCGCTCAATTCGACGGTTCCGCGCAGCGGCACTCCGCCGTGAATTATCATTCTATCCATCGATATTTAGTCGGTCGCCGCACGCCGAGCGGTCAGACTGGAAGCGCATTGTGGCAAAGCGCGGCGGTGAAGGCACGTGGTGTGCGGGGAATAGTTCGCGCAAGGTTAGCGGGAGCGTCCTCCGCGTTGAACAGATTGAGATCGCATTCGCGGGCGAAAAGGAACTAGACTCTTTCGGTGCGGCCCACTGTGGGGGTTAGGATCGGGCGGAATAACCAGGGAGAACATGATGGGAATTATCGCGTGGATCGTAGTCGGGCTGGTAGCGGGATTTCTTGCCAGCAAGATAGTTAACCGAAGCGGCGAAGGTTTTTTCCGGGACATCATCCTCGGAATAATCGGCGCCATCGTTGGCGGCGAGATCTTCCAGGCAATGGGCCATTCGGGTGTCAACGGAGTTAACCTCTACAGCATTTTCGTGGCGGTGATCGGCGCGATTGTCGTGCTGGTCGTTTACCATGCGCTTTTCGGGCGGCGATCCTAGAATCTGATTGCATTCGCGAAGTGGCTGGAGAGATTCGAGAGATCGAATGTAACCGGATTAAGCGGCCGGCGTTCTGCGCGCAACGACTACGCGCTGAATTCCGGCGAGGTCATTGAGAATGGCGATATCGTCTAAGGCGCTGGCGCGGAAGATCGCTGCTACCTCCTTGGCCTGGTCCTCCCCTACCTCGACGATTATGGCGCCGCCATGCGTCAGATGGTCACCTGCGCCAACCGCGATACGACGATAGAAGTTGAGGCCATCGGGACCGCCAGCGAGCGCCAGTCGCGGCTCGTAACTGCGTATTTCGGGCGCCAGCGAAGCGATCTCGGCATCGGGTATGTACGGCGGATTGGCGACGATAAGATCGTAACGGCCAAGCAAATTGCCTTTATCGAGAATCTCCCAACAATCGGCCAGGCGAAATTCCACTCGCGCGTCGAGACCGAGCCGTATTGAATTGCGGCGCGCCAGCTCGAGAGCCTTAATGGATACGTCGGTGGCGGTCAGTTCGATGTTCAGAGAGTTGGCGGCGATCGCGAGGCCGATCGCGCCGGAACCGGTGCCGAGGTCTAAAACCTTAGCGGCGGACCGCAACGATAGACTGTCGAGCGCTGCTTCTACGACGGCCTCGGTTTCCGGGCGCGGAATCAATACTTCTAGTGATAGATTAAATTGAAGCGAATAGAATTCGCGGCGGCCGACGATGTAGGCGAGCGGCATCCGCGACACCCGCAAGCCAACCAACTCTTCAAAGCGCTCGCGGAGGGCTTCGTTGACCCGGATAGACTCTGAGAAGATTTGCTCGCGCGTTATGTTGGCCGCGTGTGCGAGCAAAAGTTCGGCGTCGAGGCGAGCGCTGTCAACGCCAGCGGTGGACAGTCGCTTTGTTGCATATTCAAGTAACAGATTAAGTTGAGTGGCGGCGGCGTATGCTGACGAGGACATCTGAGCCTTTCCGAGCCAGCGCTCCAGGCAACCGTCTTAAGCTCCCAGGGCCGCGGCCTGCTCTTTGGTGTTGAGCGCGTCGATGAGCGGGTCGATGGCGCCGTCGAGGACGAGGTCGAGTTGATGAAGGGTGAGGTTGACGCGGTGATCAGTCACTCGCGACTGAGGAAAGTTGTAGGTGCGGATGCGCTCTGAGCGGTCACCCGTTCCGACCATCGAACGGCGGGTCTCGGCGGTCTTGGCATCCTGCTCGGCATGGGCCTGTTCAAGCAGGCGCGCGCGCAAAATTTTCAACGCGCGAGCCTTGTTTTTGTGTTGCGATTTCTCATCGCGGCAGATGATGACCATGCCGCTCGGGATGTGGGTAATCCGCACCGCCGAGTCGGTGGTGTTAACGCTCTGCCCGCCGGGGCCGGAGGCGCGCATAACGTCAATGCGGAGATCCTTGGTCTCGTTGATGTTGACCTCGACGTCGTCCGCTTCGGGCATCACAGCGACGGTGACGGCGGAGGTATGGATACGACCGGAGCCCTCGGTAGCGGGGACGCGCTGGACGCGATGTACGCCGCCCTCAAACTTGAGGCGGCTATAGGCTCCGCGACCGGTTATCAGCGCGATAACTTCCTTGATGCCGCCCAGACCGGAAGCGCTGACGCTGAGCGGCTCGATTTTCCAATTGTGGCGCTCGGTGTAGCGCGTGTACATGCGAAAGAGTTCGTTGGCAAAGAGTGCCGCTTCATCGCCGCCCGTGCCGGCCCGAATCTCTAGGACTACGTTCTTGTCGTCATTCGGATCGCGAGGCGCCAGAAGCAGGCGGAGGTGCTCTTCCATGGCGGTCTGCTGCCTTTGCATCGCAGGCAGTTCGGCCTTGGCGAGTTCGCGCAACTCCGCGTCGTCGCCTTCGAGCACCACGCGATGGTCGGCGATCTCGTCGAGGACTTTGCGATACTCGCGAATCGCGCCGACGACCTCGCCAAGCTGTGAACGTTCGCGAGCGAGCAGCGCGTATTCGCGATTGTTCGCGATCACCGCCGGGTCGCTGATACGCCGTTCAAGGTCGGCGAAGCGGTCCTCAATTCCCTTGAGCTTATCGAGCATCGACGGTCAGTTCTGGAGAAGGCCCTCTGGCGAAAAGAAGCGGCGCTCGGCTTGCGCCGGCGCCGCACTAATGTTTACGCACCGCGGTTTGGTCACGTTGCGGCAGGCGTCGCGGGCGTCTTGACCCCGTATTTGCGATTGAAGCGCTCGACCCGGCCAGCGGTATCAACGAGACGCTGGGTACCGGTGTAGAACGGATGGCATTTCGCGCAGACCTCCACGCGTATGTCCGCCATCGTCGAACGCGTTTCGAAGACATTCCCACAAGCGCAAGTCACTACGCTGCGGCGGTATTTTGGATGAATTCCAGCTTTCATCGCACTCTCTCAGGCGGATAAGCAATCCGCGTTACAGAATATCATCGCCCAACCATCTGCACAATTCATTGCGACCGCAGGTCCCGTGTTGTGGACCAGCTTTGAGCGCCGTCTATGTTCTGGGCCCCCGACCGCTTTGGCGCGCGCGGACGTTTCGGCTCCGACTCAATATAAGCATGGCCGGCGCGGCGTGCATGAACTCGCCGTTTGAGTAAAGTGACCACTGCGTTTGGCATAGACCCGCAGAAATTTGTATTAAGACCTCGTTACGGAATACAATACGGCGCTCTAAGTTCCGGGGTGGTTACGGGCGACTCCGGCCAGCGAATTCCGTTGGTGATGATGCGCGGAGAGATTGCGACGGCGATTGCGGCTGCGGTCGGAATCACCCTGATGATGTTAGTGGCTGGGTGTGGTGCGAGCCCGGCCCAACCCGACTCACCCGGCGCGGAGGCGGGTGCGAGCAATGATGCGACGGCAACGAACGTGGGCGACCGCGAGCCCCAGATGATTACCGACTTGTCGAAATTAACGGCGTCGTCTGGAAATCCGTCGGTCAACGAGCAGGTCCTGATAGCCGGCGCCGCGGCCTTGCACGACACTTCGCCGGGCACCGGCGACGCGCAGAGTTCGGTCGATCAGAATCTCGAGCGGCTGTATCTGTCGAAGAACGACAGCGCGGCCAATGGGGGTGAAGCGCTTGCAGCAGGCGATAGGACTTTGCTCAACGCGAAAGCGCGAGCATTTCCGGAGTTTAGCGAGGCGTTGCTAAATCAGACCCTGGTGGCGGCGCAGGCACTGGAAGTGAAGCAGCTCGAGGAGCACAAGCTGCCGGAGGAGATGCGGCCCTTGATCCTGACCGCAACGATGACGCCGGAGGGCAAGCTGACCGATCTCGCAGTCGAGCAGCACACCGGGTTCGGCCCGGTCGATCGGTTACTGATCCAGGCGTGTAAGCAGGGTCTTTGGGCGGCGGATCCGCCCCTTGGGGCGCTAGCGGATAACGGCATGTATCGGCTGCGTTTCGAGGGTGTTGTCAGAAATTACAGCTACGATGTGGTGGGGAACTATCGCTACGTCACACACGTGGGGCTGGCGCTCATGTGAGCAGGATCGAGCGACTAAGGATAAGGATGGAAAAAACCGTAACCTCGCGAAATCTGTTTTCGATCGCTGCTGCCGCGAAGCGCCGGGACCGTCGGATTTTGCGGTACCATCCGTGCGCGGGTCTTTCGGTGCCGATAGTCACTGTGCTGGATCGCGCCGGCAACGTACTCGAAGACGATCAGCGGGCGTTGGTGCGTTATACGATCCAGGAGGGCGCGGGCGCCGACATTATTTTTGCCGCTGGCACGACCGGCGAATGGAATCGGATGGATAACGCGCGGCGGCAACTGGTGGCGCGCATCGCGGTGGACGAATGCCGGAAATCCGGGCGCGCTGGTAATCGCGTGGAAGGCTGGGTGGGAATCACCGGTAATACGCGCACGGAGACGATCGAAAACCTGGAGCACGCGATTGAGATTGAGGCGGACGCCGCGGTGATTGCACCGCTATCGATCACCGACGTCGAGAATCCGGTGGATTTCGTCAGGCACGAGATCGGCGAAGTATTCGAGCGCCTGCGCAAGCGATTACCGATTTTTCTTTACGACAACGAGGATATCGCGGCGGCCGGCAAGGCACCGCACCTGCACACCAGCGACGTCAAACAAATGAGCCGGCTCAATTACGTGAGCGGCGTTAAAGTCACCGCGGGAAAGGCCGTCTTGGGCAATTACACTCGCGCCGCGGCACACTTCAAGCGCACCGGGGAGTTCGCGATCTACCCGGGTAACGCGTACCTGATCTTCGATCTGTTCATGCCGTCGCAGGGGCTGGTCCGGAGGTTGCGTAATGCATGGAATCAGTTCCTGACGCAAAACGCCCTGCCCCATGGCGTCGTGGCCGGAGCGGCCAACGTGATGCCACGCGAATGGCAGCGCGCCTGGCAGGTCTGCCGCGCCGGAGAGAGCGCGATGATCGATCGCTATCGCATCGCGATGGATGAATTTCGCGAAGCGAGCGTGTTTGTGCGCGGCACCAAGATGTATCGGCCGACGATCGCCTGTCTGAAGACTGCGCTGTGTCATCTGGGCGTAATTTCGAGCGACGCGGTAGCGGCGGGCACCCCGGCGCTGGACGAGGATCAGCGGCGCGAATTTCTCCGGCGGTTTAACGAGGTGCGGCGGCGCGCGTGCGTCACCTTGGAACCGGAGTGGCAGAGCCATTGGATGAGGCGGCGCCTGGTCTCTGTGCGAAAACTTCAGGAAGCCTGAGAACCTCGGATGCCGGAGACGAAACTCGATGCCGTCGGCTGCGGCAGCATGGTGGTGGATCAATTCTACCGCACCCCGCGCATCATCAGCGCCGACGAAAAGATTCTCCTCGACTCTGGGCGCGACGGCGCCGGTCCCGAACCGCCAGCGGTCGGCGGCGTCGTGCTGAACCATCTCGGATGGGCGCGCGTGCTTGGGCTCGACGTCGGTATCTTCGGCAAGATGGGCGATGATCGGTATGGCGAAATACTCCGCGGCGGGATGAATGCGATCGGCATCCGGCATCACCTGACGCTCGACGGAAGCGCCAGCTCGTTCGCGACAATTTTTGTTGACGCCGACGGTAATCGCGCGATTTACATGGTGCGCGGTGCGACGGCCGAATTGAAGCCCGCGGAAATTCGCCGGCGGCACGGCGCATTCGTGAACAACGCCCACCTGGTCTCGACAGAAATCTCGCAGCTACCGCTCGCCACCGTGATCGCGTTGCTGCTGTTCGCTCGTGCGCATTCGATACCCACGGTGCTCGACGTTGATGTACGGCCCTCCGATGCGTGCCCGGCGCTCGGCACTCGTGCGGAACTGGAACGGGCACTGAAGCTTGCGACAGTGCTCAAGCCGGCCAAGTCCGCGGCGCGCGAACTGTCGGGTGGGGTGCGCGACCCTCTCAAGATGGCGGAGGCGATTCGCGCGCGATACGGTAGCCGCGCCGTCGTCATCACCGACGGTGAACGAGGATGCGCGATCGCGGCACGCGAAACCGCTATACGAGTGCCTGGGTTTCACGTGCGGCAGATTGACGCGACCGGCGCCGGCGACGCGTTCATGGGCGCGCTGCTGGCGGGCCTTCGCTGGGAGCTTTCATGGGAGGCGATTGGACGCCTCGGCAATGCGGCCGGTGCGGTATGTGTCACGCGGCTGGGGGCCTTTCCGGATCGGCTCGATCTGCGCGATGAAATTCTGAAGCATTACGCCGACGCCCTGCCCTCCCGTGCGACGGCGCCGCGACTCGCGGCCGCTAACGGCTCGAGCGCGCTCGATCCTGTGGCGGAGGTCGAGCGGTTCTTCGATACAGCGCTGGCGGAACTGGTTGCATTGCGCAGTGCGATTGATCTTAGCGCGATCGCACGCGCGGTCGCGCTGATTCGTGCGGCGGAGACCCGCGGCGGCCGCGTCCATGTCACCGGAGTCGGCAAGCCAGAGCACGTCGCGCGTTACGCCGCCAGCGTCTTCTGTTCGGTCGGCACGATGGCGACGTTTCTGCACGCGACCGAAACCCTGCACGGCAGCCTCGGCCAAATCGATCCTCGCGACGTGGTGATCGCGATTTCGAATAGCGGCAACACCGATGAGCTATGCGCGGCAGCGGTCGCGATCAAGGAACACGGCGCGCGGATTATCGCGGTAACCGGCAACGAGGTTTCAGAACTCGGGCGCCTGGCCGACGTGGTATTGCATGCGCCTGTCGAGAACGAAGGCGGCGTACTCGGGCTCGCTCCGCGCATCAGCGTGCTCGGGCAGGTATTCGTGGTAGCAGCGCTATCGGTGGCGCTCGAAGCGGCGCGAGGTTTGACGCTGGAAGAGTACAGCCGATGGCATCGCGCGGGCACTCTCGGCGCTGCGGCGCGACGCCTCGCCGGGCGCTCGGTAAGGTCCTAGCGCTTCGAGACCCCTGTTGCCATCACGTGCCTCGCGGAATTTGCTAATTTGAAACCCGGCAGATACCCGATTCTCCAGCAGCCTTTAGTCGTCCGGCAAGGTTGCAAAGGGATTATGCACGGGGATCGCTAAAGGCCCGAAATGGCGCAGGTTTCTGGTCAGCACGGTCAAATTGTTGGTAACTGCGGTGGCCGCGATGGCCAAGTCTGCGAACCCGGGATTCTGGCCCTGGCCTCGGGCATGGTCTGAGAGAGCACCGGCGACGCGTGCGGCGGCCAGGTCAAACGGCAAAATTCGATGCCCGTAAAGGTGCAGTACAGCTTCAATCCACTCTGTTAGCCGGGTAGCCTTTCGACGCGCGCCCTCGCGACGAGCCTTTGCGATTCCATCTTCGATCTCGGTGACCGTGACGGTCGAAAGGAATAGGCGAGCCGAGTTTCGATCCATCCAGAAGACAAGTTCAAAGGATGAGCGGCTGCCGTATGACGCACTGGTTGAGATCACGTCCGTATCGACGAGGTACATAATTTAGAAGGAGATCGGACGAAGCGGCTTCCGATTGCGTTTGGGCAGGTCTCCTTTTTCGATCGGCGCGGACATCAACAGCCGTCCGAATGACGGTACGCGGGAGAGCTTCTCCCATTCTTCATAGGAAATCAGCACAGCCTCCCGGCGACCGTGGCGAGTGATGACGCACGGCTGACCGCGCAGCGCGTCATCGACCACCGCCGACAGTGTGGCCTTGGCATCGCGCAACTGAATCTCTTTCAATGTGACCATTGTAGTCATATAGTTGGACGGCGAAACTTTGACAAGGAGCTAGCGGCGCGCGATTCGACAGCGTCAAACAATACTGTCGGCTCTCTGCAATGCTGGCGGAACCCCAGGGAATCCCAGCCTTCTATTAATTGGGCAGCATGAGCAGGCCGATCCGGACATCAAACGCAGGGCTAGCGGCCGGTGAATTTCGGGGTGCGCTTTTCCTGAAACGCCGTGATGCCCTCGCGATAGTCCGTTGTCCGCCCCGCCACGCCCTGCGCCTTGGCCTCCGCAGCGAGCACTTCGGGCAGGCCTAGCTTTTCGTCACGGATGCGCCCTATCAGCCGCTTCGATTCCATGAACGCCGTAGTCGGACCCTGCGCCACCTGGCCCGCTAGCTTGCGGACTTCTGCAACCACGGACTTCACCGGGAAGGCTCGGTTGACGAGACCAAGGTGCGCAGCTTCGGTGCCGCTCAGGAGACGCGTCGATTAGATCAATTCGAGAGCGAGATGGCTGCCGAGGCGCTCGACCAGGAAGAGGTGGCTACCGGAATCGAGCACCGCGCCGATCCGCGCGAACGGCGACCCGATTTTGGCGTCCTCGGCGACATAAACCACATCGCAAGCGAGCGCGATTCCGAGTCCCACGCCGAGGCAGGGACCATGCACGGCGGCAAACGTCGGGGCCGGAAAATCAGCGATAGTTTGAATCACCGGATTGAAGACGGTCTTGAGAATCGCCTCCGCGTCTTCCTTGCCGGGTTCGGCGCTTGCGAGATCGCGACCCGCGGAAAAGGCCGAACCCTCGCCGCGAATAAGCAGTGCGCGCACCCCTGCCGTCGCAGCTTTGGCGAGGCGCGCGTTCATCTCGGCAACCATCGGATCGTCGAAGGCGTTCATTTTGGCGGGCCGATTCAGAACGATTTCGGCCACGCCGTCTTCAATCGTAAGGTCAACGCTCATGGTGATCCGATACCTCCCTTCGCGCCCCTTTTAGCATACCTGCCAACGAGAATACGGGCCCGCTAGAATACCGGCCGTCTAAAATACCGGGATAATGTCGGCGTCCGAAATCTCGCCAACGTCAACGCCCTCGATATCCAGTTCGGGAATCGCGGGAAATTCGATATGCCAGCGCTCGAGCAGCTTGCGCACCTTGGCAATCGCGACGCGCCAGTTATCCGCCTGCTCCTCCACCGTCAGAATACCGAGGCCGGCGCGGCGAGCGATATCGAGCAGCACCCGATGGTTGGCGAGAAAATAGTCGGGCAACTTCCAGAACAGCATCGGCGGTTCCCACAACACCATCGACAGGAACACGAAGCCGGCGCGCAATTGCTTGGTGACGAACGCGCGATACTCGTCGTTGAGTCCCGGCCACTCCTTTTCCAGGAGCGTGATGCAGATCTGCAGATGACGCGACTCGTCGCGCCCGATGCTCCGGAAAACCTGCTCGAACACTGGATGCCGGGTCGCCCGCGCCATACCGTGGAAAAGCGTTGACGAAGCCACCTCGCCCATCATGAAGGACGTGAACAGAACCGCCAGCGGATACTTCGTCACTGCGGCGTTGAAACCGGACCAGTAGCGGCCGCCGTTATGGTAGAGCCAGTCGATATTGTTGAGCGCGGCGCGTTCGAGGTCGGTCTTAGGCGTAAAGCCCTGCGGTCCATTTGGGACCAGCAACTGGATCGCGCGCTGGCAGCATTCTTCGTGATTGGTCTCGTCGCGCGTGATCGAGAAGAAACATTTGCGGACGGGATCCTCTTCGTGAGTCTCGAACGCGTGAATCATCGCGCGCGCGAAAACCGCCGGCCCCGACGCGTCGAAATTCGAGAGCAGCGCCCACCAGTACATCATCGCGATGCGCTCGTCGGCGGTGAAGGCGGAGACATCGAGCGTATTCCATGGAATCGACGACGGGTTGAATCCCTCGACCTTTGCCCGCTCGTAAATCTCGGCAAGCTTGGGCGTTTCGAACTTCCATCCGAGCGGGAAAATATTCGGCTGTGGAACTGCTGGCGCGTCGATAAAGCCGGTCTCGGGGATCGAGAGCCCACGCATAAACTCTTCAATCGAACGCACTTTGACGTTCGCGTCGAGATTGTTCATCTTGCCGGCGGATGCACCCATTTTGGCGACCTCCGAAATCTATCACGGTGGTTAATCTACCGTTTGGTTGATTTATAGAACCTCCGCTCGAGCATGTCAAGGCCGAGTCTGAGCGTCCTCCGACCACTCATAGGTGCCCCTACTCGAGGCCGTCGAAGGCGATTCGCGTCGCCGCGGCGACGACGTCATCCGCGTTCAGCCCACCACCCGGCCGATACCATTCGGTGATCGAATTGAGCATCCCGAAAAGCAGGCGCGTGATCAGCCCCGCTTCAAGATCGGCGCGAATCTGGCCCTTGGACTGCGCGTCGTTGACGATTTTCGCCACCAGGCGATCGAAGCGCCGGCGTTCTTGGAGAATCCAGCGTTCGGTCTCCGTGTTGCCGCGGACGCGCAGCAGCAACGCAACTTCCGGCAGACGCTTCACGGTGATTTCAATGGTCCGCTTCACGACATACTTGAGGCGATCGATCTCGCGGCCCTCTTTGGCGGCCGGCTCTTCGAGCACCGCGAACAACGCGTCGAGCGCTCTACCCGCACCCCGCGCGAGCAGTGCCTCTTTGCCGTCGGCATGGTAGTAGATACTGGCCTTGGCGATGCCGGCGGCTTCGGCAACCTGGTCGAGCGACGCACCGTCGTAACCGCGGCGCAAAAAGACCTGCACCGCGATGTCAACGATCGCATCCAGATCATACGGCTTGCGCTCTTTTGCGGAAGGACGACCCACCGATTTCACGTGTCCCCGAAGATATGGTTTAACCTAGCTAGAATCGACGCGCCAATCGCCCCGCCACTTTTGCTCGGACTCGGCTGATTGGGCGGGGCAGGAGCAATTCGATGAAGTACGCGATCGCAATTCGCAACATGGGACCACAATCGACGCGCGAAACCATACGCGCGTGCGCTCGCATCGCAGAACAACTGGGCTTCGATGCCATCTTCGTCTCGGACCATCTATGCATTCCGCCCGATGATACCGAGGGATCGGGCGGCCGCTATCTCGACGTGCTGGCGACGCTCGCGTTTCTGGCCGGCGCCACCGAACGCATCCGCCTGGGCGTCTCGGTGCTGGTGCTGCCCTATCGGCCCGCGGTGCTGACGGCGAAACAGGTTGCGACCATACAGGAGTTGTCGAACGGGCGAATGATTCTGGGCGTCGGTGTCGGCTGGATGAAACGCGAGTTTGAGGCGCTAGGGGTGGACAAGAAGCTACGTGGGCGAGCCAGCAACGAGACGCTGCGGGTGCTGCGGCATCTGTTCACCACTCAGGCTCAGGAGTATCGGGGGGACCTCGTGAGCTTTCCGCCTTTCGTGTTTGAGCCGCGTCCGAAATGCCCGCCGATCTGGATCGGCGGCAACGGCGACCCGGCGATCGCCCGCGTGCTCGAGTTTGGCGACGGATGGCACCCGATGCTGCCCGCGGAGAAGCTCAAGCCCGCGGTCATCGCACTCAAGGAGAAGCTCAAGGCGCGCGGCCGCGACCCGGTTGAAATCGTCGTCAGGCGCGGCCTTCGACTCGACGATAGCGGAGCGGCGCGCGAGCGCGTCGCTGCTGAACGGGACGCCGGCGCGACCTATTACATCTTTGACCTGGGTCGCTATCCGAGCGAGCGCGAATTCGCCGAGCAAGCAGAGACCTTCATCGCTAAAGTCGCGACCTGAGAAACCTCGAACCCGGAGATTCGAATTACCCGATTTCCAGAGCCTCGGCGCAATGTTTGACACGAGTTCATTCCCGGGTTCGAGGATACCCGGCTCAGTGATCGTCCCTCGCGGGCAGGCGGAGTCGCTTCGCGCGCTTGCTAACCGATACTCGCTCACTACCGGTGCGCGGCTGACCATGCTCGCGCTCGTCCTGACCGGAGTCGCGCTCAGGGTCTGGCACTTTCGCGCAAACTACTCACTCAATCACGATGACATTTGCCTGGCCCTTAACGTGATCCGCCGCAACGCGGGCGGACTTACGCGCACGCTCGATTTCGACCAGGCCGCGCCCCTCGGATTCCTGCTGATTGAACGCGCGATGGTCCGCTTGATGGGACCTGGCGAGCAGGCCCTTCGCCTGATTCCGTTCCTGTGCGGATGCCTGTCCGTTGTGCTGATCTCCCGGCTCGCGAAATCGCTCTTGCCACCGTTTGAAGCCATCGTCGCGATCGGATTCTTCGCCTTTTCCCAGGCGATGATCGAATCGGGCATCCAGGTCAAACCTTATTCCCTCGACGTTCTGGTGGCGGTTATCCTCGTCTCCGTATGTCTGCCCCTCATGCGAGGCGCCACCACCCAAAGAGAGCGAATTGCCGCCGCTGCAACGGGAGCCCTTGCCCTGTGGGTATCCCTGCCAGCATTCTTTATGCTCATCGGTATGGGCGCTATTATTGGCGGGCTCGCGACAGTGGAGCGCGATCGCGCCGCGTTCCGCCGCCTCATTCCGATCATTTGCGTCTGGACGATTTCGGCCGGAGGAGCCTTTTGGTTTTCCGCGCGGCCCGGGCTGTTGAACAGGAACCTGGCGCTGCTCGATTCCGACTATCAATTTCCTATTCATCTACCGGCGCGAATCGTCCCGTGGACGATCCAGGCTGCCTACAATCTAGGTTCCATCAGCACGTCGGTTCGTCTCGCTCCCTTGGCGGCCATAACCCTAGTCGTCTCGCTGACGCTGATGCTATTCCGCCGCGATCGAATCTCCCTCTTGCTCAGTGCACCAATCGCCGTCTGTCTGCTTGCGACTATCGCGCAAAAGTATCCCTGGCTGCCCCGTCTGATCTTTTTCACCGTACCGCTCATCCTGATAATTACTGCGCGGCAGGTAGGCGGAATTGTCCGCCAGAGCTCTCACGCAATACGAGTCGTGGCAGCTTCGATCGTCGCCATAGCGCTCGTCTATTCCGGACTGAGTGGGTTTAAAAATGTCGTCATTTATGGGAGCGGTTTCGATGATCCCAAGGGAGCTGTAGCAGCGATTGCAAAGATATGTCAGCCAGGCGATCAAATTTATGCGAGCGACGCCGCAATGCCATGTATAATTTATTATCGTATGATTCTGCACGCTCCGGATCTTAATTTCGTCAGCTCGCGTAACCTCGCTTACGTGCCAAACGAGACCAAGCGAATCGTAGCGCTGCCCAAGCTCGAGGGGCGGTTGTGGTTCGTCTATTTTGAACCCAATGAAAAAGACTTTGACCGCAGGGTCCTCGCGTATTTCCATCGAGACGGTTCACTGATTTCCAGCTCGCGGCATAAGAACTTCATTGTCGCTCTGTGGGATTTGCATCCGCCGCCAAAGCCGGTGCCGCCGTCAAAGCCGGTACAGTAGTTCGGACCGCCGGCGGTGCCGTCCATCCGCTTTTGCGCTGGCCGCCGGGCGCCGCCTAACGCAATTCAGTCGCGGGTCGCATCCCGGCCGCTTCACATCTTCGGGCATTTTCGGGAGGCGTTTTACGCAAGCCCGCCGAGGGCTATTATATTCGGCGCCCGACTGCGATTATTGATGTGTACCGACAGAGCATGTTCGAAGGAATTGCTGAATGAGCGGCACGATTGATCGGCGCGAGCTGACGTTTAAGGCGGTGGCCGGCCTGATCGGCGGCGCGATCGGATGGCTGCCAGTTGAAATCGCCAACCACGGTCACTCGCTGACCCAAACTACCTCGACTGGACAACAAGTCGGCGAATTTGTTTCGATGGCCCTCATGGCGGGGTTAATCGGCGGAATGATTCTTGCCGCCGAGGGCAATTCGCTGCCATTCTCCCGGCGGCCAGGCTTTCCCTTTGTATCCCTCGAAGTCAGTGGCCAGGCGAAGCGGCGGTTTTTACGCGCTTTCGCCCTTTGCTTCATACTGTCGATTCCGGCGAATTATTACTCCAACATCGTATTCAACGTAATCCTTCAAGCCGGTGGCTGGAACGCCGGCCAGCCCGGATCGGATTTTTCCCTGGTCGCAGCGCGCACCGTCGGATGGACCCTGATGGGTATGATGCTCGGTGTCGGCGTGGGACTATCGACGCTGTCGCTGCGAAACGTTCTCAAGGGGGCGGCGGGCGGATGGGTCGGCGGGTTCGTGGGCGGCCTGTTGTTCGATGTGATCGGTTTGCTGAGCCAATCCGGATTGCTTTCCCGCTTCGTGACGCTCAGCGCAATTGGGCTCTCGATCGGCCTTTTCATCGGACTGGTGCAGGAACTCACCAAGGCTGCGTGGCTGGCAGTCGAGGCGGGACGTCTGCGCGGTCGCCAGTACCGAATCGAAGGCGCCACCGCGACGATTGGGCGCGCCGAAGAGAATCCCATCGGGCTATTTGGAGACGCCGGTGTGCAACCGCGCCATGCGGTGATTTCGAGACAAGGCGCCAACTATTCGATTCGCAACCTTGCGGTGCAGGAAGGCACTTTCGTCAACGGTAATCGAATCGAGACGATCGGTCTGCATGATGGCGATCGCATCCGGATCAGCAACTACGAAATGAGTTTTCACTCGCGGACAGGCGTATCTGCCGCCGTTGCTGGAATGGCGAGTCCGCCCCGCCCCGCTCCGGCGCCGATGGGCTCGGCCTCCGTAGCGCCGCCGCCTGCAACTGCTTCGTCACCCTCCGCAGCGGCGGGTCGCGAGATGTACCTGGCAGGCGCCAACGGTGATCGATTCGTCGTCAGATCCGGCGTGACGACACGCATCGGGCGCGCGCTCGACAACGATATCGTGGTGGCAGACGCCTCCGTTTCGCGTCATCACGCCACCATCGAGAATAGCAACGGCAACTATCGATTACGCGATCTAGGCAGTCAGAATGGCACTTTCGTCGGTGGCGAACGCATCACCGAAGCACCGCTCGGCAACGGCGCCGCGGTCAGAATCGGGGACGCCGTGTTTACCTTCCATGGCTGATTCCCGCATCGAACGGCCGCGCTATTGTTCGCAATGCGGTCAACCGGTGACCGTGGCCGACGCGAGTTTCTGCAAGGAATGCGGGGCCGCGCTGGCGGGGACTTTCTGGCTGACGCACACGATTACATGGAAGCCCGGGGTGGCCTTTGTCTTGAGTATCGTTCCCGGCCTGGGCCACCTCTACAAACGACAGCCGTGGCGCGGCCTGCTCTGGTTTATGTTCGTGGTTTATATGTACGTGGCGGTGCTGCCGCTGGGTTGGATCATTCATGTGATCTGCGCTTTCAATGCGGCGCTGTCCGGGGCGATCAGGGAAGAGGTGCTCACGCGCGCGGGACGCGGCGCTGGCCCTCGCGCGTTTTCAGCGGCCTCGCGTCCGCGATCTTGAGGGATATTGCGGCGTAGAGATGATTGCGCCCAGCACCATAGTCGGCGGACGCTATCGGGTCGTCCGATCGCTCGGCGGCGGCGGCATGAAGCTGGTCTATCTCGCAGAGGACCTGCGTCTCGCCGGCCGTTCCTGTGCGCTGGCCGAGATGGTCGATAGCATCACCAGTACCGACCTGCAGCAGCAGGCGGTCGCCGCCTTCCAACGCGAGGCCGACATGCTCGCGCAACTCGCCAACGAACACATCCCGCGCATCTTCGATCGTTTCAGCGAGGCCAACCATCACTATCTCGTGATGGAATATATCGATGGCGTCACCCTCGAAGATGAGTTGCGCAACAACGGCGGTAAGCTGCCGCCCCGCCTAATGATCGAAATCGCGCTGCAAATCCTGACCACGCTCGAATATCTGCACAACCTCGATCCGCCGGTCATTTACCGCGACTTGAAACCTTCGAACGTGATGATTACCGGCGATGGCATGGCCAAGCTGATCGACTTCGGCATCGCGCGCCATTTCGCGCCGTTGACCAACGCCACGATGATCGGCACGCAAGGCTACGCGCCGCCCGAGCAATATCGCGGCCGCGTCGAGACTCGATCGGACCTCTATGCGCTGGGCGCGACGATGCATCATGCGCTTTCCGGCCGCGATCCGGCAGCGGAGCCACCGTTCAGCTTTCCGCCGCTGCGCAAATTGTGTCCCGAGCTCGATCCCACGCTCGCCGCCGTGGTCGATCAGGCGCTGGCCTACGATGTCGTCAATCGGATGCGTGATGCGACCGAGTTCAAGCGCCGGCTGATTGAGATCCAGACCGGGGAATCGTCCAAACCCACGACAGCGACCGGCAATCGATCCTTGGAGCGGCCGCAACTTCCGCTTCCGCTCGGCAATGCGGGTCCGGCGGCAACTGCCGAAAGCGCCGCAGCGTCTGCGGGTGCCGCAAGCCAACCGGCACGTTCCAATTCCGCCGCATCATCTGGTGCGCGAGGACCTTCGACGCCGGCGCGACCGTCGCCCGTTCCAGCGCAATCTACACCGCAAGCGGCATATGCACCGACTGTCCTGAGTCTCGCCACGGAGATCAAATGTCCAAGTTGCGCCCGGATGATTCCGGTCGATTCGCGCTTTTGTTCTTACTGTGCGGCGGATCTTCGCGACTCCGGTAAGTCCTTTCAAATGGGATCGAGCGCGGACGCCGAGACTACAATTCTCGCTCGCCGCCATTCGTCAAAGTGGACCGGTCAAGGCCGCCCCGATCGAGCGCGGGTGGAATCGCGGGGTCATCGAAAGCGCAACCGGTTCCGGCATCCATTCCTGATCATCGCGGCGATTTTCGCACTCTCGTTCATCATCAAAATGATCATTTTGAACACGGCGGTCCCGGCTTCTCCCGCGCCGGACGACAGTGGATCGATTGCGCCATCCGGCGATGCTCCGGCCGGAGGAGATATGCGCGATGCGCGGCTCTCCGCATTGCGGCAGGCGCTCGACGACGCCGGTTACGAGAACGTGCAATTTCGCCTGGATGGCGACACTCTCGAATTATGGGGAACGGTGCCAAGTGAATTCGATCGCGTCGCGGTCCAGACTATCGTGTTCAGGACCGCGGGCATCGCCCAGATGCAGGATAATATGCGGGTCCACGACATCGACGCCGAGCCTTAGATCGTGAGGGGCATTTCAAACCCGGCAGCCGCGTGTGAAACTTGATCGATATGCTGGTGGATTTACACGTTCACACGAAGTTGTCGTCGGACTCCAACGTCGAGCCGGAACAATATCTCGAAGCAATCGCACAGAATCCGATCCGGCTCGGTGCGATCTCCTTTACCGAACATCGGCTGTTTCCCGGCGACGCCGAGATCGAGCGCACCTATGCGGAACTCGCGGAACGCTTCGGCGTGCGCATCTTCAAGGGTGTCGAGGCCGACACCAACCTGGGGCATCTGCTGATTTTCGGCGTCACCCGAGAGCTTCAGCGGCGCTTCGACCTGGAAGCGAGAATGTTACGTGCGGAACATCTGATGGAAGTGGTGCATGGCGAAGGCGGCATCGCTATACCGGCGCATCCGTTTCGTGATTCGGGCTACGGCGCGCGGCTCGACGAGTTGCTGGCGAAAGTGGGTCCCGCGTTGAGCGCGATCGAGGTGATCAACGGACAGAACTCGGATGATCAGAATGCCGAAGCGCAGGCCATGGCGGAGAAACTCGGCTTGACGCCGCTTGCCGGTAGCGACGCGCACTTCTCGACTGCAAACTGGTTCCTCACCTGTGCGACTGAACTCGAACGCGAGGTCGCGACGGTCGAAGAACTTTGTCTTGAGCTGCGCGCGGGGCGTGCGCGTCCCTTTCTTTTTCCTCGTGAGATTAACCACACTCATGATTGATGCTGGCTCGTCATGACGGGAATCTGAACGCCGGGCCGGGTGCTGTCGAAGATTGGGATCGTTTCTCCCCTCCACGATTGCGTCAGCCTTCGAGGTCGCGGATGAAACTCCGCAGGTCGGCGGGCCGGCCCGCCGCTACGATCAGGTCGCCGGGCTTCAGCACACGGTCCGGGCCGAGCGGTGCGAATCCCGAGTCCGGATCGCCCCCGTCCTGGATTGCGAGCACGCTTACGGAATAGCGTGCGCGCGGGTCCAGTTGGCGGAGTGTCTTACCGGTGGCTCCAGCAGGAATCTGCAGGCGTGAAACCCTGTAACCGGTCGCCCAGAAAATCCCGCGATCGCCGGTCTCCTGCGCCGCCAGAGACACGGTTACGCGATTAAACGCCTGGGCGACGTTGCGCCGCGCGATCAATCCCAGGAAACGCCCGCCATGCGCATGCTCGACGACCGGGATTTCGTCGAGCGCCTCGTATTCCATCATTTGCGCGACCTGATCCAGATTCGACTCCGGCGTGACCACGGGTGGGTTGCGTCGCGCGAGATCGTAGGCATTGACCAGCGGGCCCAGATCGGTTCCACTCGCCAGCACGCCAAGGAGGTCGTGCGTCACGATCAGCCCGGCAAGTTCACCTTCGCTGTTCACCACCGGCAGGGTCGCCTGCGACGTCTCGCCCGCCTTGCGCAGCACGTCCGAGAGCGCCGCGTTCTCACTCAATATGTCCACGTCCTTATGCATCACAGAGGCGACCGGCAATTGCGAGAGGACCAGCCGCTCCTTGCCAATCGCAAGGGTCTTGCCCTCTCGCGCGAGGGTGTAGGTATCGATCGATTCGCTCTCGATGGAGCGGGCGACGACCAGCGCCGTGATGGTCGTGATCATCGCGGGCAGGGCGACGTTGTAGTTGAGCTGAGTCATTTCGAACAACAGAAAGAGTGCCGTCAGCGGCGCGTGCGTAACCGCCCCCAGAAAAGCACCAAGTCCAATCAGCGAGTACGATCCAAGCGGCCCGACCATCCCCGGCGCAACCCGGGCCATGAAGCCGCGAAACGCACCTCCACTCATCGCCCCGATGAAAAAGACCGGCCCGAAGACTCCGCCCGGCGTTCCGCAATCGAGCGAAATCGCACTGGCAACGAATTTTGCCGCGGCGAGCGCGAGCAGCATCGCAAACCCGATCTTGCCGTTAAGCGCGAGGTCGATCACCGGATAGCCGTCCGAAAGGTTTTGCGGCAGCACAATCGCAATCAGGCCGACGACGCCGAGGCCAATCGTCAGCTTGGCCCATTGCGGCAGTTTTATCCCGCGGATGTGATGACCCAGGCCGTGAAAGAATCTGATGTAACCTGCCCCGAGCAAGCCCAGGACTACGCCCATCAGCCCATAACTCAACATTTCCCAATAAGACGTGAAGACGAACGTCACGGGATGGAAGACCGCGCTGCCGTGTCCCAGCATGGCGCGCGAAGTCACCACGGCGGTGAAGGTCGCGATAACCACCAGCACCACGTTGGTGAGATCGGTCTGGCCCATCAGGACGATTTCCTGGGCGAACATCAGGCCACCCATTGGCGCATTAAACGTAGTGGCGATACCGGCGCCGGCGCCGGCGGCAATCAGCACTTTCGCGCGATCGACCGAGAGCCGCCGAAATTGCGCGACCGCCGAACCAATTGCGCCTCCGATCTGCGCGATCGGACCCTCCCGGCCGACCGAAGCGCCCGCCCCGAGGGAAAGGGCCGCGCCCAGCGCCTTCACGAAGATCCAGCGCCGCTTGATACGCCCCTGGCCGAGATTCACCATCTCGAGAAAATTGGGAAATCCATAGCCGAGCACGTCACCGGGGAAGAAATAATTAAGGATCAGAATCGCGGCGCCACCGCTCATCAATATGATTGGTATGAACAGGACAGTGATCGAACCCTCCCGAATTCTGAGCGCGTTCCATTCGAGAATGCGAAAGACCCATGAGAAAAATTCGATCAGGCTGCGAAAGCCGAGATTTCCAAGCGCCGCAAGTACGCCAATCGCCACGGCGAGCAGAATCTGCTCGAGATAGTCGAGCTGGTCAGGACGCAGCGATAACGCCTGCGCGTCAACCAGAGGTTTTGGCGGCGCTGCGACGGTCGCCCCCGAGCCATTCGCTGGCGGGTTCAAAGCTGCAAAAAGCGTTTTACCACGACGAGAAATTCGGCGAGCTGATCATGATGGACCCAATGGCCGGCTTGCTTGATCGTCACCAGCTCCGCCGACCGGAACGCATCCAGACGCCCGTCGCGCTCCCAGTCCCCGGCCCACGAGGAATCGCCGCGCACCAGCAATGTGGGACAGCGAATCCGCGACCAAATCTCCATCGCGTCTTTGAGGTTGAACAGGTAGGGCGAGGTCGCGCGGGTATAGTTATCGTATTTCCAGGAAAACGTCCCATTCTCGTTTCGCCGCACGCTGTAGATCGTCAGATGGCGCGCCATCTCCTCACTGAGATGCGGATTGGCCTCGCGCATTCGCGCCATCGCCTGCTCGATCGTCGCATACTCGCGCGGTTTGCGCTGGGCTAGCGCGCGCATGTCCGACACCCAACTTTCCATTCGCTCGTAGGCTGGGGTCTCGCGCAACATTGCGCCCGGCGGTCCGAGCCCTTCGATCGCGACCATCGCCTTTACCGCCGCCGGAAATACTCCGGCGCGCTGTAATACTACGCCCGCGCCCAGCGAATGGCCGATCAACGTAACCGGCCCGGTCGGCTCGAGCGCATTCATAAGCTGTCCCAGGTCCAGAACGTGATCGGTGATGGAGTACGCACCACCGATCGACCAGTCAGAATCGCCATGCCCGCGCAGGTCAGGCGCCACAATATGAAATCGCTCGCGCAACGCCAGCGCGACGAAATCCCAGCTCCGCGCGTGGTCCCGTCCGCCATGCACCAGGATCGCCAGCGGCTTATCGTGATTTCCCCAATCGACGTAGTGCAGCTTGAGGCGCTGCGAATAAAAGAAATGCGACGTCGGCCCGATGATATCCGGCATGAAACTCCCCCGTCAGTGGCGGATGGCTACCCTCGAAAATCTAGCTCAGGCCACCCGCCGGTAATAGAGGCGCAACGACCACACGATCCGGTGTGCCGGCTGACCAACGTCGAATCACTACGGTGATCATCGGTACGATCCAATTGGCACGTGCCCGCCGCAGCTTACGACAAGCTGCCGTGTACCTCATCGAGCGCAGTGCGCAGATTGCTCACGATGTAGCCGATGTCTTCGTCATTGATAATGAACGGTGGCGTCACCATCACCCCGTCGCCGCCCGCCTTCCCAGCCATACCGATGGAAGGATACACGAAAAGTCCATGCTCGAGCGCCGCGGCCAGCACCTTATTAGTGATGCGCAGGCCTGGCTCATATGGCGTTCTCGTGGCACGATCGCGCACCAGTTCGATACCCCAGAACATCCCAGCGCCGCGTATATCGCCCACCATCGGATGTCCCGACAGCTCTTCCTTGATCTGCGATCCGAGCCGGGCTCCAAGCTCCGCAGCCCGTTCCACCAGATGCTCCCGCTCCATGATTTCAAGCACCTTGTCCGCGATCGCACACGCCAGCGGATGCGCACTGAAAGTATAGAACATGAAGTCAGCGCCGACCTGCTCGCATTCGGCGATCAGCTTCTCATCGACTGCGATCATCCCCATCGGAATGTAGCCGCCGGTCAACCCTTTCGCGGCGATCAACACGTCGGGCTTGAGATTCCAGTGCTCCACGGCGAAGCGTTTCCCGGTGCGCCCGAATCCGGTCATGACTTCGTCGATAATCAAGAGGATATTGTTGCGGCGGCAGATGTCCTTAATCATCGGCCAATATTCCTTGACCGGCGGCACCACGCCGCCGGTGGCGCCCATCATCGGCTCGGCGATGAACGCGGCGATCGAATCCGCGCCCTGGCGTTGGATCTCCTCTTCGAGTGCCGTCGCACATTCGATGCCGCATCCCGGATAAGTCTTGCCCCACGGACAACGGTAGCAATACGAAGGCGGAATGTGCGGCCAGTCGAACAGGACCTGCTCGTAGTCCGCCCGGCGTAACCTGTTGCCCCCGACCGAGAGCGCTCCGAGCGTATTTCCGTGATAGGAAAACCAGCGCGAAATGATCTTCTTTTTCTGCGGCCGCCCGTGCACCTTGTGGTACATCAAGGCGAACTTGATCGACGCCTCGACCGCTTCCGAGCCGCCGCTCGCAAAGAAGAAATGATTGAGCCCCGGCGGCGTCCATCGCGCGAGGCGTTGGCACAGGCGCTCGCGGTCCGGCGTGTTCCAAACCGGCAGCACGTAGTTCACACGACCAACCACTTCGGCCGCCAGCCGTGCGATTTCCTCGCGGCCCTGCCCAATGTTGACGACGACCGCACCAGCGCCGGCGTCCAGGATGCGTCGCCCATCGCGGGTGTAAAGCCACGCGCCTTTGGCACGCTCAATTACGAGCGGCTCATAGGGGCTCTTCATAAACATCGATTCCTGATTCGCCATCGTCACCCCTCGACGCGGATTCAATCCGGCCGCGCTCCTCACCCAGCCCTTCGATCCTGCGGCTCCCTAACGGATCGCGCCGCTCTCCCGCCACCGATCGATATCACTCTGCGCGTAACCCAGTCCGCCGAGCACTTCATCGGTATGCTGTCCGAGCTTCGACGCGAGCGATCGAATCGATCCAGGCGTATCGGAAAGCTTCACCGAAATTCCCACCTGCTTGACCTTCTCGCCGGTCGGCGTCTCGACTTCGACGATCATGTTGCGCGCGCGAATCTGCGGGTCGTGTTCGAGCTCGTCGAGGGTCAGCATCTTGCCCACACAGATGTCCCATTGGGTCAGGTAATCGTACCATTCGTCGCGCGTGCGAGTCTTGAAGATCGTAGCGAAGCGCTCGAGCATCTCGGTCCATTTCGAATGGTTGTTCTGGTCCGTAATGTATTCCTCGCAGCCGATGGCGCGGCACAAATTCGCATAGAACCAGGGCTCTACCGAACCGATCGTGATGGTCTTCCCATCCTTGGTTTCGTACAGGTTGTAGTACGGCGCGCCGCCGTCCATCGAAGTGTAGCCGCGCCTGGGGATCTTCTCGTTCGTAAAATAGGTCGAAAGCGCCTGAGCGATCAGCAGCATCGTGCCGTCGAGCATCGCTATATCGACGTACTGGCCGCGCCCCGTCTGATGACGTGCAAGCAGCGCCGCCAGCACTCCAATCGCCGCATGCATCCCGCCACCCGCATAGTCCGCGAGCAGATTGAGTGGAATCGACGGCGGCTGATCCTTGCGCCCGATCATCGAGAGCGCGCCCGACGTGGCGATATAATTGAGGTCGTGGCCGACGTAATCCTTGAACGGACCGGTCTGTCCAAAGCCCGTCACCGCGCAATAGACCAGCTTCGGATTGGTCACCGACAAGGTCTCGTAATCAATCCCCAGCCGCTTCGCGACGCCCGGCCGGAACTCCTCGACGATGACATCGGCGTCCTGCACGAGCTTGAGATAGATCTCCTTGCCGATGTCGCTTTTTAGGTTAATCCCGACCGATTTCTTGTTCCGTGCGAGGGCGTTGGTCGGCACGGCGCCGAATCCCACCACGCGTTTCACCTTGCCCGTCGCTCCGCCTTGCTCCGCCCGCCGTCCGGTAGGAGCGCCCGGCTCTTCGACCTTGATGATGTCGGCCCCGAGGTCGCCGAGAATCATCGTGCAATGGGGTCCCGGTGCGAGCTTGGTCAGATCGATAAGTTTGATCCCGGTCAGCGGAGCGATAGCGGCCATCGTCGATATACCTCGATTTCGTCTGAATCTGCTGAAAGTGCGCCGCCGTAACTGATCAGCGGCGTAGGTGGAAATTCATTAGTATTGTTCGCCCGCGATGCGCAAACCGCAAGCTGCGAACCGACTCTTCGAGCACGCCGCCTAGACCGTCGCAGCACGCACCCGCGACAGCAACGCGCTGAGCGTTTTCAGCCCGTTCACCATATGCGCGCCGTACCAATGAAGGTCGCGTCCGTCGATCAACACCACCCGGCGGCTCAACGCCGGCGGCAGCAAGGGCTTCAACTCCTCGACATCCTTGGCGTCGAATTCGTACGGCTCGTTCGGCAGCAGCACGAAGTCCGGCCGCAACTCCAGCGCCTCGTCGAGCGTCGCGCGCGGATAACGCTCACCCGCCGTCGCGTAAATGTTGTTGAAGCCGAGCATCCGCAGCACGTCATGCGCATAGGTGTCGCCGTTGAAGGCGATCCACGGATTCTTCCAGACCGGACAGAACACGCGGAAGCGCAGCTTGCTCCACGCCCCAAGGCCGGTCTCAATCTCGCTCACCGATTTGACGATCTCACGCGCCATCGCACCCGCTGCCGCCGGCTTCCCGACCACGTTGCCGAGCTTGAGGATCGATTCAACCGCCATCGCCACCGTGCGTGGGTAGGTCGTGAAAACTGGAATGCCGCCCGCGCGCAGTTGTTCGATATCCTCGCGCCGATTCTCCTCGGCGTTTGCGATCACCAAGTCGGGCTTGAGTTCGAGGATTCCCTTGATATCCGGATTCTTGGTGCCGCCAATTTTGGCGATTGCCGCGACCGCGTCGGCGGGTTCGACGCAGAACCGCGTGACCCCAACGATCGCTCCGCTCAGGCCGAACGCGAACAGCGTCTCGGTCCAACTCGGCACCAGCGAAACGATCCGCCGCGGTTCGACTTCGAGGTCGATCTTGAAACCAAGGTCATCAACGGTCTGCATCCACGACATCGCAATGCTATAAAAGCATGCGGCGGAGGACGTACAAAACGCCCTCCGCCGCATGGTATTCAACAGGTCAGTTTGAGGCCGCGATCGATCAGGCAGCCGCGATCAAATCGGGACGGCCTACTGGCTCGGCTTTGCCGCTAACCGAGACCGAACCGGGCTTCCTCGTGAACGGATCCTCCAGCGCCAGCTCCTTACCAATTTCCCTCAGCGCCGGCACTACTTCCTTGCCCAGCAGTTCGACGCAACGACGCCGATCTTTCAGCGGCGCTGGACCGTCGAGCCAGAACGAGAAGATTCCGGGCCGCAGCACTTCGAGCACATGGCGCAGCTTCGGCACGATCGTCTTCGGTGTTCCAGTGATCATTTGCGACTCTTTGATCCACTGCGGATACGTGTCGTAGAGCTTCTTCTTGAGCGCCTGCAAGTCGGCGTCATCAACCGGATCGTGATCGACCATGCCGTTGATATTGCCCGGCAGATTCGGATTCGCCGCCTGTTGTGCCAAGCGCCGAGTTGCCGCCTTGGAGTTGTATCCGGGAGGGAACATCCATTCGGGACGCGCGAAATGCGAGAAGCCGCCGCCGAACAGGAAGTTCTTGCCCATCTCTTCGGCTTTCTCTTCCGTATCAGCACAGAATACCGGCTGCAGATAGCCAAAATTCTCCGGTCCCGCCTGATAGCCGAGCTCGGCCGCCCGCTTCGCATACATGTTGTACATCTCGAGCGTCGGGCCGAGCAGCGTCGCCAGCGCCACGTACGGATAGCGATGCTCGGCGCACCACTTGACCGTTTCGGGGCTGATCAGGCCGGGAATCCAGATCGGAGGATGCGGCTTCTGAAGCGGCAGCACCCATGGATTCACGAACCGGTAATGGAAGTGTTTGCCTTCCCAGCGGAACGGACCCGGTTTGGTCCAGGCCGCCAGGATCAGGTCGTGGGCCTCGTCAAAGTACTCGCGGTTGTACGCCGGATTCGCATTGTTCGCGAGCTGTTCGCTGCCTGCGCCGCGCACCCATCCGGGGACCAACCTTCCGCCCGAGATCATATCGATCATGGCGAGCTCTTCGGCCATCCGCAGCGGATTTGCAACCGTCGGAATCGGATTACCAAGCAGCACGATCTTGGCGCGCTTGGTCGCACGCGCGAGGACCGCCGCTTCAACGTCCATCACCGCGCCCATACAAAACGGCGTCCCATGATGTTCATTCAGCATCAGTCCGTCGAAACCAAGCTCGTCGCACAGGATCTTCTCGTCGATATATTCGTTGAGAAGCCGCGCCCCGGTCGGGGCGTCGAAGAACTTGTTCGGCACGCCGAAGAAACTGCGCCGTCTGAAGACTTCGTCCTCGGGAACAGCATGATAAGCCCTTTCCGTGAAAAACATTATGTGCATAGAACGACCTCCGCGGATCCTTTAGTTTTCATCGACATTTCGGCGTGCCAATCACCGCGCCTGCCCGCCGGTTCTAACCCGTATTGCCCCGCGCCTGCCAAGAACGTTTCGAGTCGGGCTGCGCGAGCCATCAATCATTTCGACTCATATCAAACGTTTTACGCATTCGCGACAGTTCGCCAATCTCCGCGCCGTTTATTCGCCTCAATTCCTTTGTCTCCACCCCAATGGGAAGTCTGAAACCTTTAGCAATGAGAGTCTCTGATTTTGCGAACCTCGCAGAATCTCAGAGTCTTATTTTTGCGCACGTCGCAGACTCCTTAGCTCGGCTCGCAGGCTCGCCGAGTGTTATATCGCCCGCAGCGCATCAGGCGACCCTACCCGGTCCGGCATCCCGCTCGACGGCAACGGCCGCGACCCCGGCTTCACCTCGAAGGGGTCCGACAGTCCAAGTTCCTTTCCGATCTCGCGTACCGCCGGCATCACTTCCGTGCCGAGCAGCCGCAGGCAGGTCATTCGATCTTTTTGCGGCGCCGGCCCGTCGAGCCAGAACGAAAAGATTCCCGGCCGCAGAACCTCGAGCACCTTACGCAGCTTCGGAATCACCGACTTGGGCGTGCCAGTGATTATCTGTAGCGATTCCTTGGCATTATCGTAATTGTCGTACACCGCCTTTTTGACCGCGGCGATATCGTTCAGCGCATGCAGATGTTTCGGGATTAGAGTCTTGCCGGGCAGATTCGGGTTCGAGTAGAGGTTGGCGAGCCGGCGGGTCGCTTCCTTCGAGTTGTAGCCGGGCGGAAACATCCACTCGGGACGAGCGAAATTCGCGAAGCCGCCGCCGAAGAGAAAGTTCTTGCCTAGCGCGTCAGCCTGCTCCTCGGTCTCGTGCACAAAAATCGGCTGCAGGTAGCCGAAATTCTCCGGGCCCGCCTGATAGCCGTGGCGCGCCGCCTCGGTGGTGTACATCTCCCACATCTCCAGCGTCGGCCCGAGCATCGTCGCCAGCGCTACATATGGATAACGATGTTCCGCGCACCACTTCACAGTTTCCGGGCTGATCAGGCCGGGAATCCACATCTGCGGATGGGGCTTCTGTAGCGGCAGCACCCACGGATTAACGAACCGATAATGGAAATGCTTGCCCTCCCAGCGGAACGGACCCGGTTTTGTCCAGGCTGCGATAATCAAGTCGTGAGCCTCGTCGAAGTACTCGCGGTTGTAAGCAGGGTTCGCATTGTTGGCGAGCTGTTCGCTACCCGCGCCGCGCACCCATCCGGGCACCAGTCGCCCGCCGGAAATCAGGTCGATCATCGCGAGTTCTTCGGCCAGCCGCAGCGGATTCGCCACCGTCGGAATCGGATTTCCGAGCAGCACGATCTTGACCCGCTTGGTCGCCCGCGCGAGCACCGCCGCCTCAACGTCCATCACCGCGCCCATACAGAACGGCGTCCCATGATGTTCGTTGAGCATCACCCCGTCGAAGCCGAGCTCGTCGGTGTAGATCTTCTCGTCAAGGTACTGGTTCAGCAACACGGAGCCTTTGGCCGCGTCGAAGAACGTGTTCGGCACGCCAAAGAAACTGCGGCGCTTGAGCACCTCTTCTTCGGGAACGTGATGATACGCACGCTCCGTGAACCACATGATATGCAACGGCGTTCCTCCGGTTTCGCTTCGCCCAGTAAGTCTTCGGCTCCCGTTCTATCTCGGAAAGCCCGCGACTTCCTTCCTATCCCAGAAAGCTCTCAACCTCTTTGATGAAATCCGCCGATTTCTCGATCTCCGGCATATGACCGCAATGGTCGAAGGTGACGAGTTTCGCGCCCGCGATATGTTTCTTGAAGCCCTCGCCCACGCTCAACGGAACGACATTATCCTGCTTGCCCCAGATCAGCAGGGTCGGCAGCCCGTGAATATTCGCCAGCAGATTTTCCATGCTCTGCGTGAACATATACGGCTGCCATGCGATTCGGGCAGTTTCGGCGCGCGCCTCTTCCCACTCCTCATATTGCAAAGGCGTCTGCTCGCCGCCGAACAGCGACGCGAATTCGGGCGTATCCTGAAAATTGAGCACGTTGGAATTGAGGTAGCTGCGCGCGGTCACGGTGAACATGTCCATGATTTCGCCGCTCGGCGGACGCAATCCCGCCGCCCCAACCAGGATCATCTTGTTGAATTGCGCACTGTTGGCGGTCGCCATTTCCGCTGCAAGCCAACCGCCCAGCGAGAATCCGATCACGTCGGTCGGCGTTAGCTTTTGCTCGCGGATGAAGCGTGAATAGAAGTTGCCGAGGTCGCGGATATTCATAATCCAGCTCGCTGGCGGCGTCTTGCCGTACCCCGGATGCAGCGGGATATAAAGTGTCCGCTTTTCCGCTAGCGCCGTATGCCATTTGAGCAGGCCTGGAAAACCCAATTCGCCGTGGAAAACCAGCAACGGCTTACCCTTGCCGATCTTTAATATCTGAAGCTCCGTGTCGCCGACGTGGACCTTCTCTTCAGTGAAACCCTTTTCTGCCATTAAAAATATCTCCGCGCTCTGATTTTCTCTTGAATTACGCGATAACCGGTCCAATTCGCGAAGCTGATCGCCGCAAAACCCAGCCGGTTATGCTCAACCGCCGATACTATAACCCGAAGCCGATTTGAAATGAAAACAATTCCCACCCCCCAGTCATCGGATGGGTTTAAGCGCGTCCGGGAGAAGAACGGAATGATGCGAGACGCCAAGACCGGCTGGTTGCGGCCCGTTTCTGACGCTATACTGAGACTGTAGGCGAAACCCAAGGATCGCATGACGTTGGACTTGAACGAGGCGCGCGAACGGATGGTTGTCGAACAGCTCGAGGAACGCGGCATCGCCGACGCGCGCGTGCTGGCTGCGATGCGCTCCGTCCCTCGCGATCGCTTCGTCCCCACGGAATTTGCCGACCACGCGTACGATGACGGTCCACTCCCTATCGGTTCGCAGCAGACTATCTCGCAGCCGTACATGGTTGCCCTCATGAGCGAAGTCGCGAAACTTCGCGGCACCGAACACGTGCTCGAAGTGGGCACCGGCTCCGGCTACCAGACTGCGATTCTCTCGCGCCTCGCGGCGGAGGTGTACTCGGTTGAATTCATCGCAGGCCTGCACGATCGCGCCCGCGTAATCCTCTCCGCGATGGGTCTGACCAACGTGCATCTGCGATCCGGCGACGGCTCCAAGGGATGCCCAGAAGCCGCGCCTTACGACGCGATCATCGTAACCGCCGCGATGCCTGGAATCGCCCGCCCGTTGCTGGATCAACTCACTCCAACCGGGCGGTTGATCGCGCCGATCGGCGAAGACGAATTGCAGACGCTGGTCCGAATCAGCCGCCAGGATGGCGCCTGGCGCGAGGAGTACTTCGGTGAGTGCAGGTTCGTGCGGATGGCAGGCAAATACGGCTTTCCGGATTAGCCTTCCGGGGTTCAGCTCCCGGAATCCGGTTAGCCGGGCTCCGGGATTGGTTGGTGCTAGGGCGCGAGGAGCGCGCCGAAGTGGTAGGGTGGATGTGGTGAGGACGTGGCGAATCAACTGTACGCGCGGCATGCGCTACTGAGATCGAAACCGTCGATTCTGTTCGCCCTGGCATTGGCGGTCGCCCTCGCTGGATGTGCGAGCCAGGCACCCGCGACGCCCCTAAGCAATGGATCTAGCTACCGTTCCCTTTCCCGCCGCAACTCGCGCTCGTTCACTCACGTGGTTGCCCCAGGCGACACCATCTACCACCTCTCTGAAACCTACGGCGTCAGTGCCGAGAGCCTCATGTCCGCCAACGGCTTGACCGATCCGCACGACCTGCGCGTCGGCCAGCTTCTAATCATCCCGAGCGGCGAAAACGACGAAGGCAATCAGCCCGCCACCGCCTCAGCCTTCGGGCTGGACCCATGGTCGGTGGCTCCGGCGAATCGTCAATTCCGATGGCCTGTGATCGCCGGCGTGGTCTCCTCACCCTTCGGGATGCGCAACGGCGCGATGCATGATGGCGTCGATATAGCAGCGCCCGCGGGGACCCCCGTTTATGCGGCAGACGATGGCCGCGTGATCTTCGCCGGCCGCCTCCACGGCTACGGCAACGTCGTAATCGTTCAGCACAGCGGCGGCTACGTCACCGTCTATGCGCACAACCAGCGCAACCTTGTGGATGAGGGTGTCAGCGTCGCGAGCGGCCAGGAAATCGCGCAGATTGGCGACAGCGGCCGCGCGAGCGGGCCCAATCTTCACTTCGAGGTTCGCTACAACAACCAGGCGCAAAATCCCCTCGCCTACTTGCCTCCGCCCAGCAATTCGACGGGCATTACCTTTGCCCGCAACAGCGGCTCCTAGTATTCTCTCGGTCGAGTCTCCAGTTAGCCAGCGGTCCTTATATACGGAGCGTCCATCTCAGCCTATTCAAAATGACTATCGAAGAAATCAAGCATCTGATTCGCGACATCCCCGATTTTCCCAAGCCGGGCATCCTCTTCCGCGACATCACGCCGCTCATCGGCGACGGTCACGGACTTGCCGCCATCGTCGATCAGATCGCCGAACCATGGCTCGGCAAGGTCGATATGGTGCTCGGCATCGAGTCCCGCGGCTTTATCATTGGCGCTCCTGTCGCTTATCGTCTCGGCGTCGGTCTCACTATCGCGCGCAAACCTGGCAAACTCCCCTTCCGCACCGTTGACGAGAGCTATGACCTCGAATACGGCAGCGCCGCCTTGCAGATGCATGAGGACGCCATGATGGGAAAGCGGCGCATTCTCATCGTCGATGATTTGCTGGCGACCGGTGGCACGGCCCTGGCCGCTGTCCGGCTGGTCCAGAAGCTCGGCAGCGAGGTAGTGGGATGTGCCTTCGTCATCGAACTAAAGGGCCTGGGAGGGCGTGCTCACCTCGCACCTATCGAGTGCTCGACTCTCATCGATTATGAATAGGCTTGGCGAATAAAGTATTCGCGCGTGGCATTCGCCGAGTATCATTGGCGGTCGTGCGATGCGGGCTATTCGCCGCGCCGCGCGCTAAACTGGCAGTTCAGCCGGGACACCGCCGCCAGATAGCATCGATCCATGAGTTCGCACGATCATCACAGCCAGGCCTCGACCGATAAAAGCCGGTTGCTCACGGTACTCGCCGTCACCCTGTTCTTCTTCGCCGCGGAACTAATCGGCGGCTACTATGCCAACAGCCTCGCCTTGATGACCGATGCGGTGCACGTCCTCACCGATATCGCCGCATTAACCCTGAGCCTGCTAACCCTCTGGATTTCCTCGCGCCCCGCCAGCCGCGCCAAGACCTTTGGCTATCTGCGTGCGGAAATTCTCGGCGCGCTCTTCAACGGCTTGCTGCTTTGGGTGCTGGTAATCTTCGTCTGGTTCGAAGCGGCCCAGCGGCTGCGTGATCCACCTGCGGTGCGCAGCACCACGATGATGGCCGTCGCCACACTTGGGATCGTCATCAACAGCTTCTCCGCGTGGATGACCTCGGGCGCGGCCCACGGAACCGGCAGCCGCGCCGGGATGGCTGTGCGATCGGTGTTCATCCACGTCGTCTCCGACCTCGTCGGTTCGATCGGCGTGCTGATCGCGGGCGCCGTCACCTGGTTCACCGGATGGCGCGAGGCCGACCCTATCGTCAGCATCGTCATCGGATGCCTGATTATTTACGGGTCATGGGAGCTGGTGCGCGACGGCGTTGACATCCTTATGGAGTCCGTACCGGCGCACATCGACCTAGACGAGTTGCGCAAGGACTTGCTCGCCGTGCCTGGCACCGAAGAGGTCCATGATCTCCACGTATGGTGTCTAACCAGCCGCCAATTCGCGCTCTCAGCGCATGCGGTGGTCGAAGGCGCCGCAGATCAGGACCGCGTGCTCTGTGACATGGCTGATCTGCTCGAGCAGAAGTTCAACATTCATCACATCACGGTCCAGCTCGAACGGGACAATCGCAAACCCAGCGAGCCCGCCCACTACTAATCTCCCCGTCCGAATTATTTGCGGCGGCGCCGGCGACCTGATCGGCTAGAGGGTGCGCTTAACCGTCATGCTCGCAATCACCAGCATGATCGAACTGAAGATGACCAGGAATGCCAGGTCGTTCGAGACTGCGGCGAAGTTTGCGCCTTTGAACAGTATCGATTTGATCGCGGCGACTGCGTGAGTCTCAGGATTGTAATGGGCAAAGGCGCGCAGCCACGGTGGGAAACTCTCGACTGGATAGACCGCGCCGCTCGGGAAGTACAGGATCACGTTGAGGAAGCCGGCGGACGCGCCCACTATGCGGGGATTGTTCGCGCGCGCCAGCAACACGAAGGTCATCGCGAGGATTCCCGTCGCGCCAATGATGATCACGCCGACCAGCATCGCTGCCGCCGGTGCGCCTCCAGTGATTGTCCCCCCGGTGATTAGCAAGCCCACGGCCAGCACGATTACCGACGCGATACTGGTGACGAGCACGCTCGAACCCAAAACACCAGCGGCAAGGTTCCAGCGCGACAATGGCGTCACCAGGTAGCATTCGGTGATCCCCATGAAGCGATCCATCACCCAGTTGAAGACGCCCGAGGTCAGCGATCCCATGAACATCGCCATCACGATTACGCCCGGCAGCAGCGAACGGTCGTAATCAACGGTAGTGAACAGGTTACTCGGCCGGAGCACGATCTGATTCAGCTTCGGCTCGCGCGCCGTTACATAGCTGGTGCGGATCACGTCGGTCGCCTGGCCGAGCACCCCAGTCAAAGTCGCCGCGCTGATGGTATCGACGTTGTCGGTGAACAGGCCCAGCTCGCCGATGCGGCCTTCCGCGATGTTATGGCTGAAGCCCGGCGGGATGATCAGCGCCGCCTTGTACACGCCGTCGCGCACACCCTGGATCGCCGCGCCCGCGTCGGTGTCGTACACGATCGCGATCGTCTTGGGACCGGCGGCCAGCGCCTGCATCTGTTCCATCACCCGAATCGCATAGGGGCCGCTGTCCTCACTGACGATCACCACCGGCAGATGCTTCAACACGCCCTGGAACGAGTTGCCGAAGATTATCAGGTAGATGATCGGCAGCAGCACGCTGGTGAAGATGGTCAGCGGATTGCGTCCGAGCTTGAGCAGCTCGCGCCGCATGATCGCCCACGTTTTTCGCATGGCAAAGCCTCCCGTCAGCGTCCCGGCGGCACCGGCATCCCGAAGCTCGAACTGAAGAAGCCGCCCTTGCGCGCCGGTTCGTCGCGCAGCCGTCTGCCGGTGAAACGGATAAAGACATCCTCGAGCGACATCCGCTCCAGCTTGATCGAGGACACCGTCGCGCCGGCATTCTCGATTTCGCCGATAATCTTCGGCATCGCATGCGCACCGTCGTCCACCGTGACGATGATCGGACCATCGGGATCGCGTGCGACCTCGTGGACGCCCGGCTGGCGGCGCAGCATCGCGATGACCATCTCGTTGTCGCCCTGCACTTCAAGTTCGATCCGATCCGATCCTTCGACCATCGCCTTGAGCTCCGCCGGCGACCCGATCGCGATAATCTTGCCGCCATCGACGATCGCGATTCGATCGCAGAGCGTTTCCGCTTCGTCCATGTAATGCGTCGTCAGCGAGACCGTGAGCCCGGTGTCCTTGCGCAACTGCTGGAGCAATTCCCACACCGCTCGCCGGCTCTGCGGATCGAGCCCGATAGTCGGTTCGTCGAGGAACAGCACCTGCGGCGAATGAATCAGCCCGCGCGCAATTTCGAGGCGGCGGCGCATCCCGCCCGAGTAGGTCTGCACGAGGTCGTTCGCGCGTTCTGTCAGCCCCACCATATGGATCAAGTGTTCCGCGCGCTCGCGCCGCGTGCGCCGGCTCAGATTGTAATAGCCGCCGTACAGGTCAACGTTCTCCCACCCGGTCAGGTCGAGGTCGGAGGTCAGTGCCTGCGGAATCACGCCGATCGCTTCGCGCACCCGCACCGGCTCGCGCGCCACGTCCAGTCCGGCGACGAGACCCTGCCCTGACGTCGGCGTGATCAAGGTCGTCAGCATTCGGCTGAGCGTGGTTTTGCCCGCGCCATTGGGCCCCAACAGCCCGAACAGCTCACCCCGCTGGACCTCGAAAGTCACATGGTCCACGGCGGTAAAAGTGCCGAAGGTCTTAGTGAGTTCCCGCGCCTGTATTGCTGCTGAGTGCGATTCCATTGTCGATTGCAAATGCGACCTCGGCGGTCATTCCCGGCTTGACCTGTCCGGTAGCCTGCAGAACCCTTACTTTGACGTAGAACGTGCGGATGTCCTGGCGTCCGCGGCGAACGTCGGTCTCGGTCGCGAACTGCCCCTCCTGCCCGATCGACATCACCTGCCCCGGAAAGACCATCGGCGGATGCGTCGGCAGGGTCACCTGCGCCGGGCCGCCGACCCGGATCGCGCCGAGATCAGTCTCCTCCAGATCGACGCGCGCCCAGATCGTCGAGAGATCGTCGACCGTCAGAATCGGCATACCCGGCGTCACCCATTCCCCGATTTCGAGATTCTTGCTCACCACGGTTCCGCCGATCGGCGAGCGGATCACCGTGTCTGTCATCTGGTCCGTGTAATATTGCACGTTGGCCTGGGCCGCCTCGACCGCACCGCGGTCGCTGTCGAGTGCGGCGCGGGAATCATCGCGCTCCTTGGCCGAAATCACGGTCTCGGCGTACAGCTTATCGTTGCGCGCCATCGTGATTTCGGCGTCGCGCAGCGCTGCGTTGGCATTGGCGAGGTCGCCCACCGCCTTGGCGAGCTGGTTCTTGATATCGATATCCTCGATGCGGCAGACCACCTGGCCGCGCTCGACCGTGTCGCCTTCTAGCAAGTCGAGCTGCACGATACGCCCCGCGATCCGGCTGGTGAGATTCACCTCGGGTGCTTCGATTATGCCCACGGTCTGAATCGTCGAAGTGTCCGGTGCGGGCCAGAGGTATTTGCTCCCCAGGTAATAGCCGCCGCCCAACACGATCACGACGATCGCCACTCGTATCAGTTTGCGAATCATTCCGCTCACAAGGTTTATCGCGTCCGCTTCATCGCGAGATGCGGCCGCCACCGCTGCCGTTCGAGCGCCGCCGGCGCGCTCCATTCGAGTCACTCGATCGGGACCGTAAATCACTCTCCAGTCGAACCATTAGTTGGTCGAATAAACCGACTTTAAGGGCGGCGATACCGTGCCCGATCTCAACCATGCTGGTGCGAAACGGACTCGCTCCGCCCCTCTTCATATCTTCGAGCAACCGCTCCAAAAACGCTGACCACGCCTCCGCAAAGCGCCGTTCGCGCGCGATATGACTCACCGCTGCTTCCGGATCGTGCTGGGCAAAATAGATCTTCACCTGCGCTTCGTCATAGACGAAGATCGGCTGTGCCGGTTCGCGCAGCGCACGCAGAAAATGTTCGCGGCCGCGCGGCGTGATCGCATAAACCTTGCGACCGCGCCGGCCATGCTGCTCCGCGCGCATCGTCACCAGCGCATCATGCTCGAGTTTCTTGAGCGCCGGATAAAGCGACCCGTCGCTGGCGCGGTAGAAGAAGCCGATCGGATCGTGAAACCGGCGCTTGAGATCGTAGCCGGTCATCTCGGATTCCATCAGGAAGCCCAGGATCGGAAACTTGATATCGATCCGCGGCGCTTTTTTCGGCCAGTTGATTTCAGCCGGCGCCATCCAGCGCGAGACGGCTTCCTTGCCTTGCTCACGGTTCTTCACCGCGGCGGCGGTCTTCGCCACCGCGGTGGACCTTTTTTGCGCGCCATCGGGCTTTACGGCTGCCGCCGTCTTTATCGCCGAGGCCTCGGGCCTTCCGAACTTCGTTCTCATCGCTAATTCCTTACAGCATCACGATATATCGACTCGATATATCAAGGCAATATGCTCGCGCTAGCGCCGAAGCCGGTGCCTTGATGCGCGCCAGCTCCGGGTGAGGGAGCTTGTCAGTCGGCGCCGAGCGAGGTCTCAACCGGCGAGATGTTCGACGATATCAATCGACTTCGCCCGCCACGGGCTCGCACTATTCGCGCGCTGCAGAATATGGATCGAGCCCAACTCAATCTGCGGCTCAATTCCCGTGAGCCGGTTCGCGACGATTCTGATCACCCCGCGATGCGCCACCACCAGCGCTGGGTCGTTGGCTGAAGGCGCATCGTGCGCCGCGGGCGCCAAAGGCACTGTGCTGTCGATAAGTTCGAGCATCCGTTGAATTCCGCGCTCGACGCGTTTCGTGAAATCGGCGCGGCTCTCGCCTTCGGGATAGGTGAACGCCGGATTCAGCCGGTCGCGATTCCAGCGTTCGAAGTCAGCCGGGTAATGCTCGCGAATCTCCTCCGCGGTCAGCCCCTCGAAGCGGCCGAAATCAACTTCAACGAACTCTTCGATTTCGAAAACCGGACCGTCGGCGCCGACGATAATCGAGGCCCCTTCCAAGGCTCGCCGCAGCGGACTCGCAATGACGGTTGCGAAGTGCGAAGACCCAAGATGAGTGCGCAGCCATCGGGACGCCGCGCGCATCTGCGACCGCCCCAGGTCCGACAGTTCGACGTCGGTCCGGCCATAGTAGCGGACGCTCGAACTACCGACGGTCTCGCCGTGCCGGACGAGAACCAGCGTCCTCGTCATTCAAGGCTTTTCCGTCGTCGAAGCTTCGTCGTCGCCGACGCGGGCACCGTTCGTCCCGCCGTCGTCATCCAGCGGATTCATCACCAGTCCGGTCAGCAGCTTCGGGAAAAAGTAGGTTGATTTTTCCGGCATTGTCGCGCCCGTATTGCACACCCGCTCAACGTCGTGCACGGTCGGCGCCGCCATCAGGAAAGCGCCGTCGGCCGCACCCGCCGCCACTTCCGCAATCGCGCCGCGCGCGGCGATCGTGTATTCGATATTCCCGCCCTTGCGAATCTCGTCAGGCTTGATTCCGAAAATCCGATCAAGTATCAACGCGTGCAAAATTGACACGTCGAGCTCGCGCACTGCGATCGGCAGGTCCGGCATTGCGGCGGCGATCGCCTCGCGATTCCGCAGCCGCAGCGCTCGCAGACGCTGGTCGCCCTTGAGCGCGACGCCAATCGTGCCGCGGCCGTTTTCGGCAACCGCCTCGATCAACGCGTCTATCGATCCCACCTCGGAAACATCGAACACTTCTCCCGCGCGCTCCTCGAATGATGCGATCGCTTCCGCCGGCAGCCGCCGCACCAACCGATGAGTCGGCAGGATAACCAGCCCGGGATCGTCGAACGCGACCAGCGTCATCATCACGTAGTCGTAGCCGCGAAGTCCGCTCGGATTGTCCTGCTCTGCGCGGCGGCGCCGGCTGTATTCGAGCGCGGTCTCATACCGATGATGCCCGTCGGCAATCAGCACGCGCGCATCCGCCAGTGCCCGTTGCACGATCGCGATCTCCTCTACGTCGTCGATCGCGCGGACTTCGTTTGCGATTCCGAGATCATCAGTGACCTCGATCATCGGCGCGCGCGTAGCAACCTTGATTATCAGGGCTTCCAACGCAGTATCGCCCGATGGATATAGGCCGAAAATGGGGCTCACATTGGTGCGCGTCGCGGTCAGCAGGCGTAGCCGATCTTCCTTGGCCTTCGGGAACGTCCGTTCGTGCGGCAAAATTCGTCCAGTGCTGAGTTCTTCGAGCCGAATCCGCGCAATCAGCCCACTGCGAATCAAATGGCGTCCTTCAACTTCGAAGCGCTGCGTGTACAAGCAAATCGCCGGCCGCCCGGTTGGTTCAACCACGTGCACATCGATCCACTGGGCGAGAGTCTCCGCCGCCGCACTGTAGGGGTCCGTCTCGCGATTCAATTCCAGGCGCACCACGTTGTAGGGACTGCGCGCGTAAAGTTGGTCCTGCCGCGCCTGATCGATCAGATCATACGGCGGTGCGACGACGCGATCGAAGCCTCCCACGCGTTCGCGATTGAACGTGAGCGCGCGAAACGGCTGGATGCGCTCGCTATTTAAACTCATCTACCAAATAAACTCCGGGTTACCGATTTGACCAGCGAATCCGACTTATCGATCTCGCTTAACTGAAAGTGCCACTTTAATTTCATCCGCGCCAATCGCTCCGGCTCGCAGCAGTCGCCATTCTTCGCGGCCGCATTCCACAACGGTGCTAGGCGCGCCACCGGCCAATGTTCCACCTTCAACAAACACTTTAATTTTATCTCCGAGCGCATTCCGCGCTTCGGTCAGGGTTCGCGCCGGTGCTTCGCCCGCCAGGTTCGCACTGGTGGCCGTAATCGGACGACCCAATTCTCGCGCAAGAGCGCGCGCCACCGGATGCGACGAAACGCGAACGCCAATTCCGCCGCTCGGGCCGATCAAGGCCGCTGGAATTCCAGTTCGCGCCGGCATCACGATCGTCAACGGCCCCGGCCAGAACGCACGCGCCAATTGCCGCGCAATCTCGGGAATCTCGCGCGCAACTGCGAAGGCCGTCGCCTCGTCGTGCGCGATCAACGCAATCGTCTTGGCTGCGTCGCGCCCCTTAATCGCAAAGATATGCTCGATCGCCTCCGCCGAGAATGCGTCCCCACCGATTCCATAGAAAGTCTCCGTCGGATAAACCACCACTTCACCGGCGCGCAACGCTGCCACCGCCGATGCGATCACTTCATCGGACACCGCAACGGCCGAGGGTCTCGATTTTTGACTATCCACGAACTTTGAGTTCCGACAGCGCCGTCGCCGCACAAACCGTTACGCCAATACCCGGCCCAACGCTCTCGCGCCAACGTCGCGCCGATAATGCATCCCGTCGAATTGAATCATACCGGCGGCCTCATAAGCGGCCGCGATCGCGCGCTCGAGACCCTGCGCCAGCGCGGTTACCGCCAGGACCCGCCCGCCGTCGGTTACGAGCCCGCCGTCGCGAACCGCAGTGCCACAGTGGAACACCTTGATGCGGGTCTTTTCCATTGCCCAGCGCACCTTCGCGTCCGACGGTTCGGTGCCGTCAATTTGTTCCAGACCGCGGATCGCAATTCCCTTGCGATACTCTCCGGGATATCCGCCCGAGGCCAGCACCACCGACGCCGCGGCGCGTGACGAGAGCCGTATCGCGACTTCGCGCGCCCGCCCCTGCGCGACCGCGAGCAAGGTCTCGGCCAGGTCTCCGTCGAAGCGCATCATCAATGGCTCGCACTCCGGGTCGCCGAAACGAACGTTGTATTCGAGCACGTCGATCCGATCACCCTCGACCATCAGGCCAACGAACATCACGCCGCGAAACGGAGTGCCGCGTACCGCCATCGTCTTGAGCGTCGGCCGCACCACCTCGCGCATCACCCGCTCTTCGAACTCGACGCCGTAGCGTGGCACCGGCGAGTACGCGCCCATGCCTCCTGTATTCGGTCCGCGATCGCTATCGAACACCGCCTTATGATCCTGCGCGCAGCCGAGCGCGACCGCATCGACGCCATCGCACAGCGCAAAGAACGAAACCTCTTCGCCGCTCAGCACCTCTTCGATGACTACGCGCGCACCGGCGATGCCGAAGCGCCGCTGCTCCATCGCTTCGTTAATCGCCGCGATCGCCGCGTCCGCGTCCCTGCAGACCGTAACCCCTTTGCCCAACGCGAGTCCGTCGGCCTTTACTACGCAAGGCCGCTTGAGCCCTTTGACGTAGCTCCTCGCGGCATCCGCGCCCTCGAAGATCTCGAAATCCGCCGTCGCCACGCCCGCCTCGCGCATCACCAGCTTCGCGAACGCTTTGCTCGCCTCAAGTTGCGCCGCCGCGCGCGACGGTCCGAAAATCGTCAGCCCGGCAGACTCGAACTCATCAACGATTCCGTTCGCCAGCGGATCTTCGGGGCCGACTATAGTCAGGTCGATTTTTTCCTGCGCGGCGAAGCGCGCCAGCCCGGCGAAATCGCCCGGCGCAATTTCCACCGGTTTCGCCAACTGGTTGATTCCTGGGCTCCCGCCGGTGCAGTAAAGCCCCCATACGGTCGGGCTCTGGTTGAGGCGCCAGCACAGCGCATGCTCGCGGCCGCCTTTTCCAACGACGAGGACTTTCATCGCTTCAGATTATAACGGGATGGCTGTGCGATTTCTCGCTGCTGCCTCGAGGAATCCATGCGGTCGAGAGACTTCGGGTCGCTGGCTCGCACGCCACTGCTAATGCCTGAAATGACGGACGCCCGTGAAGACCATCGCGAGGCCAAACTTGTCCGCCGCCGCGATTACCTCATCGTCGCGCATCGCACCACCCGGTTGCGCGATCGCGGTAGCGCCCGCCTCCGCCGCCAGCGTCGGCCCGTCGGGAAACGGAAACAGCGCCTCCGAGACCATCACGGAACCCTTGAGCGAGACGCCCAGCCGTGCCGCCTTCTCGCGCGCCGCATACAACGGATCGATCCGCGAGGTTGCCCCGCCGCCAACCGCGAGCGTGCGATCCTCGGCCACGAAGGCAATCGCGTTGGACTTGATGTGCTTGCACACCCGGATACCGAAGCTCAGCGCTCGCATCTCAGTCTCGGTCGGCGCGCGCTTGGTCACCACCTTGCCCTTTCGCGGGTCCTCGATATTCGTGTCCGGCGTCTGCACCAACAGGCCACCGACGACCTTCTTGATATCGAGTTCATCGCGCTTGACCGCCTCCGGATGGAACCGCATCAGGCGCCGGTTTTTCTTCTTGCGCAGGAACTCGATCACCTCGGGTGGATAGTCCGGCGCAATCAGCACCTCGGTGAACAGTTCATCGACCGCGCGCGCAAATTCGATATCCCACGGACGATTGCTGATGATGATGCCGCCGAATGGCGAATCCGGGTCGGTCGCGAAAGCCTTGTGCCACGCCTCGATCAGCGTCTTCCCGACGCCGACGCCGCACGGCGTGTTGTGTTTAAGGATCGCGACCACCGCATCGGTGTAGTCGCCAAACTCGACCATCAGGTTGACCGCCGAGCTGACGTCGAAAACGTTGTTGAACGACAGTTCCTTGCCGTGAAGCTGCTCCGCGATACGCGGGAAGTCGCCGTAGAGCGCGCCCGTTTGATGTGGATTTTCGCCGTAGCGGAGCATCTGCGTGCGCGGCATAGAGAGGCTGAAAGTATCGCCGAGTGCACATGCTTCGCCGCCCGAGTAGCTACCCAGGTAATTCGAGATCGCGCAGTCGTACGCGGTGACGCGCGCGAAGGCCTTGCGCGCTAGCTTCCAGCGGGTCTCGGCCGAGATTAGGCCGTGGGTGTCGTCGAGTTCGCGCACGATCGCGGGGTAGTCCGCGGGATCGACGACCACCACCACGTCGGCATGATTCTTCGCCGCCGCCCGTACCAGCGTCGGCCCGCCGATATCGATATTTTCGATGGCCTCGTCGAGCGTGACGCCGGCGCGCGCGACCGTTTGCTCGAACGGATAAAAGTTGACCACGACCATATCGATAGGCTCGAACCCCTGGCGTTGCATCTCCCGCTGATGACTCAGGTCCGCGCGCCTGGCGAGAATCCCGCCGTGAATTTTCGGATGCAGCGTCTTCACGCGACCGTCCAGCATCTCCGGAAATTCGGTGAAGTCCTCGACCGATCTCACCGCGACCCCCGCCTGCTTCAAGACCGCCTGCGTGCCGCCAGTCGAGAGCATCTCGACGTGATGGCGCTCGAGCGCGCGCGCCAGTTCGCTCAGGCCGCTCTTATCCGACACGCCGAGCAAGGCCCGGCCAATCTTCACGCTTCCACTTGCCATGGGAATTTCATCTCCGGTAAACGCGCGGCACGCGGCGGCCCACGGTACACAGCATCTCGTAAGAGATGGTCTGCGCGAGGCGCGCGACATCATTAACGCTGATCATGGCTTCGCCGGCGCCGCCCCACAATATCACCTCGTCGCCGACTGCCGCCCCCGGGACCTCGGTCAGGTCCACCATCGTCAGATCCATGCACACCGCGCCGACAATCGGGGCGCGCCGCCCGCGCACGATCACTTCGCCGCCGTGCTGTAATCCGCGTCGATAACCGTCGGCATAACCGACCGCAAGCACGCCGATGACGCTCTCACGCGGCGCCACAAACGAATGTCCATAGCTGACGCCGCTGCCCGCCGCTACCCGCTTCACCTGCAGAACGCGGGTTTTGAAGGTCATCACGGGCCGCAGCTCAACGTGATCGCGCACCGCCTGGACCGGCGGCAATCCGTATATGGCGAGGCCCGGGCGCATCAGGGTGAAATGCGCGTCGGCGCGCAGCACCATCGCGGCGGAGTTGGCGACGTGGCGCACGGGAAGTTCGAGGCCCGCGGCCCGGAGCATCGCGAGCGCGTCGCGAAACACGGCAAGTTGCCCATCGGTTATCGGACTCGACGGGTCGCCCGCGTTGGCGAGGAGCGTGCCTGCGCCCTCGACCTTGAGCCCCGTCGCGTGGTGCAGTCGTGCGGCCGCCTCTTCCAAGTCCGCTGGCGCAATTCCGAGGCGCGTCGCGCCCGTATCGATTTCAAGATGAACCCGAAAGCCTGCCCGGCCAGACGCGATTGCCGCATGATCGAGCGGTTGGATGAGCGAGAGATCGAAGATCGCCGGCGTCAGATCGAGAGCAACAATCTCCGCGGCCTGATCGGCGAAGAAACCAGCGAGCAGGTAGAGCCGTTCGCTGAGGCCAGCGGCGCGCAGCTCACGCGCCTCCTCGACCGTGGCGACGCCAAAATGCGCGCAGCCCTCCTGGCGCAAGGCGCGAGTAATCTCGACCGCGCCATGTCCATATGCGTCGGCCTTCACCACGCCCATGATTGACGCGCCGTTGGTGTAGGCGGTGAGCGCCCGGTAGTTAGCCCGCAGCGCGCTGAGGTTGATCTCCGCGAAAGTGGGACGCCCACTCGCTATAGTCATATGGGGGTCGGGCAGTCCTTTCGATTCGATTAGGCGGCGCCGCAACGACCGGCCAAGCAGAAGGCCGCCCTTCATCGATCATCCGCCGCGCAGGGGCTGCGCGCAAACTATACCACTCCGAACGTCATCGCTTCATCCACAGGCGGGCTCGGCTGACGACATTTCTGTGGGCGGGGAGAGCTTGACCAGTCGCTGAGCGCAGCCGAACGAGGGCTGCGGACCTGTTTGCTCGCGCCAATTTTGACAGCGCGCGCTTGCCGGTGGTAGTCTGAAACCGGCTGGGGGAGTGCGCAAGCACTGAGAACTCGCAAGAGTACCCCTCGAACCTGATCCGGGTAATGCCGGCGGAGGGAAGCCACTTGCGGAACGTTCGAGCTCCGCATCACGGCCGCTTTCCTTCGCCTGTCGGAAGCGGCCTTTTGATGTCCACCGATTTCCAGATAACGCTGAACGGCGAACCATACACCGTGAATGGGGATGACCGGCTCGTTGCGCTCATCGAAAGTTTGAAGCTGAAGCGCGGCCGCGTCGCCGTCGAAATCAATCGCGAGATCGTGCCGAAGGCAAATTGGGATCGGACCGTATTGGCTGCCGGCGACGTAGTCGAAATCGTTAACTTCGTGGGGGGCGGCTGATCACGGCGATTGAGCGCGCGTCCAGACGGAGAGAGCAGACCGGAAAAAATGACCTCGGCGACGCGCACAATTTGCATTTGCTAAATTATTAACCGGCGATCCGCGCAGACGATTTGCGGCGAGAACTAGCGGGAAAGTTAAATGCACCAAGGAAAAGCAGACAAAGACGACTCATTCGAACTGGCAGGACGGCGCTACAAATCACGACTCATCGTGGGGACCGGCAAGTATCGCGACTTCGCCGAGACGCGCGCGGCGATTGAGGAGAGCGGCGCGGAAATCGTGACGGTTGCGGTGCGCCGCGTTAATATCACCGACCCGGGCAAGGAAAATCTCCTCGACTATATCGACCCGAAAAAATACCAGATATTGCCCAATACCGCCGGCTGCTACACGGTCGAGGAGGCAGTCCGCACCTGCCGCCTCGCGCGCGAGGCTGGGGTCGGGGACCTCGTGAAGCTGGAGGTCATCGGCGACCAGCAGACGCTGTTCCCGGACGTTCCGGCGACGCTCGAAGCTGCGAGAATCCTCGTCAAAGATGGCTTCAAGGTGCTCCCATATATCACCGACGATCCGGTGGCGTGTCTGCGCCTGGCGGAAATCGGATGTGCCGCGGTGATGCCGCTGGCGGCGCCAATCGGCTCCGGCATGGGGATTCGCAATCCCTTCAACCTGCGCATCATCTTGGAGCAGGCGAAGGTGCCGGTGATCGTCGATGCGGGCGTCGGCACTGCGTCCGATGCGGCCGAGGCGATGGAACTTGGATGTGACGGGCTGCTGATCAACTCGGCGATTGCGAGCGCGAAAAACCCCGTCGCGATGGCGCGGGCGATGCGGCTCGCGATCGAAGCCGGACGGACCGCTTACCTGGCGGGGCGTATCGAGATGAAGCTCTACGCCACTGCGTCCAGTCCGCTGAGCGGCCTGATTCGCTGAGAAGCGGCGCTGCTTGAGGGCACTGGTTCATAGGGCAGATCAATCGCCTCATTGTTCAAGATCTATCTCATCACCGACCGCAAACTCGCGGCCGCTCACGGCGGGCTTATCACGATGACCGAGGCGGCGCTTGCCGCCGCGCCGCCCGATACGGTCGGGTTGCAGCTCCGCGAGAAGGATCTCGACGCCCGCGAACTCGTCGGGTTAGCGCACAAACTGCGCGCCGTCTGCGATCGCCATCACGCCACGCTGCTGGTTAACGATCGGCTCGACGTTGCGATTGCGGCGGGTGCCGATGGAGTTCATCTGCCGGCGAACTCGTTCGCGGTAGCTGATGCGCGCGCCCTGCTTGGCGGCGAGCGTCTCATTGGAGTTTCGACTCACGACGATCGCGAGGTGATCGCCGCATCGCGGGCGGGCGCGGATTTCGTCGTTTACGGGCCGGTTTTTGACCCGGTTTCGAAGGCCGCTTACACCAATGCGCGCGGCGCAGATGGATTGATGGCTGCGTGTCGAGTGGCATCGCTTCCGGTCTTCGCGCTGGGGGGCATCACAGCGGCGCGCATCCCCGAACTGTGCGCCCGCTTTGCGGCGGCCGACGCCCGACCTCTCGACGCCCCGGAAGGTCCCGTTGCAAACGGAAATGGTGATGTTGCGGAAACGTCCACCGCTATGAGAAGTGGTGCGGCGGCACAGCCTGCTGGCGTAGCCGTAATCGGCGCCATCTATGGCGCTCCCGATCCCGCTGCCGCGATGCGCGATTTGGTCGACGCCCTCGCCCGAGGTGGCTCGAAATGACCGAGCAGCAGGCGCGGCGGATCGCGAAGCGGCGCTGAAAGACGGCGAATCAAGCGAAGCGAATTCGGCGCGCGCAAATCTGCCGAAAATTGGATCGGCTACACTCGCTTCAGGACGGCGAGCCAGCGCCCGCTGCAATCCTCGATGGGCGAGGTGAAGGAAAGATCGGGATAGCATGCGACCATCGCGAAACATCCTGACGCTCGCGCGATCAACTCCATCAGCGGCGGCGTAATGTAACGCACCGGGATCAGGTCGCGCGTGATGACCCTGCGGCCAGGGAAATGGATGGTGCATTCGAGTTCGTAAATTGAATGCATCGCGTCGTGCCATTCGATCGGGCGATAGAATTCGCGCACGTCCACGCGAAGCGGGCCGATCTTCACTTCGCGCTCGCGCCACAGCTTCCGGCGCCTGATCAGTTCCACGCCGTCATGGCGATCGACGTCGATGCAATAGAACCCGCCGCGCTTAAGCGCCGACGCCACCGATTTCAGATGCGACATCAGATCCGCGTTGGTCCTGATTACCGGGAAGGTCTCGCACATGAAGATTGCGGCATCGAAAGGGCGCTCGGGCAATTTGAAGCGCTCGATTTTGCGCCGATAGAAACGCGTCGCACTACCCGCACCCGACTCGGCACGCCCCGCCGCGATCATCACCGGCGAATGATCGACGCCCACCACATCGATACCGCCGCGCGCGAAAATCTGCCCATGCGGCGAATTGCCGCTCGCGATATCGAGCACGCGCCTGACCGTTCGCGAATAGTGGCGACGCCAGACCTCGCGCAGGAAGACCACTTCCTCGTCGATCTCCCCGGGACGTTCCATGTGGACACGCCGGAAGATGTCAGGGAATTCGTAGATGCTCGGTTCCATCGGGCGAAGTTTATCGATGCTCGCGGGCGCTGCCAAAGAATCGCGCCCGGCGCAGCGGTCGTCGGATATTGCTCAGTCCCAGGGTTGCTCCAGCGATTGGTAAGTTGCGGAATCGAAAATCAGGATGATGAGCGCCTTCGCGGCGGGGGTTGAAGATGCAGGTGTAACGGCGTGATAATCGCGCGGCCTGGTTGCAGGAACGCATTTCAGTCCGGGGGTTCGACAAGATGAGCAAGCCACTCGAAGGCGTGAAGGTGATCGAGATCGCGCAAGAAATCCAAGGGCCGTTCGCGGGGCTTTTCCTCGCCGACATGGGGGCGGAAGTCACCAAAGTTGAAAATCGCGAGACCGGCGACTTGAGTCGCTGGCTGCTGGCCGGACTGCTCGGCGGCCCTGCAATGAAGAACGCGGAGGTCTCGCATTATTTCATCGCGATGAACCGCGGCAAGCGGAGTATCACGGTTGATCTGAAGAAAAAGGAAGGCGTCGAGGTGGTCAAGCGGCTGGTCGCAACGCACGACGTGATCCTGACTAATTATCGGCCGGGCGTGCTCGATCGCCTGGGCCTCGGCTATGAGGATGTGCGCAAGATCAATCCGAAGATTGTCTATGCGCAGGCGAGTTCGTGGGGACCGCGCGGCCCATGGGTTTCACGTCCGAGCCGCGACACGCTGGCACAGGCGGCCAGCGGCCTGATGTCAAAGACGGGGATGCCTTCAGATCCGCCGCTGGCGGCGGGCGCAGCGATAGCAGATCAGACGGGAGCATTGACGCTGGCCAGCGGGGTGATGGCGGCCTTGTTCGCGCGCGAACGCACCGGCAAAAGCCAGAAGGTGGACGCGTCGATATACGGTACGATGATCGCGGCGCAGGGCTTCGAGCTCAACTATGCGTCGCTGACGGGAACGGAGCCCGCGCGTGCCGGCCGCGGTCATCCGTTTCTGCATGGGGTGTGGGGCGCTTTTCGGACCAGGGACAGCTTCATATGTATCGCTGGCGTTGACGACAAACGGTGGCCTGACTTTTGCCGCATCATGGGGATACAGGAGATTCAGGACGACCCGGAATTCGAAAACGCCACGCGCAATTTCCATGGCGACAAGATCGAGAAGATTCTCGACGGCATCTTCCCCAGCAAGACCACGCACGAATGGCTGGCGGAGCTCACTGCGGCGGACATCCTGGTGACGGAGGTCGCGACGCATCAGCAGGTGCTCGCAAGCGAACAGGCGCGGGCGAACGGCTACCTGCTCGATCTGGAACATCCGGTGGCCGGCAAGATCACCGTGACGGGATGTCCGGTGTCGCTCAACGGCGAAATTGCCACCGAGGCGCAACAGGCACCGGAGCACGGACAGCACACCGAGGAGATCCTGCTCGAGCTTGGTTACTCGTGGGAGGAGATCGGAGCCTTGCGGGAAGCCGAGGCGGTCTGAGCCGCGAGCGATCGGTTGAGCGGCGCGGCGTTCCTGTATAGCCAGTGCCGCTGATATAGTGCATACGGCTGTCACCAGTCTTGCGCCCCGGTAGTGAAAAGGACATCACGGAGGTCTCCGGAACCTCAAGTCCGGGTTCGATTCCCGGCCGGGGCATGCTAATCGGGAAAATTCCTTGAAATTAAGAGGCTTCTTGTCGCAGCGCAGATTGTAAAGCACGCAATGATCGACCCCCGCTCGCGCTACGGCCCGCCGCATGGATAATCGCCCACGTTGCGCTCCAGCATCGCTCGCCCCATTGGGCCGCCGAACACGAACCCTGAACGGAGCCGATTGAGTGCGATTACGTCGAAGTCGCCGCTCGTGTCGATGTGCAGCTGCCGTTTCCGGTTATGTCGAAGGCCGGCTGTAAATGAGGGCTTGAGTCATCTCGATATGGCGCGGCATTCCGATCTGCGTGTAAGTCTCCAGCGCTTCGTTGAGTAGGGTTTGGGCCTTGGTGCGATCGGTTGGGGCGGCGCGATCCAGCAGCATCATCGCATGGAAACGGCGGATGTCGGCCTTTTCGAGGCGATCGGGAAAGGACTCAGCCTGCTGCAGGGCGATCTCGAAGTGCTCTTCAGCGGCTTCCCACTTGCGTGCTGATGATGCGGCGAGACCGGCAATCGTTTGCGTGAAGCGGGGGATTCCCCAAAGCGTTACCGCTTCGGTGCCGACCAACTCACAAGCAAGCGGATAAAGCTCCGCTGCTTGCGATTGCT
>Ga0302325_10000764_pt1 | contig 86085 bp, 83 predicted proteins | sample Palsa_T0_2_FD_201948 | JGI IMG/M metagenome (GOLD analysis project Ga0302325, IMG submission 201948) | Peat permafrost microbial communities from Stordalen Mire near Abisko, Sweden - Palsa_T0_2 | ecosystem: Environmental > Terrestrial > Soil > Palsa > Peat permafrost | place: Sweden: Abisko...
CGCTGGTGCCCCAGAAATCGCAACTTGTTAAACGGAGAAAGGCGTCGTAGAGTGGGTTACACCGGAGCCGCTAGTTTCAACGGAATTCCGGGCGTTCCCTCGGTATTTTCAGGACCGACCAAAGAACATAGGGAGAAACAGTATGTCACTGCTCGCGTGGATCATTTTGGGCCTGCTAGCCGGCTTCATAGGTAGCAAACTCGTCAACAAGACCGGGGAAGGCGTTGTTCTCGATGTTTTGTTGGGGATCGTCGGCGCTGTAGTCGGCGGGTTCCTCTTTAACCTATTTGGAGCTTCCGGCGTGACCGGCTTGAATATCTATAGCCTTTTCGTGGCAGTGCTTGGGGCCGTGCTCCTTCTGGTTGCGTATCACGCAATAAGACGATGGAACCTTGCGTGGTACCGACGGTGAAGACGATCTTAGGCAGAGTGGACTAGCATGCGCCTAACTTTTCTGGTATCGCTTATCGTTTCGATTCTGCCGCTAGCCGACGCGAGGGCAGCTAGACCGGCGAACCGCCTCGCATCTGCAAGTCTTTCCGCGAGCGAAATCGAGGACTCCACGAACACCGGCACGGTGGGCCCGGGAGCGGCGGGGCCAAGAGTAGTTCGGGCCCAGATTCTTCTGGACCGTGCCAGATTCTCGCCAGGTGAAATTGATGGCGTGTACGGCGACGATTTCGCGATCGCGGTCAAGGGATATCAGAAAAATCACGACCTGAAACCGACCGGCACGATTGATGAGGAGATGTGGCGCCTGCTCGACGCCGATGCCGGTCCGCTCTTGTTGACTTACATGATCACCAAAGCGGATGAGAAAGGTCCGTTCCTACCGATTCCCGACGACACGTTGGAAAAGGCGAAGATGAAATGGCTGGGCTTCGAAACGCCCGAAGAGGGGCTGGGCGAGAAGTTCCACAGTTCGCCGAAGCTGCTCGCGGAGTTGAATCCCGGCCTGAAAATGGACGCGGTGGGCGTTCGAATTAGCGTTCCAAACGTGCGGCGCCTTCGAGGGGGCCTGGCGTTACGCGTAGTGGCTTCGAAGTCACAACGAACGGTAATCGCCTCCGGCGTCGGCGGCAAGTTGCTGGCCCAATATCCGGCCACGATGGGCGACACACATGATCCGCTCCCGATTGGAAATTGGAAGATCACGAGCGTTGTGCATTATCCCTGGTTTAATTATGATCCAGAACTTTTCTGGAACCCAGACCCGAAACAAGCGAGCGCAGTACTGCCGCCCGGCCCAAGAAACCCCGTCGGCACAGTGTGGATCGGACTCTCGAAAGAACATTATGGAATCCATGGGACGCCAGATCCCGGGCATATTCGTCACGGCGAATCCGCCGGATGCATCCGCTTGACAAACTGGGATGTGGATCAACTCTCGCACATGGTTCGTCCAGGAACGCCGGTCGTGCTCGAGGAGTAACTTGAGGCACTGGGTTTCCATTGCCGGGTTTATCTCAGTGTCGCTGGCTGTTGGCGACACTTCCTCTATCCTCGACATGACTCCGCCTATCCGTGGTGCCACTCTCGCGGACCTGCGGGATATGTTCCAGGAGGTTCACAACGGACACCCCCATGAGGCGATCGATATTCTGGAGCCGAGAGGGACACCCGTGCATGCGGTGGTCTCTGGAACCGTCCGTAAGCTCTTTCTCAGCAAACCCGGCGGCAACACGATATACGAGTTCGACGAAATGGGAGTGTATTGCTACTATTACGCGCATTTGGATGCGTACGCCGAAGGGTTGCGGGAGGGAATGCGAGTGGAGCGCGGGGACATTATCGGTTTTGTGGGATCGACGGGCAATGCGGATCCGCGCACGCCACATTTGCATTTTGCGATCTTCGAATTGGGGCCGGAGCGGCTGTGGTGGAAGGGGAAGGCCATTGACCCTTATCCTGGCCTGGTAGACGCGGTGAAGCGGGCGAAATAGTGGCCAAACCCAATACTGACTGGCTAAGTGAGCACTATCGCTCAGACAAACCTCGCCTTTGGGTCTATGCTCGATTTGCCATCTTAAACTCGGAAACAGTACCATGCACTTCAATTTCGAGAGGCATCTGCTCCGCGGCCGCGAGAGCGAAGTTTACCTTCGCAAGGTGAGTTCGTGAGCTTAAACGGCAAGGCAAACGGCAAGGCTGCCCCACAGACAATTCTCCTGGTGGAAGACCATCCGCTCCTTCTCAAGCTCGTTACGAAAATACTCGAGGACGCCCATTTCACCGTACTCTCTGCCAGCAGCGCGAAAAAGGCGATTCAGGTGGAAGCAGATTTCCCCGGAAAGATAGACCTGCTGCTGAGCGATGTGATGATGCCGGGCATGTCGGGACCCGACCTTGCAAAAATACTGAAGAAGGAAAGGCCGAAAATGCGCATCATACTCATGTCCGCTTACCCGGACGGCGCGTTGCTGGTTCTCAATTACGGTTGGCACTTCATTCAGAAGCCGTTCATGCCGCTCGCATTGGTGGGCAGGATCAAACATGTTTTGGTCAGCAAAACCCGCGAGCAGGGCACCGACCATTTCGACACCCGCAAGTGACGTCCCTGATTCCGCTGCTTAGGAGATTGCCGGGGTTTACGCTTTCAGCGGGATCGAGTGTTGGATTTCACGGATGGAAGCCGAATCAGCTTCTGTTGAATAGCGTACTTGATCACTTCCGAGCGGTCGTGCAGATCGAGCTTTCGCATCATATTGGTCTTGTGCGAGTCCACCGTTTTGACGCTGAGCAGAAGGAGTCCGGCAATTTCCTTTGGGGACCGTCCGTCCGCCAAGAGTTTTAGCACTTCCCGTTCCCGGTCGCTTAACCGCTCATACCCCGTCGCCTTGCTTCTGGAACTTGCGACGTGCTGCCTTACGACTTTCTTGAGAGCACGGGAGCTCAAATACTGTCCCCCGCGTTGGACCACGTCGATGGCATGGATCAGGTCGGAACGCGGCGCGTCCTTGAGAACGTAGCCCGCTGCGCCGGCGTTCAAGCAGCGCGTGATCACTTCTTCTTCCTCGTACATCGTGAGAATCAAGATCTTGGTCTTCGGAGCCGCTTCCAAGATCCGGCGGGTTGCATCAAAGCCGGTCAGATCCGGCATCGCGATATCCATGAGGACGACATCAGGACGCAAACGGTGAGCCTTGCTAACCGCCGCCCGCCCATTCCCTGCTTCTCCTACGATCTCGATGTACGCATGGTCTTTGAAAATCGCCTTGATCCCCTCCCGGAAGAGAGTGTGATCGTCGCACAGCAGGATTGTTACGCGTTGCTTCATGTCTGCTCGGCCTCATGCAGCGGTAGGTTAAACTCAATCACCGTACCGCGGCGCCCCGTCGCGCGGCGTGATGGCCAGGATGCAAAGTGGATGGTCCCGCCCAACAGCTCGATTCGATCGCGCATCGCCCTCAGGCCGTAGGAGTAACGTGGCGTCCGCAATTTGCGCTGAGGATTAAACCCCTTGCCATCGTCTTCCACTGTCATGACAACCCACTTGTTCCGGCTCGCCAGCGCTATTTTGACGTGTTGCGCCCCGGCATGAGCCGCTACATTCGAGAGGGCTCCTTGGAGAGCCTTATAAAGCGCCGTTTCGTAACGGCCGGGCAACTGTACTCCGAGCCTGCGAGCATCGAAACGGACCTTCAAGCCGGTTCGCTTGGCGAACTGGCGTGCGTATAGCCTTACCGCGGGCAGAAATCCTTGCTCATGCCAGATGGCCGGACCTAAGTCGAATGTGAGATGCCGGACGCCTTTCAGCGCATGGTTTATTAGTGAGACGAACTCTTTCAGTTTCCGCTGAAGCTGGCCGACAGCTCCTTTCTTCATGTCCAAGGCGATCACTTGAGTGTAGAGTTTGAGCACAATCAGGTCGTGCCCGATCTCGTCGTGGAGATCCTGCGCGAGGCGCCGTCTCTCCTTTTCGTAGGCATCTCCCAGTTCGACCGCAAAACCCTGCGATCGACGCTCGGCCAAGTTGACCCTCTCTTCCATCGAGTGGCATTCGGCCGCTGCTTCCTGAGCGTAGCCTGCCTGCAGAAAGAATCGGTACAGCGACGCCCATCGTAGAAGCGCTCGCCTCCACTGAGGTTCTCTGCGATCGCCGGAAGTCAGATAGGGAAGGCAGCTCTCCACGTACAGGTCAACCGCCGTGGCTGCGCACTCCGCGGGAACTGCGCATCGGGCCAGATCTTGCCCCTCGCGCTCACATTCTTCGCGATACTTTCGATGATAAGAGGAGAGGCCATGTTGCCCTGGCAGAAGCGCAAGGCGCAATCCGGACAGTGCCGTAGCATACTGGGCGTCAAGATTGTACCGTTTGAGAAGCTTCTTCCAGTTCGTTCGGATTTGTGACGAATGCGGCAGCAGGAGCGCCGCAGCCTGCCCGAGCGGTTGCTTGACCTCCGACATCATCCGCTCCATGCCGTTAACGTGTAACGCTTCCATGGGCCACCTCAGTCAGCCGATCGAGCGTTTCTCCTAGCTCTCTTCGCACCCTCAAGAAAGCTTCCGGATCCGACTCCCACAGATATGGTTTCTGGGTGATTCGCTCCGCAAATTCTTCGGCGGCCCTTGATCCAGCCAGCTTCTCTAGCAAAGTCAGATACTCGTGATCCTCCATGCCCTCGCGGATCAGCTTCAGCCGGATGCTTTCGATGGGAATGTCCGTATGCCCGCCGATTCGATCGGGGCGCCCTGGATAGAACAGAGTGCCGTCGCCGTTGCCCCCGACGAGCCGGACGTCGAGCCATGGATCCTTCCCCCGCCCGTAGGCTTCGTCCATGCTGAAATACAGTTCGCCTTGGATGCGATATTTCCACGCAATCCATTGCATGACCCGGTTGGCGGCGCCGGGTGCGTCGATCATATAACTCGGCCAACCATTGAAATATTCCCCGCCCTGAATGTTACAACCGTGACTGGCACACGACTGGTAAAACCACAAGCTCTTGCCATGTTGGATTTCACTGGTGTACATATCCAGCGCTGGAGCGTCAGCACAGAAGTCGTCATAGTTGGGCTTGCGCTCCAGACAATTCACGAGCGGCGTCCAGATCTGCACCACCTTCTCCAGCTGCTTCGCGAATGGAATCGTAACCAGGTTGCGGATTGTTGGGTCGGCTTTGAGCGCTGCGCGTCCGCGCTGAAGCACCTTTGGAAAGTCTGAAGCCGCGGGTTCGTCCCATAGATAAAGGAAAAGGCGATCGCTCCAACCTTTCTCTTCAAAGTGCTTCATCCACGCGGCCCAGTATCCCGCCTCTTGCTCAACACTTGGGAACATCGCGGGTGTTCGAAGCTCCACCGAAGTTGCCTTCGCCCCATGCAGCGGATCGTCTGCCGACAGGACAGTGCCGTCGAGAAAAGGCTCCACCTCGGCGTCATAAGCTTTCCAGTCGATTTGCGTCTCGCCGTGGTGATAGCTGTACTTAGGGTCCACCATGCTTCCGCCATGAATGCTGATGCGATGTAGGAGCGCCGCCTTAGCGTAGAGTTTCGTCAGCGAATAAAGGTCATCGTCGTCTGTATATTTACCGCGGTGTTGCTTGACCAAGGTGGTGCCATTTAGCCCGAAAGAAGACCTGAGAGTGGACGTCGACGGCAGCACGAAGGCCCAGACCGTCAGCTGGATGGGAACCCGGAACTCAATTGTCTGTCCCCGAGTCACACGCGCTGAGCCGGTGTATTTTCCCGGCGCCGCCGTATCGGGAATAAACACGTCCACCCACAGCGGCTGATTGCGGCCATGATGAACGGTGAAAGGAAATGCATTCCGCTTCTCATTCGCATAGCGGTCAATGCGCGGGATCAACGGATCGGGCCACAAGCCAGCACTGCTTTCGAGCGTGGAAGGATGGGTCACATCGAGAAACTTTTCCAGGTAGACAGTGATTCGGTTTCTCGATATCTCGGCTCCTTCTTGGGAGCGGAAGTCAGAGAACTCTACGTCGAGACCCGGAATATCGTTACCGTCGCACCGCAACACGATCTGGAACGGTTCGAACTCATTACGTCCCGCCGACAGCTCCACACTCTTGGCCAGATGCGCTGGCGCTGGATCCAGCGCTTTGACTTTGACCAAGGGATTTGTCACCCACCAGGTCAATGAAGAGTCGTCGGCATTCACTCTTAAAGGAACGGCTTGTAGTGCCAATGCAGCCAGAGTGATTTGCAGAATCATCCTAGCCCCTGGATGAGTGTGCTGAGCTGTTCCACCTTTCCGTCCCACGATTCCGCATCCATCGCGAGCGATCTAGCGAGGCTCGGTCCGTGGTCCCCCGCTTCGAGCAATATTTCTAATTGTGTTAGGTACTCCGCGGGCGATCGGGCCATATGCACCAGGTGCCCGAGCTTTTGAACCTCGGGCAGCGGCGTCGCCACTACCGGCAGGCCTGCTGCCAGGTACTCGCGAAGCTTCAATGGATTGGCTGCGATGGTCAATTCGCTGACCAGGAACGGCAAAATAGCCGCATCGAAAGCCTTGCAGTACCCGGGAAGATCTTCGTAGGAGCGCCTTCCGAGAAGATATACGTTTGGCAATTGCTTCAAAGCTGAGGTGTCCGTTCGGGCCTCTCCGATCAAGACAAAAGACCAGTCAGGTCTGGCGCAGGCCAATGATCGAATCACCTCAAGATCCACCCAATCGGCGATTAGCCCGAAGAATCCTATCACCGGATGCGGCAGACCACTGCATTCCTCAGGTATGGGCGTCTCGGCAAGGCACGCTTTCCTGAAATGCGTCACATCCACACCGTGGGTGATCAAAAGCGTGTTGGGGTTATAGCGCTGTTTGGTCTCATGGAGCCGGCTGGCGGAGACGATCACGAGATCCGACTTCTCCATTAGCCTGCGCTCCATATCGAGCATCGCTGCCCTGTCAGTCCCCGTAAACTCCGAGTACTCGTCCACGCAGTAGTAAATCAGGATGCGCTCTCCGAGCGAACCGGCGACGTCGGCCGAGCTGGGCACGAATGTCAAAGTGATTGGTCGCGCGAAGCCCAGTTTCCCGCAGATTCTCCGCAGGCTCCACCGGAGCACTTTTCGGTTCACCCACCTGGCTAGTCGACTGCCGTGGAACGGAATCACCAAAGGACAGAACAATGAGATGTTTTCCGACACGCGACGCGAGCCTCTCGAAAACTCGCGTAGCTTCTTCCATGCTCGTCGAAGGTCGTGAACGGAGGCGGTGGGATTCCGAGTGCCAGTGGAGTTTACCCACAGCACGCGGTTCTTCTGAGCCAACCTGGAAACGATCTGCTTTTTGCTTAGCGGATCGCCATCCCAATCGTTGCAGAAGCAGATGATGTCGTTGTCCTCGATCATGCAGAGGCTTGCCTCCTTCCGACGTTGTGCTCGATAAATTGACGATGCCAAAGCTCGAAAACCAGCAGCATCCAAATCTCCTGGGATCGATCAAAGCGCCCCTGCTCGTGTTCCTCGACCATAGAGGCGACGGCGCGATGCTCCAAGTAGCGGCTGCAGGCCGAGTGGGGCGTCAGAAGAGTGTCCCTAATAAACCGGCGCAGCGGCTGGCGCAGCCACGCTGATATTGGAACGGGAAATCCTTTTTTCCGGCGGTCAATGATCTTATCCGGGAGCACTCCTCGCATGGCCCGGCGTAGCAATGTCTTCCCGCCTTCCTTGCCGAGCTTGCTTTCGCCGGGCAACGTGGCTGCGAATTCAATCAGCTTATGATCCAGGAAAGGAACCCGGAGCTCCAGCCCATTCGCCATGGTCATTTTGTCAGCTTTGAGCAGCAGATCATCGGGCAGCCATACTTTCGCGTCGACATAAAGCATCTGGTTTAGTCGCGAGGCGTTCTCAACGGTTTTGAAGTGGCTGCAGAACATTTCGCTCAGTTGTTGGTCTGACCGGGCAGTCTGGTCTCGGCCAATAAGCTGTCGTTTCGTGTCTTCACCGAATCCCCGGCAGACGCCGTGGTAGGTATCTTCGAGAGGCGCGCCTGACAGGCGCATATAATTCCGTAGCCGCTCCCCAGGCGTCAGGCGAGCCAGCCAGGGCGCTAGCCGCCGCAGCCCAGGGACACTCCTGCGAATCTTATCCACGGCCAGCATGCGGGAGTAGATCCCATAACCCGCGAGCACCTCGTCCGCGCCTTCGCCTGATAGGACCACAGTTACGTGCTCCCGCGCCATCTTCGACAAGAAGTGCAACGGAACGCAGCTCGGGTCGCCCATCGGTTCATCGAGATGCCATACCAGATCCGGGACGAATTCTTCGAAGTCCCTGGGCGTGATGCGGCACTCGTGATGTTGAGTTCCAAATGTGCGCGCTGCAAGGCGAGCATATTCAAACTCATTCGCCTCTCTTGCCTGAGCTAACGAACCTTCGTACCCGACGCTGAAGGTCTTTATGCGATCGCCGCGATTCAGGCGGCTCATGGTTGCGAGGATGGCGCTCGAATCGAGTCCGCCACTGAGGAAGACGCCTAGCGGAACCTCTGACATCAAGCGTAAACTCACGCTTTCTTCGAGCAGCTCCCGGAATCCCTCCAAAATGTCTTTCGGGGAGCGTTCCGTCTCTTCCGAATAGTCGATGTCCCAATATTTCCTGACTCTCACTCCTCGGTCGTCAACCACGAGCGTATGCCCTGGTTGCAGCCGGAAAATGTCCTTGAACATGGTTCGCGGCCCCGGGACATAGCGCAACGAAAGATACTGGCTGAGCGAATCCGTGTCGACTTCCCGCGGAATGGTTCGGATCTCCAGGAGCGATTTGATCTCTGACGCGAACGCCAGAAAGCGGCTGTTTCGGTAATAGTAAAGCGGCTTTACGCCGACCCGGTCCCGTGCCAGTAGTAGCCGGCGCTTCCGGCGGTCCCAGATGGCGAAGCCGAACATCCCGCGTAGATGCTGGACGCAATCATCGCCGTACTCCTCATAAGCGTGGAGAATCGTCTCGGTATCCGATTGCGTCTCAAGGGTATGCCCAGCTGCAACGAGATTGGCGGCCAAATCGCGATAGTTGTAGATCTCGCCATTGAAAATGATCGCGGCCGAACCATCTTCATTGAAGATGGGCTGCTTGCCGCCCTTCAGATCGATAATGCTGAGCCGCCGGAATCCAAGTCCCACCTGACCTTCCACAAACTGGCCGTCATCATCGGGGCCACGATGAGAAAGGACCTGGCTCATCCTTTGAAGTACGCGTGAATCGGCGAACTCTGCTGGATCGAAGTTTACGAGGCCACAGATGCCGCACATAAAGCGACCTCCTGGCGAGTGGGACCGGCTTTTAAGCGGCCCTCCCGAATCGCGAATGTCTGTCTCAACAGACCTCGTTCCATGCGCAGCCAGAAGAACTCCCCTCGCATCACATACCCTGCCACGTGCACGTCGGATTCGCCGGATGACAAAACAGCGATATCCGTAAAGCCCTGGTGCTCGAAAGAGCATGCGATCGCCGTTCCCGAGTCGATCTTCAACCGTGCCACGACTGGCGTTTTCATAACCGGCGCCACGAGGGTAATGGCTGCCGCGGAAGCAGGGCCAGTCATCCGGACACGAAGGGCGGGGCTGGGTTCCAGTGCGCCGTAGCCATGGGAAATCCATCCCTCAATTGGATCGGTTTGTCCCTGAATAAGGTCGGCGGTGGGGGGCTCCGACGTGAACAAAGCCACCAGCAGCCCCGCTTCTTCCGACCACATCACGGTGGCGTTGTCGTCATGTTCCAGCGTCGAAGCGGTTAAGTGCTTCCCGAAATGAAAGTTGAAGTCGAAGGTATGTTGACCGGATCCGAGAAAGTCATCCGCGAGAATCCAGTACTCCCCCGGAACATGAATCAGACGGCGGCGATGAACGATTCTTTCAGGCAAACGCGAGTATCCATCATGCTCCGCTTCCAGGTACTCAACGGGGCCCGCCGGCGCTTGCGGCTCACGGTCCGACCGGCAGGTGCCTGAAATCTTAGATCTCCAGCGAAATGTTCCGGCACGCTCAGCCTGATCCTGGCCATCTATCGTGACGGTGTTATGAGCACGCGTGGATCGAAAGTATCCGCGCCACTCCGTTTTGCCGTTGTACGCGAACGTACCGGGGTCGACGAGCAGTTCGCGGCCATGACCGAACAGGCCGATCGAGAGGGCATCGGCATGAGCGTGGCCACCCGTCAACATTCCGAGCCCTCCGAAATCGAATATCAAATGGCTATCGAGCGGTCCCCAGCCGGATCGCTGAATGTTGTAACCAGCATCGGGGCAAAATAGCTGTGTTTCCGCTGGCGGAGCGCTTTCCAGCGCATCGTAGGCATCCCAAGCCTCCTTGCCGAGAAGCCAAAAGTTTTCCTCGGAGAAGGCCCCGGCTTGATATTTGAAATCAGATCTGCGAAACATGATGGCGCCGGCGCACAACGCGTCATTAAACGAGCGGTAGGTCCTTTGTTGCAGGGCCAGCGCGCGGCCCCCATCGTCATCTCCGAGCAGCGCGATCGTGCCATCGGGCCGGGTAACGTGCATCAGGAAGCGGAGCATGTCGCAGACTTTCTGGCGGACCTGCGCCGGCACGGGGAACTGGTTCCAATCGGCGAGTATGAGCGCCTGAAGGTAAAAGTCGAGAGCGTAGCAGTGGTAGTACGAAGACAATTCGGCGTACACGCCGTCAGGCAGAATCTGTGAGTCCGCTTCTTTCCACAAGAGCCGGGCACCTTCGTCGAGCCAACGGGCTCCACAGGGCTGATCTCGAAAAATTAGTCCGGCGACGAAAAGAGCCGTGGCCTCGCCGATCAGATGGGTGTTTGGACTGCTGTACAACGACGTATGCCGGCGAATGTGTTCGAGCTGCGCAAACAACGAATCGCCAATGCGTCTTGCAGAGATTTCATCAAATGACTCCGACGGAATCAGGAAGAACATCGTCCACAGCCAGGAAGTTACCCGGATTCCGATTTCGAGGCTGGATTGCCAATTGATTCCGCGGCGAAGTGGATTCTGCTCGATCCAACTCTCCAGTTGCGCCACCGCTTCGGCGGCATAACTTTCGTTGCCGGTCCAGTGGTACGCTTTGGCCAGCCGCGGCAGGTGTTGATGCCGGTTCAGTTCGTGGACGTTCTTCACATCCCTCCCGTGGGGATCACGTTCGGGATGATAATCGGTCCAGAATCGCTGCTCCCAGGTTTGCCCTGTGAAGGGATCGCGGTGCCAGTCGATCTTGGACACGAGCGCCGCCGGACCAAGATTCAGCAGCTCAACCTGGTGCTCGCGGAGTTTTTCTGCTTCATCGACCGCCCTCTCGATCCACTGTGGCGCTTTTTTATCAATGAATGCGTGCGTCTGGCGCCGGCGGCCGCCGTAAAAGCGACGTGAGGGCGCTCCAGCAAGATAACTCTTGAAGCCCCAACCCTGTGGTGCTTCCGGATCGTCGATTCCCCGGCCAATTCGCTCCCAACCCGAGTGGCCTTTTTCGCGCACCCGGTGTACAAGCTCGCGCGAAGTCATGGAGCCCAGCCTCTTGAGCTTCGCCACGGCTTCGCTGATTTCACGTTGAGACATAGGCTTCTCCCGGCGCGATCACGTGCCTATATATGTCCATCAAATGCTCCAGTTCCCCTCTACCAGACGGCCGCGCGATCCGCTCGAAAGCCATGGACGACTCGATCTTCATGGTTGATTCGATCTTGGAGAGCAGATCCGTGACATCGCCGGGCTGAAAAAGAATGACGCCTTTCGGACGCGAGCCGACGCGGCTCGCAACCACTGGAACACCTAATGCTAAGGCCTCACGCACCGAGATTGAATCGGCGTCGTACCATGTTGTTCGAAGAAAAAGGTCGCTTCGAGACATCAGAGCCAGGCATTGAGCATGAATCACGTCGCCTACCAGCAATATGTGGTTCTCCAGACCGAAGTCGCGCACTCGCTTTCTGGCTTCCGGTTCCTGTTCCCCGCTGCCCATCACCAGGCAGCCCACGGACGGATATCGAAGCCGGAGCGTGGCAATCGCCGAGACAAGCAGATCAAAGCCGTATTCCGGCCGGAAAAACAGAGCCGTCGAAAGCAACGGCCGATGTTCTTCCATCCACGCGACCGTCTTCCGATCGAGCAATATTTCCTCGAGCACAGTCTCCAGGTAGGCTGGTGCGATATCGGTGCAATCGGAACGCTGGCCCAATAGAACCAGGGCATCTCGGACAGCCGGGCTGACGCAAATCACTCGCGAGTACAAGCGGCACGTGAAGCGCGCAAGTCGGCGGCGCCATCCGTGCAGCGCCGTCAGATATCCAGGCGCCAGGCCCGAGTGAAGCGTTAAAATGCAGCTTCTGCCGGACTGGCCCACTATGCCGCACCACAGCGCGAGCAACCAGCTCTTCCAGTTGTGACCGTTGGTATGAAGATGCAAAGTCCAACCCTGGAGCGAATAGCGCAGTAGTGTGAAGTGGAAGCGCCAACTCCGAACATCGCGGGTATCCAGTACCCGGCTCTCTACGCCTGCCGCCGTGAGGCCGCGCTGGATTCCCCAGACATGCACGGAGATTCCACCGTGCGGTGGCGGATACGGACCAATCAAAAGAATCTTCATGCGCAGACTCGCACTTTCACCAAGCGCTCATAGAGGCGTTCGGTTTCGCCAACGGACCGCTCCATGGAAAACAATTCAGCCACTCGATGTTTCCCGGCACGAGCGTATTGAGCCGTCAGATCCGGATCAGCCAGCAACTGGGTCATCGCCCGCGCCAGGGCCTCGGCGTCCCGAGGCGGAACGAGAAGTCCAGACACGCCATCCTCGATGATCTCCGGGTTGCCTCCTACTGTCGTTGCAATCACTGCCACCTCCGACGCCATCGATTCGAGCAGCGAGTTCGACAATCCTTCGCTCAGCGAGGGAAGGACGGAAAGCGTAGTCTCGGAGAGCAACTCCGGGACATCCGTACGAAATCCGGTAAACACGGTTGCCCGTTCCAGGCCGAGCCGGCGGCAGCGTCTTTCAAGTTCCTCCCGATGCGCTCCGTCCCCGACCACCAGAAAACGAACGTCCGGGAATGCGCGCGCCACCACTGCGGCTGCATCGAGAAAATATTCGATTCCCTTCATTGGATTCAACCGTGATGAAACCAGAACTATGCGATGCGCCGCCGACAATCCGAGCTCCTGGCGCAAGGCACTGCCCTTTTGATGCTTTTCGAATCTCGACAAGACAATCCCGTTGCGGATGACGGCGATTTTCCGCGGGTTGTATCCCTGTTCGATTAGCGTTTGACGGATGGCCTCAGCATTGACCAGGACACAGTCGGCCAAGCGGCAAACTGTCCGTTGTACGTGACGCTGGCGGGCCGTCAGAATGTCGCCGGTGTCTCGGATGGATGCCACCACAATCGGGTTTCCGGCCAGGCGGGCCGCGGGAACGGAGAAAACATTCGCGTAGAAACCGTAGCTATGGACCACCTGGATGTCGTGTTGCCGGATATACCGCGCCAGTCGCAGCGTTTGCCACAGTGTCTTCGGGCCGTATAAACTGGCGATCTGAAATTCCGGCCGCGGAATGTTCAACTTTTCGACCTCAGCCAGCAGTTCTCCATAATTCCGCAGACAACCCAGACGCAAATCGAAACGCGACGAATCGATTGCAAACGCCAAATTCGTAAACTGTCTCTCTGTTCCGCCAATCTTGAAGTTGGTGACCATTTTCAGCAACTTGATTCGTTTTCCGGAGTTGGTCATTTCCTCTCACCCACGTGGGCTAGGCTGCAGCGCAGCCGCACCCTCGTGCCCCTCCATCCAGAAACGTTCTCGCCCAGAGCTCGAACGAAATCAAGGTCCACAGCTGAAGCTCTAAGTTGCGCCCCCTTTGATGCCTTTCGACCAACCGCTCTATATATCGAGCGTTAAAGAATCCGCGGCGGCGGGCTTGATCTCCCAGCAACAACTCGCGGACGTACGACCCGAGCTTCCCGCGAAACCAATACCCTAACGGAATTGCAAAGCCGCGCTTCGGCCGGTCAATGATGCTGTCGGGCAAAATCCCTCGCATCGCTCGCTTGAACACGTATTTCGGTGTTCCTCCCCTCAGATTCATTTCCCCAGGAATCGTTGCTGCAAATTCCACGAGCTTGTGATCGAGCAGAGGCACACGAGTCTCAATCGAATGCGCCATACTCATTCGATCCACCTTGGTCAGAATGTCCAGGGGCAGATAAGTCTTGATATCGAGACCTTGTAAATTGGAGAGCCAGTGCCGATCTCTGGCGTCCAGATAAGAAGCTCTGGCGCGCCACGGCTCATGGGCGGCGAGCAATTCGGAAAACTCGGGCCGGAATAAATTGTCGAGGTCGTCGCGCCGGAACAGGGTCGATGAATCCAGATAGCGCTCCACGCCGGTGAGAGAAGAGTGCCGCAGGTAATTGCGTCCCCGCATGCCTTCCGGCATAGCCCGGCTGATGCGCGCCATGGCTTTCCGCGCCGGATCTGGCCAGGACGGTGCATCGCGTTCCCGCTCTTCAACACTGTATTTGTCGTACCCGGCGAATAGTTCATCCCCGCCATCGCCGGATAAAACCACCTTCACCTTTTGCGCGGCCAGCTTGGAAACCATATAGGTAGGAATCGCGGAGGAGTCGCCAAACGGCTCATCCAGGTGCCAGGCAATTTCTTCCAGTTCGTGCAATACGTCTGCTCCGAGGGTGAGTTCGTGGTGGTCGGCCCCAAGCCTCATAGCGACCACACGTGCGGAGTCGAGCTCGCTGTATTCTGGTTCCGAAAATCCAATGGAGAAAGTTTTCAACGGCTCTGGCGTGAACCTGGCGGCAGTCACCGCCACTGCGCTTGAGTCGATTCCTCCGCTGAGAAACGACCCTAGCGGCACATCGCTGACCATGTGGAGGCGGACCGATTCCTCCAACAAGTGCCGAAGCCGCTCGACGAAATAGTCTTCGTGTTTACCGTAGTCGGGACTGAATTTGAGGTCCCAATATTGCGTGACGGCCGGCGCGCGCCCACGTGAAGCCGTCAGGATATGTCCAGGTTCCAGCTTCTTGATTCCCGCAATGATCGCTTCGGCCGGAGGCGTAGAGAGAAACGTGAAGAGATGCGCGACCGAACCCCAATTAAGGGTTCGCTCGACTTCAGGAAGCTGGAGAATCGACTTCAACTCGGAGGAGAAGATGAGTCGGCCGCCGATTTCGGCATAATAGACTGGTTTGATCCCGAGCCGGTCCCGCGCCAGCAACAAGTGTTTCTGTCTCTCGTCCCACAACGCGAAACCAAACATTCCGCGTAGATGTTGTACGCAGTCGTTCCCATATTCCTCGTATAGATGGACGATAACCTCCGTGTCGCTGCGAGTCGAGAAGTGGTGGCCGAGTGCCTGTAACTGTTTCCGCAGCTCGCAAAAATTGTAGATCTCGCCGTTGAACACCACCCACACCGAGCCATCCTCGTTATGCACCGGCTGGCGCCCTGATTCCAGGTCGATAATGCTCAACCTCCGCATCCCCAGACCGGCGTTCGCACTCATGTAGAAGCCTTGGTCATCCGGGCCGCGATGCACGATTGCCGCGCACATGTCGCGCAGCTCTTGTTCGAAGATTGGCTTGCCTTCGAAGCTCACGATGCCGGCGATTCCGCACATTCTAGGCCAGCTCCCTTCGTAATCCGAGCGCCCGCCGGACTAACCGATGGAGCACCAGCCGCTCGTCAAGGCTTAACAGGTTAAGACGCCATACCAGGGCGGCGTAGGCAATTGTAAAGGCCAAGCCAGAAGCCGCTAAACCCTGCAATATCGAGCCATGCATCTGCATCTTCACGATCAGGGCGAACGCCGCTGCGCCGATCGCGGCGCTCATCAAGAACGCAAGCCGCCGCCACGGCAGGAGCTCCGCCGTGCTCACCTGCATCAGGGTCTTGACGCGCACCATCGCAGCTATCTTGAACGCGAGCGTCGCCACAACAGTTACGAGCGCCGCGCCGATCAGATGAAAGTGAAGGAGCGACCATTGAACTAACGCTGCGATGATAGCCAGACGCATCAGGTTGAGCGCGAGTATCAACCGAGTCTGGGCAAACACTCGAAGGACCCCGTCCACCTGGAGGATCGAAAACAGGATCATAGCCGACCAGACCATAAAGATCGGCACGCTAGCGGCGTACCTGGCCGTAAAGAGAGAAACGATGACATCGCGAGCGCTGACCAATAAGAAAGCGACCAGGGGGAAAAACAGCACGGCCAGTTTCCACGTAGTGTCGCGCCAGATTCCGACCACGGCGCGTCTGCGCCCTTCGGCTAAACTTTCTTGCATCTTGACCATCATCACGTCGCTGGTCGGTGACGCGGCAAAATCCACCAGTGGAACCTGGAGACAGCCGACCGCGAATACGGCCAAAGCCGCCGGGCTATACAAGTACGAAACTGCGTATTGGGGAAGGCTCGCTTGCAGAGTTTCGATGACAACCGCCAGCCCGAACGGCAGGGCGTAGCTGAACTGACGTCTCAGGGCCGCTGCGTCCAACCGCAACGAGCTGCCGAACTCCTTTCGAAAATAGAGCGAGGTGGCCACCACTCGCAAGGCAGCAATTAAGATCGCTCCTTTGAGTAGCCACTCCAATTGCCCGGACAGAATCCCGGCCAGAATGAATGCCGCCGCCCGCGCTATGTCCGATAACCCATAGGATGCCGAGGCCCAGAGATACTTCGCTCGCGAGATCAAAACAATCTCGAGCGGCGCCGATAGCATAGTAAGAAACAGATAGGCTCCCAGCCAGGGCATGTACCGAGCGATTTGCCCGTTATTCATCCAGTGTGAGATCCGCGGGGCGAGGATCACCAGAGTTCCGAAGCAGGCCAACCCAGCCGCTCCAAGAACCGCTGTAGCGTTAGCAATATAGCGGCCAGCCTCCCGCGGCGCCAAGGGCAGGAAATAATACAAGCTGGAAGCCATCCCGAGTTGGGCTATGAAAAACACACTGGATTGGATCAGGAATACTTGTTTGTATGTTCCGAACTGAGAGGGATCGAAAATTCGAGTTAGAACGACGGGTATGAAGAAGGTCGCGGCGAAAGCGAGCGTTCGCCCAGCCATCAGCAACATGGCGGGTTTGAAGACCGACCTCACTTCTGTTTCATTGGCGATCGCCGCGGCGGCCATCAATTCTCTCCTTCAATCCGTCGCGCTGCCGTAACCATACCAACCAAAATGTAGGGAAACCACGTGAGGACATTCCCGTTCGACAGACCGCAAACGAAGAATCCAACCATGGCGATGGCTAACCCTGATCCCACGCACGCGAGGTTGGGCCTCGAGGGATGCCCCGCGAGTTTCGTCGCATGATAGACTCCCAGGCCCACGAACGCCATGAACGCAACAAACCCCAGAGCGCCCGTCTCGCTAAGAGCCTGAATGAAGGTGTTATGTGTGACGAGAGCTCCTCGTGTGTAGAGTCCTTGCGGCGCGTACAACGGCCAAGCAACCACGGAGCAAGCTGGCCCTACGCCGAGCAGAGGATGATCCAGAAACATGGACAGACCCGCCTGCGAGGTGGCTATGCGCTCCTGGAAACTGTCGTCTTCACTGATATTCTTGAAATCCTCGTTGCGTGACCAGAATCTGCTGGCAAACATCATGGCCGCGCCGATTGCAACAATGATCAGCGCTTTGAGAACCATACTGCGCTGCTTCCAGGCAATGAGAGCGATAACAGCCACGAGACCAATCAGGCACCCGCGCGAGAAGGTGACATAAACTCCAGCCATGTACACCAGGGACATCCCCACTACAACAAGGCGCCCCAGCCAGCCCAGCTCAACCGCGAGAAAGGCCACGATGGGCACCAGGATCACTAGGCTGTAGGCGAGATCATTCGGATTCGCAAAGATCCCAACCCAGGCGGTTCGGCCTTCCACGATTTGGCCCTGCCAATAGTTCCTCAATACGCTAACTGCCGGAATCAACCCTCCGATTGCCATGGTCCACATCAAACCGCGCAGCCGGCGCACGGTGGTTGCGGCATTCACGATCAGGAAAAAAACCAGGACCATTTTGGATAAATCCGAAACCGCGGCGACTGCATGGCCCGGCCAGAGCGCGGTCATGCAAGAAAGCGCGGCAATCCCCAGAAACCCGATCAGCAGGCCGCCTTCAGGCCAGCCGAAGTCGAAGGTGCCGCGGCCAAGCATCGTCTCGCCGAGCAGAGTAATGAGCGCCAAGCCAGCAACGATCTTGGCCGGGTGTATCAATTCCAGCGCCGGCCAAAGCACCGGCAGATTCAGATACAGGAGGGACACAAATACCAACAGGAGCCAGTAAGAACCTGCTCTGCCCTTGCCTTCGCCTCCGCCTTTGCCTTCACCCTCGGCGCGCCGCTCGCCAAAGCGGACGTCGGCGGCACGAAAAGTGCGAATCGGCGCGATTTGTGATGCCCGGTCGAAATCTGTAACGCTAAAACCTGTCAATTCAGTTATCTCCGCAGACGGTGTGCTGCCGCCGGCAGCCGTTCACCCAGTCAAACGCGTGCCGGATCTGGCACCCCAAAACCGGCCCCGAGAAGGACCTGCCGCCATCCAGGCTGGAGTTCTCCCACAGAACCGTGCGCGGAATCGTCAGCAAGGGATGCCACGGATCCCGGTGGGTGCAACCTGTATATCCGAAACGGTAGCCGGCAGCGGCCACGGCGCTCACCGACCGAGTGGTGAACAACCCACTGGGATAGGTGAAGTGCTTCACTTCGACCCCCAACATTTTTTCGATCGCCTGGCGCGAGCCCACAACTTCGTCCATGACGCGGCGTTCGCTCTCATTCGGCAACAACGTATGGGTCTTGGTGTGGGAGCCGACGATCATTCCGGCTCGCTGGATCTCAGAGAGCATTTCCCACGTAAGCGAGCGGAATGAATCGGTAATACCCTCTGAAAGGGAAGCCTCTTCTTCGAGAATCGAGACAACATGTTCTACCGCTGCTAAAGGAAGGGCTTCGATCAGTACGCGAGTCGCTTGATAGGGTGTGAGTGAAGCGACATCCGGCAGGGAGATCCCGCCCCAATTATTCGGAATGTCGCAGCCGGACCGCTGAGCCAGCAGAGCATAAAGTTTGTCGTGAACTTGAGTACGCTTGGTACCAATCAGATCGGTTACCACAAAGACCGCCGCGGGAATGCCTTTTTTCTGAAGCAGTGGAAAAGCAAGATCGCAAAAATCTCGGTAGCCGTCGTCGAAAGTGATCGCGGCCATCGGGCGGTCTAAGCGGGTCCTTGATTCCAACCGGCTTCCGACTTCATCCAACGTTACGAAGCGGAACCGGCGGCCGATCCAGTCCAAGTGTCGTTCCAGCATCTGCCGGCTGATCAAAAGAGACGGGATGGAAGTCTGAGCGCTGCTTGCAAAATCCTCCACCACCCTGTGGTAGCCGATCACCACGGGAATATTGCCCAAGCCGGAGAGCGACTCTGCGATGTGGTCCATTCCGGTGCGTGCCAGGACGGTCGCTGCCCCTGCCTTGATCCAGTTGCGAATCATAAGGCGGTCCTCGCCGTCAAGCGCCGTATGGTTGTCTTCGAGGCTCTTCCCAGCTGCATCGATAAACGCCACATCCGTCCGACGCCACCCGGCGGGTACAATTCCAGCCTCCCTAAATCCCGGCTGTTGCGGCTCCAGTGAGACTTGTAGCGCTCGTTTCCATGTAGCAAGTCGAATTCCCGGGCGCCTTCCCCCACGGCATTCTTGATGGCCAATCCCATCGTCACCAGACCTACGCCGTAGTTCGCGAAGGCTGGATCAAATCCCGACTGATAGAAGTAGAAAACCTGTCGGTAACAAAATCCGTAAAGACAGGCGACCGGATTTTCGTTCAGCCGCAGAATAAACAGTCTCAGCCAACCGCGCTTGCGAGCCAACTCTGCCCATTCGCGGTGGAACTTCGTCAGAGCCTCCGAACAGAACGCCTCGGAGCCCTCACGATCTTGCCAGCGAAGGTTGTGCAGTTTGATTACAAGATTTACGCCATCCAGGCATTGTTCTTCCGTGGTGACCTCCTCGAGCCGTACCGCGAAATCCTGTTGGAGTCGCTTCCACTTGCGTTTGAAACTATACCGGTGCTCCGAACCTAACGTCGCCAAGTAGGATTCCCAAGTTTGTCCATCCAGTGAAATGTAGGGGCAAGTATTCGTTCTAGCTTTTGAGACGACCCATCCCTCATCGGCGAGGTATCCAGCGATGCGATCCGCGGCACAACCGGGCTGCTTGAGCTGGGTCCAATCCAGCACGAGGCGCTTGGTGGCTAAAACCCCCGCGAGGACCTCCACCGCTTGGGTCTCATAACCCTTGCGAATGACGAAATCCAAGTAATCCGAGCCGGCTTGTCCAGTTCCCAGAAACTCTAGCGTGGAAAACGGACGTCCTCGAGCGAGATTCGGAGGGTGTTTCGCCAAAGGCGCGATAGCAATCAGTTCATGCCCGCAGCGCGCTAAAAATATGGAAAGTTCTCTATCGCCGGCCAGGTGCCTCCACCAGGTGTGCAGCCACTCCCAAGTCAAGAACAAACAGTCGGCATCGGAGCTTTCCAGCAGTTCGTCCCACTCGCACCGCAGGCGCGCGAACTCCCAGGGACTCTCGATTTTTTCGATCTTGATGAACGAGCGGTCGATCCCGAACTGTGTGCGGGTAACTAACATTCTGCTGGTCTCAGATTCAGACGCAACACCTGATCGCATATGTATTCGGCCTGATGGGAACTCACGCCCTGGTGAATCGGTAACTCCAGGACGTGCGCGCGCAGAAATTCAGCTTCCGGGCCGATGGCGTAATTCAGTCTGTCGTTCCAAAATTCCACCGCACCGATATCTTTGGCCCACAGGGCCTTGGCGGCAGCGTGTTTGTCATCGACCAGGATTGGAAAAAACAGCGGGCAGACGCCTTCGTCAAGATCTTCCCTCAACATCTGAACTCTGTTTCGCAATCGATCCAGCAGGAAGAGATAATTTTCCCGGCGCTTCTTCCGAATTTGAAAGTAATCCAGCCCCTTCACCACGGTGTTGCTGATGGGCGACATGCCGATCTTTACATTCGCGATGTCCCAGCCGATGTCGCCAACGGGCACTCGCCGTGCCCCGCCTCGCCGAAGCGCGCTCCCGACCGACTGCTTGAAAGCGAATAGCGCCTTTCCGATGCGATCGGCCCGCGAGCGTACGGTTTCCAATGCCAACTCCGCGGTCCGCCCGAGCGTGGAGAGACGAGGACAGCTCTCTAGTTTCAGGCCGTCCAACTGGTGCAACGTAGCGTGGTTTTGTACCAGCAGACCACCGTTCGGGACTGGCAGCGTCTTATATAAGCAAAAGATGGAATAATCCCCGAAGGCGCCTAAAGGACCCCTATCGATTGTGCTTAGTAGAGAAAGCGCACAATCCTCGATAAGAATGCTGCCTTGTTCCTGGCACAATGCCTCGATCTCGCTCAAAGGCTGTGGCCAACCGAGGTAATGGATGGCGTAAATCACGCGAGGACGAAGCCGCCGGGCGAGGCGGGACAGCTCCTCTAAGTCTGGTTCCAGGTTGCGGCGCACCGGATAAAAGGTGATGGTGGCCCCCGCCGCTCGAATAGCGGCGACCTCGTTCCCGCTGTGATAATCGGGAACCAAAACGACATCGTTTGGCTTCAGCTCCAGCGCGCGGAACAAGTGGTAAATCCCGCTGCGAGCCACACAGAATGCGAGTTGGTGCGTGTTATTGAACGGATACGGCAAGGTGCGGCCGGACTGCCAGGGAAGCAATTCGCGAGCGCCCAATCCCGGCCATGAGGAGACGTACATTAGCTGCTCCTTGTTCCGGCCGGTGCGGCTAACCGTCTCAATAACGGGATCCACTTAAACTTGAGCGCTCGCAATAAACGGCCCTTCAAGGTATCCGAGAAAACGTACAGCCAGTAGTGAGGCCGGGTTTGCCGGCTCCAGCACTTCTTCCAATCGAGGTTGTCTCCCAGGAAGTCGTACTCCACTTCTCCTCGTTCAAACGAAGCGTGGAGCGCCAGCTGGGCTAGCAAGTTGGACGGAGAATACTGAGCGTAGGCCGGGTCGTAGCCCAACTTGAGCAGATAAAGCCGGTTCTTGTAACAAAGAGAATAGTCAAAAGCGATGCGCTTGGCGTCGGCTTCGAGGAAATGGAGTCGTAGCCAGCCATGCTGCTCTGCCCGCTGCGCCAGCGAGGTGTAAAACCTGGCGACGTTTGAGTCGCAACTGATCGCGGTTCCGGCATCTCGTTTCCAGGCGGCTGCCTCCAGGCGAAGCCCGTCGCTCAAGGCCTCGGCGAGGAAGTGTTCGCTGGTAATGGCCTCAAGTCCCACCGGTCCGAGCGCTCGAAGACGCTTGAACCGATTTCTGAGATTCGCTCGATGCTTGGCGGTCAGGCTTCCAAAGTATTCGGTCCACGAGGTGCTGAGCGGCACGTACGGTGATTCGCAGGACCTCCAGACTCCGACCGGAAATCCGTCGCGCCTGGCCGCTTCGCCGATCCCCGCCAGGGTGTCGGATCCTTCCGGCAATTGACAGAGCTGCAAGAGGTCCCAGGACCGATGGCTGGATAGATAGCTCCATAGGGCTCGATACACTTCCGGATTCCGCCGCGCGACAATCAGGCCAGCGCGAGGGACGTGAGCGTTATAGAAAAAGCCCAGCCGTCTTACTGGAACTGCCCACATCCGCACTCGTGTGAAGATCAGTGGAACAATCGCGATGGGCTCATCCCCGGCCTTCACGATCAGTATGTGTAACGTGCTCCCGGTTCCGAAACATTCCCACCATGTTCGAACCCAGACGTGTTCTAGAAAAGGATGATCGATGCCCGCCGCTTCCACCAACTGGTTCCAAGCCGGCTCCAGTTCAAGAAATGGCTCATAGCCGGTAACAGCTTCCACACGGAGGGCAGGCTCTGAGCCGATGCGCTCCGCGGTCCGGGGTAGCGCTGCTACCAACGCCATGGTGCCCGTTCCTTTCTCGACACCGGTTCCCAAACTCCCGTGGAGCCTCGCGCGAAGGAGTACAGACCCGCCACGACAGCCCAGTTCATCAGAACAAACGTGTAGGGGAAGAAGAGCAGTTTCTCTAGAATGCTGGTCATCGTTTACTCTTCATGGCCCCGGATTTGAGATTGCGGCGTGATGACTTTGCCGCTGCGTGGACAACAACCAGCCGACAACTGCCAGCAGATACCAAAAGACCTGGCACGCCAGAACGGTCCGATAGAACACGCCGGTCAGAAAAAGATTCGAGATGAAGAAGGCGGCAAGACCATAGGGCACAAGCAGACGCCCCAGTTTGTGCGAGACGAACTGCACGAAGATCGGATTACGCCAGGGTAGAAGTAACTGGGGCAGTTCGACCAGAAGCTGATAGTTACCCGCTAGCGTGCGCGTCTTGCGTTGGTATTCGCGTTCCGGGCTTTCGCTCGCCCCGTCGTAAGCACGAGCTGCCGAATCAAAGATCGCCCGCCAGCCGCCTAAGACGATTCGCATAGGAATGATGACATCGTCGAGGACGATGCCGCCAGAAAGGGGCACAAAGAGCTCACGCCGAATCGCGTAGATGGCGCCCGTGGCGCCCGGTACGGAATGAATAGCGCTTTCCATGGCCCGGATCTTCTTCTCATATCGCCAATACGCGCCGGCGCCATCGCTCGATTCCTGGCCCCGTTCGTCCAGCAGGATCAGTTCTCCCGAGACCGCTCCGACAGACTGGTCGGCGAAATTGGCGACGATTTCCCGCAGCGCGTGCTTCTCAAAATGCTGCCGAGAATCGGCGAATAAGAGAATTTCGCCGGTGGCGCGTTCAACGCCGTTGTTTAACGCACCCGCCTTACCAATCCGAGCCTGCGAGGAGACAACTTCAACGCCTGGACAACGGCGCACCAAGGTATCCGTGCCATCCGTTGGGGCGTCGAGAGACGCAATGATCTGAAGCTTGCTGGCCGGGTAATCGAGCTCCATGCAGTTGCGCATCTTGGCGAGCACATTCCTGTTTTCATTGCCCATGGCGATTACTATGCTCACGGTCGGCTCACAGCGGCCTTGGCCTAAGGAATAGTGCCGCTTGTGAATCGGACGAGGTGCAAGCCGCCGCCAAACCGCGAGCAGAAGAGGGTAGCCCGCATAAACATAGAGCATGCCAACGAACGCTGCCCAGAAGATCATTTGCGCCATAATTCGTTCCCGACCTAGGGCGCCACCGCCAGGAAGGCCGTATTGCTGAAGACGCCCGCAGCGCTAATCTGCACCGTTTGGTTACCCGCCGCCAGACTGAGCGGGACTTGCACGTTCACCTGATAAAGCCCAACGAACCCTGGCGCCAAGCCGGAGAAGCTCACGAGTGAGGATAGACCGCCGATCGCAACAACCGGAGTGTCCAACGTTTCCGCAGGTGGGTTGCTGGGGGCTGGTGTGCCCGATGGAACCGGGGTTCGCAAAGACCCCAGTCCCGTCGCATAAATCAAGATGTACTCGCCAGGATGCGCAGGCGCGCTGGAGCTTACCAACACATAGTCGCTGGCGTGGAGAATTGCTCCGGCCTCAGCCGAATCGAGGGTGAAGATCCCAGGCGAGAAAGCTTTTACGTTAATGGTCTGAGGGGCGCTCACCTGGCTGCCTACTGTCACTTCGACGCTCACGCTTCCGAGACCTATCTCGAATGGCACCTGGGCGTTGATCTGTCCAGAGGACACGAAGTACAACGGAGCGGCAACCCCGTTGAACGTAACGCTGGTATAGCCGATGGACGTCGGCAAACTGGCGCTCGTGGCTGCGAGTGAAGTTGACGCCAAGTCCGTTCCGAAAATAGAAACGGCCGATCCGGGCGCAACTGGCGCGCTCGGGGAGAAACTCGCACCGTTTACGACGGGAGTGCTGGTATTCAGCACGGGGGCTAGCGAAGGCATGACCGATCCGAGGGCGATCTTGCGGACGCGTTCATTCACCCGATCCCCAACGTAGACGTTACCGCCTGGGTCTATGGCCAAGCCCCACGGGAAGTTCAGAATGGCTTGGGTGGCCGGTCCTCCGTCGCCGCCGAATCCATTGGTGTCTGTGCCCGCGACGGTGGTTATGATGTTTGAAGTACTGACTCTGCGAATGCGGTTGTTTCCCGCGTCGGCAATGTACACATTGCCGGCACCGTCTACCGCGACGTCATAGGGGATATTGATCGTCGCGTCGACGGCCAGCCCCCCATCGCCAGAAAATCCGCCGCTGCCGTTGCCCGCAAAAGTGGAGATGATTCCACTTGAGCTGACTTTACGAATCCGGTTGTTATCTCCATCCGCGATATAAACGTTGCCTGCCTGGTCAACCGCGACGCCAACGGGAGTTTGCAGACTTGCGTTGACTGCTAGCCCGCCGTCGCCCGAGAATCCTGCGTGGCCGTTGCCCGCGATGGTCGTGATAGTTCCATTGAAGTCGATCTTTCGGATGCGCTCGCCGGCGCTATCGGCAATGTACAGATTTCCGCCCGCATCCATTGCCAACGAAAAGGGCCGACCCAACATCGCAGACGAAGCTGGGCCCCCGTCACCGGAAAATCCTTGAATTCCGGTACCGGCGATACTGGTTATGACACCGCCCGGAGTTATCTTCCGCACCCGGCGATTGCTCGCATCGGCAACGTAGACATTCCCGTCGCCGTCGACAACCAAACCGCTGGCATCACTCAGCTCAGCGTTTACGGCCAAACCGCCGTCGCCGGAGTAGCCCATAACTCCCGTCCCGGCCAACGTTTCGATCATGCCGCTGGAACTGACTTTCCGAATACGGTAATTGTTGCTGTCGGCAATGTACACCGCACCCGTGAAATCTACCGGGGTTGCCCGAGGATATTTGAAGGACGCGCTGATCGCCAGGCCTCCATCACCGGAGAAACCCTCGGCGCCACTTCCTGCGACGGTTGTGATCACTTGAGCCTGCGCCGGCCACGCGCACAGAACAAGACCGAGAACCACGATCGCAGACCCCGGAATGCACGCTCTTAGTTTGTATATTAATTGGGACATTTTCGTTGCTCTTTCTTCACCGTCCTCTTCCGAACAGCACAATCTTCGCGGTCCGCCAAAGGATATTCAGATCGCATCCGAGAGACCAGTGCTTTGCGTAGTAGAAGTCGTATTGCAGTTTTTCATAGGCATCCTGGAAGCAGTCGCCGTAGGAATACATGACTTGCGCCCAGCCGGTTATCCCAGGTTTCACGTAGTGCCTGAGATAGAAGAAGGGGATCTCCTTCGCCAGCCGATCCACGAAGTGAGGCCGTTCGGGACGTGGACCGACGAAACTCATTTCGCCCCGGATAACGTTGATCAACTGCGGAAGCTCATCCAGGTGAAATCTTCGCAAGACCCGGCCAATCGTGGTAACTCTCTCGTCGTGCTCGCACGCCCAGACCGGTCCTGTATCCAGCTCGGCATCCTGACGCATCGAACGGAACTTGTAAAGGGTGAAAGTCTTTCCATACAGGCCCACCCGTTCCTGCCTGAAAAACACCTGCCCCTTGGAACTGAGCCTGATCGCGAATCCAATCACCGCAAGAAGCGGAGAGGTCAACACCAGCAGCAACGGGGCGCAGATTACGTCGAAGAGCCGTTTAATCGCAAGATTGGTGCGACTCTGGTGGAATCCGTCGGTAAAAACAAACCATTCCGAATCCAGAGCCTCAACCCAGATTTTGCCGCTGAATGCTTCATAGAAATCCACTGCATCGTGGACGTCCAGGCCGCGAAGCCGCGGGTCCAACAATGCGGCAGCCAGGGTCTTGCGAGCTTGCTCGTCCTGCTCGGCGACAACGACTTGAGAGATCCGATCTCTCACTACGATTTCGTTGAGCCGCGCAAAATCGATGGCGATTCCGGGATCCGCCACGCTTTCCGGATCATCAAGAAATCTCCTGCCAATCTCTTCTCGCTTTCTTGCAAATCCGTGGTCATTCGCCAACAGATGGTAGAGCCTGCGAGCCAATTCGCCGGTACCGACCACCAGAATCCCTTCCACAAGCTTTTTGTGGTTGATCAGATACAACAGCAGCGGGCGCAACGCGAGGGGGAAGATAGCAGCGATGCCCGCGGCTGCCAACATGGTCCATGCTTCCGGAGCGAGAGACGAAAACATGTAGAACAGCAGTGCGGATACGCCAACGCCCAATACGACCGACACCGCGACGTCTCTCAGAAAATGCGAATACTTGAAGCTGATGATTGATTTGTCCACCGTCGTGATGTGGAAAAAGATTCCACAGGCTGCGAGGATGATGGCTGTTGCGGGAATCTGCCTCGAAAGTAGCGGGGAGAGGAGCGCACCTGCAAGCAGCATCATCTCGGCGGTAAGGAACGCGCCCCGCGGGCACGGGATAGAGTACGCGCGCGCCTTCAGCCGCTTTTCCCCGGACGGCGAACTAACGCCGGTCCAGGTATTGTCTCTGATAGTAATGGTAGGCATACGCGTACCGAGTGTCTCCGTAGTCCACGTCGTTTAGCACAACGCCGAGTAAGTTGGCCGATTCCAAGCTCTCCAGAGCGCGCTGAAACAGCTCTCTTTTGGTCTGCCGGGCGCGCGCCACAACCAGGATTCCGTCCGCTAATCCGGCCAGAATGTGGCTATCCGCCGTCGGCACCAGGGGAGGACTATCCACTACGATGAGTCGATAATCCTTTCGCAGGCGTTCCAAAACTTCCCGCGCGCGGCTGGAAGCCAGCAGTCCTACCGGGTTCATGACCAGGCTTCCGCCCGTCAGCACATCCACGTTGCGGACCCGGGTTATGTAATCATGCAGGCCACTGTCAGGCTCGGCCACCAAATCACTGAGACCCTTCTTAACCGTCAGTCCGAGATATTCGTGCACTCGGGGGCGCCGCAGATCCCCGTCGATCAAAAGAATGCGTTCGTCGAACGCGGAGGCGAGCGCGAAACTCAGATTCAAAGCCGTCACCGATTTGCCCTCCGCTCCAGCGGCGCTCGTAAGGACCAGGATCTGACCTCCGCTCTTTGCCATCCAGTGCTGAACTTTGTAGGTTAGAATCCGATACTGCTCTGACGACAACGCATGCGGGTCACTCAGCATGACCATTCGCTTCCTCTGAAAGAACCGCCGCTGCTCCGGCGTGATTTCTTCCTGTCCGTAGCCCTGAAGCGCAAAGTGGTTTGACTTTTTGTCATTGAGTTTGTTCAGCCGGTTCGAGATCTTGGGCACTGAGGAAAGTACCGGCAAGCTGCAAAAACGCTGAAGTTCCTCGACCGTATCGAACGAAGAGTCCATCTGTTCGGCGAGAAACACGCTGCCCAAACCCACCGCCAGGCTTGCCATCAGAGTCAGAAGAATGATCCGAGTGCGATGAGGACTAAAGGGTACCAGCGGCGGCTGGGCAGGCTCCAGGATCTTGAACGTCGTCGCTTCGTTCTTTTTCTCCGCTCTTTGATTCAGCTTCGTATCCTGTTGCTTGCCGACCAGAGCCTCGTAACGGGAGCGGGCCAAAGCCTCTTCTCGCGCCCGTTGGTTCAGGGTAGTTTCATATCCCGGGGTCGCGTCGATTCTGTGCTGATTTCCGGCCAGTTGCACCGTCAATGTGTCCCGTTCTTGTGCGTAACTCTTGAGGCGCTGGTCGATGGATTTGAGCTCGGCCTGCAAGGCGAAGTAGCGCATCTGGAGCGGCGAAGGCGCGCGGCGGGCTCTCGGGGCGGAGGCTGCGGCCGCCTCGGCGTCGTGGACTTCTTTCTCCGCCGGCGCAATGGCCGGGTGTTCGGACGTGTAGTGGGACTTGAGTTGCTGCAGCTTCAGCCGCGCTTCCTCCAGGGCGACATCCGCCGCGGTCTTTTCGAGCGGTTCCGGCTGGAGCGCGCCTTGGTCTTCGAGAGTCTTCAACTCGTCGATCGAGGCCGAACGCCGCGCCTGTTCGTCAGCGATATGGTCGGTCTTATCCTGAATCTGCTCCTGCAGGGTCTCTGTGAATTTGAGGTTGGTCTGCAAGCGCTCCGGCAACTCCTGCGCCACGCTCTCCCGGTAAACTTTTAGGCCTTCATCTTGAGCGGCGAGTTGGTTGCGAGCCCGCTCCACCTCTTCATCCAGGAAAGTGTCTGCCTGCTCCACTCTTTGACCACGCACGTCGGACGTGCGCTCGATGAAGAGTTCGGCCAGTCGATTCGCCACCCGCGCCGCTTGTTGCGGCTCATCGCCTTCGAAGCCGATATAAAATGCGTCCGGACCTTCCACTTCAATTTGAATTTTAGATTTCAAAACGTCAATCGGCTTGGAGTCTCCCGGTTTGAGAGCGGCCTGAGGGAACTCGGCAGCCACGGTCCCGAGCACCGACGGGCTGAACAGACTCTCCCGCACCGTCCGCAGTTGTTCCTGCACGGTGGTGGTTGCGGGCACAGCGGATTTGTCGCCAAAGTAATTCCCAAACGGGGCGATTTCGGTCCCAACCAGAGCCCGCGCGCGGAAATGCTCGGGAAGTTTTGTTACAACGTAAGCTGCTCCTGCTGTAAACAACAGCGTCGGAACTAGAACATAGAACTTGCGGCGTTTGAGAGCTCTGAGTACTGAAAATGCGGACAGACCTTGTTCCGCGTTATGCGATTCCATTGCTATTGCTCCTCCGGAGGGACAACATCGATCGACTCTTGCGGCGCCTTGCCACGCCGGTGAGCTGTGTTCTCGGGTTGGGGCGAATGGGACAGAAAGACCTCTACTCCCGCGAAGTAACGGTTTCGGGAATCGGGAAATGGCGAAAACTCGTTTGCATTTTGCTCGTAACGTTCCAGGCGCACGAAGAAGGTCACACGATCGGTGAGTTTATAGTCCACGCGAACCTGAGCGATCAGGCTCTTCACCGAGATATCTTGAGCGTTCACGCCGCTGACTGCCCTCTGCAACTGACCCTTGATGCCCACGCGTCTGGTCAACTGCCCCCACGCCCGCAAAGAGGCCACTTGATACACGGAGCTGGGCGTGATGCCCTGCGCAAACGGCCCCGCCGGAGCTTCGGGAACACCGATGGGAACAAAGTCTTCGAAAAACGAGAGGTATCGCTGGTACCCGGCCGCCAACCACAATCCGCCGAACCGCTTCTCCACCGCGGCTGCCCCGGTGAAAGCCGATTGACTACCCACCGCCACTCCGCTGGCAAGGCGGAGAACCAGGCTGGGATTCTCGTAGGTATACGTCACACCGCCCAGATTCACACTCGTCGGAGTTCCTGAAACGGATTCGTCGAGTGGATGGACATACAGAAACGAATAGCTGCCCGATAGCTTCTGGTGCCGGGTCAAAGTGTGGTTCAGAGTCACGGTTCCGGCGTTACTTACTTGATCCAACCGGCCAGCGAGCGGCTCCGGAAGAGTCGCCGTCGTGAAGGCATTGTCGAACCGGAACGTTATTTTGGTCTTCTCACTGAAGCGGTAGCCGAGACTGGCGTAGGCTGAGTTCTGGTTAAAGCGCCCCAGCGGCAACAGCAGAAGGCTATTCTCCAGTTCGCGCGCCGGATCCATCGTGGAAAGGAACGAGTCTCCGGCTTCCAGATTGAGGCGACCGCTAATCTGATGATTGACATGTAGATTAGCTACCTGGTTCCACGTGTCCAACTTCGAATAACGCGTGAAGATTTCGAATTCCGGGCGGTAATCGACTGTGAATGTCGTATCGTGAGTGTTCTTCATCCACGCCAGGGTGGGCAGATTCACCAGCGTGACGACGTCATCCAACTGCGCGGAGATGGTGTTGAACTGTTCGTCGTAACCCGAGCTCACGCTCAACGGGGAAGTCAGGTAGAAGCCGTTAGGATGGTCTTGAGCCAAAACGGCCACTGAGGTCAACGCCAGGAACACTGGAGCGAAAATGAGCCGGCTACACAAATGCTATTTCCCCTCCTCTTGTGAGACTTCGCGGGCTTAAGCCCGCGCGCCTCGGCGGCAAATGACGGATCCATCAGCGCGACATCGGTGAGCGCTGGCCATAGGTGCGTCCCGCCTATTCCACATAGACCGTATCCATCGGTTGAAGATAAATTGGTGCTTGGTCGTCGCCTGTCACAACCTGCTTGACGTTGATTTTGATTTTCTTGGGGCCGGCGGCCGTGTTCCTTAGAACGATTACCCGAGTAGGTCTAGCGAGGTCCGTGAAGCCTCCTGCCATGGCGATGGCGTCAAGCACGGTAACCCGGGTCTTGATCCGGTACACATCTGGCTTACGGACCTCACCGAGAACCGAGATTTTCATGCTGTTGATCTGCTTCACCATTACGCTCACTACGGGCTGCGTCACGAATTTTCGCAATCTATCGACGATCTCAAGCTGAAGTTCGGTTGCGGTCTTCCCACTGGCTTCGAGCTCGTTCGCAAGCGGGAGGGAGATCTTTCCGTCGGGACGAACAACCACCGTGGTCGAGAGGTCCGGCTCTTTCCACACAAATACGTCGATCAGGTCTTCGGGGCCCAGACGGTAATCGGATGCCACAGGCGCGGGCGCCGGCGTTATATTGGGGCTGCCGTCGTCTGTTGCGCCGAGGACGGTCACACCGGTCAGAACCAAACACGCGACAATAATGCCGAATAAGGTTGCGGGTCCTCGTAGCGCATGCCTGCCTGGAAGAAATGAAGACCGCCAATGAGCGCTGTAACTGGGCACATGCAAAGTCAAAACAACGCGAAAGGCCTTAGTTAGGAAGAATATTTTACTTATTTGAACGACTAACTTTCGCATAGAAGCCTTACTCACGATACTGGAAGGGAGTAAGTGAAGCTGCTCAATAGTGCTCACGCGTACTACCACCGCAGGAAAAAGACGTTCGCTCTGACGTAGCAGCAACATGATTCTAGAAAGCACACTGTCTGGTCACCTGAGGTAACTGGCGGAACGACCACTACGGCCCAACAAACCGCAAGTTGATATCCCGCCCACCTGAGCACTTTTGAGCAGACACGCCGCCACCGAGATGACTTAATCGTTAGGGTGAATGCTCCAACATGGGTTTGGGGTGCGCTGGATGTGCCCGAAACCCATACCAACTCGCAGGCATGATTTACAACCTGGTCGGTGCACGGCCGAACTTCATGAAAATGGCGCCCGTGGTCGCCGAACTGAGACAACGCGGCGTGCCGCAAAAACTAATTCACACTGGTCAGCACTACGACGCCGCTATGTCGCGGGTGTTCTTCGAAGAACTGGGAATGCCGGAGCCGGATCTGTACCTGGGTGTGGGCTCTGGTACGCATGCACAACAGACGGCACGCGTGATGATGGCTGTTGAAGAGGCTTGCGAGCGGGAGAAGCCGTCCATGGTCGTTGTATCGGGAGACGTAAATTCCACCGTCGCTGGCGCCATGGCAGCCGCCAAGTTGGGTATCCCGGTGGCGCATGTCGAGGCAGGCTTGCGCAGCTTCGACCGAAGCATGCCGGAAGAGCTGAACCGCATCGTCACCGATCACCTCTCGGAGCTATTGTTCACCACCGAGGAGAGCGGGAATCGGAACCTCCGCCGGGAAGGCATCCCCGAAGAGAAGATCCATTTCACCGGAAACTGCATGGTGGATTCATTGCGCCGGCACGAGCAAACTGCAGTTCGAAAACAGCCCTGGAACACTTTCGGGGTGGACGAACGCAGATACGCTCTCTTGACTCTGCATCGCCCCTCGAATGTCGACGACGACGAAAACCTCACAGAACGCATGGGCCTGGCAATGCGCATTGCGGATCGCATTCCAGTGCTGTTCCCGGTACACCCGCGGACTCGCCAAAGGCTCGCGAAGCTGGGACTGCGTTGGCCGGAAACCCTACAACTCCTCGAACCGCTCCCGTACATAACCTTCCTGGGTCTGATGGCGCGGGCAAGTTTCGTGGTCACTGATTCGGGAGGAATCCAGGAGGAGACCACGGCACTACAGGTCCCATGCCTCACCTTGCGGACCAATACCGAACGTCCGTCAACGGTCGAATTGGGAACCAACCAGCTGCTCGGCGATAACCTCGATTGCGCCGATCAAATTGTGGAACAGATCGTTAGAGGCGAATGGAAGCGAGGAGTGGTTCCCCCACTTTGGGATGGTCACGCTGCCCGGCGGGTAGTTGATTGCATCGAGACCTTTCTGCAGCGAGATGTAAACCTACTCGCAGCGACCGCTCGTTGACGCTACCGGCGATCGGCAGGTGCTGACGAACCCATGCAAGCAACAACTGATAACGCAGTAGACATCCTGGAAGAAAAGATCAAGTCCCGTAACGCGCGCGTCGGCGTCATTGGCCTCGGGTATGTCGGCTTGCCGCTTGCCGTCGAGTTCGCCAAGGCCGGCTTCGCTGTGACCGGCATCGACGTTCTGGAGTCCAAAGTCTCCCAATTGAACCGCGGCGAATCCTACGTTCAGGATGTTCCCACGGCAACCCTGCGGTCCTTGGTGGAGACGCACCGGTTTCGGGCCACTACGGACTTCTCGGTTATCGCCGATCTCGACACCATCAACATCGCCGTCCCCACGCCCTTGCGCAAGACTAAAGACCCCGACATGAGCTTTATCGTGTCGGCCTGTCAGGAGATCGCCAAGTACATTGGCCCAGGCAAGCTGGTGATTCTCGAATCGACCACCTATCCGGGGACCACCGACGAACTGGTGCTGCCCATGCTGGAGCGGCCTGGCTTCGAGGTTGGCGAGCATTTCTTCTTGTGCTTCTCGCCCGAGCGTGTCGACCCTGGCAATCCCAACTATCACACGGCAAATATCCCGAAAGTGGTGGGGGGGATCACTTCCGCCTGCACCCGGATGGGTGCCTTGTTCTATTCGCAGGCTCTCGAGAAGGTGGTGCCGGTCAGTTCGACGCGCGTAGCGGAAATGGTGAAGCTGCTGGAAAACACCTTCCGCATGATCAACATCGGCCTAGCGAACGAAATGGCTTTGATGTGCGACCGCATGGGCCTCAACGTCTGGGAAGTGATCGACGCCGCCGCCACAAAACCATTCGGATTCATGCCCTTTTACCCAGGACCTGGATTGGGCGGACACTGCATCCCCATCGATCCCTTCTACCTTTCGTGGAAAACCAAGCAGGCCGGTATTGAAGCGCGCTTCATCGAACTGGCTGGTTACATCAACGGGCAGATGCCGCACTTCGTTGTGGACAAGATTCAATCCGCTCTCAACGATCACTCCAAGCCTGTCAAAGGCTCGCACATTCATATTCTGGGCGTCGCTTACAAACGCAATATTGACGATGTCCGGGAGTCGCCCGCTCTCGACATCATTCTGCTTCTGGAGCGGCGCGGCGCCCGTGTAACGTACAGCGATCCGTTTGTTCCCAAGCTCCGTTTGGGCCAACGCGAACTGCTGGCCGAAGATTCCTTGACGATGTCCTCGCGGGCCGACTGCGTGGTGATCGTCACCGATCACTCGGGCTTCGACTATGCTGGCATCGTCCGCGATGCCCGCCTCATCGTGGACACTCGCAATGCTCTGAAAGGCTGCACTTCACCGAAGGTGGTTCGGCTGTAACAGCGCGATTCTCCGAAGCTGCTCGCCGCCGCAATCCAAACTCTCTACATTCTGACGCTCCGGGCGATCCGCAATGTATCGTGAGCAATTGTGAGCAGACGGCTCCGACGCTGACCTGATACGTTCAGTTCCGGGGAACCTGATTGCAACGGGGAGGATATCTTGAAAACAATTGCTAACGAAAAGATAAAAACTAAGCTTCGCGAGCTGAAGGGTAAGGCTACCGAAAGATCGATGAAGCTGACGAGTGACCCCACCTTGGAAGCCAGAGATGAAAACACAGTGGGGAGAATCGAAAGGAAAATCGACCGCTCACAGAAACCTCCCGATAAATGACGCTGTTTTCACCGACCTGCCAGTGATATTGGAGTCACACGTGCTCCAGAAAAGCAAGAAGGACCTGATAAATGAATACTCGGAAAACTGTTCTGTTTTCGGCATCCGCATTGTTCCTCTTGGCAGCTTCCGCCAACGCAGGCACGACGCAAATCTTAGAGAATAATCCAAGCATCGTCTACACCGGCATCTGGTACCAGAATTACGAAACCCCCAACATCGGAGGCATGGCGTACTTGACGAACGATAAGGGGGCCACCGCGGTCTTGTCCTTTACGGGAACCGGCATCACCTGGATCGGTGTGTTCGACCCGTACTCGGGGATCGCGCAGGTCTATCTCGACGGCACGCCGTACACGGTCGATACATATGGCCCGACCACACTGTATCAACAGCCCCTGTTCAGTGTGCATGGCCTGGCTTCCGGCACGCACACTCTCTCCATTCAAGTCCTGCACCGGAGGGACGGCGATACCGACGGCTCTTGGATCTGGATCAACGCTTTCGATATTGAAGACGGCGCCGGGATCGTCGGCGGAGTGAGCGCGCCGGCAGGACGCATCGAACAGAACAATCCCGCGGTTACCTACACCGGCAACTGGTATCTCAACACGAACCCGATCATGAGCGGCGGTAGTGCCGTGTTGGCGACGGACCCCAACTCCAGCGCGACCGTCACGTTCACTGGGACCGGGATCACCTGGATCGGATATCAAGACCAATGGTCGGGAATCGCGGACGTCTACGTGGATGGCACGTTGAAATCGCCCGTGGATACCTATGCGTCTCCACAACGGGCGCAATCGTCCGTTTATTCGATCAAGGACCTCAGCCCAGGTACGCACACCTTAATGATCGTCACGACAAGCACGCACGATGCAGCTTCGGCGGGCTCCTGGATTTGGGTGGATGCTTTTGACGTCCAATGAACCGGTCGCAGCGCCGGTGCTTCATGCGGCTGATGGCGTAACCTTTCGGCAGGCCTGTCCGACAGATTTGCGGGGCGGCGCTGTTCCGTGCTGTTGCGCCATCTCGAAGGAACCCATGTAGAATTGCGCCGTGTTACTCCACACCATCGTGCGGCCTAACTCGTAAGCGTTGTGCCTCATGGGGTTCCGGCGTGCTTCGTCACGCAATAACTCGCTCAGTTCGCGCGCAATGGCCTTCGGATCTGCAAATGGCACCAGTACGCCACACTGGTCTTTCAACAGTTCGGTGGCATGCCAATAGGGCGTGGAGATTACGGCTTTTCCGGCGCCGAACGCATAGGCCAACGTTCCCGATGTACTCTGGGCTTCGTCTAGATACGGAGTGATGTAAACATCCGCCGCTCCAATGAACTCGGTCAGTTCCTCCAACTCCACAAAGCGGTTGTGGAAAGTCACGTGGTTCTCGAGTTTGTTTTCCTTCACGATGGCCTGTAGTCCGAGCCGGTAGGTTTCCCCTCGCGTGCGCAACTCGTGGGGATGCGTCGCACCCAGCACGATGTAAACAATGTCGGGAAACTCGGTCACGATCTCCGGCAGAGCATTGAGCACATGTTCAATTCCCTTGTTCGGCGAGAGTAACCCAAACGTGAGCAATACCTTCTTTCCGCTCACGCCAAACTGATTCTTGTAACAATCCGGGGCAGCAAATGCGACGTCGGGAATACCATGCGGGATAAGATCAATCCTGGCCGGCGACGCCTGATAAACCTCCTGCAAAATCGTCCGGCCTCGTTCCGTCATAACTACTAGCCGGGCCGAGTGGGCGATCAATTTGCGCATCACCCGACGCTGGTCGGCGTTCGGTTTGAGGAGAACGGTGTGAAGCGTAGTCACCGCCGGCGCTTTCAATTCGCGCAGCAAAGCAAGCAGGTGGCTGCCGGCTGTCCCGCCGAAGATTCCAAACTCGTGCTGGACTGAGACAATATCCACGTTGCTGGAGTTCAGGAAGTCGGCGGCGCGCCGGTAAGATCCGAGATCCCGCTCCTCAATCTCGAAACGAACGATTTCCGGATACTGATAGCACTTATCGATGTCATTCACCGGCACCGCGAAGCACCGGTTTTGGGGATGTTTGGCTGCCAGCGCCCCCAGTAGGTCCGATGTAAACGTGGCAATGCCGCATTTGCGCGGCAGGTAGTTGCCGAGAAACGCGATGGTTCGAATGCTCGACTCTGATTTCACGCCTGCCCTCTCGGCGGTGCCGACTTAGTTTCACTCACGCGCGGGCATCACTCTTACAGCCGCTCAGGCTCCTGAAGAACTCCCGGCACGGAGGGCAACAACTGGCATTTCTCGCAACGGCAGCCCCACACCTCGCGCAGGCTCTTTGGCCAACCCCGAGCGCGCCGGTTGCGCACTTCTTTGCCCCGTCCGTAATCGGCACTTCGGGATCAACGTGGCAATTGGGTGGTACAGTTCGGCTCATTCCTTACCCTCCAGTAGGGATTCCAGTTTGTGTTCCGAGCGCCTTAAAGATGCACCCAGGACTTCATTTGGGAGTCCTCACCGGACAATTAAGGCATTTTTGGTGTTGGAGTGTCTGCCCAATATTGCTCAGGCTATTGGAAGCGCGCAGGCTAGTCTGCTTTTCTCTTGTCGTCCGCGATTAGGATGAGCCGTGCTATCTCTTCGAGTGGAAGACGCTCGCATCGCATCAAACGGGTGAACGCTTTTGACAAACGTTGACAATGTCGGCGTTTGCGTCTCAGCGGAAGTTCAAGAGGTGGTCGTCACATCAAAGGCGTCCACCCAGACCCAATCTCCGTTCGACTCACTGTCCCGTTGCCCGGTCACCACAATCGTCAGTCTGTGAGCGCCGTCGCTGAGGCCACTTATCGAGTACTCCGGCGCTTGAGCCTGCGCGGCAGCCGAATACGTGTCGATCGTCGCCTTGAGGACGCCGTCCAGATAGACCTTCGCGAGGCCCGACCACTGATCGCGATAGCCAATCCACGTGACGCCGGTTCCGGTAAACGTAAACTTCGCCTCGCTGCCTGCATCCATCGCCAGTGTGGCAGACCCGCCGCTGTTGAACGCCCCGCTATTGGGATACCAGGATCCGGTATATTGGACCGCCGGGTTGTTCTGCTCGTAGCGAACCACTATGGGCGTAGGCGAAGGAGGAGGTGGTGGATTAATGCCCGTGCTGCCGACAACAATCAGGTAGGTGTCGGAATACTCCGACGTGTACCCATCGATCACCTGCAAATCGAAGTCGCTGGCGTAGAGCAGCCGGGTGCCGTCGCGACTGACCGTAAGCTTCGGCTGCCAGTTATAGCTGTTCAAAGGGCGGCTACGATGCTGCGCCCAGCGAATTACTCCCGAGCCGTCCAGCTTAACCTGCAAGATTTCGTTGGTATAAGCGACCCAGCCGCTGGCGCCGGATTCGGGATTGCTGGGAGCCTCCGTATCGACAAAGACCGTCCCGTTACCGTCCGGGGCCGAAATGTGGACCGCCAGGCTCCAGTCCAGTTGGGCCAGGCACGTCTGCGCGCCGTTGGACAGGAGGATCTTCACGATTCCGTTATTGCAGTTCGGGATCGGTAGCGGATCGTTCGAGTTGGTCCAAACCAGTATTTCATTGCCATCGGTATCGAAGGTGACATCCTTGTGACCATCGGCGTGCCCCACTTGCCTCAGGAAATTCATGTTGATGTCAAACAGCTCCTGGCCGGTGTACCGGACGGTGCCGGTCTCGATCCAGCTAACAATTACGTTATTTTCGGGCGTGATGTACTCGCTATCGAAGCTGCGTCCAGCAGTGTTTAACACCGTGAACTTCTTGTCGGTGCTGATCTGGTATACGAAAATATACTGGCCGTCACCGCAGTACACAAAGTGATCCCCGTCATAGGAAATATCCATTTCCCCGTTGCCGCTGATGGACGTATACTCGCTGAAGGTGTGCACCACGGCAATGGCGCCCGTGGAAATGTTGTAGCTCTTGAGCATGTTGCCGGAATGGTAGTAGAGCGTTACGTTGTCTTTCCGTGACCATCTCGGCTCACTGGAGGAATTGATCTCCAGTGGAAGATCGTGCATGTAGTGGCCGGAACCGGAGTACAGACCGAAGTAACTCTCGTGCACCAGAATGAAATTCGAATTGTTGCTATTGAATGCGCTCATGGTCGAGTATTCATTCTCGATCCAGGTCAGATAGCCGCCCCCGTCCGCATTGGGTGTCCCAAGGGCGTTCGACACGCGCTGAATAGTCGATCCGAAGGTCGGGTCAACGTAGGTTAGGCCAACGGAAGGTGGTACTAGGGTGTCGTAATCGGGCGCCAGTTCAATGCCCGTGCTCGTAAGCTGGGCAGAGGCAGTCTCTATCGTACCGATTAACAACACGGATCCCGAAAGCAGAATTGTACGAACGAGCGTTTTCACTGATCTCTCCTTTTTTGGGTTCCATTCTTTTCCTGGGCCGGAAAAGATCGGGTCACACGGGCTCTTCGATTCCTGGAGGCCGGAGGCTTTGGGCGCGCCGACAACACCCAAGCGGTTTTGAAAAGACGCCGGACCAATTCCTCGTGCTCCAGGCAGGCATCGGCGCCGCACCGGCGGGCGCTGGTCATGAAGTCTCTTGCCGGACAGACGAGGATTAGCTTCGACAAAGGGCTGGACCGCTTGATGGAAGCGACCACCTGGCAAACGGCCGTAGTCACTGGCTTCACATTCGCGACGATCAGTTCGGGACGCAGCCGTCCTACTTGCTGCCCCACGCTTCTCAACCCGCTCAAACGACCTACAACTTCGAACTCAGGCCGGTCGCGAAAAAGATATTCGATGATCTGAGACAGTGCTGGAGGGCTGACGACTAGGATGCTGACCTTACGCACGCAACCTCTCCCTTGGCTGCGCAAGGTCTCTCCTCACTCGAGGAGTCGCCAGGCCGGGTGAGCTCTTTTGCGACGATCACCTATACACTCTGCGGGCAGAAGGACTTTGGCTCAATTAGGCAGGTACCTTAGGGTTGCGAAATTCGCACCCTAAGGTGGGGTCTCGAGCGATCGCCTGCCGTGAGGACAGGAATGCCGCGAAGGCTGTGGTATCGACAGTTACATGTCGCCGATGAGGATGGGCAGAGCCGTGAGTTCGGCATGGAAGCCGAGTTGGGTGAACAGGCTCGCCTTCGTCGTGCCGCGATCCAGTGGCTGTCGGGTTCCATCCCGCGGGAACGCATCTTCACTCACCTGGGCTGGAGAAGGCGCGGCGGCGGCGGGCCTATTGGCACGTGGCCCTTGAGCCGGTTGAGCCCAAGTAAAACGGTGTTCAAAATTGCTCACTTCTCATATACGCACGAATTTAATGCTAGGTTTGTCGGTATGAAAGACCTCCCCCATCTCGTCAGAGGCAACTGTCCGGACTGTCCAAGCACCGAAATTATTGTCAAAGAAATCGACCAAGACGGAACGAGCTACGAAGGTTACTGTCTCCACTGCGGGGTTGATGTCTTTGGCGCTCTTATCAGTGGCACGGATCGAGCGGCGGTTCTGAAGTAAGCCTGAAGAGCGTGTCCGGCTAACGAGAGCGTCTCAGCTTGGCTCCAGGTCGTCTTCTTGACTCAGAGCCCGGCATGAGTACAATCTTGACGGCAGCGCTGCTGGGAAACCAATGGCGGGTTGAGGCGAAGAAGGCGGTTTCTCACGCTGAGGCCTAACGCACTAAGCGTCACGGTGACGTTGACCTGTTTACCTTGACAATCAACTCCTGCCGGCCCATAGTGGTGGGTGCCTGAGCAATTCTGCTCACCCGCAGATCATCTGAACTAAGTCAGTTCGTCTGCTGCGCACTCTTAGTCGCACCCAACCTTAGGAGGTTGCCATGTTTGCTCGTAGTGTCTCCATTCGTTTGAAACCCAATAGCGTTGCGGAGCTGAATAGGCTGATTGACTCCGAAGCTCTGCCGTTGCTTCGAAAACAAAAAGGTTTCCAGGACGAAATTACGTTGGTAGCTCCTAACGGAGTGGACGCTGTCGCAATTAGCTTGTGGCATGAGAAAGAAAACGCGGACGCCTATAGCCGCGATGCCTATCCAGGATTGCTAAAGACCCTCGGCAAGGTTGTTGAGGGGACGCCTCAAATTCATACCTATGAGGTTGCCAGTTCGACCTTCCATAAAATCGCCGCTCACGTCACGGCTTGAAGTTGACGGGTCATTCGGGGGGCGGACAACGTCGCCCCTTGGAATTAAGTCGCCCTTGAGGCGTAGACGGCGCTGCTTCGGCTTATTCTTAGTCCCGTTCGGTTTTCCTCGCCGCTTCACCGCAGTCAACGTCAAAAAACTGCTGGCCGAATTTCGGCTGGAACGCTACCGATTGTCTCCGTTGCCCTGGTTAACCAAATCTCGCATCGCTAGGCGTGAATCGCTGCCCATCGCCTGCCCCGCGTTCTTTAACAACCGGGCGTGTCGGCCTTGAGCTTTGGCAACGGCTGCTTCCAACGCTAGTCCGTCCGGCTCGGGAATGCACGTCGGCAAAACCTTCGCTAGGCTGTCCACTAACGCGAACATAGCTTGCTGCGCTCGCCCCAAAGGTATCACTGCCTGCCGGACCTGTTCGATACCGGCGACCAGCCGCTCCTCGGCCCCTACCAGTTCTTCGCGGTGCCCGGATACTTCCTGTAAGCGGACGCGCACGAACGAGGAGCGTAATCTGAACCCGACCGACACAAAGACCTATGTAGATCGTGAGGGGAATTTAGAGATCCGCTACTGCCGCCCGCGCGCAAAGACAAAGTCCTTCGCAATTGTGACGCCCGACGGCCAAAGCTTCGAGTTTGGATTCTGCCGGAAACGCAAAAGCGGCCGAACTGGTGCGGCAAAGCGGTAAGAAGTCACGCTATAACGTCGCTGCGGTTGGCGGGATAAGCAAACACACAATACAAGTGGAATCGATTTCATTGGCGAGATAAATTTCGCCGTGCGCCGCTCTGTTCTGGGAGGGCTGCGGGAACCATGGGCTACTGCGCGGGTCGGTCGCGTGCCTTTTGGCGCGCCGCTATCTCTTCATCGGTCAGGCGGGCGTCATAGATGGAGCGAGGTTCGATGGTGCGCGCCACGATCGTGGCTGTCGCGACAACCAGCAACAGGGGCAGGATAAACGATCGGTCGCGGCCAGTGAGTTCCATCATCAATATGACCGTTGAGATGGGGCCCTGTGTGGTGGCCGCGAGAACCGCCGCGGCTCCGAGTACGGCGAAAAGTCCAGGAGGCACACCGGGCCAGAACCAGGACCAGGCATGCCCCAAAACAGCGCCGAGCATTGCGCCTACAGTCAGGGTAGGGGTGAACAAGCCGCCAGGGGCGCCGCTGCGCATGCACATTACGGTGGCAAGTGGCTTCAGCGCAAGCAGCGCCAGAAGCAAAACCGGCGCTACCTGGTTGGTGAATGCAAGTTGCGAGATATCCTTGCCGTTGCCAAGCAACTGCGGGAACCAGATCGATAGCGCGCCGAGCGCACCCAATACAATTACGGGCGCCATCAACCGTTGCCAGCCATGCGGCTTATTGCGATCGGCCCAGGTGATAGCTCGAACATAGCCGACCGAGACCACACCCGCGATGGGTCCAACCAAGAGTGCCCAAACTATGCTCGATGCAGAGCTGGAATACGCCGGGATGAGGTAGGTGGCCACGTCGGGTAACGCCAACCAGGAGACCGCTGTCGCAACCATCGAAGCGATAAGAGCCGGCAGCACGTAGCGAAGCGCCAGCATCCCCCGCATCACTTCCAGCGAGAAGAGCGCGCCGCCCAACGGTACGCCATAGGCCGCGCCCATTCCGGCACCAGCGCCGCAGGCCACTAATAGCCGGCGTTGTTCGTCCGATAATTTCCCTAAATCTGAAAAGAAGTTCGCGGCCACCGCGCCGGCTTGTTTCGGCGCGCCCTCGCGGCCTAGCGACGCGCCCATGCCTACGATGATCACGGAAAGTACAGCGCTGCCCAAAGTACGCCAAGGGGGCATTCGTCCGGCATGGAACCAAATAGCAGCCGTGGTATCAATTCCGTTACCACTGGACAAGTGCTTGAGTAAGATCTGGCCGGCGCCAGTAAGCAGGCCGGCGCCGAAGAGCACGAGAATGTGCCGCCACGCACCGGCATGTTGAGCGGCGTCCAATATGTCGGTCCCCTTACCGCCCCACATCAGACGCTGCACCAGTTCCAGCAGCCGGGTCAGGGCCGCCGCGCCTATCCCGGTTCCGATACCTGTAAGCACCACCGCCAACCAGAAGCGCAAGGCGCCCGAACTGGTAAGGGCGGAGGGGATTTGATCGCCCTTGACTGGTTGCGGCGCTTCCGATGGCATCATGGTATTTATAACAGCGCCGGCGATCTTCATGACCGCCCCGAATGGATTGTTGCTAAGGTCTCCTTCGATCTGGGTGACCTTCGGCTGCGGCCTTCTCAATTTCAGAATTAGCCTCGCCCCCGATGAGGATAGCGGCGCCCGTAAAGTAGAGCCACAGCAGAAGTGTAGCCACTGGCTCCAGCCCCCCATAGATTCTTTTGGAAGAGCTGAAGTGTTCCTGATAGATTCGAAGCAGCACAGTAGAACCGACCCACAACACGATGGCTACGATCGCGCCGGGTGTGCTCCATTGCCATCTTCGATCCTTCAGATTTGGTCCAAAGCGATATAGCGATGCGAAGCAGAAGAGGAGCAACATTATGATGACCGGCCACTGTATAGCCCGCCAGGGAAGCAGCGATAAAGTTTGCAGTCCAAGATGCCGGCTGATGATCGTCCCGGCTCGGCTGCCGTAGAGCATTGCCCCAAGCGCCATCAGACCCATTACGCCGAACGAAATCGCCAGCCCAAAAGCGATGGTCACAATTCTCCACAATCGGCGTTCTTCTTTGACCTCGTACGCCCTGTTCAGGCCGGTCATCATGGCCCAAGTGCCGTTCAAGGTTGCCCAAGCCGCGCCTAACGCCGCCCATAGAGCGCCGGCCCCGACGACGGCTCTCGCGTTCAGTTCACCAGTGGTTTTCGTGATCAGTGCCGACGCGCCCCGCGGAAATATCTGCTGGAAGGAATCAACCAGCGTGTTACGCAACTCGGGTCCGGTGCTGCCGAACGTATCCAGGAGAAGGAGCAACAACAAAATGGCCGGGAATATGCCCAGGAAATAATAGAAAGCGAGCCGGGCTGCCTGTCCGAAGACTTCATCCTCCCAGCTGCTGCGACACGTTCGTTTCACCAACTCCGGCCAGGAAAGTCCACCGAGGCTCCACAAATCAGCCATGGTTCCAGTTTGAGCGCGAGCATGTGATTTGGCAACGCATCCGCCGATATCTTTCACGTTTGGGCCACTCCAGAATTGGAACTGCGCGTTCAGGGGATCACGGAAGCTCCAGTCGCGGCCATGCCAGCTTCCGGCAACCTGTATTCCGAGTAAGTCAGGATCCGATCGATCACGAGACTCTTCACGAAGAAGATTTTAGCGGCCGCGCGCACTTCAACGCGTTCTGGCATCCAGATCCCGCCATCGACGCGCGTTTGCTCCATCGTAATGTGAGAGCCGCGTAACCAGGGCGCGTGATGGGTGCTGGTAGCGTTCAGGCACTCTTCATAAGCATGCACGTAATCCTTCCAGTATTTCCTCTCGTGAATATCCGCGAGGCTGAATTTCCAGTTCTTGTCCGGCTCATCGATGCGCTCCAAAAAGCGCTTGCGTTGCTCGTCCTTCGATAGGTGAAGGAAGAATTTGAGGATCCGCGTGCCGTTACGATAAAGGTGGTTCTCAAGGTCCACGATGGATCGATACCGCTCCTCCCAAATGTTGTTTTCGTCTCGCAATTCTTCCGAAAGCCCGTGGTTGCGGAGAATTTCGGGATGCACTCGAACCACCAGCACTTCCTCGTAATAGGAGCGATTGAAAATGCCGATCCGGCCGCGTTCCGGCAAACAGCGCGTGGTGCGCCAGAGAAAATCATGTTCCAGTTCCTCGGCGCTCGGCTGCTTGAAACTGAAAACCTGGCAGCCCTGCGGATTGACGCCGGACATGACGTGCCGTATGGCGCCGTCCTTGCCGGCGGAATCTATCCCTTGAAACATCAGCAGCAAGGCATAGCGGTGGGACGCGTAGTGAAGGTGCTGCAGCGAGCTTAACTTCTCAATATGTTTCGCCAGGAGTTCTTGATACTGTTTCTTCGACTTGCGAAAGGACTTCACGAACGTCGGCCATTTGCTGAGGTTGACCTTTTTCCCGCCCCGTACACGGAAGGTGTTTGAAGTAATTTTCATTTCATGCTTTCGTCTCGGCTATTGGAGTGATGCAGAAACGCCAATCGATCGCCGCAGTTGCTCTCGTTCATTGCGGTAGCGTCTTCCATTTCCAGTTTCGTATCTCCCGCAGGTCCTGGCCGTGCTTGTCGATGTAATGTTTATGCTGGATGAGCTTGTCCGCATCATTTGCTTCAGGTAAGCCCCCTTGGAACCTAAGTGCGGAAAGCGAATCGGCCGCGCCGTATAGCCCGTGCGTGGCTGGGACGCTGAGCACGTCAAGTTAGAAGCGCATCTCTATGCCACTTGCATGATCGCGCGCTGACCCGCCGGTTCCGTTTCCTGTTCCTCCGCCGAAGAAAGATCCAAAACGCGCACTCTCTGGCCTTCATCCAATCTCTGCAATAGAGCTTCAACGCCGTTTTGAAATCGGACTGCATCCCGAAACGTGTTTACGGCGGCAGTAAGCTGAGTAAATCGGCCCTAGCCGCGTTTAGTCAGTCTTTAACGGTGACCGGCGATTTCGATCAGATCCTTGAAGTCATTGGACGTCAGATTGAACTGAACTTCAATCGAAACTCTAGCGTTCTTTTACCCGTGAATGGTGGACTGTCTCCGCGCTATCACAGCGCAGAGTTTGTTCTTAGTGAACCCGAATTAGCCGCGGCGACGTGGTCGTGGAAACATGGCCAAGACGCCGGACGCACCACCGATATTCTGTCCGCCGCAGAAGCTCATTACACGCCCCTGAAGGTGAGGGGACAAGTCATCGGCGTGCTCGGACTCGAAGTCAAGACGGGAGCTTGGTTCTCCAACGTGCAGCGTCAGCTTTTCGGCGCTTTTGTCAATCAATCCGCGCTCGCGATTGAGCGAGGGCTTCTGGAACAGAAACTGCGCCGCCTCCGGTTCCTCGAGGAGTCGGATCAAGTTCGGAACGCGGTGTTAACCGCGGTCTCGCATGACGTTCGCGCTCCACTGGCGGCCATCGCTGCATCCTTGAGCGGGTTGTTGACTTCCGATGGTGCGCCGGATCAAGCGGTCGAGCGCCAACTTTTGGAAACCGCCGACCTAGAGGCAAGGCGGCTGCATCGCCTGGTAAATAACCTTTTGAGCATGACGCGTCTGGAAACGGGCGCTTCGACCGTGAAGACCGAACCGTCTGACCTCTTGGATGTCGTGAGCACCGCGCTGGAAGAACTGGGGGCGTCAGTGGGTCAGCGACAGGTCTCCTTCGACATTCCAGAAGATCTGCCTCTCGTTCCCATGGACTTTGGTTTGATCACCCATGTGTTCATCAACCTGTTTAGCAATGCTTTCAAGTATTCTCCGCCCGACCAGCCGGTTGAAATTCGGGGCAAGATCATCGATGACCAACTAGAGGTTCTGGTGGTTGATCGGGGCGTTGGTGTCCCTCCGGAAGACCTCGGCCGGGCCTTTGACAAGTTCTATCGGGTTACGGAAAACGGCTCATCCAATGGTCTCGGCCTGGGACTTGCCATTTGCAAGGCGTTTATTGAAGCTCATGGCGGACGCATCAGCTTGGAGAACAATCCGATGGGTGGGGCCATCGTCAGGTTTGTTATACCGTCAGCCTCAGTGGAAGATGCGCGCCATGTAGGCTATGAGGAGAACCACCAATATAGTGCCGAACCCGATGCTAGCGCCGCCACCGAAGCCCCATCGGCGATGGCCATAGTAACCCCCACTGAGGCCCAGCACCAATAACAAGACGATAAATAGCATCAACATTGTGAATCTCCTTGTGCGCGTCGTTCGCGAAAGGCCTCCCGCGGTCCACTTGCGGCATCAACGAGCGTGAGCGCGGGGTCGCATTACTTCCGGAGCTTCATGCGGCCGACGGTTCAGCTCTCTCGCGGCAACATATTCGCGGGCGGCCGCTGTTCGCTCGCGTCGCGCCATTTCGAAGGAGTTCATGTAATATCGCGCCGTATTACTCCACACCATCGTGCGGCCCAATTTGTAGGCGTTATCGCTCATGGCGTTCCGGCGTGTTTCATCCCGCAATAACCCGCTCAGCTCCCGCGCAATCGCCCTCGGGTCGGCGAATGGCACCAGTACGCCACGTTGCTCCCTCAACAATTCGACGGCATGCCGATATGGCGTGGAGATTACGGCCTTGCCGGCGCCAAACGCATAAGCCAAAGTTCCCGACGTACTCTGCCCTTCGTCGAGATAAGGCGTAATGTAAACATCCGCCGCTCCGATGAACTCGGTCAATTCCTTCAGCTCTACAAAGCGGTTGTGAAAGATGACGTTATTCTCGAGTTTGTGTTCCCGGACGACCGCTTCGAGGCCGCGCCGGTAGGCTTCGCCTCGCGTGCGCAATTCATGGGGGTGGGTTGCGCCCAGCACGATGTAGACGATGTCAGGAAACTCCGCGACGATATCCGGGAGAGCATGGAGGACATGTTCAATCCCCTTGTTCGGCGACAACAGTCGAACGTGAGCAACACTCTCTTTCCGCCCACGCCAAACTGCTCCTTGTAACAATCCGGGGCGACAAATGATACGTCGGGAATACCATGCGGGATGAGATCGATCTTCGTTGGTGGCGCCTGATAAACCTCCTGCAAGATCGTCCGGCCGCGCTCTGTCATAACCACCAGCCGGGTTGAATGCGCGATCACTGTCCGCATCACTCGATGCTGGTCGGCGTTCGGCTTGAGAAGCACGGTGTGAAGCGTAGTGACGGCCGGGGCTTTCAACTCGCGCAGCAGGGCCATCAGGTGGCTGCCAGCCGGTCCGCCGAAGATTCCGAACTCGTGCTGGACCGAGACGATATCCACGTTGCTGGAGTTGAGGAAGTCGGCAGCCCGCCGGTAAGAGCCAAGATCCTGTTCTTCAATCTCGAAGCGAACGAGATCCGGATACTGATAGCACCCGCCGGTATCATTGACAGGCACCGCGAAGCACCGGTTGCGAGGGTGCCGCGCGGCCACCGCCTGAAGCAGGTCGGATGTGAACGTGGCAATACCGCATTTGCGCGGCAGGTAGTTGCCGACGAACGCGACGGTTCGAATGCTCGACTCTGATTTCATAACTGCACCCACCTTTTTCCGTTTGAGCGACGAGCTAGCTACAGAACCGCTAGTCACGCCGCATTGAGCAAAGCTGCGCTGACAGATTCCGTTCCCTCCTGCCGGTCCCGATCGGCAGTTTCCTGGCACTGGATACAACGCGCTGCCCAAGGCACGGCCGCAAGGCGTTTGGGGCTGATCGCCGATTCGCATTCCGTGCACGTTCCAAACTCGCCGCCGTGAATCCGGCGCAACGCATCCTGCACGTCGCGCAGCAGGCCGGACTCGCGGTCAACGTTTCGAATCGCCAGATCTCGTTCCGTGGCCAGCTGAATCTGGTCCATTTGGTCCGCGCTCTTCTCGATCGCGATGCCTTCCCGCTTTCGCAATACCTGAACCAGCTCGGACTCTTTTCGTTCGAGAACCGCTTGGAACCCGTTTACGGCACTATGTACTGTCTTCATCTCCATCCCTTTCGGCCCGTATGGGCGGAGTATCGTCCTCTGCACGGGATGGTCCACAACAGAACTCGCCGCCATTGCAAGCTTGAGTCCGCCGATGCCAGCACGTCAGTGACGCCATCCGGCCAGGTGACCGTATATGGTTAACCGGACGGGAACTTCCCTGAGGGGAAGTTACGTTATGGCGCGATGCGTTTTTAACGTTATTTTGACGATGATTCTCATAAAGTGAAGCTGTAGTGATCGCACGCGTAAAGAGCGTTTCCATGAACAATCTCTGGACCAGTCTGTGAAGTCTCACCAGGCATCGACGCTGGCCCACGAGAAATCGTCTCAGCCAGTGGCAGTCGGCGCGAAGTAGAAGTAGTAGACCGGCAAGCCCATCGGATGATCCGCGCCTACCGCCAAAGATTGGATGATGACCGGGGGCGGCATCAAGGCTCGTGAACTTATCACTGGCGAGTTGTCTACCTGTGTTTTGCCTTGCAGAATACTGTCAGCCGAGTATTCCGAAACTTGACGATGATCGCTAAGCTCGAACTGGAGATTATGATGCAAGCCCCCAAGGCCCTGTGCTGTTTTACTCATGGAGGCCGCGAATGCTCGCTATGTTGCGCGCGCTACATTCTTTCTTAACGGACGCTCCCAAAAAGGTTCGGGCGGACCATCAGCGTCTTAGCCCTTCCGCAAACAGTAATGCCCGGGCGGTGACACCTCGGATCACCATCGTTGCTCTAGTCGTCAGCGATCACGATCGCGAAGTACTGACCTTCCTCTCGAATCGCGAGCCAGTGGATATACACTTCGCCGAATCGCACGTGGACGCCTGGGAGGCTATGAATCGATTGAACTCTCCCGTGGTTTTGTACGACCGTGATTGGCCCAACGCGGAGTGGCGGACAACCGTTCAGGCTTTAGCTTCCTCGCCTCATCGTTCTTGCGTCATCTTGGCTTCCCGGGTAGCGGATGATTACCTTTGGCAAGAGCTCATACGTTGCGGTGGGCACGACCTTCTTGCCAAACCGTTTCGGGCCGACGATGTTGCCCGGTCTCTCAAATTGGCTTTGTCCTATTGGAAAAGTGCAAGGGCAGCCGCCACGCAATAGGAGGTGTGGCTTGTGGCTATCTGAGTGGTTGAAAAAGCGGAACAGCGCGGTTTCGGAATCTGTTGCTAAGCGCTTGAGGATTCTAGCTGTATCAATTTGTCTGGACGACATCTTTCTCTTGGAATATCTGGGAGACCAGCACGGGTGGGAACTGAAGTTCACTGGTTCTCCGCAAAAGGCCTTCAGATTGGCGTCAAGCAGCGATTTCGATCTGATACCATGCAACCGCAATCAGCCCGGATATCCCTGGCGAGAAGTTATGGATCGTCTAGCGGCCTGTTCGCCGCGAAGCTGCATCCTCCTGGTCTTGTAGCACAGCCCACCACAGGTAGTCGTCATTCGTTGGAGAGGGGCCTTGATGTTTTGATTCACCCACTGCGCGAGCAGATTGTTCTGCGCGCAGTGGATAGTGCTATGCGCTGCGTCTTCCCCATGGCGGGCTGTTCGTCAAACTAAACGGCGGGGTAGATGTCAGATGGATTTCCTGGCCAGCGCCGAGCAGCCGGCGTCCCCGCCGCCAGCCTTAATTAATATTGACTCGGTCATCCCTGGGCGGCGCTCGCGCCTTGCCCATGCCTAAGGTAATACCGTCCCTGGTTGCGTATTTCTACCAACTCGGCGCTAGCAACCGCTTGTTCTTCAGCCGCATCAACCAGATAGAGGCGTTGAAACGCTATGCAGAAGTCATCGAGAGCAGTTGGAGGCTTCTTCCTGGCTGCGCTGTTATCCAGCCCTGCTTGGGGCTCTGTACCCCCGCAACCCGGAACGGTCAATTACATCGAAGGCCAAGCGGCAATCGGCGCGCAAGCCCTCACGGACAAATCCATAGGATCGGCCGCATTAGCGGCGGGTAAGTCGCTCGCGACTGAAAACGGAAGGGTGGAGATCCTGTTGGCGCCCGGCATCTTTCTAAGAGTCGATCATCATAGTTCCGTGCGCATGGTTTCGCCAGGCTTGGCGGATACAATCATGACGCTCGAAAAGGGGCGCGCCATGGTCGAAGTAGCGGAAATCCGGCCGGAAAACAACATTCGAATTGGTTTAAACAACTCAAGCACGCAGCTGCTGAAGGTAGGCCTGTATGACTTTGATGCGGATCGCGGCCTAATCCGAGTGTTCGACGGAAAGGCTGAGGTTCAGATAGCCGGTCAGCACATTGAGGTGCAGAGTGGACACCAAGTCGCTCTGAACGTTACCGGAAAGATGAAGGAAGAGCGATTAGACAAACAAGCGCAGATGGACGACTTCTACAGGTGGTCGAGCCTGCGGGCGTCTTATTTGGCGGAGGCTAACGTTGATGCGGCCCGGACGTACGCGGGGGGCACCGGCTACTCTCCTGGCCTCTGGTCCGGTGATGGATGGTATTGGGACTCTGGGTTCGACGCTTATACGTTCATCCCTGACGATGGAATTTTCTTCGACCCGTTCGGTTGGGGCTTCTACTCTCCTTGGCTCGCGTTTGGCGCTCCGTATTTTGGATACGGATACGGCGGGTACGGCTACGGCGGATACGGTGGGTACGGCTATGGCAGAAACGGCTACGGTGGGGTCGGCACTCCTCGACACTTCGGGCCGGGTTACCGTCCAGCCTACGCCGCCACTAGTCGCGCCACCGGGTCCACTGGACACGCGTATCACGTTCGTGGCGCTAGCGTCGCTGGCTTCGGCGGCGGCAGGGGTTTCGGCGGCGGAGGGTTCCACGGAGGCGTGGGTGGTGGTGGCGGATTCCACGGAGGTGGCGGCGGATTCCATGGCGGCGGGGGCGGCGGACACCGCTAGAACTACGATGTCACGCCTTTTCGAACGGCATACAGAATCAATTCCGGAAGGCTGTGCAGATTCAGTTTCTCGTGCAGGTTTCTGCGATGGGTTTCAATCGTATACAGGCTGAGATTGAGCACGTGTGCGATTTCTTTATTGGACTTCAACTCGACGAGAAGCTGAAGAATTTCTTTCTCCCGAGACGTCAGCAAATCATAGCTGTCGTCCGCTCCGCGAGTCCGGATTTCACGCACGTAATCTTCCATCAGCATCTTGGTGATCTCCGGACTGAAGAAAGTTTTGCCATCGTACACAGATTGGATCGCATCGATGAGATCCCCCTCCGCGGAATCCTTCAAGAGGTAACCCTTGGCTCCAGCCTTCAGCGCTCTGAGAACATATCCTTCGTCCGAGTGCATACTGAGAATCACGATTGCGGTATTAGGCAGCGCGGCATTGATGCGCTGCGCAGCTTCGATTCCGTTCAAGTTGGGCATAGCGATATCGAGAACGGCAACATCCGGCTCGGTTGCTTCCGCTTGTTCCACGGCCTGCCGGCCGTCCGAGGCTTCGGCGACCACGCCGAATTGGGGATGACTCTCCAGCAGAAGCCTAAGACCTCGACGCATCACGGTGTGATCGTCAGCCAACAGGATGCGAATTTGTTTCATGGGCGTATGCGCTTGTGTTCTCTTCCTGGTTGCCCTTGGTGAAGGGCAATTCCACGGATAGTATCGCCCCGCGTCCAGGCTGCGAGTGAACTTTGCATTTTCCTCCGAGGCGGGTAACACGCTCCTGTATCCCGAGCAGCCCCATCCCTTTCGTTTCCTGAACGTCGAAGCCCTGCCCATCATCTTGAACGGTCAGCAGCAAGCGATCGAGCTCCTGTCGCACCCGAATGCGGACTGTGGTTGCGTGGGAATGCCGCGCACAGTTGTGGAGCGCTTCCTGGACGACACGATAGATGCAAGTCTTATATTCGTCGGGCAACTCATCGGAGTCGAGCTCGGCCGCAAAGGTCACATCCATCGTCGTACTCTTGGAACATTCGCGCGCTTGCCACTTCAGGGCTGGAATCAATCCAAGATCATCCAACATCGATGGCCGCAGCAAAAGGGCCATATTCCGGACTACACGGACGGTACTCTCCACCAAGCCTTTGATTGTTTCGACATGGCGGCGCAATTGTTCTTCAGACCGGACTCCCAGCCCTGCGGAAAGGTTGCGCAGTTCAATGAGAACGGCGGATAGTGCCTGGCCCACTTCGTCGTGCAATTCTCGCGACAGAGACCGCCGCTCGGTTTCCTGCGCCTGAACCAGGCGAGCCGACAGTTCCTTGAGCTGGGAACGCGCTTCCGCAACCTCAACATACTGGAGGCGGGCCTGTTCTTCCAGGTTCAGAATTCTCCGCATGGTGAACAGAGCCAAGCCTAGCCCGAGCGCTAACGCTGCCAGCAGGGTCAGCAGCAAACGGGTTTGGAAACTCAGCAAGAGAGCCACGACCTGATGGTTACCGGAATCTAACTGCTGTTCGTTGAGAGCATCAATGCGACCAGCGAGCTCAAGCATGTTCTGCCGGCGGGGAAAAACCTCGTCGCGAAGAAAAGCATATCCAGAACGGCGCCTTTCCGCCGGGTCCCACTTCACGATCGGATCAAGTATTTCCCAGTAGTCCCTGAGTTCCACCTGCAAAGCCGAATAGTGTTGGGCCTCTGTTGGTGCGACGTCTCGCCGGTAGGCCTCCAGAGAGGATTCCATGTGTCGCCGCACTTCTTCAAGACTGGCTCGATAGGCGCCCGCTCTCTCGGTGTCGGGCTCAAGCAGGTAGTCGCGGACGTAGGTTCCCGAGACGTAAACATCGGACCGGATGTCATTTAGTACGTGGTTTTGCGAAAGATAGCGGCGCCTGATTCGATCGTCCTTCCGGCGGAACTGGTGGAGGACGTTCAACGCATCGACACCAGCCAGAGCCATGATCGCCAGGAGCCCGCCGAACCCAACCGCCATCGCAAAGCGCGAGCGAAAAAACACACGATCCGATGATGTTGCTCTCGAGGCTCTCGCCATGCAATTGCCTTCATCCTAACCGAAACCACCCGCCGGCGGAGCAATCTACCTTTGTTTTTGTCGAAAAATACCACCCGGCTGGTATATGGTTAGGCACCCAAGGCGTCGTATGTTATGGAGGTAAAAAGATTCTTGAAGCTCTCGACTAAAACTGTGTCGCATCGGGTGCAGTCGTATCCAACGAAATGACCCCAAAAAACGTTTGCTCGTCGGTGGATCTGGAAGGTCTGAAGACTTTCGACAGCTGCACGATTTCCAACGCCATCGAGCGGCTCAACGTGCGGCTGCGGAACGAGGGTTTCCTCTCGGGCGTGGCGCGCTGCCGCTTTCCCAAATTTTCTCCGATGGTCGGTTACGCTGCCACAGCGCGCATCCGCACCGCCTCCCCGCCGATGAGCCAGCGTTGCTATTACGACCACATGGACTGGTGGAACTACGTGGCCTCGCTACCCGAGCCAAGGGTGCTGGTATTGCAAGACGCCGACCATAACGCAGGACTGGGAGCATTCGTCGGCGAGATTCACGCCGCCATCGGCGTTGCCCTAAAGTGCGTAGGTTGTATCACTAATGGTGCGGTTCGCGATTTGCCAGCTGTGGAAGCAATGGGATTTCAAATGTACGCCGGCCACACCTCGGTATCGCATGCTTACGCCCACATCGCGGATTTTGGCGAACCAGTGGAGATCGACAGTTTGAAGATTTCGTCGGGCGATTTGCTGCACGGGGATCGCCACGGAATTGTTAACATCCCGCTATCGATCGCGTCCAAAATCCCTCTCGAAGCTTCCAAAATCCGACTGGAGGAGCATGAGCTCATTCAGTTCTGCAGATCTCCGCGCTTCTCGCTTCAGGAGTTGGCCGAACGGATTCAAAATATGAACCTCAGTTGCGATTTACCTTGGCGAGGCAGTAAATAGCTCTATGAGGTCAAAAACGCGCTTGTTTGTATTGTTGGGCCTGAGCGTGGCAGCAGCTGGCGTTTTGGCCTCCTGCGGCGGCGCCGGAAAAGTCCAGGCCAAGGATCCCGGCGAGCCCGGCGCGAATCCGAATCCCGCCGGAATCTCGGTGGGCGTGGTTAAGGTCATCAGGAAAAATCTCGGTCGGACCCTCACGGTTTCATCAGAGTTGGTTCCATTCCAGGAGATTGACGTGTTCGCCAAAGAGTCGGGCTTCGTCAAGGACCTGAACGTCGACTATGGATCGCGCGTGCAGAAGGACCAGGTCCTAGCGACCCTGGAAATTCCCGAACTGCAATTGCAAGTGAAAGAAGATGATGCCACGGTCAAAAATGCGGAGGCCCAAATTCCACATGCCCAGGAAGAATTGAACCGCGTGGAAGCCCAGCAGAAAGTTTTCCAACTGCAGTATGACCGGCTGAATGGGGTGGCAAATTCCAGGCCGGGCTTGGTAGCCCAGCAAGAAGTAGACGATTCCCAGGGCAAGGCTCTCGCCTCTTCGGCGCAGGTGGAGGCGGCCAAGTCGAATCTGCAATCCGCTGAAAGCGTACTCGCTGCCGCGCAGGCCAAGCGGGAGCATGATCAGGCGCTGTTTGATTACTCCAAAATTACGGCTCCGTTCGCGGGCGTTGTAACGCAGCGTTACGCGAATCTCGGAACGCTGATGCAGGCCGGCACCAGTTCCAGCACGCAGGCCATGCCGTTGGTCAAGCTCTCCCAGGACGACTTATACCGGCTTGTGATTCCCGTACCCGAGTCCTATGTGAAGTTCATTCATCTGGGCGATCCGGTCAGTGTAAACGTTCCGTCGCTGAGCCGAACGTTCCCTGGCAAGGTGGCTCGGTTCTCCGTGGATGTTCGCGAAGAAACACGAACGATGCACACCGAGGTCGACGTGGAAAATCCCGGCCGTACTCTGCTTCCCGGTCTGTACGCGGAAGCCACCATCACGCTGGAGAAGAAAGACGATGCCATCGCGGTCCCCTTGCAGGCAGTGGATCAAGACAACAACCAGACCACCGTTGACATAGTAGATTCATCGAACAAAATCGAGGTTCGGCGAATCGTGCTGGGAATCCAGACGGCGACTGACGCCGAGGTTCTTTCTGGATTGCAGGAGGGTGAAACGGTGGTTGTCAGCGACCGCAGCGGTCTGAAACCGAGCCAGCCAGTCCAACCCAAGTTGATCAACCTGATGCAATATCAGGGCTCTGAAGAACAGCATTAGCGCTCAGGAGCCACGCATAGGAGCTACCCCATGCCCCGTTTTTCAATTCGAAACCCCTATTTCATCGTGGTCATTTGCCTGGCGCTGGCAGTCATCGGCATCAACGCTTTTACGCGTATGCCAGTGGATCTGTTCCCTCCCATCAACTTACCGGAAGTGGTGGTGGCGACGTTTTACAACGGCATGCCTCCGGGCGACATTGAAGTGGACATCACCAATCCGCTCGAACGATTCTTCACCCAGGCCAGCGGTGTGGATCACATGGAATCCCGTTCCCTGCTGGGCGTCAGCATCATCAAGGTTTACTTCCAACCAGGAACGAATGCCGATTCGGACGTAACGCAGTTGTCGAATCTGGCTCTCGCCGACCTCAAACGTCTACCACCCGGGACGTTGCCGCCGATCGTTCTGAAGTTTGATGCGTCCAGCCTTCCCGTGTGCTTGGTAACGGTGAAAGGCCAAGGTCTCAACGAAACCCAGCTTCACGATCTGGCCCAATTCCAAATCCGCAATCAAATCGCGGTCGTGAACGGCGCGGAAATTCCGGCTGTGTTTGGCGGAAAGTACCGGCAGGCCATGGTGTACGTCGATCCCTATAAGCTGCTGTCGCGCCAGTTGAGCGTGATGGACGTTGTCAACGCGGTGAACGACAGCAATTTGATCTTACCCGCCGGCGACGTCAAGATCGGCCCCAGAGATTACTACGTCTATTCCAATAGCCTGGTGAAGAACGTCGCGGACTTGGATAGCGTGCCGCTCAAGACTGTTGGCACCAGTTGGGTTTCGGTGGGAGATGTGGGCCAAGCCGAAGACTCTAGCCAATTGCAATACAACATCGTGCGCATCGATGGCCAGAAATCGGCCTACATTCCCATCATGAAATCGGGCGGCGACAGCAATACAATCCAGGTGGTGAACGATGTCCGCGCTCTGGTGAAGAAGCTATTCGATCTTCCGGCGCAACTGAAGACCGACATCGTTTTCGATCAATCCGTTTTCGTCAGGCAGGCGCTCAATACGGTGGTGCATGAAGGTTTGATCGGATTGGGCCTCACCAGCCTGATGATCCTGCTGTTTCTGGGAAGCCTTCGCGCCACGGTCGCCGTGCTGCTCTCCATTCCGATCTCCATCATGGCAACCTTCGTGGTTTTGTACATGCTGGGGAGCAACATCAACACGATGATCCTGGGAGGCCTGGCGTTAGCCCTATCTCGGGTGATAGACAACTCCGTGATTTCGCTGGAAAACATTTACCGCCATTTGGAAATGGGATCTTCTCCGGCCGAAGCGGCCGAACAGGGCGGCGCCGAAGTAAACTTGGCGGTGTTGGCCGCGACACTGGTCGACGTAGTGGACTTTTTCCCGGTAACGTTGTTGTTCGGCGTTAGCAAATTTCTATTCTCCGCGCTCGCTCTGGCGTTTTGCCTCGCGTTGCTGGCTTCCTTCGTGGTCGCAATGACGGTGATTCCTCTGTTCTGTTCCAAGTACCTAAAGGCGATGCCCGGAGGCCACGGAGACCAACATGGAGAACACGGCTCCGAACAAGTCTTCGAAGAACCGGAGAATCGCTCCTGGGGCGGGCGCTTTAACGCATGGTTCAATCGCAACTTCAATAAGTTACTCAATGTTTATGAACGCTCGGTCCGCTTCGCTCTGAAGGCTCCCGCCCTGACTCTGGCTCTGTTGGTGGGGGTTTTTCTGGCCAGCCTTTTGATCTATCCTTTTCTCGGCTTAGCGTTCTTTCCACGAACCGACGCCGGGCAGTTTACGGTGAACCTCAAGGTTCCCACCGGTACTCGTATTGAGGTAACCAACGATTACGTGTCGAAGATCGAAGATCTCATCCGGCACACCGTCACTCCGAAGGACCTCAAAATGATTCTCTCGAATATCGGGGTGGTGAACGATATTTCCTCCCTGTACACGACCAACGCCGGGATGTATACGGCCTTCATCCAAGTGGCTCTGAATGACGATCACGAGGTCGGCAGCTTTGAATACATGGATCGCGTGAGAGATCGGATCGCCGCCAGGTTCCCGGATGTGCGCACCTTCTTCCAGAGCGGATCTCTGCAGGACGCCATCCTCAATCAGGGGCAGCCGGCTCCTATCGACGTTCAAGTCAACACTCGCGATCTCGGCTTGACTTACAGCACAGCGCTCAATCTGGCGGACCGCATTCGCAACCTTCCCGGTGTCGGCGAGATCTACATCCCGCAGGACATGAACTATCCATCCATCCGCATGGATATCGATCGCGTGCATGCCGGGGAACTCGGGCTCTCGCAGAAAGACGTGGTCAACAACGTGATCACGGCGCTGAATTCCAACATCATGATCGCGCCGAATTACTGGGTGGATTATGATTCCGGCAACGATTATTTCCTGAGCGTCCAGTATTACGAGCATGGCGGTGCGGCCATCCACAACCTGGTCGATCTGAAACAGATCCCTCTGCGTGCTCCCAATTTGAAACTTCCCACCACTCTCGACAATGTGGTGAAACTAGTGAACGTTCAATCGCCAACCGAAGTGGATCACTATCAGATCCAACGCGTGGTCGACGTGTACGTCACTCCCGTGGGCGAAGATCTCGGGAAGCTTCGCACCGGAATTGTTAAGACCATCGCGGATGCGAAACTCTCGTCCAACATCCGCGTCACACTGCGAGGAATGGTCAACAGCATGGATCAATCCTTCAAGAGCTTCGGGTTGGGATTCGGTATTTCGTTCATTCTTCTGTTTCTCATCCTGGTGGCGCAGTTCAAATCCTGGGTCGATCCGCTCCTCATCATGCTGGCGATTCCGATGGGATTCATAGGGGTGCTCATCATCTTGCCGCTAACGCATACCACACTGAATGTGATGTCGCTGATGGGCGTGCTCATGCTCATCGGCATCGCGGACTCCAACAGCATTCTGATTGTCGACTTTGCGCACAAGCTCGAAGAGCAGGGATTGTCGGTGCAGGACGCAATAGTCACGGCCTGCCGCGTGCGCCTGCGGCCCATTCTGATGACGTCGCTCGCAACCATCATCGGAATGATCCCGATGGCCTTGAAACTCGGCGAGGGCGGCGAACAGTACACGCCCATGGCCCGCGCCATCATCGGCGGCTTGACCACCTCGGTATTGCTAACCATATTTATCGTGCCCGCCGCCTATCTTCTGGTCTATGGAAGGAAGCAAAGAAATGTTCCTCAACCTTCGCCAAATCCGGCTTAACCGCAAGGCTCTCTTTATCGCAGGTCCCTTGGCATTGCCACTGGCAATGTTCGCGCAGACACCGCCCATGCTGACGCTGCAACAGGCCGAAGCGATGGCAATCATGAACCATCCGCAGATTCAGGCCGCGCGGAACGAGGTGAATTTCGCCAATCAGCAGATCGTGATCAATCGCTCGGCTTACTACCCGAACATCACCGGGGAAGTGATCGGATCGCAAGCCAACGATCTTTCGAGACTCGGGGTCGGAGATCTGGCCGCGTCGCGCCTGTTCGATCGCGAGGCTCAAGGCGTAATCATCCAGCAGTTGATCACCGATTCTGGCCGAACCCCAAGCTTGGTCGCCGGCGCGCGATTTCAGGCCCAGGCGGCGGCGCAGAACTCGACGGCCACCCGGTACACGGTGCTGCTCGATGTCAACCGCGCCTATTTCGATGTGCTCCGCGCGCAAGCTACCGTGAAAGTCGCCGAACAAACCGTCAGCGCCCGGCAAACACTGGACGATCAGATCACTGAACTGGCCCGCAACAAACTTCGGTCCCAGGTGGATGTCAGTTTCGCCGACGTCAACGTATCGGAAGCGAAACTTCTGCTTTTGCGCGCGCAAGACAGCGTGACCGGAGCGCTCGCCGAACTGGGCCGCGCCATTGGGTCGGACCAGTCGGCCAATTTTCAGCTCACCGACGAACCCCTTCCTCAAGCGCCACCAGCCACCGCTGCGTCTTTGGTGGGCCAAGCCATCGATAATCGTCCCGAACTTGCGTCGCTGCGCGCCACACGCGAGTCCGCCTACAAATTTTTCGACGCTGAAAGAGACTTGACGCGCCCCACCGTCAGCGCGATTGCTGTGGGAGGCTACATGCCGTACATCAATACGGCGGGGATTCCTTCCGAGTACGAGGGCCTTGCCGGAAACGTCAGTATTCCCATCTTCAACGGCCACCTGTTCTCCGCGCGCCGCGAAGCAGCCTATCAACATGCCTTGGAATCGGATCAGAAGCTCCGTGATGAACAGGAACGGGTCAGCCGCGATGTTCGCGTGGCTTGGGCCAGCGCCAATGATGCCTACCAGCGCATCGACGTCACCGCGCAGTTTCTTCGTCAAGCCTCCCTGGCCATGCAATTGGCACAGGGACGGTACGATTTAAGTTTGGCCTCTATTGTCGAACTGACCCAGGCCCAGTTGAACGTGACGTCCGCGGAAATTGAAAACCTAAACGCCAAATACGATTATCAAATTCAGTTCGCGGCGCTCCAATTTACCATTGGCCTCCTCCGATAGCCGGCCCGTTTTTCGCCCGATCGTATTCAGGGAGGTCCAGCGTTTCCCGCTGCGCCGCATCGCGGTCGCGCTTGCCAGCCCGCCCTGCTTTATGCTCGGTCTTTTGATCTGGCAAGTACTTTTGGGCCATCCCTGGGGTAAGCATCCCATGTCCAACGGAGATGTGATTGGCTGGACCGTATTTCTTTGGCTGATCTATTTTCGCCTGATCACCGTTCGACTGGTCACTGAGGTTCGCCAAGGAGAGCTAATTATCGCCATGCGCGGCCTGTGGCGCTTGCGGCGCGTGCCGCTGGATCGCATCTTGTCGGTCGAAACGATCACCCATGACATTGCGCGCGACTACGGCGGTTACGGATTCCGTTCAACTCGAAACGGCAAGGCATACGTTGCCAATGGCGTACGTGGCGTGCGCGTGACACTGGCGGGCGGAGAGACATTGGTGGTTGGATCCGGGCGGCCAGACGAATTGGCGCAAGTGCTTCGTACCGCCTAAGGAAACTCGACAGATCAGCGCCCGAACGGCCATCCGCGAGTGGGGCCGAGCGCCGCTGCGCCGCGAGCGATTTCGCGTTTCCTCGCTGCCAGCCGCTTCGCATCCGTGTAGATCCCGGAGGCATTTGTTCCCAAAATGAGAGGTCCGACAGTCTGCATTCTTGCCCCGGACTCGACTGTCTGCTGCGGCGGCGCGGTCCACACGCGCAGAAGAGTCACCGTTGCGGGATGCCGATGATAAGACCCGCTAGTATCGAAAGCGGTTTGTCTATCCAATCGCCGTACTCCCAGGCCAGAGTCGCAAGACCATACCGGCGTCGTGGTATTCTCGGGCCGTGCCGATCAGTGGAGCTGCAAGCCATCGGCCAACTTCGCATCCAACCGCCCGGAACGATCGGTCACGGCCCTGGCGCGATTGCCAGCGCGGAAGAGTCTAAGGATTATAGAGAACGTAGTGCTCGTACTCTTTCTGCAACTCGATGTCGGCCGCCGGCTTCTTGCTTCGGAGCTTCTAGTTGTCCAGCAGAGGCGGGAGCCGTCGGGTTCGTAACATCCAGAACAGTCACTGGATCGGCGGGGCCATGGTCTACGTACAGATAGTACTTCCGCCAGTGAGTTCCGGTGGTCAACTGAGTGACAATGCCGGAAGAAAGCGGAAAGTGTGCAATGACGTCAATTCGGTCGGGATCCGGAGAGCTTCGTTTCCCGGCGGCGGTTAGCCGAGGGACGGCGACGCAGCGATGTATACACGAGCGCTTCGAAAGACCCGTGCCGGGCGCAGCGTTTCCGCATATAAACCTTGTTGTCGCGAATCAGAATCTGTGCATCAATGACGGCTCGGCACACTGGACATATGCTGCCCGTAAGCTCGTAGAAGACATAATCGGCGTTGTTCTTCACCGTTTGGGCACAGGGTGAAGAACCGTTGGGACTCGGCATCGCTGATTTCAGCATACTCTTGCGATGCTGTCTCACCCTGGGTAGGCCTGACCGGTGGGTTTATGTGGTGGCCGGGAATCCCTTCCTCAATCATTCAACGTTCTTTTTTCTCATCGATCGCCGTGACGCGTGAGACCGTGTCCTCCGCGCGCTAAAGACGGAGGTCATGACATCCAACGATGGCCCAGCAGTTCTCCTGTCAGCGCGCCCAACCCAATGAGGACCGCCGCCGTTCCTGCATGCCAGACCACCAGATGCGGCGCCTGCAGGAACATGCACTGGACTTGAAGAGGCACCAAGGCCAGGAAGACGGCCAAGCCAGTCAAAACCGCTCCGAGTCCGGCGGATGCAAAGAGCGCTCCTCGCCGCGCAAGCAGCCAGAAGACTACGGCTGCCGGAACGGCGATCATCAGTTCCATAGCCGCGCACGGCCATCCCTCCGAAACAAAAGCGCGGGATGCCTGCCACGGAAAGAACAGCGCGATTCCGCCGATGACCCCAATACCAGATAGCGCCAGAACGAGCGAAAGCGGGAAGCCCTGGCGGCTGCCAGGAACCATTCGCCGAGCAAGCGCAAGTGAGAACAGGATTCCTCCGCCCGCTAGAATCGCCGCCATCCAGCCCATTTGGGCTCCGGTCATTAGATGAAAGCCAGCTTTGTCCACGACCGCAATCAGCCCCACAGCGCAGGCGGCGAAAACGGCGAGAAAGGCCAGGGCCAGCTTGTTCTGGGATGGAAGAGGCTTCACCGGGGTAAGCGACGACATCAGGAGCCCCCGGACCTTCCTTTGGATTTCCGGGCGAAGCTCCGCGTCAGACTGTGAAGCCGCCCACGTCTCCAACTTGCGCTCGAGGTGGGCGTCACGCGGATTATCTTGCATTTTCGCGATCCTTTCCCATTGCGCGGCGAAGCGTCTCGTACGCACGGTGTGCCTTCTGCTTCACCGCTCCAATAGTCGACGAGGTCGCTTTCGCCACTTCTTCCAAGCTCATCCCTGAGACCTTCAACATCACGATGACTTCACGCTGAGCCTCGGGCAGGCTCGCAATGAGGCGATCGAAATCGTCCTGCTCGGGCTGCGTTTCGGGCAGCATCTGATGTAGACCTTCAGGCACACTCGCAACCAGCACCTCTCGCGATTCCAGCCGCCTCTGCTTCCGGTAGGCGTCCAGACGGGTGTGCCGCGCGATTGCATAGATCCATGGCATCAACGGCTCAGAGACGCGATAAGTATGGCGTGAGCGGTGAATCTTGATCCAGCAGTCTTGCAGCAGATCCTCCACGTCATTCCGGCCCACCCACGAGCCACCGAAGTAGCGGAGAAGTGGAGGCGAGATGCGCCGCACCAGCTCATCGAGAGCGACCGGATCGGCACGCTGGTAACGAGTCATGAGGTCCCTCAACTCGCGATCGTCAATCCGTGTCTCACCCATCCAGTTCGAACGTCCGGCGATTTTAGTTACGCTGCCCTCTCAATCATGGCGTAACTTGGGTCCAAACCGGGAACGAACTACGACGTGCGGCGGAACGCATTACGGGTATCCGTGATGCGCGTAAATATCAACGGTTCGGGTTAGAAGACTTCTTGTAAATCACCCGACGGCAGCAAATGAACATACCCGTGAACGCCAGGACGGCAGGAACCAAGCCCAAAACGGCCCAGACGGCTTTCGTAAACCAGCCGAACCGTCCAAAATGCAACTCCGAGAGCCAAAACAAGCCCTGGTCAGTAAACCGGTCAGCGGGATCTAGAAGGAGCAGGGCGTCAAACCACCTGGGAAAGAAAAATGGATCCCAGAGATCCCCCACAACACAACAAAGAAGAAACACCAGAATCCAAGCGCGCTATGCAGGTCCCAATTGATGCGCGGAAATTGCGCCCCCCAGCTCACGGTAAGACTGCGACGCCAATTGTTTATCCCTGGCCACCATATGATGGCTCCTGTCAGACAAAGCAGCGCCAAACAGATCCCGCCGATGCCGTTCACAAAACGACCGGTCGATCCCAACAGAAGATTCGTATGGAGCTTTACGATCCACCCGACGGAGGTCAACCGCGATAGCTCGTCTCGGTAAACAATGACGCTCCCGGTAACACTCATGAGCGCAAGGCATAGGCCGGCCACCGCCCCGATCCAAAAGTGAATCTGGAAAAACACGTTGTGCAGCCACAAACTCTGGGGCTGTTTCAGCCATTGTTGCCATCCGCTCATTTGCTCCGCGTTGCGACGATTTCCAGGTATTCGCTGTTCCCCAGAACCGTGCCGTTCTGAGCGCCGTTGTGTTCCCGCATGAGCGCCGCCATTTTTTGTGCGAGATCCGCTTGCGCGGCTGGAGTGTTCGAATACTCGAAAGCTTCGATGGCCGGACCGAAGTGAGTCCGCATGAACTCGACCCAATCCTCAGCAGACAAAGCGCGGAAGCGCACCGCACGGCGTTCTACGCGGAAATCCTTCACGTAGGGGCCGAGCCGCTCTGCGACCACCGCTTCGTCTCCCCACTCCACGGGGACATCGACGCCCGACCCGGGAGCGGAATACCGTGCCAGGATCAGGAACAGCCTCCCGATCATCGAATCTGGAGGCCAGCTCGCCATGCCAATTTTTCCGCCGAGTCGGCAGACGCGCGCCATTTCGGCTGCCGTCTTGTGGGGATCTGGCGCGAAGATCGCGCCGAAGGTGCTTAGCACCACGTCGAACGACTCGTCAGCGAATGACAGCGCCATTGCGTTGCCTTCCTGAAAATCGATCTCGAACCCCTCGGTCTGCGCCCTCATCCGCGCGTGTCCAAGAAGCGCGGGAACCAGATCCACTCCGGTCACGATCGCCCGGCGCCTGGCCGCTGAAATGGCCGTATTGCCAGAGGCCGTGCCCACGTCGAGCAGCCGATCACCCGCATGCACGGGTATGGACTCGCAGAGCAGTTCTCCGACAATTGCAAGCTCCACCCCCATCCGGGGAAAATCCCCCGCCGACCAGGTCTGCCGCGCAGGCAGGGTTTCCGAATTTGCCTGTTTCATGCTACGCGAATAGTTCGCCGCAGCTTCCCGGGAAGTTACGGTCTGATTTTTGTCGATTTTTGTACCGTAGCGTCCGTAACTTGCGACCGTCTGAGAGCGAAGTACCTACAGACGAGGCTCGGCCAGGTACTATCATTCCGCGTCCACGAGCAAGCAACTGGCTAAGGAGATTTACAAATGCATCTAGGATACTGGTTTCAATTCTGGTGGATGTTCCCGGTCGCGCTAGCCATCTGTATCACGGTTTGAACGATCGGAGTATCGGGGGCCGTGATTTTTGTCCCCTTTTTTACTATTGTCTTCCCGCTCCTCGGCCACCGTCTTGAACCGGTGCAGGCCGTGGAGGTCGGGCTGCTGACCGAGATCTTCGGTTTCATGAGCTCTACGTCCGCCTTTTGGCGGGCGGGCCTGATCGACTTCAAGATCTCCGGTTTCGCCCTCATGTTTGCTGTCCCGACGGCCGTGCTTGGCGGATACACCGCCCACCTGCTGCCGGGGCACTGGCTATTAGTGATCGTTGGCGTTGCCCTAGTTCTTTTTGCTTTTCTCCTGATTCGTGAGGCGGGTGAGACTGGCCGGACGCACGCGGCCGGGGGAAGCGGCACGCAAGAGCACACCGACAGCCGGGGGCGGATCTACCACTATCACCGGCAGAATGACTCCTGGCGCGCCGGAACGGCCGCTGTCGGTGGCGTGTTCCAGGGGCTGGTCGGATTCTCGGCCGGCGAAATGAGCACGGTAGAACAGGTGCTGCGAGGCATTCCCGTTCGGCTGGCCGCGGGAAACGCCCACATGATCATTGCCGCCGCGTCGATTTCGGCCGCGATTACGCACCTGACCGTGGACGCGACAACGGGAGCCCAGATTCCCTGGAACATACTTGCCGCGACTGTGCCTGCCGTTCTGATTGGCGGCCAGATTGCATCCTTCGTTGCCGGCCGAATGCCGCAAGCTACGCTCAAACTGGTCTTGTCCAGTTTTCTTGCTCTGGTCGGCGTGGTTAGCTTCTATCGAGCTTCACTCGCGCCCCAATTGCGATGGCCGCCTTGGGTGGTTTTGATCGTTCTCTTCGTGGTTGTGGCGGCTTTGCTCTGGTTATTGCTTCAGCCGCCCACTGAGGTATGTACTCGCGCCGATGGCGGGTGCTGCCCTGCGACGCCGCATGAGGAGGGACGCCCGTGAGCTTCCAAAGAATCCTGATTGCCGTTGACGGCGAGCCCCTCGCGGCCCTTGCCGCCGAACTCGGCATTGAACTCGCCTCTTCGCTTGGATGCCGAACGAGAGGGTATACGATTGATTGCTCCTGTCGCTCATAGCCTCGCGGTGCGAAGGCGGGCGATTAGAAATTGGGATCCTGTCTTCATGGTTGCTTCAAGGAGTTCGCGTGCGAGGAAAATCGTACTAGACGGTTCATTTTGATATTTCCTCGAAACGGTTCGGCCACGGACCGATCCAACACTTCCGATGTTTTGCACAGAACGTGAGCGGCTGGAAAAAGACCACGCCGATGCCGTAGCCACATTCGACTTAGCTAACGAACAACTTCGAGCCAGAATAGGAATCTGTCCGAAAGACGAGTTCGTTTCCCTCAGCCGCACCCTTGACGAGTGCTGGCAAGCCCTCACACGCGGGCGAGCCCTCCTAGACCGCCACATTCGCGAACATCGATGCGAGAGCACCAGCGCGAAGTGATCCCGTAACCTTTAGTTAGGCGTTCGCCGAGAGCAACGGCGCGCGTTACTTGATTAGCAGCCTCAGGCGGGAAATAGGCGGGAGTCCATCCGACAGGGCGGACCCCTTAACCTGACCGTCGACGGCGAGACGCGAGAGCAGCTTTGCCCAGAACTGGCGTCAGCGTGCCTGGGACAATGTTTCCAACCCAACCGAAGGCGGCCCGCCAGGAAACTGATTACCGGGCGGCTACCATAAAGCGGCCGTGGGGCCGACTTCGCTCCTAATCTGCCTCAACGCCAGTGAGTTGACGCGTCCTTTCGTCATTCTGAATCGGTCACGCCGTGTTCGTGCATCTTTTCGTAGAGTAATCGCCGGTGAATCTTGAGGATCTCTGCCGCCTTGGACTTGTTGCCGCCGGCCAGTCGCAGCGCGCGAACAACCATCGTCTTCTCAGCGGCGCCGAGATTTGTCTTCCAGCCATCGGCTAGCGGAATTTGATCCGTCCAGTTTCCCTCATGGCGCGACACGGGTTTCAACTGAATATCCTGAGCGTCGATCACGCCGCTTCTGGCCAGGACGGCCGCGCGCTCCACTGTATTTTCGAGCTCGCGCACATTCCCCGGCCAGTGATAATCGCACAGCAGGTTCAGGGCAGCCGGAGCCATGGAAACCCTTCGCCCGGCCCGGCTCAGGAAATGATCCACCAGACTCGGAATATCCTGGCGCCGGTCACGCAACGGTGGCACTTCGATGACAACGACGTTGAGCCGGTAGTAGAGATCCTCGCGGAACTGGCCTTCGCTGACGGCTTTTTCCAGATCCCGCGAAGTAGCCGCGATCAATCGCAGATCCACACGGATTGGATTTCCACTTCCCAACCTCCCGATGGTTCGCTCTTGTACCGCGCGCAACAGCTTCGATTGCAGCGCAGCTGTCATTTCTCCAATTTCATCCAGGAAGAGAGTGCCGCTATTGGCCTCTTCAAACCGCCCGACACGCCGCAGCATCGCATTCGTGAACGCGCCTTTCTCATGGCCGAAGAGTTCGGACTCAAGCAGCGATTCCGGAATTGCCGCGCAGTTCACCTTCACCAGTGGCCCCTTCGAGTCGACGGCCTTGCCAAGATGCCGTGGTGGGCCCTTTTGGGTGGCCTGGTGGGCGCGGTTCAGGTTTACGCCGGACTAACCCTGGTGCAGAAGGTGGGAGCGGGACCGTTCGTTGGTCTCACTGTTACCGCCGCCCTTGTTAGGTCATTGGTGGTGGATCACTACGGTTGGCTCCACATGCGGTACAGGCGCTCAACCCTTCGCGAGTGTTAGGAGCGTTGTTGATGGCCGGTGGCATCTCGTTGATCGCCAGGCACTGAGGATCGATCATGAGTCAAATCATTTCCTGGAGTCACTTCGGCGATCTTCGTCATCACAGGCCGTCACGCCGCGAGCGGGCACGGCAGCCCCGGTGACCACCGTACTTGTTTGGTCCATTGCCGCCGGAACAATCGCGGGAGTTTTGTTCCGGCCGAAGGCTTGGCCAAGAGGCCGTGTGGGCGTGCTTAGGCGCTCTTGTCTTGGTGCTCTCCGGACTTCTTCCTCTATCGCAGGCCGGCGCCGCCATCGAGAACGGGTAGCATCCGGTGGAGCAGATCCGCCCATCTTCCCGCCCATGCCGAGATCCCAAGCCCAATCCGAGTACAGAATCTCGCCCTTGGAGTTCCGCCCGCCAGCGTAGATCTTCCGGATGGCGGTCACATGGCTGGGCAGCAGGCAAGTTGGACGCTTCGGCCCCTTACAAGTGACCTCCGCAAGTTTCTTAGCCACCAGATCCCCAGTGCACGACCCATCGTGGTGTCTTTCGCCATGGACGCAGTATACGTGGCTTCGATTCAGTCGGCAAATGCGAAGTGGAAGGGCAAATGGTAGGGCTGTTTTGGTGATTCGTGGATGTAAATTATTGATTCAATGGTGGGCGCGGCAGGACTCGAACCTGCGACCTCCTGCGTGTGAAGCAGGCGCTCTAACCAACTGAGCTACGCGCCCGGAACGGTGCGGCTTTTTCAGTTTACCAGCTTCCCCCTCTTCCTAAGGCAAACCACCTACAGCCAACACCGAAGATCCCGCCTAAAAACTACTGACCTCACTAAGGTAGCCTGTAGACACTCTCATTGCCGACCGATCTTTATCAGTAAGTGCCAGCCGAAGTACTAGTGAAAGTCCACGTGTGCCTGCGTCGTACCGGCGCAGGGCGATTCGGAAGGGCGAGTCTAACATGAAGGCCATCGGCAAGTATCAGGTAATCGAAGATCTGGGTGCGAGCGCGACCGGAAAAACCTTTCGTGTTCGCGACGCTTTTCGCAACCGCGAATTTGCAGCCAAGATTCTGCAGGTCGTTCCCGGGCTGAACGCCGAGGCCAAAGAACAGTGTTGCGCGCATCTGGCCTCTTGTGCCGAGCTCTCCCATCGCCAGATCGCCAAGGTCCACGATCTCGGTGAAGTGGATGAGGGCGTCTTTGTCGCCACGGAATGGCGCACCGGCGTGGATCTACGCGCCTTCATGCCAGCCAATCGCGACCTGCCGCTCGGCCAGAAACTAGCCATCATCGCGCAAGTGGCCGAGGGCCTGGCCTTCGCGCATTCGCGTGGCATCGCGCACGGCAATCTCAAGCCCAGCAACATCTTTGTCGATCCCGCTCGCGACGTCAGCATTCTGGATTTCGGCATCGCCAAGTGGCTGGCGGCCATCCTCGCCGCCGGAGCCCGTCCGGAGGGGCTGGTGGCCGGCTACCTGGCTCCCGAACAGGTGCTGGGGCAGCCTTTCGACGCCCGCTCGGACATTTTTGCCCTGGGCGTGATGCTGTATGAATTCGCGTCGGGAAAGCATCCGTTCTCGGCCGATCCAAATTTGGTCCCGCGCGAGATCGTTCACAGTGAAGCAGAGCCGCTGCGCAAGGCAGAGCCACAAGCTCCCGAAGAACTGGAGCAGTTGGTAGCCAAGGCTCTCAAGAAAGATCCAGCTCAGCGCCTGCAGACTGCAGAGGAGTTTGCTTCGGGCCTATACCTCGCGGCCCAGCAGCTTCGGCGTGCGGAGGCCGCCGCAATCGTTTCCACCCCCCCGTCGACGGAACCAGGCACTCTGCTGCCGCCCGCCTTTACGCCGGAACTGAAGATTCCTCAGGCGGCGCCGCAAGCCGTTTTCCAGGCCGAGCCGCAATCTGCTGCAGCGCCCGTACCAGCGGCAGCATTGGACGCGTCCGCGGCGCCGGCACCTCCGGTCCGCGAGAGGCCGCAAGACGCCCCGACTGAACAGAAACCCTGGACCTCGCGATCCTACGCCGCCAACACGGCGCTTCCGCCCATCACCAATACCGACCTTCCGAAGCCGCCCGTGAACCCGGCAAGCGTATATCAACCTCCCGCACCGCCCACGCCGACCGATCCGCCGGCGTTTCAACCGCCCCAGTCTTTCCTAAAGCCGGCCGCTGCCCCGGTCGCGCCGCCCAAGCCGAAGCCGAACAAGACGGCGAAGCGAGCGCTCACGGTGGTGGTAGGCCTGATCTTGGCCGCTGTCCTGGTAGGGTCTCTCATTTCACGGCAAAATCTGCGAGCGTCGCAGAACAAATACCACGCAACAACCCCGTCCACCGAACCGGCCGAGCCTGTCGCCAAGCCTTCCACTCCCGCGCCAACAGCGCCCGTAGCTCGCGTCCCCAAACGCGAGGAGCCAGCTCCGGAGGAAGTGGTGAATCCGGAGGTTCCAGCCAAACAGATCTTGAACGGTCCGGTCCGCACACTCTGGGAGTCTGGCCGATACGCCCAGGCGCTGGCGCTGGTGAACAAGATTTTGGCCACCGACGCAACCAATGACGACGCGCTCTCCTGGAAAAAGAAGATCCGTGAAGCGCAAGCAGCTGAAGCAGCTTTGAAATAGGAGTCCTAGGTAGGACACAGAGGTAGGACACAGCGAGGTAGGACACAGAATGAGACGCCTGATTCTCTCCGCCGTTTGGGCCGCCGTCGTGGTCACGGCACTGACTACTGTTCCCGGATTTGCCGCGCCGGACGACAAGGCTCGCGGCAAGAAATCCTCTGATCCGTTCCTGACCGGTGATCCCTTCACTCTCGATCAGATGCTGCTTCTGCTGAAGCAGGACGCCATCCCGCTACGCCGCCGCAAGGAAGCCATCGAGAGCCGGGGCATCGCATTCGCGCTCTCGTCGGACACGCTCACCAAGCTCCAGTCGGCCGGAGCATCCGACGAAATTCTGGATGTCATTCGAAGCAAGGCGAAGCCGGTAGCGGTGGCCGCTGCGGTCATTCCGAAGGCCGTAGCCAAAGGTATGTTGAGTCTGACCTGCGCGCCGGCCGAATGCCAGGTCAGTCTGAATGGCACATCCATCGGCCCAACCTCCGGCGGCAAACTGGAAGTGGCTGGGCTGACGCCCGGCAATTGGGTGGTGGACTTTACGAAGGAAGGTTTCGCGGGAAACCAGAGCACGGTGGTAGTGGAGTCCGCCAAGAGCGCGCTGGTCACAGCGACGCTCGAACCCGACCGCGCCGCGCGCGAAGCCTTCGGCAAGCAGTTGTTCGGGAAAATGATTCAGGCGTTGGGAGGCGACGACGGGCTCAAGACGCTCGGGTCGGTGCAAGCCACCGGCAGCACCACGCTCTGGGCGCATGATGGATCCAGCGTCCGATGGACGCTGTTAATGCGCAATCGCACCGACCGCGCGTTGTTCCAGGCCAAATCCGGCCGCATCCTGCATGAAGTGATGTTTGAAGGCAGCGAGTTCAAGGCCAGCAAGAACCTCAAGGGCGACGAGGCCCTGCAACTGCCCACCGACTTCGGGATGATTCGCGACGATCAACTGCCCGCCTTGATTACGCGCCTCCAGGCCTCCAGGTACAAGCTGATTTCTAACCATCCCGACCCTGTCGCCGGCGAAGATTATTCGATACTGGCCGATTCCGGAACTGAGAAAATCTCGATCAGCTTAGACGCCGATTTGCGCCCGCAGCGAGTGAAGATCGCGACCGACGCCGGTATAGGCTCAGCCATGATCACCTATTCCGATTACGTCCAGAACGGCAACGCTTACTATCCCAAGACGATGCTCATCAAGCCCGAGTCGCAGCAACAAGGCATTGAGGTTCGCTTTGACAAAATAGAGTTAAATCCGAACCTGAAAGACCCGGACTACAAACTTCGCGGCAAAGCGTTGATGGAGCTCGAAAACTAAGTCGCTGCTCCTTTTCCGCCATCCCCAGTACCGTCGTATGCAAATAAGTTTCCGACAAATTCGAACCTTTTTGACAACTGCCTCGTCTAAACAGACATGCTGATGGCAGTCTCAGTTGAAGAAGGGTATCGCTCCGCGTTTGAGGATTTCTCGCGAAAAGCCCAACAGGTGCAATTCCTGACCGAACACCCCACTGGCGATCGAAAGGCGTTTGAAACGGCCCTATGGGAGCTGGAGAAGGCGCATTTAGCCTACAACGGTGCGCGTGACGCGCTGGTGCGGTCACTGCTGCCCTCGGTATTGCCGTCCCGGGAACAAACAGACCACCGTGAGGATGTACAGGCCATCGCCGAACTGCTGTGGGAAAGCGCTGGACGGCCAACCGGCACCGCCGAAGAGGACTGGCGACGCGCCGAAGCCATCGTGGAAAGCGCTATCGCGGCGACAGCCTGTAGCTAGCTCGATGCGGCCGCTTTTGCGGCAATCGCTTCCAACTGCTGAATGTGATTTCGGTCGTGTCCCGCCATCGTCTCGACGATGGTTTGAAATGTCATGGTCCCGCGCTCGGGATGCGTCACCGGCTTTTGCAGATCGGCTGGCTTCACGGACTTGATCAGTACCAGATTCCAGGCACGCACAGCCGACAAGGCCGCCAGCGCCAGGTGCGCATCGCAGTCCGGATAGCTTTTGGCCCACAGATCCTGATCGAAGGGCTGGATCACATGATGATCCTCCGCCAGGGTCTGCTTGAGCCGGAACGAGAATACAATTTCGGCATCCGCCAGATGGGACACGATATCGCGGGCGCTCCATTTGCCGGGCGCGGGCGGCGTCTCCGAACGCTCCTGGCCGATGGTTTCCAACAATTGCGCTAACCGGCCGGGCGTTTCTGAGATCACATCCAACGGGCTGCGCTCACCCAGGTGACTGGCATAGGGGTTCATCGGACTATTTCTCCTTGGTCTGGTCTTCGGGCAGCGGATCGGGAGTGTCGAACTTGATAGTCGACCCGGTTTCGAACTTGCGGTACTTCCGGAACTCGATCTCGTTCTTGGTCATGGCGCGCGAAAGTTTGGACGTGAGAACAGCCTTCAGCGGCAGCATGTATTTTGCGTCGCCGATGGTCTGGAAATCGTAATCGAGCGCTTCGTGCGTCTCACGGATCGGGAAGTCGGAAGGGATGTCATAGGGGTTGAGCGTGATCTTGGTAACCGCCTTGGTGTCACGGTCGATGTAGATGAGGCCGCGATAGGCGGGAACAATCTCCTGCTTGGTGTCGGTCGCCAATATACGATACCGGGAATATTGCTGCTCGATATCATACGCAAAAACGTAACTGCGGCGGCCACGCAGAGTAGCCCAGTGATCCCAGGAAAATTGCGGGTGGCTTTCGGGCTCGAAGATCTCGCTCATCATCGTGCCGAACTCGCCCGCTGAGACGGCTCCGCCCAGTTGCTCCATTTTGACGTTGGTCACCGGCTGATCGTCTTTAAGGACCACTTCATAATCCTCGCGCTGGCCGTTGTAGGTGAGCCGCGCCGTGATGGTGTCCAGGTGATACCAGTTCGCGCCGGTGGCCGCACGATCCAGGTAGCGCCGGGTCACTTGAAGGCAAATGAAGTTGGGCAGGCTCTGGGTGTAGTTCATCACATATTCGCGCGCCTCATCGAGGATCTTGGCCTGTTCGACGGAATCGGGCGGTTCCAGCGGAACCACCACCGGCGGAGGCGCGGGCGGCGGGGCTTCCGGCAAACTGACCGATGCGTCGCCCAGCTCCTTCAATGCCGCCACGGTTTTGGGCCCCGCTCCCAAGCTCTGCAGTTCCTCAATAGTGCGGTCGTCCAGCTTCTCCACCATCTTGAAATGGCGCAGTGTCTCGGCCACCTGTTTATCCGGCTGCTTCATTTGCGCCGCGGATCGGATGAAGTCGGTGAGCTTTGCCACGGTCAGCGGCATTTCGCTGGCAGCGGTGAGGGCCAACGCTGTCACCAGCAGGAGCAGGCAGCGCATACTCCTATTTTGCCTCATTGCCCATGGCGTGGCGCACGCACTCTTCTCTTGCGTGCTGGCGTTCACACGATTGTGAAGGCGGCACGCGTGGGCGCGTGCGCCACGTCAAATAGCAAAGTGTATTTCTTGACGAGCCGTCAGTTCACCAGGCCGTGGCACTTCTTGTACTTCTTCCCGCTCCCGCACGAACACAAATCATTGCGGCCGGGCTTGGGCGGCGCGATCACGGCTTCGGCTTCCTCTTCTTCCTCTTCATCGGGGAAAAACACCGGGCTCTTGCCATGCAGCATCAACCGCTGGTCGAGGGCAATGCGGACCAGATCCTCTTCATCATCGCGAAACCCGCCCGCGGCTTGTTCCACCTTGCTCATCAACGCGCGCACGCGCCCGGACGAGGTCTCGCCGGGAATCGCGAGCGTATAAGCAAAGAGCGCGTCAGTGCGAAATTCGTCATCCTGGAAAAGCTCCACCAAGCGCGGCGCTTCCGAAGCCAGACCCAGATAGCCCACGCCCCAAATGGCCTGCGTTTTGATCTCATGGTCCGGGTCATCCAGATGCTTGGCGGGATAAGCGGCAAAACGCTTGTCGAAGGATCGCGCCATGGCTTTGAGCGCCTTGGCACGGCCCCTCGGCTCCTGATAAAGATTCAGAATGGCCTGATAGACCGCGGCGTTAGCGGATTGCTCCGCCAATCCAATGGCCGCGCCCGCCTTCTCTTCCATCTCCGCCTTCGGATCAGCCAGGATCTTGAGCATTGCGTCACGCAACTCGGGCTCATCGCCGATTTCACCCAGCGCCTCCCAGCATGCCCCGCGTACCGCGGCGTCGGCATCCGTTTTCGCGAGCTGGATCAAACGCGCGCGCGCTTCATCCGACAAGTCGGTGCCCTGATAGCTCAGCGCAACGTCCGCTCTCAGCTCGGCCGACCCCTTCTCCAGCATCGCCAGACGATCTTCATCTTCCAACGCAGCAAAGTCGACGGCCACTTCTGTGGGATAAAGCGCCCAAATGTCGAACGGCTCGTCTCGTTCGGACGGAGTCTCGGCTGGAATCGACAAGGTCTCGATCACCGCCTGAATCGGCAAACGCGAGCGCGTATCATCAGCTGGTATTCTTGCGAGCGCGGCTTCGAGCGCCGGGATGGCCGCCGGATCGCCATACATTTCGAGACACAACGCCGCGTCCTGCGGATCGTTTTCAAGCCGCGCCGTCAAAGCTTCCAGCACCCGCCCGTCGCGGACCCGCAGCGCCGCCAGAACAAACGGTACGTCGCCCGCGTCTTTTTCGTCCAGCTCAGCCAGCAGCCTGAGCACCGGCTCCACCGCCGGTTCCCCAAGCTCCACCATGCTCTCCACCAATTCGTCGGGAACGTCGCTCGTGTTGCCGCCCATCACCCGCATGAAGAACGGCAAAGCGGCGGGCGTGTGCAGCGCGCGGAACAGATCGATCAGCATGGGATCCAGATCCATCAGATCGCTCGAATGATCTTGCGCCGCGAAACGCACGATATCGGGAAGCGAGTTCTCGGGAAAATCGAGAATCGCGTGGAGCAGCCGCTGATCCACGGGAATGTACCCCAGTCCAGCGGCTTCCAACAGTTGATAGGCCGGCACGCCTTCGTAGCGTCCGGGGTCGAGAATCAGGTCAGTTCGGGGCAGGAACTACTCTTCCTCTTTGGCGACATTGACCGTGATTTCGACGGTAACCTCGCGATGCAATTTGACCGGAACCTTGAACTCACCCAGCGTTTTGATCGGCTCCTCGAGCGCGATCTTGCGGCGCTCGATGGTGTAACCCTGCGCCTCCAGCGCTTCGGCAATGTCCTTCGAGGTCACCGAACCGAAGAGCTGGTCATTCTCTCCAGCCTTCTGGCGAATCGTGATCGCGACAGCGCCCAGCATCTTGCCGAGATCCTTGGCTTCACCCTCCACCTTGGCCTCGCGGCGCAAGTAAGCCTGGCGCTCCTGTTCGACGATCTTCTTGTTCGAGTCGGTGGCGGCCACGGCCATCTTGTTGGGCAGCAGAAAATTGCGCGCGTAGCCCGGCGCAACCTTCACCAGCTGCCCGCGCGTACCCAGCTTGTCAATGTCTTCTCTTAGAATCACATCCATGATGACGGCCTCCCTTAGATCACCGTAGCGAACGGAATCAGCGCGATGTTGCGCGCTTGCTTGATGGCTTCCGCCAGGCGCTTCTGATGCGGCGTGCAGACGCCGGAGATGCGGCGCGGCACGATCTTCCCGCGCTCCGAAATAAAGGACGAGAGCATTCTCACGTCTTTATAGTTGATATCGTCGATCTTTTCCACGCAGAATCGGCATACTTTCTTGCGCCGGAAATATTGTTTCTTGGTGGCCAGCGCTTTATCGCCGCCGGTAGGCCGCATAGAGCCGCTAATGGGACGTCCGCCTCGTTGTTCGGCCATGTTATTCGCTCACCTTCTCGCCGGATGGAACCGGGACCGGAGCTGTTGTTGCAGCCGGAGCCGTTACAGGCGCCGCCGCTACTGGAGCGCCCGGCATGGGAGCGCCTGGCCTGGACGCTGGCTCGGCCGCGCCCGCCATGGCGTGTTCCAGAGGCACGCTCGGAGCGGCTGGTGGCGCAGGCTTGCGCGCCGCGCGTTTCTCGCGTTCCTTCTTGCGCTTTTCGATCTTCTTCAGTTTTTCGTCAATGCGCACACTCTGGAATTTCATCACCAGGTCCGACACGCGCAGGCGCCGCTCCACCTCCAGCACGGTTTCCGGCTTGGTGGTGAACTGCAGCAACACGTAGAAGCCCTCGTTCTTTTTTTGAACGCGATAGGCCAGCTTGCGTATGCCCCATTTGTCGGATTTGTCGACGTTGCCTCCGTGGGAGGCGATTAATGTGGTCAATTGTTCGATCAAATGATCGATTTCTTCTTCCGGCGTTTCCGGCCGGAGTATGAACAGCTCTTCGTAGATCCTCATTCTTCCTCTTCTAAGCCTGGGGCGCGACGATTGAATTTCGCCATGGACTTTTCGACGCCTTCAGCGATGATGGACTCCACTGCCTGCGACGCATAGTCCAGCAGCTCATCCAACTCTTGTTTGTGAGCCCGCTTCAACTTCGCGAGCACAATTTGAGCGCCGTCCTTTTCGCGACGGCCCCCATGAACTCCCAGGCGAACCCGGGGGAAATCTTTGGTCCCAACGCAGCCGATTACCGAACCCACGCCGCGATGGCCGGCGGCCGAACCATTCGGCCTGATCCGTACCGACTGCCAGGGCAAATCCAGTTCGTCATAAACCAAAACCAGATCTGCCGGCGCAATCTCATTCTTCACCAACAAACCCTGTACCGACTCGCCGCTCGCATTCATAAACGTCTGCGGCTTAGCGAGCAGCACTTTGTGGCCCGCGACGATTCCCTGGCCCACGAACGCCTGGCAATCGCGGCGCCTGACATCGATTCGGTTGCGTTCCGCCACTCGATCGATCACTAAGAACCCAAGGTTGTGAGCTGTCAGCTCGTACTCTTTGCCCGGGTTTCCCAGACCCACAACCAGCTTGCTGAACTCCGACATTGGAATTCAAGGAATACGAGGGAGACAAGGAATTCGAAATCCCGAGCGCGGCATTCCTTGTATTCCTCGTATTCTCGTATTCCCAGGACTACTTCTTCTTCCCCTTCTCCGGCTCTGCCTCGCCTTCTTCTTCCTTCTTACCCTTCTTGATCACTTCAGGCTCCGCAGCCGTCGCCGTGGCGCCTTCCACCACCGGCGTCTCCACCACTTCAGCCTTCAGCGTCACCACGTGCGCCACCACTTGCTCCGGCGCGCTCACCAGTTTCACCGACCCGCCCAGCGGAATTTCGCTCGCACGCAGATTCTGGCCGATCATCAATTCCGTCACGTCCACCGTGTACGACTCCGGGATTTCATCCGGCAGACACTCGATCTCTACCTCACGCGTGATCACTTCGAGCAATCCGCCCTGCAGCTTCACGCCCTTCGGCTCACCGGTGGTATGCACCCGCACCTTCACCGCGATGCGCTTGGTAAGATCGATGCGCTTCAGATCCACATGCAACAAGTTCTCTTTCACCGGATCGCTCTGCCAATCCACAATCATGGCCGGCGTATCTTCCCCGCCCTGTACCGAGAGATTGAATATGGTGTTGTGTCCGGTATTGCTGTGCAGAATCCTGTTAATTTCTTTCGGGCTGATGGAAACAGCCACGGCGGGGCTTCCTGAACCATATAATATGGCCGGCGCCAAACCCTTCACGCGTAGACGGCGCGCTTCGTTCTTGCCTCGCGACTCGCGCGGTTCGGCCGCGACTGTAATTTCTTTTCTCATTTTCTACTCCGGGATCTCTAGATGAATAGGGTGCTTACCGAACCATCCTCGTGAATGGATTGGATGGCCCGGGCTAACAAAGGCGCCACCGAAAGGGTCTTGATGCGGGTGCACCGCATGGCGTCCTCGCGCAAGGGAATCGAATTGGTGACCACTACTTCCTGCAAACACGATGCTTCAATCCGCTCAACGGCCGGCCCCGATAACACGGCATGGGTGGCGCAGGCAGTCACCGTCAGCGCGCCATGTTTCAGCAGCGCCTCAGCGGCTTTCACCAGCGTCCCGGCCGTATCAATCAAGTCGTCCACAATCAAACAATGCTGCCCATCCACGTCGCCGATGATATGCATCACCTCCGCGACGTTCACTTCCGTGCGGCGCTTATCGATAATCGCCAGCGGCGCGTTCAAATGCTTGGCGAACGCGCGTGCGCGCTCCACTCCACCGGCGTCCGGCGATACCACGGTCATGTCCCTGCGTCCGATGGTCTCGAAATATTCGAGCATCACCGGCGCGGCAAAAAGATGATCCACGGGAACGTCGAAGAACCCCTGAATCTGAGCCGCGTGCAAGTCCAAAGTAAGCACACGATCCGCACCGGCCCTCTGGATCAGGTTCGCAATCAACCGGGCGGAAATAGGCATTCGCGGCTTATCTTTTCGATCCTGCCGCGCATACCCATAATAGGGTAACACTGCCGTGATGCGCTCCGCAGAAGCGCGCTTCAGCGCGTCGATCATCAGCAGCAATTCCATCAAATGCCGGTCCACCGGCGTGCACGTGGGCTGCACCGCGAAAACATCGGCGCCACGCACGTTTTCAAGAATCTGCAGGCGGATTTCGCCGTCCGAGAAAGGCTCCACTTCGGCCGCGCCCATGGGACAACCCAGGGATGCGCAAATCTTGGCGGCCAGCGACGGATTGGCGTTTCCCGTGAAGATCTTCAGTTGCTCGAATCTCATCGTGCGTACCGGTCTTGGGGCGGCCATGTTTTGCTTTCCGGGGACACTGCTAACTGCCGCCACCAAAGTACGCGGTAACGGCCACGGCTCACCATTTGAAATGGATAAACCTGATTACTTGGGAACTCTTTCCGAAACGCCCCGGCGGCGCCATCCCTTAGCTCGCGGTTGGCGAACAATCCGAAAAGCGCGGACCCGCTGCCGGTCATCATGGCCCGCCAAGCTCCCAATCTCAGCAGCTTTCCCTTCATCGATTTTAGTTGAGGATGTTGGCTAAACACAACCATTTCAAAGTCGTTCGTGAATTCAGCGGACGTACCCCAGGCAACCGCCTGGAATCTGTTGATCATATCAGGTGATGCCTCAGGAAGCACTTTACGATTCAGCGCGGCATAAGCTAAGGCCGTAGAGGAATGAATGTCCGGCGTGATCAGCAAACCAGGATACGGTGGAACATGATACGGAGTAACATCAGGTACTGGATAAAGCTCGGTCCCACGCCCCAGGCCAATAGCAGTGCCGCCGAGCAGGAAAAAAGGCACGTCGCTGCCCAGTTCCCCAGCCAGATCCAGCAGCTTCTCGATCGATATCTTCTTTTTCAGCAGCCTCGGCAGTGCCAGGAGCATGCTGGCCGCGTTGCTAGATCCCCCACCCAGTCCGCCGCCCATAGGAATTCGCTTGGTCAAGCGAATTCGCAACTGGCCCTTGGCGCGCAATGTTCGCAAAACAAGATCGGCAGCTTTTACAATGAGATTCCCAGGGATATCAACGTTAGACTTTAACTCGATCCTGGTCCGCCCGCGCTGGTATTCCACCTCAATGGTATCGGACAGCGAAATGGTTTGGAAGATAGTCCGCAACTCGTGGAAACCGTCCGGGCGCTTGCGGAGCACCCTCAAGTCCAGGTTGATCTTGGCCAGCGAACGAAGCCGGACGAATTCGGACATTAATAGTGAAGCAGCGAGAAAACGTCGTAGCCGTGCAGCTTTTCGCGCCCCTTCAGGAAGTCGAGCTCCAAGATGAATCCCAGACCCGCGACTTTGCCATCGAGCGTCCCCACTAGCTTCGCCACAGCCGCGGCCGTGCCGCCGGTTGCCAGCACATCATCGATGATGAGCACGTTTTGCCCCGGCGAAATCGCATCTTTGTGGATTTCGAGCACGTCCGTTCCATATTCCAGCGCGTATTCGATGCGTTCCCGCTCAGCCGGCAGCTTTTTCTCCTTGCGCACCGGGATGAACCCGTATCCGAGCGCATAAGCCACGGCGGGCGCGATGATGAACCCGCGCGCCTCAATGCCGAGCACCACATCGATTGGCGTAGAACGGTAGCGCTCAGCCAATGAGTCAATCACTCCTTTGAACCCGCCGGGGTCCTTCAGCAGCGTCGTGATGTCATAAAAGTTGATGCCAGGCTTGGGAAAATCGGGGACTTCGCGGATGAGCGCTTTCAGTTGATCCATGCAGGGAATTGGTATTGTAACATCGTGGCACTGCTTGGATCTTCCAAAATCATGGCGTTCAGCGCGACGACGGATGGTGATCGCGCGAAGGCGTTTTACGGCGACAAGCTGGGGCTCAAACTAGTGGAGGATAGCGGTTTCGCACTGGTCTACGATGCGGGTGGAACCATGCTGCGCGTGCAGAAAGTGAAGGAGGTTCCAGAGGCGAAATACACGGCGCTCGGTTGGGAGGTTCCCGACATCGCAGCGAAGGTTGATGAGCTTCGAGCGGCCGGCGTCAAGTTTGAGATCTACGGTTTTCCAGGCCAGGACGAGAAAGGCATCTGGACGCCGCCGGGCAGCACCACGAAGGTGGCTTGGTTCAAAGACCCGGATGGCAATATTCTAAGCCTGACGCAGTTTTGAAATGCCGCTTGGCGCCGAAGTATGCGAAAACGTCTGGAAAATCGATCCATCGATTCGCGCCATTGCTGAATCTGTGTTTCGTGAGTGGCGTGAGGACGTCGAGCCGGTGGAAATCCGGCAAGGCGAGGCCATCTATTTGACTTTTCGGTGACGCTGGATTTTCTCGAATCGCTTGACAGATTCCTGGCGTCTCTGGTGAATCCAGCTAGCCGCCCCCGCAGCGAGCTCCGGATGGTCTTCTGTCTTCCAGGCGCCTGTTGCGGCGCGCAGTGCTTCTCGCTGGCGATGCAGCTTGATCTTGCGATCGCACTCCACAAGCTGATTTTAACTCTTCCAAATCGCCGGCCGAAAGCTGAACACTAGCGCGCCCGCCAACGCCACCACGGCCGCCGAGAGCAGCGCGGCATCGGCGATCCCGAAGAACGATGTCGCCACGCTCACCGGGAAGTCTCCCAGTGGTCGCACCCCCATGTTGAGCAGCGTGTTGAGGCTCATGATCCGGCCCCGCATCTTGGCCTCCACGCTGCCCTGCATCAGCGTGATCACCAGCGTTGTGAAGACGCTCTGCGCCGCTGCCATCACCAATAACATGACAAAGGATGACGCAAAGCTGCGGCTGAGTGCGAACATCGCAAGAGCGATCACCCACGCGGCATTCGCTGCCACCAGGAGGCGCCCCTTCCGACGCTGCTCCGCAAAAGATGCCACCAACAGAGATCCCACCACCGTGCCGATGCCCGACGCAGCGAACAAAAATCCCAACTCCCCCGCACCCCGGTGCAAAACGCTGGTGACAAAAATCGGTACCAGAAGCGCCTGGGATGGCGCCACGAAGAGCAACACCGCGTACACCAGAACCGCCCCCGAGACCGCTGGTTGTTTCCCAATTACCGCCAGCATTTCCCGCACCGCGGCCCAGGTTCGCGACGGCCCTTGCGATCCCGATGGCGTCGCCGTCAACTCGCGCGGCAAGGCCCACAGCGCGATGATCACGCCCAGATAGCTGCACCCGTTCAAGGCGAAATCTCCGGCCAATCCAAGCACTGCCGCCACTGCACCGCCCAACGGTGGGCCCGCGATGGAAGCCACATTGAACGCCAGCGTCTGCAGAGAAATCGCGTTGGTCAAGTCTTCCGGGGGCGCTAGCAGCGGCAGTAGCGAGGCGCGCGCCGGCTGATCGAAACTCAACAGAACACCGGAGGTGAACGCCAGCACAATCACCATCCACAATCGGATGGATCCTGTCGCCGTCAAAGCCGCCAGTGTGAACGCCGTCAGCATTAACAGCGTCTGGGTGCGAAACAGAAGCCGTCTTTTGTCGTGCCGGTCGGCGAACGTCCCGCCCAGCGGGGCAAAGAAGAAGAATGCGGAGGCTTGAGCTAACGATACGGTCCCCAGAGCCACCGCCGAGTTTCCGGTGATCCGCAGCACCAGCAGACTTTGGGCGACAATCTGCATCCAGGTGCCGAGCCCGGAAGCCAGTATCCCGATCCACAGCGTCCGGTAGTGCGGATGCCGCAGTGCTCGAAAAGTTCCAGATGCCGCGGTATTCGGGGGGGAACCGGGACGCTTGCGTTGCACTGACATCTATGATAATGTCGTGGCGATCGGTAACATCACAGTAACTAACGATAGAGGAGCCCGACACATGACTTGGCAGACACCGAAGATTGAAGAGATCTCCTGCAGCTGTGAGATTAACTCCTACAGCAACGGCGATTTCTAAGCATTAAAAAATGCTGGTGAGGGTTCTCGGCGCGGCCGCGGGCGGCGCATTTCCGCAGTGGAATTGTGCCTGTACACAATGCCAGCGGCTTCGATCGGGAACCTTTGCCGGCCATCCCCGCACCCAAGCCCAGGTAGCGATCAGCGAAGATCGCGTTTCCTGGACCCTTCTGAACGCATCCCCCGACCTCCGGGTCCAAATTGAAGCTACGCCGCAGTTGTGGCCCAGTGGTAATTCGCTCCATTCCCCCGTTCAATCTGTAGTGATCACGGCCGCTGAAGCGGATACTGTAGCGGGTCTGCTCTCCCTGCGCGAATTTCAGCCGCTGGATATTTACGCGACATCCTCAGTGCTCAAAATCCTGCGCGAAGACAACAGCCTGTTTGCGCTGCTCGATCGCGTGCCGCGGCAGGCCTCGTGGATTGAGATTCAGCCCGATATCGCATTCACCGTTGGGCAACTCCAATTCAAGCCATTCTCACTGCCTGGCGGCTTTCCTGGCTTTGTGCCAGCCGATCGCAAAGCGGAGTTGGATGCCGAGCAAGCGGTGCTGGGCCTGTGGATCGAATCTTCATCCGGGGGACGCATGGCCTATTTGCCGGGAGTGGCGAGGATCGAAGACTCCTGGCGCGATTGGCTGGACGAATGTGACCTGCTGCTTTTCGATGGAACATTTTGGACCGAAGATGAATTATGCAGCGTGCGCGGCGGAGGCAAGCCTGCTTCCGCCATGGGCCATCTTCCCTTGTCCGGTCCCTGCGGCTCGCTGGCTCAATTGCGCGACATCCAATGCGCGCGCAAGATTTTTTTCCACATCAACAACACCAACCCGATTCTGGATGAATCGAGCGAAGCCTTCGCCCAGGTTCGGGATGCCGGCTGGGAAGTCGCGCGGGATGGCATGGAGATCGAGGTATGACGGTCACTGAAGACGCACTCTTGAGCGCAGCGGCACTGGAGGAAAAATTACGCGCGGTGGGCGAAGAACGCTATCACCACCAGCATCCCTTTCATCGGCTGATGCATGCAGGCCAGCTCACGCGGGGCCAACTGCAGGCCTGGGCCTTTAACCGCTATTACTATCAGAAGACCATCCCCATCAAAGACGCGCTGATCCTGGCCCGCAGCGATTCGCCCGAGTTCCGGCGCGCCTGGCGCAAGCGCATCGTAGATCACGATGGGCAGGATCACGATGGCGAGCCCAGCACGCCCGGTGGCATCGAAAAGTGGATCAAGCTGGCCGAAGCCACCGGCGTCCCACGCGATTTGGTAATTTCCGAACGCGGTGTGCTGCCGGCCGTCCGCTACGCCGTGGACGCCTATCTGGCGCTGGTCACCAAGCACAGCTTTCTCGAAGCTGTGGCGTCGTCGCTGACGGAAATGTTTTCCAAAAGCCTGATCACCCTGCGCATGGATCGCATGATCGTTCATTACCCCTATCTCTCATCCAGCCTCGGATATTTCGAGTCTCGCTTGTCGCAGGCGCCTGAGGACGCTGGTTTCGCACTCAACTGGGTGAAGCAAAACGCGCGTACGCGCGCCGAGCAGGATTTGGCGATCGGCGCCTTGCGCGCGAAGTGCGATATTCTTTGGGCCCAGCTGGACGCGCTTTACTTCGCCTACGTGCAGCCCGGCTGGCCGCCTCCGGGCGCTTTTCGTCCCGCCGGTCCCGAGGTTTAGGATGATAAACCCAGCCAGCGTGCCGCGCCTCGCGCTCGGCTGCCGCATGACGCAGTCCGCCGATCTTGGTCCTGTCTTGCTGTTGCCGGAAAGCATGCTGCGCCTGACGGGACCCGGGCCTCGTATTGTAGAGCTTTGCGACGGAACGCGCAGTCTCAGCGACGTGATCTCCGCCCTCCAATCTGAATTTACCGGCGCGGATCCGGAAATGATCCGTAGTGAAGTGGTGGCGTTCCTGCTCTCGTTGCAGGAAAGACGGGCGCTGGACCTTACATGAGAGACCTCATAACATGAGAGATCTCATATGAATTTCGTCCCGCGCGCCCTGATCGCCGAAGTCACTCATCGCTGCCCTTTGCGCTGCGTCTATTGCTCCAATCCGACCGAGATGCGTTCTCGTTCCACCGAATTGACAACCGAGGAATGGCAGCGCGTCTTCAGCGAAGCCGCGGCGCTGGGCGTTCTTCAGTTGCATTTAACGGGTGGCGAGCCCCTGGCGCGGCCCGATACCGAGCAACTGGTTCGATCAGGAAGAGCGGCCGGACTGTACGTCAACCTCATCACGTCAGGTATCGGCCTGGCGGAGGCGCGCTTGGAGTCTCTTGTAAAAGCTGGCCTGGATCACATCCAACTCAGTTTCCAGGATTCCGAGCAGTCGCAGGCCGACCAGATCGCCGGCACCAAGGCGCACGCGGCCAAGCTGGAACTGGCCAGCCGCATTCGCAAACATCGCGTCGCCTTCACTATGAATATCGTGGTGCACCGCCAGAATCTGGCGCGTCTGCCCGCCATGATTGCGCTCGCCGAAGAGCTCGAAGTGGGCAAGCTCGAAGTGGCCAACGTTCAGTACTACGGATGGGCTTTCGAAAATAGCGCGAAGCTCCTGCCCACGCGTGAGCAAGTGCAGGAGACCATCGCCATCGTGGACGCGGCGCGCGAACGGCTCAAAGATCGCATGCGCATCGATTGCGTGCTGCCCGACTATTATGCCCGCTATCCCAAGCCCTGCATGGGCGGCTGGGGACAAGGGCTGATCCTCATCGACCCCGCGGGTGTGGCGCTGCCCTGCCACGCCGCGCGCATCATTCCAGGATTGACGTTCGACGATGTGCGATCCAAGCCGCTCGGCTGGATCTGGGAAGAATCCCCGTCGTTCCAGCGCTTCCGTGGTGACGATTGGATGCAGGAACCCTGCCGCTCCTGCGAACGCAAGACGCGCGACTTCGGCGGATGCCGCTGCCAGGCGTTTATGTACACTGGTGACCCTGATGCCACCGATCCAGTCTGCTCTCTCGCGCCTCAGCGCGGTTTAATCGATGCCGTAATCGCTAGTGAGCCGACCGATCCCCAATGGGTCTATCGCATCAATCCGTCCAATACACCCAAGCCGCTTCCCACCTCTTAATTCTGAATCCTGACTTCTGAATTCTGAATTCTGTCTTCAATCGATTAATCCGTTCCGCACCGCAAATCGCACCAATTCCCCCGACGAATGCAGATTCAACTTCTCCATAATCTTCCCGCGATGCGCATCGACAGTATAAACGCTCAGGTTTAAGGTGCCCGCGATTTCCTTGTTGGTCTTGCCCTCCGCGATCATCTGCAGCACCTCACGCTCGCGGCTGGTCAGCAGGTCCAGCGGATCGGTGACGTGCTTACGGTAATCGCTCAGCACCGCATCGGAAACGCCCGGGCTCAAGTAGCCTTCGCCTTTTGCCACCGCGCGCACCGCGTTCACCAGATCGCTGTCGATGGAATCCTTCAGCAAATAGCCGCGCGCTCCGGCGCGCAGGATTTCGCGCACGTAAACCGAATCCTTGTGCATGCTCAGCGCGAGCACGCGCGTTCTGGGAGCCGCAGCCACTAAACGCCGCGTGGCTTCGATTCCGTTTAATTCGGGCATCGTTACATCCATCACCACAACGTCGGGATGCAGTTGCTCCGCCAATTCCACCGCCTCCCGCCCATTTCCCGCCTCGCCCACAATCTGCATATCAGCCTGTGTTTCCAGGATCAGCCGAAACCCCTTGCGCACCATGGCGTGATCGTCGGCTAACAGAATCCGCAG
>Ga0302325_10000766_pt1 | contig 85984 bp, 84 predicted proteins | sample Palsa_T0_2_FD_201948 | JGI IMG/M metagenome (GOLD analysis project Ga0302325, IMG submission 201948) | Peat permafrost microbial communities from Stordalen Mire near Abisko, Sweden - Palsa_T0_2 | ecosystem: Environmental > Terrestrial > Soil > Palsa > Peat permafrost | place: Sweden: Abisko...
GCGCGCGTCGCCAAGCGGCGATGCATTTTGGTCCGCAAGGCGCACCGGTCGATTGCGGGCGGCAGCACTGGAGAGGGATTTTAATCTCATGACTTATTGGACCGCATCGGCCAAGGGGCCGGTGACCCGCTCGCTGGTCGCCAGTACGGCTTGCCGCACACCCGGCCACCGCGCGGTAGCGGCGAAGGTCATGGCCATTGTGCCGCTCGCGCTCGCCTTTGGCATCGCCACGGGATCGCCCTCGTGGGCGCAGCAACCGGATAACGCTCCGGCGGCCACCGCGCCCGCCAAGCCAAAGCCGGCAAAAAAGGCTGCCAAACCGAAACCCGAGGAGCAACAAGCCGCACCCGCTGCGCCCGCGGAAGCGCCGCCAGCACAGGCGCAACAGACCCAACCGGCACCGGGAACTCCGCCGGGGCAGCCCGGGCAACCCGCCCCGCAAGGCCAGAACGGACAGGTCCAGTTGATCTATTCGCCGTGGACCAAGTTCTGCTTGAAAGGCCAGCCGGGACAGCCGGCCGATCCAAATGCCAAACAAGTTTGTTTCACCGGCAAAGACGCGCGCGTCGAGTCCGGGCAACCGGTTGCGGCCGCCGTTCTCATCGAACCGGAAGGCCAGGAACGGAAAATTTTGCGTGTCACCTTGCCGCTCGGCATGCAGCTCGTCCACGGCACGCGCGTCATTGTCGATCAGAACCAGCCGATGACGGCGCCGTACGTGATCTGCTTCACCAACGGCTGCATGGCGGACTACGAAGCCAATGCCGACATGATCGGCAAGCTGAAGAAAGGGCAGGGGCTGGTTCTGCAAGCCATCAACGCCACCGGACAACCGATCAGCCTGACCATGCCGCTCGGCGATTTCGCGAAGGCTTACGATGGCGCGCCGACCGATCCCAAGGTGTTCGAGGAGCAACAGCGTAAGCTGCAGGAAGAGTTGCAGCGCCGCGCCGACGAAGCGCGCAAGAAACTCGAAGGCCAGCAAGGCGCTCCAAGCTCGCCGGCCGCGCCGCCTCCGGGCCAGACGCCGGCACCTGCGCCACAGGCCGGCAAGTAACGCTTACGCTTGGTTTCCGGCGCGCCAGCCCGCGCCGGAATGCCGTCACGCGCCTACTCCTACGAAAAGAAAGAGTGATTAGCCGAGGGCGTTAACGTCTGAAGCCCGATATTGGGGATCCGTCGGGCTTCAAGATAAAGACGACCCGCCGCGGTGCCAAATGGTGAGATTACTGAATCGCCTGGTGCGCCGCACGGTCGTGCTCGGGCTAGGCATCTTGACCGTCTGGCTGATCGTTTTCGTCTTTCAAATCACGGATAGCCGGCTACCAACGGTGTTGGCGCTCGCCGTCACGTACGCGGTTGCGGCCTATATTCTCCTGCCGCGCATCGTCCGCTTTGGCCTCAAAATTCTCCAGCGTCGGCACGTGCCTTCTTTCACCATGACCGGCGATGGATTTCCCGGCGACCCGGTTAATCTGGTGCTCACGGGCACGCTGGCGGAGCTCCGCGCCGCCTTCACGCTCGGCGGCTGGGAAGAAGCGGATCGCCTCGGCATTACCAGCTCGCTGCGCATGATTTACGCCTTCGTGTTCAACTCTCCCTATGCGACAGCCCCGTTCAGCACGCTTTTTCTTTTTGGGCGCGGGCAGGACATCGGTTTTCAGAAAGCGATCGATAACAGCCCGCGCAAGCGGCATCACATTCGATTCTGGGCGTTGAGCCTCAGCTATCCCGAGGATGATCTTGGAAATCCCAGTTTTTGGCTCAACACCGATCGGCCGCCTGAGGCCGCATGCGTCCACTGGATCGGAGCCGGCACCAGAGACACCGGCATCTCCTTAACGCGGCTTACCTTCCAGATCACCCACGCCACGGCTTCGGACACCAACGTGGAGCGTGACTACATCGTCAGCGAATTGAGGAAGAGTGGGGTTATCGAGGGGATGAAATTATACAAGGCCGGTCAGCAACTGCCAGGTGAGCGCGTCAATCACTACGTCACCGATGGTGACGTTGCGGCTGCGAGTCTCAGAGTGAAAACTTAGCGCAAGGGCGCGTATGTCTCACCGCCGCGCCGCTAGGGCATTTCAGCAAAACGAATGAGCGCGTAACTCAGTGCGCCGAGGACGATAAGCGAAGCCGTTACGGCGAGTGTTACGCGGACCCCCGTCCGCGCGACCACACGTACATCAACACCCAAGCCGAGCGCAGCCATTGCGACCGTCGTCAGAACGGCCGCGCTGCGCGTAATCGGAGCCAGCAGCTCTGGGGGAATCACGTTCACAGAGCGGGCGATGAGGGCAATCAAAAAACCAATGATGAACCAGGGAACGAGTTCGTTCATTCGGGGACCAATCTTTTCGGGTCGTGCGTGCTTGGAGGTCGACCTCAGTCTTTTCGCAAACAGCGAAAAGCCCAGCACCACCGGTCCGAGCATGAGGACGCGCACGAGCTTGACGACCGTACCGACCTGATTGCTCAATTCTCCGATCGGCAACGTCGCCGCGAGGACCTGCGGAACCGCGTAAACCGTCAATCCGGCAAGCACGCCGTATTGCGTCAAAGACAGTTGCAGGACAGGAACCAGAAATGGCAAGCCGAGAACGACCGCGACGCCAAGAACGGCGGTAACGGAAATGGACGAGGCGACGTCGTCACCGTCTGCGCCGATGACCGGAGCAACGGCGGCAATTGCCGAGTTTCCGCAGATTGAATTGCCGCAGGCGATCAGAATGGACACGCGTTGTGGCAACCCGATCGCCCGGCAAATGACGTAACTACTGACAATTGCGACTGCAACGATACAGGCTATGCCGACGATCAGCGCGGGCCCGAGGCCCAAAATAGTCGTGACGCTCACCGATACGCCGAGCATGACAATCGCGCTTTCGAGGACAAATTTCGCGCTGAAACTGATGCCGGGGATCCAACGCGGCCCGGGGATCCACACGGTCCGGATTGCCACGCCGAGAAGAATCGCGAGCACGATAGCTTCGAGGTAGGGCTGGCCGGCAAAATAAACTTCAGCTTGCTGCAGCAGGATCGCGGCTATCGCGATAGCAATGCAAACAACGGCACCCGGCAGGATATCCACGGATCGATCACATCTTGCCTGGTTGCCGTAGCAAAGCTCAGCGCGTCAGCGGACCCGACGCCATCTTCCACGCGTCGATGCCGCCGTGGATGTGGCAGGCCGAAGCGAGACCGGCTTTTTGCGCAGCCTGGACGGCCATCGCCGAGCGCTCGCCGAAGGCGCAGAAAAACACCACGCGCTTGCTCGTGGATTTTGCCAGCTCATGCAACATTCCTCCAGGCGCGATGCTTTCCTGCAAGCTTTGGTAAGGCACATGAAGCGCGCCCGGGATGGCGCCATTGCGTTCGCGTTCGGAGCGTTCGCGCAAGTCGACCAGTGCGACATCGGGTCTGCCGACGAGATCGAGCGCCTCCTGCGCGGTCACCGCCCAACCGCAACGTGCTATCTCATCCTGATGCATTCCGATCTTGATGTTGGCCGGCACTGCGACGTCCATCATTTTCGGATTGGCGAGCTTGAGGTTGTTCATGAGCTCGACATATTCCTCGACCGACTTGACTTGCAGCCGCGGATTAAAGGCCTTTTCCTCGGCAATGGTGGAGACGGTGTCGCCCTTGTAGTCGTGGGCTGGATAAACCAGGGTCGCATCCGGCAGCTTGAGCAATCGCCCGAAAATCGAGTCGTATTGCTGGCGCGGGTCGCCATTCTGGAAATCAGTGCGCCCGGTGCCGCGGATCAAAAGCGTGTCGCCCGTGAACACCCGATCGGGCATGCAAAAGCTGTAAGAATCGTCGGTGTGTCCCGGTGTGTAAATCACGTCGAGAGCGAGTCCTTCGATGGTGAGTTTGTCGCCGTCGGCAAGTCGCACCGAAACCACGTCGGCTTTGGTCTGCTCGCCCATCACCGTGATGCAAAGGGTGCGGTCGCGCAGTGCACCCAGTCCGGTGATGTGGTCGGCGTGCAGATGGGTATCCACAGCCTTGACCAACTTGAGGTCGAGTTCTTTGACCAGTTGCAGATAGCGGTCGACCTTCTCCAAGACAGGGTCGAGGATCAGTGCCTCGCCGCCGCGCCTGCTGGCGAGCAAATAAGAGTAGGTACCGGACGCCTGGTCGAAAAGCTGACGGAAAATCATGGCGGTTCTCCGCTGAGGCTGCCGCGCGCTTTCCTTGTACACCATTGAAGCAGCCGCGGCACGATCTGGAAATATACAGTACCCGACGTTCCCCGGCCGCGAGCCGAGGCAGTCTACGCGTTAGTGCGTGATCGCGGCCCGCTGGCGATAGCCCTTGCCGTCGCGGATGAAAACTTCGGCGACCTGCGGATGCCGCACCGGCTCGCCGCTTTCGTCTGGCAAAAGGTTCTGCTCGGAGACGTAGGCGACGTATTCGGTCTGATCGTTCTCAGCAAATAAATGGTAGAACGGCTGGTCCTTGTGCGGACGGATCTCCGCCGGGATCGACTCGTACCATTCGTCGGTATTGTCGAAGACCGGATCGATATCGAAGATGACGCCGCGAAACGGAAACAGGCGGTGCCTGACCACCTGGCCGATCTGAAATTTGGCGATCCGAAACTTATTCATGGCGATAGTGAGACAACACAATTATGGCGCACGGCGGGCGATTGAAAGAGCGCTCGTTAAACGCCACCCGATCACTCAATGGCACGAATTATCGGCGCTTTACAGCCCATAGCGGGTGGCCATTTCCGGGTCTTTGGCCGCGACCAGGCGGGCGAGATCGACCAGCACTTTGGCCTGTTTCCAGGTTGCATCGTCCTGCATCTTGCCGTCGATCAAGATGGCGCCGCTGCCGTCCGGAATGGCGGCAATGATCTTTTGCGCAAAGGCCACTTCTGCCGGATCGGGGGAAAACACCCGCTTGGCGACGGCAACCTGGCTCGGATGCAGCGTCCAGGCGCCGACACACCCCATGAGGAAGCTGTTGCGGAACTGCGCCTCGCACGCCGCGGCATCGGCGAAATCGCCAAATGGACCGTAGAACGGCTTTATTCCCGCCGCCGCGCAAGCGTCCACCATTTTTGCAATGGTGTAGTGCCAGAGGTCTTGCTGATAAGAGGCGCGTCCTTCCTTGGCCAACGGGTCCGTAGCGTCAGCCAAGATCCGATAGTCGGGATGGCCGCCGCCGACGCGCGTCGTCTTCATGGCGCGCGAGGCGGCGAGATCGGCGGGGCCGAGACTGATGCCGTGCATGCGCGGCGACGCCGCGGCGATCGCCTCGACGTTATTGACGCCCTCCGCCGTTTCCAGAATGGCGTGAATAAGAATCGGTTTTTTCAACGAATGTTTGGCTTCGAGCTGGGCGAGCAATTGATCGAGATAGTGGATGTCCCACGCGCCCTCGACCTTCGGCAACATCATGACATCGAGCTTGTCGCCGACAGCGGCTACGATTTCGCGGATGTCGTCGAGCACCCAGGGCGAGTTGAGCGCGTTGATCCGGGTCCATAGTCCGGTCGCGCCGAAGTCTGATGCGTTCGCCAAGGCAATGAAGCCTCGTCGCGCCGCCTCCTTGGCGTCGGCGGGAATAGCATCCTCCAGATTGCCCAGGACGACGTCGACCTCGCGGATCAAGTCCGGCACTTTGGCGCGTAGCTTCTCGATGTGCGGCGGCACGAAATGGATCATGCGCTCGAGCTTGACCGGCAAATCGCGCAACGGGGGAGGCGCCCCGATCGCCAGCGGTTTGAAAAAGTTGCGCGGCAGCTTCATGCGGCAATTCCTAACTTCAACGAACACGTTAGGATGGGCGGCACGCCATCGCCAAGCCGATTTTCGCAGCACTCACGCTGTAAAATGCAGCTCATAGGGGTTCGCCGCGCATCAGGCGCGGTTGCGCTGCGCGCGGCGCGACGCCCTCGCGCATCAGCGCGCGGCGCAGCGATCCGATGCGGTCGACCAGAAACAGCGAAAGACCGCGTACGCTTTGCACCGGCAGAAAGTCCGTAAGCAGGCTGCGGTTAAGCACGTCGACCGCAATTCGCCGGCTGGTCGCATCGGCCCGGCGCGCTTCATTGTAGCGATCGAGAACGGCCGTTGCGCCAGGATCAGCACCTTGCCGCCGGGCGTCGGCGACAATTTCAGCCAAGGTTGCGGCATCGCGCAATCCGAGATTAAGTCCTTGCGCGCCGATCGGCGGCACGACATGGGCGGCCTCGCCGGCGAGCGCAATGCGCGCGCGCGCGAATGAATGCGCGGTTTCGGTCGCCAGCGGAAATATCCCGCGGCCCGGCTCGGCGCGCATTTTTCCGAGCAGCGAATGGGCGCGCCGCTCAATCTCCGTCGATAACTCTTCGTCGGTCATCTTCGAGAGCGCGTCGGCATCTGCCGGACTTAGCACGCAGACAACGCTCGAGCGTCCGCCCGGCAGCGGCACAAGCGTCAACGGTCCGTGTTCGGTGTGAAACTCGGTGGCGCCGCTGCGGTGCGGCCGGTCATGCGCAAGGTTGAGCGTGAGCGCCGTCTGCGGATACGCGTGGCGATTGGTGCCGATGCCGGCCGCGGCGCGGCAGAGCGAGCGCGCGCCATCGGCGCCGATCGCAAGCCGGGCGCGGACGGTGTTATCGGCGGCCGTGATAGTGACCTTGTCGGCGCCGCTCGTGACCGCATCTGCCGCCGCCCCGATACGCGCGACTTTAAGCGCCGCGGCGCGAGCCGAAAGCGCCGCGACGAGATGACGATTTTCAATGTTGCAGCCGAACGCGTCGAGACCGATTTCCTCGGCGCGGAACATCACCTCCGGCGCACGAACAAGCCGCCGGGTGGAGTCGACAATGCGAATGCTGACGAGGGGCGCGGCGTTGGCGCGGCAATCTTCCCATACGCCCAGCGTCGTGAGCGCGGTAACCGAACCGGCGAGCAGCGCCGTGGTGCGATGATCCTCCAACGGCCGCGGCGCCACAAGCAGCACATCGACGCCGGCCGTTTTGAGCGCGATAGCGCAGACCAGGCCCGCCGGTCCGCCGCCAATCACGACCACCTCGGCCGCCATGCTCTCGTTAACAGAAGCCATTACTGATCTTCGCTGGTTATGCCGGCTTGTGATTTCCCTCCGGGACACTACCAATCGCTGCGGGATTGCGCGAGGCGAAGTATGCAGCCGGTTAAGTCTTCCGGGGAGCCCACGCGGTTGCGTGTCGCCGCTGCATTTTCCGTGCACGTTTTTACCGCATGCGGGGCGGCCTGCGCGCTCCTCGCCCTGTTCGCGGCTTCGGGTGCTCGCTGGACGGAGATGTTCATTTGGCTCGGGGTCGCGCTGATCATTGACGGTGTCGACGGGACCTTGGCCCGGGGGCTCGACGTGCCCGGGGTCCTGCCGCGCTGGTCCGGCGAACTCCTCGACTTTGTCGTCGATTACGCGACCTACGTGCTCGTGCCGGCTTATGCCTTATCCACCGGAGGCATTTTGCCGCAAACGGGCGCCCCGGCGCTGGGCATCCTCATCGCGGTGACCGGCGCGCTTTATTTCGCCGACCGGCAGATGAAAACCGCCGACGGCTATTTTCGCGGCTTTCCGGTATTGTGGAACGTCGTGGCATTTTATCTATTCCTGCTGCGTCCCCCGCCTTGGCTCGGCGCACTCGCCATTATCGCGCTTTGCGCCGCCACTTTCGCGCCGATTTATTTCATTCACCCGGTGCGGGCATCGCGGTGGCGCTGGCTCAACCTGGCGATGCTCCTGTGCTGGGCGGTTCTAGCGCTGTGGGCCCTGACGCAAGATTTGCAGCCGCCCGGCTGGGTCGCGGCCGCACTGTCGGCGATCGCGCTCTATTTCGTCGCCGCCGGCCTTTTGCGCCGCGCCGATTGAACGCTTGCACTCGGGCGGCGACTTCCTATGATCCCGCGCCACAAGCTTGGCGTTCAGGAGAACAGAAAATGGTCGCTGCGGTACGCGTGCACAAATTCGGCGGGCCCGAGGTTCTGACCTACGAAGAGATCGACGTTCCGGCTCCGGGCGCCGGCCAGATCCGCGTCAAGCAGCATGCCTGCGGCGTCAATTTCACCGATGTTTATTTCCGCAAGGGCATGTACCAGCCGCCGGGGGGGTTACCTTTCGTTGCCGGCAGCGAAGGCGCCGGCGAAGTGATCGAGATCGGTTCCGGCGTCAGCGAGTTCAAGGCGGGCGATCGCGTCGCCTATGCGGCCGGGCCGGGATGTTACATCGCGGAGCGGGTTCTCCCGGCCGATCGCGCGATCAAGCTGCCGGCGAATATCGGCTACGAGCAAGCCGCCGGCATGATGCTCAAGGGCCTCACAGTCCAATATCTCCTGCGCCGCACCTTCCGGGTGGAGAAGGGGATGACTGTGCTCATCCAGGCCGCCGCCGGCGGGGTAGGCTTGATCTTCTGCCAATGGGCGAACCATCTCGGCGCTAACGTGATCGGGACGGTGGGCTCCAAGGACAAAGCCGAGTTGGCGCGCGCCAACGGCTGCCATCACACCATCCTTTATCGCGAAGAGGATTTTCCGGCGCGGGTCAAAGAAATCACCGGCGGCAAATTGTGCGACGTGGTCTATGACAGTATCGGCAAGGACACTTATCCCGCATCGCTCGATTGCATCCGGCCGCTCGGCATGTTCGTCAGCTTCGGCAGCGCCTCCGGGCAGATCGACAACTTCAACATCAATCTGCTGTCGGTAAAAGGCTCACTGTTTGCCACGCGTCCGACGCTCAATACCTACGCCGCCAAGCGCGAAGACCTCGTGAAAATGGCGGACGATTTGTTTGCCGTCGTCGGCGGCGGCGCGGTGAAAATCCCGGTGAACCAGAAATACGCGTTGCGCGATGCGGCAAAGGCACACCGCGACCTTGAAGCCCGCACCACCACGGGTTCATCGATCCTGATACCGTGAACGCTCGCGGTCATTCATGAAGATTTGGGGCTATTGGGCGACGTTCGGCTGGTCGGTGCTTGCTTTCATCGTCGGCCAGTTTTTGGCGCTGGCGGTGCTGGTGTGGTGGCGGATCAATGATCTCGATTCGATTCTGACGACACCGTTCGACGGCAAGAGCGTCACGCTCTTCATCGTGATCTCAAACCCGCTCATGATTGCCGTACTCGCGGCAGCGGTGCGGCTCGCACGCGCAGGGCAAGCCGCTTACCTGGCGCTGGTTTTGCCGCGGGCGCGCGATGTCGGGATTGGCATCCTTTGCCTCATCGGGCTAGTCATCATCACCGACTTGGCGCTCTATCTCAGCGGGCGCGATCTGGTTACGGCGTTTCAGTCGCAGTCTTACGCCAGCGCCGCCGCTGAAGGATGGCTGCCCGCGCTTCTCGCCGCCGCTATTGTCGTCGCTCCCGCCGGCGAAGAGATCATGTTCCGCGGCTTTATTTTTCGCGGCTGGGCGCGCTCCGACCGCGCGTTGTGGCCGGCCATTGTGGTGATCTCGTTGTTATGGGCGGCGTTGCATATCCAATACGACTGGACCGGAGTGCTGCAGATTTTCGTCATCGGCTTGTTTCTCGGCTGGATGCGATGGCGCAGCGGCTCGACTTTGTTGACGTTCTTCCTGCACGCCTTGTTCAATGTGGAAGGAACACTGGAAACCGCCGTGCAAGCCTGGTTTTTCTCTTGAATGGCGGTTGCGCCCGTAGCCACTAGAGCCCGATGACTTCTCCCCGAATTGTCATCGCACTCTAGCTTGTTGATGGAGCATGATCTTTTCCGAAAACCGGTTTCCACTCTTCGGGATCATGCTCTAGCCTCGGGTGCGCGGTAGCCCGATCACCGGCGCGGTAAAGCGCGAAATGGCGGAAACCACGTCGTCGAGCGGAAGCGCGCTACCTGGGGTTTCGCTGACAATGGTCGCGAGCACATTCATGTCGCGGCGGAACAGTGAATCGAGCGCCGTCAGCGTGTGGCTGATGGCGCCGCGGTAGCTGCCGGTCACCAAAATCAAAGGCAATTGCAACGCCATCATCACGTCGAGGCTGGTCCGGTGCCCGTCGAGCGGCGCCATGATCCCGCCGACGCCTTCGATCAGCAGGAGGTCGCCGCGCTGCGAAATGGCGTTCTGGCAAAACGCAACCACGGCGTCGACGTCGATCGTCCGCTCCTCTTGCCGCGCCGCAAGGTCGGGCGAAAGCGGCGCGCGAAAACGCCACGGCGACACGCGATCGATCGATTCAGGCGAGAACGGCAGCGCCAGCGCGGAAATGAGTACGCCGGTGTCGCTTGCTGCCGCTTGCGCCGGATCGTATCCGCTGACAATCGGTTTGACCGCTTCCACCGTTCGGCCCATCTGCCGGAATTGGCGAATAAGCGAAGCGACGACCTGGGTTTTGCCCACATCGGTTCCGGTCGCGGTGATGAAAATTGCGGTCACGATCTCTCTGCCTCGCCGCTATGAAAGCGCCGAACGTCAGGCAATACCAGCGAAAACCGAGAAATGCGCAGCGTTGGCCACAGGCTATATGATAGGCGAATCAATAGCCTACGGCACTGCCATAAAGATCATAATCATCGGCGCGCTCGATCTTTACGGTCGCGATTTCACCGACTCGCAGCGGGCGGCGGGATTTGACGTGGACGGTGCCGTCGATTTGCGGGGCATCGCCTTTGCTGCGGCCCTTGGCCGAGCTCTTTGCGACTTCGTCTATCAGAACGGCTTGGCGCGTGCCGACTTTGCGCGTCAGGCGGCGGCGGGAAATCTCGCGCTGGCGGCGCATCAGCCGGTCCCAGCGCTCGTCCTTGATCTCGTCGGGAACCGGTGCGGCAAGATCGTTCGCCGTCGCGCCGGCGACCGGTTCGTAGCGGAAACAGCCGACGCGATCGAGCTCGGCTTCGTCGAGCCAGTCGAGCAGCTCCAAAAAATCCGCTTCGGTCTCGCCGGGAAAACCGACGATGAAGGTCGAGCGGATCGTCAGGTCGGGACACACCGAACGCCACGCGTGAATGCGCGACAAAGTCTTTTCCTGCGCCGCCGGCCGCCTCATGCGTTTGAGCACGGCGGGGCTTGCGTGCTGGAACGGCACGTCGAGATACGGCAACACCTTGCCGTCGGCCATCAACGGAATGACGTCGTCGACGTGTGGGTAGGGGTAGACGTAGTGGAGGCGCACCCAGACGCCGAACTCGCCGAGCGCACGCGCAAGATCGAGAAATTTCGAACGAAGCGTTTGGCCGTTCCATTCGCTCGGCGCGTATTTTAGATCAGAGCCGTAAGCCGAGGTGTCCTGGGAAATGACCAACAGTTCCTTCACGCCGGCATTGACCAGCCGTTCGGCTTCGCGAAGGACATCCGCCGCCGGCCGTGAGACCAGACGGCCGCGCAAATTCGGAATGATGCAGAACGAACAGCGGTTGTTGCAGCCTTCGGAAATTTTCAGATACGCATAATGCCGCGGGGTCAGCTTGATGCCCTGCGGCGGAATAAGGTCGGCATAAGGATCATGCGGCGCCGGCGCGGCGCGGTGCACGGCCTCGATCACGCTTTCATATTGTTGCGGGCCGCTGATCGCGAACACGTTCGGATGTGCCGCGCTGATCTTTTCCGGTTCGGCGCCCATGCAGCCAGTCACCACGACCTTGCCGTTTTCGGCCAAAGCCTCACCGATCGCCGCGAGCGACTCCGCCTGCGCGCTTTCAAGAAAGCCGCAGGTGTTGACAATAGCGAGGTCGGAATCAGTGTGGTCGCGGCACAGCTCATACCCTTCCGCTCGCAAACGGGTGATGATGCGTTCGGAATCGACCAGCGCCTTTGGGCAACCGAGCGACACGAACGAGATGCGGGGAGGGCGGTTCATCTTTGGTCTCGGGTGCTAACTGGCGCGCCTTGCAGCCAAATGCAAGGCGGCGGACTATGCGCGCGCCGGCGTCGCGCGAACGAAGGCCGCGCGAATAAAGGCGCAAATTGAGAGTTCCCGACCCGCCGCTCCTTATTGTCACCGATCGCCGGCAGGCACGCCGGCCGCTGCCGGACGTCGTCACGGCCGCGCTCAAGGCAGGCTGCCGCTGGATCAGCATCCGCGAAAAGGATTTGCCGGCTGACGAGCAAGTGCTGCTGGCGCGCTCGCTGATCCCGGTGGCGCACGCGCAAGGCGCACGGCTCACCATTCACGGCGACGCGGCGCTCGCCGCTGCCGCGGGTGCGGACGGCGTCCATCTTTCCGCCGGCAGCGATCCGGCGGCCGCGCGCGCGCTCCTCGGCAGAGAGAAGCTCATCGGCATTTCGATCCACACCGTGACCGAGGCGGACGGCGTCGATCCGTCGTCCGTCGACTATGTGCTGGCGGGACCGGCCTTCGAGACGGCAAGCAAGCCCGGCTACGGCCCTGAGCTCGGCCGCAAGGGTCTTTCGGAAATTGCGCGGGTGGCGCGTGTGCCGGTACTGGCAATTGGCGGCATCAATACCGCGCGCGTCGCCGATTTGATCGCCGAAGGAGTGGCGGGCGTCGGCGTGATGGGCTCAGTGATGCGCGCGTCCGATCCGGAACGGGAAACGCTCACCTTGCTCTCGACACTGACCGGGTCGCTTGCTATCCGCGGGCGCGATAAGTGCTGACGCCTTGGTCCGGCACCCAGGTGCCGGCGGGCAATTTCCCGGCCTGCCAGAATACGTCGATCGGCATGCCGCCGCGCGGATGGAAATAGCCGCCGATTCGGAGCCATTTCGGTTTAAGCACCGCAACCAATTTCTTGCCGATGCTCACCGTGCATTCTTCATGGAATGCGCCGTGATTGCGGAAGCTGTTCAGATAAAGTTTCAGCGACTTCGATTCCACGAGCCATGCCCGCGGTACGTAATCGATGACGAGAGTGGCGAAATCGGGCTGGCCGGTGACCGGGCAGATCGCAGTGAATTCGGGAAAGGTAAAGCGCGCAACGTAGTTTGCGTCCGTATGTGGGTTGCGCACGCGATCGAGCACGGCCTCGCGCGGGGAGGCGGGAATTGCGGCGGGTCGGCCGAGTTGCAGCGTTTTCTTGGACATGAAAGCTCGCTTCCGGCGCAATCCATGCCCGCGCCGGCCTGACATGACAAGCGCATTGGCGATCCTGTAGAAGCACCTCGGGGATCCGGGAGCGCGCCCATGACCGCCATTATCGATATCGTCGGCCGGGAAATTCTCGATAGCCGCGGCAATCCGACCGTGGAGGTTGACGTCGTGCTGGAAGACGGCTCGCGCGGCCGCGCCGCGGTGCCGTCCGGCGCCTCGACCGGCGCCCACGAGGCCGTCGAGCTGCGCGACGGCGATAAGAGCCGTTACCTCGGCAAGGGCGTTCGCAAGGCGGTCGAAGCCGTCAACGGCGAGATTTTCGATGCTTTGAGCGGTTTCGAGGCGGAATCGCAGGTCAAGATCGACGAGACCATGATCGCGCTCGATGGCACGGCGAACAAAAACCGTCTCGGCGCCAACGCTATTCTCGGCGTCTCGCTTGCGGTCGCCAAGGCGGCTGCCGCCGCCAACAAGCTGCCGCTCTATCGCTATGTCGGCGGCACCGCGGCGCGCGTCCTGCCGGTGCCGATGATGAACATCCTGAACGGCGGCGTGCATGCCGACAATCCGATCGACTTTCAGGAATTCATGATCGTGCCGTTCGGCGCCATCTCGTTTACCGAGGCGTTGCGGGCCGGAGCGGAGATTTTCCATACGCTGCGCGCGGCACTCAAAGCCGCCGGCCTCAATACCAATGTCGGCGACGAAGGCGGATTTGCACCCGACTTGCCGTCGGCCGAAGCAGCGCTTGATCAAGTCGTGGCCGCGATCAAGCAGGCCGGATATGCGCCCGGCAAAGACGTTGCGATCGCGCTCGATCCGGCCTCGAGCGAATTTTTCAAAAACGGCGCCTACCGCTACGAAGGTGAGGGCAAGACGCGTTCGGTCGAACAGCAAGTCGAATATCTCGCGAAATTGGTCAACGCTTACCCGATCATTTCCATCGAAGACGGCATGGCGGAAGACGACGCCACCGGCTGGCAAAAACTGACGCAGAAGATCGGCGATCGCTGTCAGCTGGTCGGCGACGATGTGTTTGTCACCAACGTTGCGAGACTGACTGAAGGAATCAAGAACGGCATCGGTAATTCTATTCTCATCAAGGTCAATCAGATCGGGACACTGACCGAGACGCTGGCCGCCGTCGAAACCGCGCACAAGGCCGGCTACACGGCGGTCATGTCGCATCGCTCGGGTGAAACCGAGGACACGACCATCGCCGACCTCGCCGTCGCGACCAATTGCGGGCAGATCAAGACGGGTTCCTTGGCGCGGTCAGACCGCACCGCCAAATACAATCAGCTCTTGCGCATCGAAGAGGAACTCGGGCCTCAAGGAGTGTATCCGGGACGAGCGGCGTTTAAGGCTTTTGCGCAAGGCTGACATCGCCACCGCCGGGCCATTAATTGTGCCTTAAGTGCGCCGCCGCATGGTTGCGGCATGGTCACTCGTACGCGTCTGCGCTCAATCCTGACGGCGCTCGGTCTCTATGTGATGGCGGCGTTGCTGATCGGCTACTTTGGGATCAACGCGTTTTCGGGCGATCGCGGGCTGAAAGCCAAGCAGGATATCGACCAGCAGATTACGTCGCTTTCGGCGGAGCTTACCCATTTGCAGGTCGAGCGCGGCCAATGGGAGCGCCGGCTGAGCCTTTTGAAATCAAACCGCATCGACCCCGATATGCTCGATGAGCGCGCCCGCGCGCTTCTCGATTACACCCATCCGAACGACCTGACATTGACGCTGGTCGACCCTGCGCGATCGGGCGGCCGTCGGCCTTGAAAAGCGCGCCCGCGCTTTCGAAATAACTTTTTCCACCAATCGCTTGGCGGCAGGAACCATTCTCCGGCCGCCGACTTCCGCCATAAGCCGAATTCGGCTATGGGAGGGTACTTCCGCGATATCGCAAAGGACGCTGAATGGCCGTCGCGCAAACCAAGATTGTGGAGCAAAGCGATCGGCAGCCGGCCGGTGCGCCGGCTTCCAGCGCCGCGATCGCAGAGTTCAGCAAGGAACAGGAACTCCACGCGCTGCGGCAGATGCTCTTGATCCGCCGCTTCGAGGAAAAGGCCGGCCAATTGTATGGCATGGGCCTGATCGGCGGATTCTGTCACCTTTACATCGGTCAGGAAGCCGTCGTGGTCGGCATGAAGATGGCGAAACGCGATTCCGACCAAATGATCACCGGCTACCGCGACCACGGTCACATGCTCGCCTGCGGCATGGACCCCAAAGGCGTGATGGCGGAATTAACCGGGCGACGCGGCGGCTATGCCAAGGGCAAGGGCGGCTCGATGCACATGTTTTCCCGGGAAAAGAATTTCTACGGGGGACACGGCATTGTCGGCGCGCCGGTGCCGATCGGCACGGGGCTCGCGTTTGCCAACAAATATCGAGGCAGCGACAGCGTCTGCCTGACTTTTTTCGGCGACGGCGCCGCAAACCAGGGCCAGGTCTACGAGAGCTTCAACATGGCCGAGCTGTGGAAGCTGCCGGTCGTCTTCATCATTGAGAACAATCGGTACGCGATGGGAACGTCCATCACCCGCTCGTCGGCGCAGACCGATCTTTCCAAGCGTGGCCTGTCCTTCAACATTCCGGGCGTCGAGGTCGACGGCATGGATGTGCGCGCCGTCAAAGCCGCCGGCGACGAAGCGATCGCCTGGTGCCGCGCCGGGAAGGGACCCACCATTCTCGAAATGATGACCTACCGCTATCGCGGTCACTCCATGTCCGATCCAGCCAAATACCGCACCAAGGAAGAAGTCGATAAGGTACGCACCGAGAGCGATCCGATCGAACAGGTGCGGGCGCGGTTGATCGCCAAGAAGTGGGCGGCCGAAGACGAGCTGAAAAAAATCGACGCCGAGGCGCGCGCCGTGGTCAACGAGGCTTCCGAATTCGCCACCCACGACGCCGAGCCTGATCCCGCCGAACTCTACACGGACGTATATCGGTAAAAAGATTAGCGCCGGCGCCTCGCCCTCGCGTTAGGCCCGCTTGATTGACGAGTTAGGCCCCAATGCCGACCCAAGTTCTCATGCCTGCTCTTTCCCCGACCATGGAGAAGGGCAATCTCGCCAAATGGCTCAAGAAGGAAGGCGACCCGGTTAAATCCGGCGACGTCATCGCCGAAATCGAGACCGACAAGGCCACCATGGAAGTGGAGGCGGTCGATGAGGGCACGCTCGGAAAAATCCTCATTCCGGAAGGCACCAATGATGTCGCGGTCAACACCCCGATCGCCACCATCCTCGGCGAAGGTGAAGACCAGTCGGCGCTGAAGGACGCCAAGCCATCAGAAGGCGTCGCGTCGGCAACCGAGCCGGCACGCGACGAAAAGGCCGCAGAATCGGCGCCGCCCGCGGAAAAGGATCAGGCCGCTAAAAGAGCAGAGGCGCCGGCGCCGGCGAAAACCGGCACGGTCAAGCCGGCGCAGGCGCAAGTGATGCCTGATCCCGATGTGCCGGAAGGTACCGAGATGGCCACCATCACCATGCGCGAGGCGCTTCGTGATGCGATGGCGGAAGAAATGCGCCGCGACCCGGACGTGTTCGTGATGGGCGAGGAGGTCGCCGAGTATCAAGGCGCCTACAAGGTCACGCAAGGACTGCTGCAGGAGTTCGGCGACCGCCGCGTGATCGACACGCCAATCACCGAGCACGCCTTCACCGGCCTCGGCGTCGGCGCGGCTTTCGCCGGCTTAAAGCCGATCGTCGAATTCATGACGTTCAACTTCGCCATGCAGGCGATGGATCATCTGATCAATTCAGCCGCCAAGACGCCCTACATGTCCGGCGGCCAAGTCACTGTGTCGATGGTTTTTCGCGGGCCGAACGGACCGGCCGCCCGCGTCGGCGCGCAACACAGCCAGGATTACTCGTCTTGGTATTCGCACGTCCCCGGCATCAAAGTGATCGCCCCGTCAAACGCGGCTGACGCCAAAGGCTTGCTCAAGGCGGCGATCCGCGATCCCAATCCAGTCGTCTTTCTCGAAAACGAAATCCTTTATGGCGTGTCCTCGCCGGTACCGAAGCTTACGGAATATGTCCTGCCGATTGGCCGCGCTCGCGTCGTCCGTGGCGGTAACGACGTGACCATTGTCGCCTGGTCGATCGGCATGACCTATGCGCTGAAAGCCGCCGTTGAACTCGCCAAGGAGAATATTTCCGCCGAAGTGATCGATTTGCGCACGCTCAAACCGATGGACACCGAAACCATCATCGAGTCGGTAAAAAAGACCGGGCGGCTCGTCACCGTCGAAGAAGGCTGGCGGCAGTCGGGCGTCGGCGCCGAGATTGCCGCGCGCATGATGGAAGAGGCGTTCGACTATCTCGATGCGCCGGTCACGCGCGTCACCGGCGAGGACGTGCCCATGCCGTACGCCGCCAATCTGGAAAAGCTCGCGCTGCCCTCGGTCGCCAAAGTGGTCGAGGCGGCGAAAGCCGTGTGTTACCGCTAAGCGAACCGGCGGAAAATCAAAGCCATGCCCATCAACATCCTCATGCCGGCGCTTTCGCCCACGATGGAGAAGGGCAATCTCGCCAAATGGCTGAAGAAAGAGGGCGAGGCGGTCAAGACCGGCGACGTGATCGCCGAGATCGAGACCGACAAGGCAACGATGGAATACGAGGCCATCGACGACGGCGTGATCGCCAAGATCGTCGTTCCGGAAGGCACCAACGACGTTCCGGTCAATCAGCTCATCGCGGTCATGGCCCAGGAAGGCGAAGACCCCAAAGCCGCGGCGGACGCGGCGGGTAAGGGCGCTCCGCCACCGCCCCCGATAACTCCCAGTGCTGCTGCCCCCTCACCCCCACCCTCCCCCACAAGGGGGGAGGGAGCCGCCCAGCGAGACGCGTCGCCTGCGATTGCCCCTCAAGAATCTCGACCCCCGCCGGTATCACAGCGAACTCCCTCTCCCTTGGTGGGAGAGGGTCGGGGTGAGGGGGCGCGAACCAACGGGCATGGCGCGGCGACATCGGGCTCCAACAGAATCTTCTCCTCGCCGCTCGCTCGCCGTCTTGCCAAGGACGCCGGCATCGAGCTCGGCCGCATTGCCGGCTCCGGTCCGCATGGCCGCGTCATCGCCCGCGACGTAGCGGCGGCGAAGGACGGCAAGGGTTTGCGCGCGCCGGCTGCGGCGCCCGCAGGCGCGCCCGCTGGTGGCCCCGCCATTGCGCCGGCAATGAGCGATCAGCAAATTCGCGCGCTCTACGAAGAAGGAAGCTACGAGCTCATTCCGCACGACGGCATGCGCCGCACTATTGCGCAGCGGCTGACCGCTTCGACCCAGACCGTTCCGCATTTCTATCTCACCATCGACTGCGACATCGGCAAGCTTGTTGCCGCGCGTGAAGAGATCAACGCCGCGGCAGGAAAGGACAAAGAGGGCAAGCCGGCCTACAAGCTTTCGGTCAACGACTTCGTCATCAAGGCGCTGGCGCTCGCCTTGCAGCGCGTACCCGATGCCAATGTGAGCTGGTCCGAAGCCGGGCTACTCAAGCACAAGCATTCCGATATCGGTGTTGCCGTCGCGCTGCCGGGCGGCCTGATCACGCCGATCATCCGCAACGCCGAAGCAAAATCGCTGTCGGCGATTTCCAACGAGATGAAAGATCTGGCGGCCCGGGCGAGGGCGCGCAAGCTCAAGCCCAACGAATATCAAGGCGGCACCTCGTCGGTGTCGAACCTCGGCATGTTCGGCATCAAGGACTTCACCGCAGTGATCAATCCGCCGCAATCGACCATCCTTGCCGTCGGCACCGGCGAAGAGCGCGCGGTGGTGCGCGGCGGCAAAATCGAAGCGGCGCAGATAATGAGCGTGACGATGTCGTGCGATCACCGCGCAGTCGACGGCGCGCTCGGCGCGGTGCTGGTCGGCGCCTTTAAGGTACTGATCGAAAATCCCGTGATGATGCTGGTGTAAGTATGCCGCTGGTGCGCATCGATTTGCGGCAAGGTAAATCGCCGGCCTACCGGAAGGCGCTGTGCGACGGCATTTATCGCGCCATGCGCGAAACCTTCAACGTGCCGGAAAACGATCGCTTCATGATCGTCAACGAACACGACGCCGCGAATTTCATCTATGCCGAGAGTTATCTCGACATTACCCACACCGACGATCTGGTGATCATCCAGATTACCGCGAACGACACCCGCACGGCGGAGCAAAAACAGGTGTTCTTCGCCCGCGTCGCGGCATTGCTTGCCGAGAAACCCGGCTTACGTAAGGAAGACGTTTTCATCAATCTGATCGAGTGCAAAAAGGAAAACTGGTCATTCGGCAACGGCATCGCGCAATACGCCGTGACCAAGAGCTAGCGCATGGCTGATACCAATTTCGACGTCATCATCATCGGGTCGGGCCCCGGAGGCTATGTCTGCGCCATCCGCGCGGCACAGCTTGGATTTAAGACCGCCATTGTCGAGCGCGACTATTTAGGAGGCATCTGCCTCAACTGGGGCTGCATTCCGACCAAGGCGCTGCTGCGTTCGGCGGAGATTTTTCATTACCTGCAGCACGCCAACGATTACGGGCTCTCCGCCGGCACCGTCAGCTTCGATCCGGCCGCCGTCGTCAAGCGCTCGCGCGCCGTGTCGAAACGCCTCAATGACGGCGTCGGCTTTCTCATGCGCAAGAACAAGGTCGCCGTGATTTGGGGCGAGGCGGCGATCGATGCGCCGGGCAAGATCACCGTGAAAGCCGGCAAGAGCGAAGCGCCAAAAGGCGCCCTCGGCCCCGGTTCCTATGACGCCAAACACATCATCATCGCCAGCGGCGCGCGGCCGCGGGTTTTGCCGGGGCTTGAGCCGGACAAGAAACTCATTTGGACGTATTTCGAGGCGATGGTGCCGGATCAGGTGCCGAAATCGCTTGTGGTGGTCGGCTCCGGCGCCATCGGCATCGAGTTCGCTTCGTTCTACCGCACGCTCGGGTCGGAGGTGACGGTGGTAGAGGTGCTGCCGCAAATCCTTCCCGCCGAGGATGCCGAGATCGCGGCCTTCGCGCGCAAAAGTTTCGAGAAGCAAGGCATCAAGATTTACACCGGCGCCAAGGTCACCAAGCTCGACAAGACCGGCAACGGCGTCACCGCCACCATCGATGATGGGAAAGGCGGCGTACAGGCGCTTTCCGTCGAACGCGTCATCTCCGCCGTCGGCGTCGTCGGCAACATCGAAAATCTCGGTCTGGAGAAACTCGGCGTGAAGACCGAGCGCGGCGCCATTGTCATCGACGGCGCGTGCAAGACCAACGTGCCGGGAATCTACGCCATCGGTGACGTCGCCGGGCCACCGCTTCTTGCCCATAAGGCCGAACATGAAGGCGTCATCTGCGTCGAGGCGATCAAGGGACTTCATCCTCACGCGATGAACAAACGGCTTATTCCCGGCTGCACCTATTGTTCGCCGCAAATCGCCTCGGTGGGCCTAACCGAGCAGGCGGCGAAGGAACAAAAGCTCGACATTCGAGTCGGCCGCTTTCCTTTTGTCGGCAACGGCAAGGCCATTGCGCTCGGAGAGGATCAAGGCTTGGTCAAGGTGATTTTCGACAAGAATACCGGGCAGCTTCTGGGCGCGCACATGGTCGGTGCCGAAGTCACCGAGCTGATCCAGGGCTATGTGGTCGCGATGAATCTCGAAACCACTGAAGAAGAGCTCATGAACACCGTGTTCCCGCATCCGACGCTGTCGGAAATGATGGGCGAGGCGGTGCGCGACGCTTACGGCCGGGCGCTGAATATCTGAACTCGTCATTGCGAGGAGCAACGCGACGAAGCAATCCAGAATTCGTCAGGTCTCCACGTGGATTGCTTCGCTAACGCTCGCAATGACAATCAGGCGACTAATCCCGCCACGGGCTTTACGTTCTTGCTGCCGGGAAACACCGTTTCCGCCAGCGCGCGATCCTCGACGCGTAAATGGTCCTTGAGCACGCCTTTGAGCACGGCGCGCAGATCGGTTGTCGGCTTGAGATCGCGGTTCTCGTAGAGATCCGGGGCTTTCAGTCCCGGCCAGTCGGCGATCACGCGGCCGCCCTTGAGCGCGCCGCCGGCAAGAAGTGCGACCGTCGCGGTACCGTGGTCGGTGCCGTCAGTGCCATTGAGGCGCGCGGTACGTCCGAACTCGGTGACCAGAGCAACGACGGTCTCGCGCCATGCCGGTCCCATATTGGCCTTGACCGCCGCGAGCGCGCCGTCGAGCGAGCCCAGGAGCTGGGTGAGCCGCCCGCCGGCAATGCCCTCGTTGTTGTGGGTGTCCCAGCCGTCCAACGCGAGCGCGCCGATACGCGGCCCATTCGGCTGCGCCAGAAATTTTGCGGCCGTGCCGGCGGCGTCGGCGAAATATGCGCGCGGCTGGTTGCCCGGCGCTTTGCGCACGTCGTCGGCGTGCTCCATGGCGACGAGCTTCGCGTTTTCTTCCATGGCGTTGGCGAGTTTCACGTCAGCGTGCTGATAAAGGTCAAGGAGCCGCCGAGCGGTGTCTTCGCTTGCCGGCGGCGCGTTTTGCGGCGACCACGTCAGCACTGGCGCCGGGCCGCGCACGACCAGCGGCAGCGCCGGACCGACACCAAGCGCTCTCGCCCTTTCGCCGGCATCGACCCGGCCGGCCGATGCCAGCCCGTGCAGCGCGCGATTGAGCCAGCCTGAGTCGCTCGGCGCTGGTTGCGGCAGCCCGCTTTCCAGTAAATCCTGGCCATCAAAATGCGACCGCTCGCGGTAGGGCGTCGCACAGGCATGGACGATGATCGCCTCATTCGCCTGAAACATGCGGTGCAAATTCGGCATCGCCGGATTGAGCGCAAAGAAGCTGTCGAGTTTTAGGGCAGCGACCTTGCCGTCGAAGCGCAGCGCGTTGTCGCCGCGCAACGCGATCCAATCCGGATCGCCGACGGGCGCGACCATCGCAAGTCCATCGAGCGCGCCGCGCAAAACGATGGTGAGGAAGCGGGGATCGCGGCCCTCGGCATGGGCCAGCCGCGGCATGTGCGCCCAGGCAAACAATGCGCCAGAGCCGGCCAGCATTGCGCGGCGCGAGGGAGCATGAAGAAAGGGCATCGTCTCACGTCCTCAAAAATTCCGGCGTCATCAGAAGGAGCGCAACGGCTTGCGTCCGGCTTTCAGCTCGCAAAATTGTCTGACGCGTTTCCGCGGACGCCAACGGGCCGAGGCTTGCTTCGAGCAGATCCAGCGGATCGACTTCCGGCCGCGCGCGGCTTGCAATCTCGTTGGCGATGCCAAGTCGGCGCGGCACGCCGTCGATCCAGGCTGCCTCGGTATCGGGCCATCCGTTCGGCGCGGGCGGCCGCCACAGCGGCTGGCCAAGAGCGACCTGAAAATTCATCAACCGGCCGATATTGAGCCAATCGCCCGCAGGCGTCCGGAGATCGATGAGGCTGCTCGGTTCGGCCGGCGTCGCTTTGGCGACGCGAAGCGTCGCGGCGATCCATTCCGATGGCGGCCGCAGCTTCTTTCGCTGCGGCGCCCAGGATTCATCAGCCGTTACCAGCGTTTTTGCCAGCGCTTTCAGATTGCCGCCGCTCGAATCGAAGGTCTTGGCCAGCTTCGCCACCAAAGAAGGCGGCGGATCGTCGGCTACAAAGTGACGCGCGAGTTTGAGCGCGATGTGCTGCGCGGTCGACTGATGCCGGGCGAGATCGGCGAGGACCGCGCGGCCCTGCGCGGCGCCTTCGTCCGGATAGGTCTTGCCCAGCACCACCTGATCGCCCGGTTCGTGCAGGCGCTTGTTGAACACGAATTCGCCGCCGTGGTCCGGCTCGGCCGGATCGATCCAGCTCCAGCCGGTCAGCACGTTGGCGAAGCTCGTGACGTCGGCTTGCGAATAGCCGCTGCGCACGCCGAGCGTATGCAATTCCAGGATCTCGCGCGCGAGATTTTCGTTGAGCCCTTTATCGCGATTGATGCCGTCGATCGAGGCGGCGCCCATCGAGTGGACATTATCGAGATAGAACAGCATGCCGGGATGGCTCTCCACCGCCGCGAGCATGTCGCCGAAACGGCCGAGCACATACGGGCGAATGGCTTCGCGCTCGTAAGCGCCAACCATCGCGACGTCCTTGTCCGCCGAAATGCAGAAATGGTTCGACCAGAACCAAACCAGCCGTTCGACAAACCCAACGGTTGACTCGACGGCGGCATCGAACCGCACCGAGGCTTCGTTCTGAACGATCTGCTGCGGCAGCGGCGGCTTTTTGTTGTCCGCGGGCTGCGGGGCGCCCGCCGTCGCACTTGCCGGCGCGTGCGCCGCGTCCGACATGCTCGACGCCATGGCGGTCCCATTGGCGTCCTTGGCGGCGCGCTGCGCGAGCTTCTGCTTGGCATGCTCCTCGGCGCGGAAATCGGAGACTGCGCGGGCCGCTTGCGTGCTCGACGGCAGATCGACGGAAAGATAGCCGGCCTTGGGGCGTTCGAAATCGGCGAGAAGCGCGCCACGGGGGTCCGCAGCAATAGCATCGAGGGAATAACTGTCGCGCCGCAGCCGCGGGCCAAAGCCGAATCGGTGCAGCCCCAATGCCGCCGCTTCCTTGCCGCGTGGCGTCAAGCACGTCCTCCGCCTACGAATCCGCCGCCGCAGTCAAGGAGAGCATTGTTTTATGGCGAAACTTGCACCGCGACGCGCCTAATCCTGTTGCGTGGCCTAACTGTTTGTTCATCACGGGTGCCAGCTGCCGGGGTGATTGGGGAAGGGGCGGTGCGCCATTCGCACGCCTTGCGGCCCTGCGGTGCGGCCCGTAAGTATGGCTTGCGGGAACGCGCCGCGCGGAGATCCCATGGCCGTCGTTATCGATACGCTCAGCCGCGAAACCGGCCGGCCGCGCCATCCGGAAAAGGCGCATCGGCCGGACCAGCCGAGCGCGCGCCGGCCCGACTGGATCAGGGTCAAGGCGCCGGTGTCGGGCGGCTACACCGAGACGCGAGACATCGTGCGCGCCAACGGTCTTCACACCGTTTGCGAGGAGGCGGCCTGTCCGAATATCGGCGAATGCTGGGAGAAAAAGCACGCCACTTTCATGATCATGGGCGATACCTGCACGCGCGCCTGTGCGTTCTGCAACGTCAAGACCGGCCTTCCCGGCGCGCTCGATCCGGCCGAGCCGGCGCACGTTGCCGAAGCGACGTTTAAGCTCGGACTGGCGCATGTGGTCATCACCTCGGTCGACCGCGACGACCTGGACGACGGCGGGGCCGAGCATTTCGCCGCGGTGATCCGCGCCATCCGCGCCCGCTGCCCGCCAACCAGCATCGAAGTGCTGACGCCCGATTTTTTGCGGAAGGTCGGCGCGGCAGAGATCGTAGTCGCCGCGAAGCCCGACGTGTTCAACCACAATCTCGAAACCGTGCCCGCCAAATATCTCACCGTGCGTCCCGGCGCGCGCTACTTCGCCTCCATCCGGCTGTTGCAGCGCGTGAAGGAGATCGATCCGCTCATGTTCACCAAATCGGGAATCATGGTGGGTCTTGGCGAGGAGCGCAACGAAGTGCTGCAAGTGATGGACGACCTGCGCGCAGCCGACGTCGACTTTTTGACGATCGGACAATATCTGCAGCCTTCGCCCAAGCATCATCCGGTGAACCGTTTCGTACCGCCGGATGAATTCAAGGCGCTTGAGACCATCGCCTACGGCAAAGGCTTTGCGATGGTGTCGGCGAGCCCGCTGACGCGATCGTCGCATCATGCCGGCGACGATTTTGCCCGGCTAAAAGCGGCAAGGACGGCCCCAGTAGCGGAGCGGATTTGACACCCACCCAGCCGCACATTCGGGAAGCGAATGTCAAATCCGCTCCACTAGCGCTAATATTAATTAGTGGTCCTTTGATTCTAACATTCGCATAAGAGCGTGCCGAGACGGAATACGAATGTTAGAATCGGACAACTAACCATGCCGCAATTGTCCACCACGACGCGGGTGCGACACGCCGCGTCTGAAATGTTCGATCTCGTCGCCGACGTCGAGCGCTATCCCGAGTTCGTGCCGCTGTGCCAATCGCTTGACGTGAGACAACGGAGCACCGAGGGCGGCAAGGACGTCATCGTCGCCGACATGACCGTCGCCTATAAGCTCATTCGTCAGACCTTCACCAGCCGGGTGACGCTGGACCGAGCGAAACTTGAAATCCTGGTCGAATATCTCGAAGGCCCGTTTCGAAGCCTCAACAATCACTGGACATTCCGCCCGGTCGACGAACACGCGTGCGATGTTGATTTTTTCATCTCTTATGAATTCCGCAGCCGCGCGCTGGGTTTGCTGATGGGCGCCATGTTCGACGCCGCTTTCCGGCGTTTTGCCGGCGCGTTCGAGGGCCGCGCCGATCAGGTTTACGGCACGCGGGCGGCGTAAAAGCTTAACTTTAGCGGCGAACGCGGACTTCCCGCTGTCGAAGCCTCTTTGTATGCTCCGCCGCTTCCCATTTTTCTGGAGGTTATGATGGTCAAATACATTGCCCCCGTTCTGGCAGTTGCGGCCGCGGCGTTCGTGTCGCCGTCAATCGGCTTCGCGCAGGATGCGCCGCGAAGCTATGTCGCGGACCCCGGCGTTTACGCAATCATTCTCGACAACGAGAAATTCCGGGTGACCCGCGCGGTTTGGCGGCCTGGTCGATTGGACGCGCCCCACTCGCATCCAATTCCTTCGGTGGTCTTCCCGCTGACCGATTGCGCCATCAGAGTGACGTCCGCCGAGGGGACCAGAATCATTCATACCAAGGCCGGGCATCCGGTGGAGGTTCCGGTGACCTTCGGCCACACTGCGCAGAACATCACGCATCACACCTGCGCGGCAGTGTTTTTCGAGCGGAAATAAAACCGCCGGCTAGCGCGGCTTCGTCTCGGCCAATAAGCGTAACAAGCGCAGCGCTTCGGCCACGGAGCGCTGCCGCACTTGGCTGCGGCCGATGTTGCCGTAACGCTTGACGCGTGCGACGCGGCGGCCGTTGCGGCTTGCCGCGGCAAAATGGACGAGCCCGACCGGCTTTTGTTTGCTGCCCCCGCCGGGGCCGGCGATGCCGGTGATCGCAACCGCAATATCGGCCAACGAATATTTCAGCGCCCCTTTCGCCATTGCCGCCGCGGTTTCGGCACTCACGGCGCCGTGCTGCTTCAACGTGGCGGCCGGCACGCCGAGCATGACGTGCTTGGCGTCATTGGAATATGTGACAAAGCCACGGTCGACCACGTCGGACGAACCGGCGATCTCGGTCAGTGCTGCGGCGACAAGTCCACCGGTGCAGGATTCCGCGGTGGCGATTTTCAGCCTACGGGAGCGGGCGCGTTGCAGGACGCTCTTTGCGGCCGCCCGTAACGCCGCGGGCGTCACGATCCGCTCCACGGCAACCGCACGGTTGCCGTCGCCATCGCCACAATCCCTTCGCCGCGGCCGGTGAAGCCGAGCTTCTCGCTCGTTGTCGCCTTGATCGCCACGCGGTCGGCGCCAATGCCGGCGATAGCTGCAATGCGAGCACGCATGGCGTCGCGATGCGGGCCGATGCGGGGCGCTTCGCAAACGACTGTCACGTCGAGGTGGGCGATGACGCCCGAGCGCGCGCGCACCCGCTCGCAGGCAAAAGCGAGAAATTTTTCCGACGCCGCGCCTTTCCATTGCGGATCGCTCGGCGGAAAATGCTGACCGATGTCGCCTTCGGCAAGCGCGCCGAGGATTGCGTCGACCAGCGCATGCAGCGCGACGTCGGCGTCGGAGTGACCGGTTACGCCGCGGTTGTGCGGAATGCGCACACCGCCGAGCATGATGTGATCGCCGTCGGCGAAGGCGTGAACGTCGAAACCGTTGCCGGTGCGGATATCGCCGGTCGCGGCCATCCGCAACGCTTCGGCACGCGCGAAATCCTCGTTGGTCGTGAGCTTGACGTTGGCGCTATCGCCCTGGAATACGCTCACGCGGTGGCCTGCCCATTCGGCGAGCGCGGCATCGTCGGTGAAATTACTGCGAGCGGCCGCGGCCGCACGACCATGCGCGTCGATGATGAGGTTATAGGAGAAGGCTTGCGGCGTCTGCACGATGCGCAGCTCATTGCGGTCGATGGTTGCCGTGATTGTTCCCTGCGCGTCGACCCTCTTCACGGTGTCGGCCACCGCGACGGCCGGCACCGCGGCGCCATGCTCGCTGGCCGCGGCAATCGCGCGTGCGATCAGCGCGCCGCTGACGAACGGCCGCGCAGCGTCGTGAATGAGAACGATATCCGGCGCGCTGCCGCGCAACGCTTCCAATCCCGCATAAACCGACGCTTGCCGGCTGGCGCCGCCCGCCACGGGCGTCCGCAATCGGGCTAGACCGGCCGTCGCCGCCCGGAATTGGGCTTCGTCATCGGCGTGAATAACCGGCTGCACCGCGTCGATCTGTGGATAGCTGGCAAAAGCCGCCAACGCCGCGCGGATCACCGGCTCGCCACCGATTTGCCGGTACTGCTTGGGCATTTCGGCGCCGGCGCGGTGCCCGCGGCCTGCGGCAACAATCACCGCCGCAACTTTGCTCGTCATACCTTCAAGCTCCGCTTCTTCAGCGGGCAACCCTTTAGCGCATGTTGCTGGGAGAGGCGAAGCACGCGCCACGCCGAGTAGGATCGATTACCGATCGCAAATTGACTATATTGCACTGCAACACCTTGCGCACCCGGTACGTTTTTGGCTAAACTATATGCAAATGAATGGCAGCGCCTAATTCGTGTGCAATCCAACCGTCACTCACGCCTCAAAGGGTCGGGGACATTATTGGCTTTAGTCCGGCTTATTGACCCGAATTGGCTGTTGGCGAGGGGCTCATGGTGAGCGCCGCGCATTCCTTGCAGCCAGCCTCGACCGCTGCTGAGGCCGTGCTCAATGCACTGCCACATCCGGTGATTGTCGTGGCCGCGGATGGAAAGGTAATCGAGGCCAACGCCGCCGCGGAGGCATTCTTCGAGGCTTCGCTGGCGCTGTTGCGCCGCCACCAGCTGCACGAGCTCGTGCCGTTCGGCAGTCCGCTTTTGGCGCTCGTCGATCAAGTGCGCGCGACCGGTGCTGCGGTCAACGAGTACAAAGTCGATCTCGGTACGCCCCGCAATCCCGGCGATCGCGCCGTGGACCTGCACGTCGCGCCACTGCCGGAGCAGCCCAAATACGTCGTGGTCATGCTTCAGGAGCGCTCGATTGCCGACAAAATGGACCGCCAGCTCACGCATCGCGGCGCCGCCCGTTCCGTGATCGCGCTCTCCGCCATGCTGGCACATGAAATCAAAAACCCTCTATCCGGCATTCGTGGCGCCGCCCAATTGCTGGAGCAGTCGGTCGGCGACGACGATCGCGTTCTCACGCGGCTGATTTGCGATGAGGCCGATCGGATCGTGAAGCTGGTCGACCGCATGGAAGTCTTCACCGACGAGCGGCCGGTCGAGCGCGAGCCGATCAACATTCACGTCGTGCTCGAGCATGTGAAGCGGCTGGCGCAATCCGGCGTCGCCCGACAGATCCGCTTCGTCGAAGAGTACGATCCCTCGCTGCCGCCGGTGCTGGCGAACCGCGATCAACTCGTGCAAGTATTTTTTAATCTGATCAAGAACGCCGCCGAATCCGTCGGTGAGAACTCGGGCGGAGAAATCGCGCTGTCGACCGCGTTCCGTCCCGGCGTGCGTCTTTCCATCCCCGGGGCCAAGACGCGCATTTCGCTGCCGCTCGAATTCTGCGTCAGAGACAACGGCCCGGGCGTGCCCGACGAATTAATGCCGCACTTGTTCGATCCGTTTGTCACCACGAAGCCGACCGGGTCCGGCCTCGGCCTTGCACTGGTGGCCAAGATCGTCGGCGATCACGGCGGCATTATCGAATGCGAGTCGCAGCCGCGGCGAACCGTCTTTCGCGTTCTCATGCCGATGTACAGCGCCGAGGCCGGTGAGACGGGTCGGGCGCGTTCAAGCCCGAGCCGACCATCAGGGGATCATTAAATGCCCGCGGGAAACATTCTCATTGCCGACGATGACGCGGCAATTCGCACCGTCCTTAATCAGGCGCTGACCCGCGCCGGATACGACGTGCGCTCGACCGGCAATGCCGCGACGCTTTGGCGCTGGATCAGCCAGGGTGACGGCGACCTTATCATCAGCGATGTCGTGCTGCCGGATGAAAACGCGTTCGATCTGTTGTTGCGCATCAAGAAGGCGCGGCCGGATTTGCCGGTCATCATTATGAGCGCGCAGAACACGTTCATGACCGCAATCCGCGCTTCCGAACGCGGCGCGTACGAATATCTGCCCAAACCGTTCGATCTCAAGGAGCTGACCACGATTGTCGGCCGCGCGCTGTCCGAGCCGAAGGAACGGCCGCGACCGCCCGCGCAAGTCGAGGATTTCGAATCGATTCCGCTGATCGGACGCTCGCCGGCGATGCAGGAAATCTACCGCGTGCTGGCGCGGCTGATGCTGACCGATTTGACGGTGATGATTTCGGGAGAATCCGGCACCGGCAAGGAGCTGGTGGCGCGCGCCCTGCACGATTACGGCAAGCGGCGCACCGGGCCCTTTGTCGCCATCAACATGGCGGCGATCCCGCGCGATCTGATCGAATCCGAACTGTTCGGCCACGAGAAGGGCGCGTTTACCGGCGCCAACACGCGTAGCGCCGGACGATTCGAACAAGCCGAGGGCGGCACGCTCTTTCTCGACGAGATCGGCGACATGCCGATGGAAGCACAGACGCGGCTGCTGCGCGTGCTGCAACAGGGCGAATACACCACGGTCGGCGGCCGCACCCCGATCAAGGCCGACGTGCGCATCATTGCGGCGACCAACAAGGATCTGCGGCAGCTCATTCAGCAGGGTCTTTTCCGCGAGGACCTGTTCTTCCGCCTCAATGTCGTTCCGCTGCGCCTGCCGCCATTGCGCGAACGCACCGAGGACATTCCAGATCTCATCCGGCACTTCTTCACGCTGATCGAGCGCGAAGGCTTGCCGGCAAAGCAGATCGACCAGGCGGCGATCGAGCGGCTCAAGCGGCATCGCTGGCCCGGCAACGTGCGCGAGTTGGAGAACTTGGCCCGCCGGCTCGCCGCGCTCTATCCGCAGGAGACCATTACCTCGGCGGTGATCGATGCCGAACTCTCGCAGCCGAGCCTGTCGCCCGGCGACAATTATCGTGGCGACGAAAATCTGGCCAACGCCGTGGAACGCTACCTCGCGCGCTATTTTACCGGCTTCGACGAGGGCCTGCCGCCGCCAGGACTCTACCATCGGGTCTTGCGCGAGGTGGAAGCGCCGCTACTGACGGCCGCGCTGGCGGCAACCCGGGGCAATCAAATCCGCGCCGCCGACCTCTTAGGGGTCAACCGCAATACGCTTCGAAAGAAGATCCGCGACCTGGAAATTCAGGTGTACCGGACCGCGGGCGGCTGACGGCCGACGGGGGCTCGCCCGCAAATTGTCGCAATTCGGCAACATTGTTGTATAAAAGCATCACTCATTGCTTTAGCTCTGTCGAATTGACACGGCGGGAATGGCCGGGGGCTCCATTCATCGTCTGCCGAGCTTCCTTCACCCGGCCAAGTCCCGCATTCGTAAGGCCATGACGACTGCCGATCAGGTCGCTCCGCTAGATCCGGCCGCCGCGGCCCCGATGCCTGCGGCCTCGCGCCTGATTGGGGCGATCGCCGTCGGCGTCGCGCTACTCTCCGCCACAGCCACGTTCCTCGTTCTTGCCAACCTGACGCCGATCACCCCGGTGCACGAGGTCGTCGTTAAGCTGCTGCTCGTCAACCTCGCCACCGGGTTGCTGCTGCTTGGCATTATTGGCCGGGAAGTCTGGAGCGTGGTGCAGGCGCGCCGGCGCGGCTATGCCGGGTCGCGGCTGCATGTGCAAATCGTCGGTCTTTTCGCCGTCATCGCTGCTGTTCCAACCGTCCTCGTCGCCGTGGTCGCCTCGACGACGCTCGACCGCGGCCTCGACCGGTTCTTCTCCACCCGCACCCGCTCCATGATCGAGCAGTCGCTGATCGTCGCCGACGCCTATGTCAGCGAGCATGCGCAGGCGATCCGCGGTGAAATCATGGCGATGGCATTTGACCTTGGCCGCGCCAAGACGATGTTTGATTCCGACCGCGACCGTTTCCAGAAGTTTTTCACGGCGCAGGCGACGGCGCGGGGCTTTTCCGCTGCGCTCATGATCCGCGGCGACGGCACGACCGTCGAGCGCGCCGATGTGAAGATGGACAAGACCATCGTGCTGCCGTCCAAGGAACTGTTGGCCAAAATCACCGAAACCGAGCCGCAAATAGCGCTCATTCCGGAGGGCGATCACGTCGCGGCGGCGGTCAAGCTGCACGGCTATGACGACATCTACCTTTATGCGGCGCGGCTCCTTGATCCGCGCGTGGTCGAGCAGTTGCGCGCCACGCAGGAGAATGTCGGCGAGTATGCCAACCTTGAAGCGCGCCGGCTCGGGATTCAAATCGCGTTTGCGCTGATGTTCGCGGTCATCGCGCTGATCGTGCTTTTGTCATCGGCGTGGATCGGGCTCGATTTCGCCAACCGGCTGGTGGCTCCGATCCGGCGCCTGATCGGCGCCGCCAATGTGGTCTCTACCGGAAATCTGCAGGTTCGCGTCCCGATCCGCCGGTCCGAAGGCGATCTTGCGCATCTCGGCGAAACCTTCAACAAGATGACGCAAGAGCTCAGCACGCAGCACGACGACATCATCCGCGCGCGCGATCAGATCGACAGCCGCCGGCGCTTCACCGAAGCGGTGCTGGCCGGCGCCAGCGCCGGCGTCATCGGCGTCAATGCCGAAGGCCGGGTCACCATCCTCAACCGTTCGGCCGAGCGGCTGATCGCGCAGACCGAGAGCGAAGCGCTCGGGCGGCCATTGGCCGAAGTCGCCCCGGAACTGGCTGAGGTTTTCGCCGCCGCGAGGAGCGGCAGTCAGCGGCTGGTGCAACGTCAGGTCACCGTGACCCGCAGCGGCCAGGAGCGAAATTTCTCCGTGCGCGTGACCAGCGAGCAGGCCGCGGAATCCGAGCACGGCTATGTCATCACCATCGACGACGTGACCGAACTTGTTCTGGCGCAGCGTTCCTCGGCATGGGCCGACATTGCCCGCCGCATCGCCCATGAAATCAAAAACCCGCTCACGCCGATCCAATTGTCGGCCGAGCGGCTGCGCCGCAAATACGGCAAAGTGATTGTCGAGGACGCCGCGGTGTTCGAGCAGTGTACTGACACCATCGTCCGCCAAGTCGATGACATCAAGCGGATGGTCGACGAGTTCTCCCGCTTCGCGCGCATGCCGAAGCCCGTCATCGCCGCCGAGGATGTGGCCGACGCCGTTCGTCAGGTTGTCTTCCTCATGCGGGTCGGTCATCCGGACATTGATTTTGAAGTCGACTTGCCGGCGGAAAGCATGCCGGCGCGCTTCGATCGACGGCTTATTTCGCAGGCGCTCACCAACATCGTCAAAAACTCCACCGAAGCGATCGGCGCGGCGTCGCTCGCGGCCAATCCCGCGGCCGCGTCGGGGCAGGGCGGCGTGGCGGGGCGCGGGCGTATTGCCGTGAGCGCTCGCCGCGAGGGCGACGACGTTGTCATCGACGTGATCGATAACGGCATCGGGCTGCCGAAAGAGAACCGCGCACGGTTGCTGGAGCCTTATGTCACGACGCGGGAGAAAGGCACCGGGCTCGGCCTCGCCATTGTCGGGCGCATTCTCGAGGAGCACGGCGGGAGGATCGAATTGCGGGATGCCTCGGAGAAGGTACCCGGCGCACGCGGCGCATGGATGCAGTTGCGCTTTGCTACCGAGCCGATCGAGCGCGCCGCAGCGACGCCGGCGCCGGCGCCGGTAGGAGCGACCGTTTAGGCCATGGCATCCGACATCTTGATCGTGGACGATGAGGCGGATATTCGCGACTTGGTCGCGGGCATTCTCCAGGACGAGGGCCACGGCACCCGTACCGCAGGCAATAGCGACGAAGCGATTGCTGCCGTCACTGCGCGGCGTCCAAATCTGGTCTTCCTCGACATCTGGCTGCAAGGCAGCCGTCTTGACGGATTACAGCTCCTTGACTCGCTCAAGCAGGAGCATCCCGACCTGCCGGTCGTGATGATTTCGGGGCACGGCAACATCGAGACCGCCGTTTCGGCCATCAAGCGCGGCGCCTACGACTTCATCGAGAAGCCGTTTAAGGCCGATCGGCTGTTATTGGTCGCTGACCGGACGCTGGAGAATTCCAGGCTCAAGCGCGAGGTGCGCGAACTCCGCCAGCTTGGGCCGCTGGCCGCGACCCTTGTCGGCCATTCGCCGGCCGCCAATCAGTTGCGGCAGACTATCGAGAAAGTGGGGCCGACCAACAGCCGCGTTCTAATCGTCGGGCCGTCCGGCAGCGGCAAGGAGCTTGCCGCCCGGACCATTCACGCGCTTTCGGCGCGGGCGAACGGGCCGTTTGTCGTGATCAACGCGGCCGCGATCATCCCTGAGCAGATGGAGACGGAATTATTCGGCATTGACGCGGGAAACGGCACGCAACAGCGCAAGGTTGGCGCGCTCGAGGAGGCTCACGGCGGCACGCTGTTCATCGACGAGATCGCCGACATGCCGCGCGAGACGCAAAACAAGATTCTGCGGGTGTTGCTCGACCAGACTTTTCAGCGTGTCGGCGGCAGCACCAAAGTCACCGTCGACGTGCGTATCGTCTCCTCGACCAGCCGCAATATCGAGTCTGAGATCGCGGCGGGCAAGTTCCGCGACGATCTGTATCACCGCCTTTCCGTCGTCCCGATCCGGGTGCCGCCGCTGGCCGAACGGCGTGAAGACATCGCGGAACTCGTCGACTATTTCATGTCGCAAATCTCGCAGACCACCGGCCTGCCCAAGCGCAATATCGGCCCCGATGCGCTGGCGGTGCTGCAGTCTCACGATTGGCCCGGCAATGTGCGGCAGCTTCGCAACAACGTCGAACGGCTGATGATCCTCGCCGGCGGCGAACCCGAGGCAATCATCACCGCGTCAATGCTGCCGCCTGACGTCGGCTCCATGATACCTTCCATGCCGAATGGCAACGGCGGCGAGCATCTTATGGGCTTGGCGTTGCGCGAGGCGCGCGAGGTATTCGAGCGCGAATACCTCCTGGCGCAGATCAACAGGTTCGGCGGCAATATCTCCCGCACCGCCGAATTTGTCGGCATGGAGCGCTCGGCGCTGCACCGCAAGCTCAAGGCGCTTGGAATCGATTGAGGTAAGACGAGGACGGCGGGGAACGGATAAACATGAGCTCTGTTGTTCTCAAATTCGCTGCCCGTCGCCGCTCTCCCGTCATCCGATGTCCAGAATAGCCTACGTCAACGGCCGCTATCTGCCGTTTCGTGACGCCAAGGTGCATGTCGAAGACCGCGGCTATCAGTTCGGCGACGGCGTCTACGAGGTGTGCGAGGTGCGGGACGGGCTGCTGATCGATCAGCGCCGCCACCTGGCCCGGCTCGTGCGGTCGCTCGATGAGCTGCGCATTCGCATGCCGATGCCACTGGCGGCGCTCAAGATCGTGATGCGCGAAGTGGCCGCGCGGAATCGCATCGGCTACGGCCTCCTTTACGTGCAAGTGACCCGTGGCGTGGCGCGGCGCGACCACGCCTTTCCGTCGCCGGAAGTCCCACCGAGCCTGGTCGTCACCGCCCGATCGCTCAACCACAGCCGCAACGAGGCGCTTGCCGCCAGGGGCATTGCGGTCGTGAGCATTCCGGATAACCGCTGGGGCCGCGTTGACATCAAGACCATCGGACTTTTGCCGAACGTGCTGGCGAGGCAAGCCGCCATCGAGCAGGGCGCGCGCGACGCATGGTTTGTCGACAAGGATGGCAATGTCACCGAAGGCGCCTCGACCAACGCCTGGATTGTGACCCAGGACGGCAAGGTCGTAACCCGCCGCCCCGACCAGGCCATTTTGCGCGGGATTACGCGTGAGGTCCTGTTCGAGGTCGGCACGGCGCAGGATCTTGCCATCGAGGAACGGACCTTCACGCTCAAAGAGGCCTATGCGGCCCGTGAGGCTTTTGTCACAGCGGCGACACAGATCGTGTTGCCGGTCGTAAGCATTGACGGCCACGCGATTGGCGACGGCAAGCCGGGGCCGATAGCGACGGCGCTACGGTGCGCGTTTCATCTTTATGCCGAAGCGGGCTGATGCCTCGCTTTTGAGATTATTTTTCCGCAGCGGGCGCCACAACAGCCGAATCGTTCCGACGCCGCCAACTTGCGCTTGCATCCCTCGGCGCGGTACCGTCTAATAAATTTGCTCGGTTACGTCGGATGGACCGGCGGGCCGCGCGAAACGTTGGGCTGAGGCGAGCGAACCGATCTTTTTCATTGAAATAGCAATGCTCTGAGTGGGTTCCGCTGCTCGGCCCACCCTGTTTTAGGAAGCACAAGAAAAGACCCGCAGGGCAGGGGCCTGCGGTACAAAAACGGAAACAACGGCCATGGCAGCCGACCGCGCACAAAATCTGCAAGACACATTCCTCAATCACGTCCGCAAGAGCAAAATTCCGCTGACCATCTTCCTGGTCAACGGCGTCAAATTGCAAGGCGTGGTGACCTGGTTCGATAATTTCTGCGTGCTCTTGCGCCGCGACGGGCATTCGCAGCTCGTCTACAAGCACGCTATCTCGACGATCATGCCGGGCCATCCCGTGCAGTTGTTCGAGGGCGCTGAAGAGCCGTCAACCGGGGACAAGATCTGATTGGAGCCGCGCCGCCGCGATACGCGCTCCACACTTTCTAACGCCCCCTCAAGTCAAAGGGAGGGAGCGGCGGGCGCGCCCGCTGCGACCGGCCGTGCGCTTGTCATTGAGCCGGTGCTGCGCCGGGCGCCTTCCTCCCAGCATCCCGCCGACCGCACTCCCGCGGAAAAGCTCGACGAAGCGGTCGGGCTCGCGCGGGCCATCGATCTTGACGTCGTGCAGGCCGGCATCGTGGCGCTCAGCGCCGCGCGTCCGGCAACGCTGCTCGGCAAGGGCAAGGTCGAAGAAATTGCCGGGCTGCTGCGGACGCTGGAAGCGGGCATCGTCGTGGTCGACGGCGCGCTCACGCCGGTGCAGCAGCGCAATCTTGAACGGGCCTGGAATGCCAAGGTGATCGACCGCACCGGGCTGATTTTGGAGATTTTCGGCAGGCGCGCGCGCACCCGCGAAGGCGCGCTCCAAGTCGAGCACGCACATCTGACTTACCAAAAAAGCCGGCTGGTGCGCACGTGGACCCATCTCGAGCGTCAGCGCGGCGGTTTCGGCTTTCTCGGCGGCCCCGGCGAAACCCAGCTCGAAGCCGACCGCCGCATGATTGAGGAACGTCTCGCCAAGATCGAGGCTGAGCTTGTCAAGGTCAAGCGCACGCGCGCGCTCCATCGCGAGAGCCGCCGCCGCGTGCCGTATCCGATTGTCGCGCTGGTTGGCTACACCAACGCCGGCAAGTCGACGTTATTCAACCGCATGACGCAGGCGCGCGTGGCGGCGGCGGATATGCTGTTCTCGACGCTTGATCCGACGCTCCGGGCCGTCGATTTGCCGCACGGCGCGCGCATCATCCTGTCCGATACCGTCGGATTCATCTCCGATCTGCCGACGATGCTGGTTGCGGCGTTCCGCGCCACGCTGGAGGAAGTGATCGAGGCCGATGTCATTCTTCACGTCCGCGATATGTCGCATGAAAACGCCGCCGCCCAATTGCATGACGTGGAAGGAATCTTGAGTCAGCTCGGCATCGATCCGCAGCGCAAATCAACCGATAAGCCGTCGCTGATCGAGGTCTGGAACAAGATCGACCGGCTCGACCCCAATGCCCGCACTGAGCTTGAAAATCTCGCCGGCCGCCGTGCCGCCGAGGAGCGGCCGGCTCTCGTTTCCGCCATGAGCGGGGAGGGGATCGCCGCGCTCGGGGAAGCCATCGAAACGCGGCTTGCCGCGGGCCGGGTCGTGATCGAGCTCACCCTCGAGGCGACGGATGGCGCAGGCGTGAGCTGGCTGCATCGGCACACCGAAGTCATTGGCAAAGCGGTCAACCAAGAGTCAGGGCAGGTCTCCATGACAGTACGGACCGACGCCGAGCGGGCAAACGCCGTGCGCGAGCGGTTTTCCTCGCCGGTACGACCTGTTTCGAACTAAAGTTTTTGCTGCATTGCTGAGACAGACGGCGCGCTGCCCAAGGAGGCCGCACGGGCCTTCATTCGTCCGCTTTAGCTTCTTCCCACAGCGTGTCCATTTCGGCGAGCGTGGCGTGTTGCGGGGCCTTGCCTCGCGCCGCAAGCGCGCGTTCGATGGCGGCGAAGCGCCGCTCGAATTTCTGGTTGGTTTGCCGCAGCAGCGTCTCGGGATCGGCGTGCAGATGGCGGGCGAGGTTGACGGCAGCAAAGAGCAGGTCGCCCACTTCCGCGGCCGCCTCATCTGAATCCGTTTCCAGCGCCGCCTCGATCTCGTCGGCCTCTTCGCGAACCTTGCGTAACACCGCGCGTATGTCGTTCCAGTCGAACCCGACTTTGCCGGCTTTGGCCTGAAGCTTTAGCGCGCGGGTCAGCGCGGGGAGGGCGATCGGTATCCCGGCAAGGGCGCCCTCTTGCGACGGCGCGCTTCCTCCCGCCTTCGCTCGTTTCCGTTCCTTCTCCTGCGCCTTTATCTCGTCCCACAAGCCTTTGACGGCCTCGGGATTGGCGGCACGGCGCTCGCCGAAGACATGAGGGTGACGGCGGATGAGTTTCGCGGTGATCGCCTCGACCACGTCGCCAAAGTCGAAGGCGTCTTGCTCCTGCGCCATACGGGCATGAAACACGACTTGTAACAGGAGATCGCCTAATTCTTCCTGCAAATCGTCGAGGTCGTTGCGCGCAATCGCATCGGCGACCTCATAGGCTTCTTCGAGCGTGTAGGGCGCGATGGTCGCGAAATTCTGCTCCAGGTCCCACGGGCAGCCGGTTTTTGGCGTGCGTAGCGCCGCCATGATTTCGATCAGCCGGGCGATATCGCGCGAAGGGGTCATGACAGCTTTCCCAGTTGCGGCGGAAAGCTATCAGACCCCTCGTCGCGCCGCGATGGCGCCGGCCGGCTGTTAATAAATGGCGCGTCTAGAGCCGATGACTTCTCTTCGAATCGTCATCCCGCTCTAGCTTGTTCAGGGAGCATGATCTTTCCCGAAAACCGGTGTCCACTTTTCGGGATCATGCTCTAGTGACCGGAATTGTCGCCGCGCCGGCTCGCCTCGAACAGGAACCAGGTGCGCCGCTCGGCCTCGTCGATCCAGTTCTCCAACATGCTGGTCGTGGCGACGTCGCCACCCTTGTCCGTGATCTCGTGCGCTTCGCGCATCGCCTCGATCAATGACTTGTTGTCGTTCATCAGTTCGCGCAGCATTTCGACCGGCGGCACAAAATTCTCGTTGTTATCCTCGATGCCTTGCAGTTTCGAAATCTGGCCGATCGAGCGGATGGTCGTGCCGCCAATCTTGCGGACCCGCTCGGCGATATCGTCGGTGATGGCGAAGATCTGATCGCCATGCTGGTCGAGCAACAGGTGATAATCGCGGAAGTGCGGTCCGCTGACGTGCCAATGAAAATTCTTGGTCTTGAGGTAGAGCGCAAAAGTCGTAGCCAGGATTTCATTGAGCTTGGCGGAAATCTTGCTGACAGCATCCGGCGACAGGTCGGTCGGCGTGTCCAGCGGTGCCGCAGTCTTGCGACGCGTGTCGTTTGATTTGCTCACGGCGGGGATCCCTTGGTGCAATTGGCGAGGTTGGAAAACAAGCGCCCGGCCGCCGCAAGCCGGCGTGCAGGGCGCGGGGAGAAACCATAGCAAAAGCCTTTGGTTCCGTCTCCGGCGTTCAAACCCGCTTCAAGACACTTCATGGCTGATTCGCATAAGAGATATTATGGAATATAACGCCAAAGCCCTTATGAATGTGGTTTTTTACGCGCCGCACGGCCCGTCTCGCGGCGCAGGCCTTCGCCTCAATGATCTTCGACTTTAATGGTCATACCGTCGAATGCCGGCTCGACCCGCGGCGGCAATTCGCGGCGTAATTTGTCGTAGTCGAGATCGGAGTGAAGATTAGTCAGGATCGCCCGGCGCGGTTTGAGGCGTTCGATCCAACCGAGCGCATCGGCAACCGAGAAATGGCTCGGGTGCGGCCGATAGCGCAGCGCGTCCAAAATCCACACGTCGACGTCGGCCAGAGCGGCAACGCTCTCAGCCGGTAAATCGCTGAGGTCGCACGAATACGCCACCCTGCCGAAGCGAAATCCGAAAGACGGCGTATCGCCGTGGGCTTGCAGGATCGGTAGACCGGTGATCGGGCCTCCTCGTCCGTCGATTGTGATTGGCCGGCCGGCGGCGAAACGATGCTCCCGGACGATCGGCGGGTAGTCGCTGCCCGGCGGGGATTCGAAGCAATAGTCGAACCGCGCCCGGACGGACTTCGCCGTGTCGGCGTCAAGATAGACATCCACCAAGCGCCGCTGGCTGATAAAGAACGCGCGCAGGTCGTCGATACCGTGAGTGTGGTCGGCATGCTCGTGGGTGTAGAAAACGCCGTCGAGCGAGTCGGCTTTGGCGTCGAGAAGCTGCTCGCGCAGGTCAGGCGGGGTGTCGATCAAGACCCGCGTCACACCGCCTGGTCCAAGGCGCTCGACCAAGAACGAAGTGCGCCGGCGGCGGTTCTTCGGATTGTTCGGGTCGCAATCGCCCCAGCCGAGCGCGGGCCGCGGTACGCCCCCCGAAGAGCCGCAGCCGAGAATGGTGAAGCGCAGGCTCATGCCGCGGGCACGCTTTGCGCCAGTCGGCGCTGCAAATCTTCGCTGGTCGGCCGCGGTACCTTGCGAAACAGTGCAAAGAAGTTGTCGGTTGTTTGCTGCGCGATTTCCTCGAAAGGCACGCCGCGGGCCTCGGCCAGAACTTTGGCGACTTCGCCCACATAGGCCGGCTCGTTACGCTTGCCGCGAAACGGGCTCGGCGCCAGATACGGCGCATCCGTCTCGACCAGAATGCGATCAGCCGGCAACTCGGCGGCGATGGCGCGCAGCGCCGCCGAATTCTTGAAGGTCAGAATGCCGGTAAAGGAGATGAACAGTCCGAGCGCGATGGCGCGGCGCGCGAGTTCTGGCCCGCCGGTGAAACAATGAAGCACGGCGGGGAAGGCGCCCTGCCCCGTTTCCTCCTCGAGAATCCGTGCGGTGTCGGCGTCGGCCTCGCGCGAATGAATGACTAACGGCAACCCGCTGTCGCGCGCCGCTTTGATGTGGGTGCGAAATCCGCGCTCCTGCGCAGCGCGCGGCGAGCGCTCGTAGTGGTAATCGAGCCCGGCCTCGCCGATGGCGACGACTTTTGAATGCTGGGCGCGCGACAGGAGGTCGGCCGCGGTGATATCGAGCTCTTCGTCGGCGTGATGCGGATGCGTGCCCACCGAGCAATACACATCGGGAAAGCGCTCGGCGATGGCCAGCAACTCGGCGTGGCGCGCAACGCGGGTCGAGATAGTGACCATGCGCGCGATGTCTGCCGCGCGGGCGCGGCCGACGACGGCATCAAGCTCGCCGGCGAAATCAGGAAAATCGAGATGGCAGTGACTGTCGATCAGCATCTATTGCGCGGCTTGTGTTTCCCGCTCCACGTATCGCGGGAAGACCGGGGCTGGGGCCGGCAATGTCGCTCCGGCCGCGATCCTTGCGCCGAAATCCGCGAAGCTGCGGCGATCCGCTGGAATTGCCAGCAAATCCAAAAGTTTGCCCGCCGACTCCGGCATGAAAGGCTGACACAAAATGGCGACTTGGCGCAGAACTTCAGCGGTGACGTAAAGCACCGTGCCCTGCCGCGCCGGATCGGTTTTCGCCAATGCCCACGGCGCCTCGCCGGCGAAGTAGCGATTGGCGTCGGCGACCACCACCCAGACGGCGTTAAGCACCTGATGCAGTTGCTGGGTGGTCATGAAGTCTCGCGCCTTCGCGATCATGGCGTCGGCGGCGGCAAGGATCGTCTCGTCCACGGCGCTGAATGAACCGGGCTTTGGCAACGCGCCGCCGAACTGCCGCGCCACCATGGTGAGCGACCGCTGGGCCAAATTGCCAAGATCGTTGGCGAGGTCGGCGTTGATGCGATTGATAATCGCCTCATGGCTGTAATTGCCGTCCTGGCCGAACGGCACCTCGCGCAGGAAGAAATATCGCAAGGGATCGGCGCCGTAGGCTTTCACAAGGTCGAAGGGGTCGATGACGTTACCGACTGACTTCGACATTTTTTCTCCGCGGTTAAACAGAAAGCCGTGAGAGTAGATGCGCTTCGGCACGGCGACACCGGCGGAGCGCAAAAATGCCGGCCAGTACACCGCATGAAACCGCACAATGTCCTTGCCGATCACGTGCAGATCGGCCGGCCAGTAGCGTCGGAATTTCTCACTGTCGACGTCGGGATAATCCACCGCGGTGAGGTAGTTAGTCAGCGCATCGACCCAGACATACATCACGTGCCGCGGATTGCCGGGCACCCGCACGCCCCAGTCGAACGTAGTGCGCGAGATCGACAAGTCCTTTAGGCCGCCTTTGACGAAGCTCATGACTTCGTTAAAGCGTTCACGCGGCAGCACGTAGTTGGGATCGCTGGCGTAAAGCTCCAGAAGCTTGTCCTGATAGGCCGAGAGCCGGAAGAAATAGCTCTCCTCCTCGACCCACTCGACCGGCGTGCCGTTGGGACCGATGCGCACATTCGCGCCGTCGAGGCGGGTTTCGCTCTCGTCGTAATAAGCTTCGTCGCGCACCGAGTACCAGCCGGAATATTTGTCGAGATAGATGTCGCCGTTCTGCTCCATCGCCTGCCAGATCGCTTCCGAAGCGCGATGGTGACGTGGCTCGGTGGTGCGGATGAAGGCGTCGTTCGAGCAATTGAGCATCGCCACCATGGCCCTGAAACGCGGCACGTTGCGCTCGACGAGCTCCCGCGGCGTGATGCCCTCCTTGGCCGCCGTTTGCAGCATCTTGATGCCGTGCTCGTCGGTGCCGGTGAGAAAGAACACGTCGAAGCCGTCAAGGCGCTGAAAACGCGCGATAGCGTCGGTCGCGATCGCCTCATAGGCGTGGCCGATATGCGGCGGACCGTTCGGATAGGCGATTGCCGTCGTGATGTAATAGGGCTTGCCCCTGCCCGCGGCATCTCGCTGAGCTGACGGCCGCGATGCCCGCCGCACGCGCATGTTTTCCTGCGAAACCTTTGGCGCGGTCTTCGTCGCCTTCTTTAGCGGTTTCACGGGTGAGGGCTTCTTGCGCGCCTTTACCGGCGTGGACGGCGCCTTCTTTGCCGACTTTTTTTGCTGGAGATTTTTTGCCGCCGCCGAACGCTTGGCCTTTTGTGGCCGCGCGCGGCGAGATTTTGCTGCGGCCGGCTTTTTACGTTTCCGCGCCGGTTTCTTGCGAGACTTTGATTTCGACTTGGAGGCCATCAGGGATTCGCGCGTTCAATTAAGACGTGGATGGCCGGGCGAAAGGGCGTTGACGCCCGTCTTCGACGGGCTATGCCCGGCCATGAAGCGTTGGCGCCTAGGTATCAACGGCGCGTCGCCTCGGCAAGCAGGCCGAAAATGCTGAAGACCAACGGTTTTCGCTCTAAATTGTATTCAAGGGCGTCCCGCGCCGCTTGATTGATCCGTTGCCATGCGCCGGCAAGCTGCGCGAGGCGGGAAAGATCGCCGGTACCACGATCAAGCCGCCGCGACATCCAGGCATTGACCGTATCCAAAAAGGCGCCGAGCGGTCTCGCGTCGGTGCCGGCCAGCGCCTCGCCCAATTCATGCAGGGCATTCGCATCGAGCGCCGGCAGGCGGTCGAGTTCGCCCAGTGCGTGACGGCGGAGCGCCAACATGTCTTCGTCAAGGAATTCGAGCGCGCGGCCGACGCTGCCGTCGCCCGCAGCCGCCGCCGTGCGGATGTCCGGATCGTCAGCCTGCCCCCCGACTGCCGCGGCAAGCGCTGCGGCCACGTCGGCCTGGGCGACCGGGCGCATGTTCACCACGCAGCAGCGCGAACGCAGCGTGGGCAGTACGCGCGCCGGCGAATGAGACACCAGGAGCAGGAGTGAGCGCTGGGGCGGTTCCTCCAGCACCTTGAGCAGCGCATTGGCGCCAAAGCGATTGAGCTCGTCGACCGCATCGACCAGCGCAATGCGCCAGCCGCCCTCCGCCGACGTATTGCCGAAAAACGTCACGGTGCGACGGACGTCGTCGACCGCGATCTGCTGGCGCATCACGCCTTTTTCATTGGGCGTGCGCTCGATCACAAGAAGTCCGGGATGCGCCCTGGCCGCCATGCGGCGGGCGGCCGAGTGCTCGGGATCGATCGCAAGCGACTTCGCTGCCCTCACTTCGGAGGCGTCCGCATCCGGGTGAGCGAGCACATACCGCGCCATGCGATACGCAAGTGTCGCTTTGCCGATGCCCTTTGGGCCTACGAGCAAGAACGCGTGCGGCGGCTTTGCGCTTCGATACGCGGCAAGCAGCATGGCCTCGGCTTCGGCGTGGCCGAACAAGGACGCCGCCGTATGCGGCGCGGCTTCCTCGTCGTCGTCATCAGTCGCTTCGCGGCTCATGGCTCGGCTTGTTCCAACGCGGCCACCGGCGGCTGCAATTCGAATTTTTTGCAAACCGCCTGCCAAATCCTTTTCGCGACCACTTTCTTTGCGGCGCGCGCGTCAATCAGCACGCAGCGTTGCGGCTCGATCTTGACGAGCGCGTGATAGGCGGCGCGCAGCTTTTGGTGAAACTCGAGTTCCTCGGCTTCGAAACGGTCCGGGGATTTGCCGCGGCGGCGGCCGGCGGCGCGCTTTAGTCCGGTTTCCGCCGGGACATCGAGAACAAGCGTCAAATCCGGCAGCAGGCCCCCGACCGAAACGCGCTCAAGCGCGTTCATGAAGCGATGATCGACGCGACCGAGAATCCCCTGATAGACGCGCGTTGAATCCACGAAACGGTCGCAGATGACCCATTTGCCCTCGGCCAGCGCCGGCTGAATGGTGCACTTGATATGATCGTCGCGGGCGGCGGCAAACAGCATCGCCTCCGCTTCTGGCCCGAAAGGCTTTGCCGCGCCGGACAGCAACACATGGCGGATGATTTCGGCGCCCGGCGATCCTCCGGGCTCGCGCGTTTGCACCACCGAAATCCCCAGAGATTGAAGCTCACCGGCCAGCGCCGTCGCTTGCGTCGACTTGCCGGTGCCCTCCCCGCCTTCAAAAGTGATGAACTTCCCCCGCATGCCGTATCTCGATGGGCTAAATCCGACGGCCGTACAAGCGGATAAGAGGGTTCGGGCCGGCCGCGGCCGCGCGTGCCGGGCGGATATAAGCGCAAAATAGGACCGCCGCCATCAGCGGCGCGAACGGCCAAAAATAGATTAGAGGCGGTTCACGCCGGCGCGAAATAAGCCAATCATCAATTCCGTTGCCGCATCCATGGCGCGCCGCGTCATGCTGCCGGGCCCGACATCGTCCGCAGCCTGGAGCGGCACTTCGAGTGCAAGGTTCTCGCCGCGCCAAACTCTGAGCTTGCCGATGTTCTGCCCTTTGCTGACCGGCGCCGGTATCGGCCCGTTATAAACGACGCGCGCGATCAAATGCTCGCCGCCGTTGCGCGGCATCATCACGCTGATCGTTCCCGGCCCAACGAGCGGAACGTAGCTTGTGTCGCCGCCAAAGACTTTGGCCTCACCGATGGACTGGCCCTCGGCAAACAGGATGCGTGCCTCGAATCCGTGAAAGCCAAAATCGAGGAGCTTGCGCGCCTCGTCCGCGCGCTCTTTGTCCGATCTGGCGCCGGTGACGACGGCGATCAAGCGAAAATTGTCCACGACCGCCGAGCCCACGAGGTTAAATCCCGCTTCGCTGGTTTCGCCGGTTTTCAATCCGTCGGCGCCGATGCCCATGGCAAGGAGCGGGTTGCGGTTCTGCTGGCGGATTTTGTCCCAGGTGAACTCGCGCTCGGCGAAATACGGATAAAACTCCGGATAGGTCTGCATGATGTGGCGCGCGAGTTGCGCAAGCTCGCGCCCAGTCACGCGCAGGTTTGGCTCGGAGTAGCCGGTCGCGTTGGTGAAGTTTGATTTCTGCAGGCCGATTTCACGCGCGCGCTTGGTCAGCAAAGCGCCGAACGCGGCCTCGTTGCCGGCGACGCCCTCGGCGATGGCGATGCAAGCGTCGTTCGCAGAGTCGACAATAATGCCGTGGATCAGATCGTCGAGACTGATGCGGCTGTGGATCGCTGCGAACATGGTGGATCCGTGCGACGGCGCCCCACCCTTGCGCCAGGCGTTTTCGCTGACGGTGAATTCGTCGGTGAGTTTCAGGCGGCCTTGCTTGATTTCATTGAAGACGAATTCGAGCGTCATCAGCTTGGCAAGGCTTGCCGGCGCGACCAGTTCGTCACCGCCTTTTTCGAACAGCACGCTGTTGCTATCGGGATCGAGCAAGAGCGCATTGGGTACGCTGGTCTGGAAGGTGTCGTCCTTCCTCACGGTCATGTTCGAAGCGGCCTGCGCAAAGGCCATCGCGGCAGCTAAAATGGCCGCCGCCAGATATGCTCTCGCCAACACGTCGCGGATTGTCCGCAAGTCCGCCTCCGCGCAAACCCCTACGCTCAGCGATTGGCACGCGGCTTTGGAATGCGCAATAGCAAGCGAAAAGCGCCGTAGCTGTACAGCGATGCGCATCCGGATGCGTCGTGCGGTGGGTTTAGTAGAGCCCGCGGCCGTAGAGCACTTGCTCGGCGCCGCCGGTCGGGCGCGGCGGCGCCACGAAGGAGGCGCGCCGCACCGGGATTGCTTCCGCCACCGCATCATTCGCCGACATGCTGGCCAAGCGCGGCCCGCGTTCAACCGGCGTCAAGGTAGACGGCACAAACGGTTTTGCGTCGGCAAGCTTGACCGAGTTCGGCGACGGCGCCGGTTCGTCCTGACGCAATGTCGACGCGAGCACGCGGTCGTCCGAGCCCACCAGCGGCGCCCGTCCGGCATATTCGACCCGGACCCAGGCGGTGCCGTTGTTCTGAAAGCCCAAGAGCTGCGAGGTCCGCACCGACACATCGATAATCCGATTGCCATGATACGGGCCGCGGTCGTTGACGCGCACGATGATGGAGCGGCCATTGGAAAGGTTCGTCACGCGCGCGTAACAAGGCAATGGCAGTGTCGGGTGCGCAGCCGATATGCCGTTGAGATCGAAGACCTCTCCGTTGGCGGTTTGACGGCCATGGAAATCCTCGCCGTACCAAGAGGCGAGACCGTCGGCGCGGTAACTCGGGTTTTCTTCCGGGACATAAACGCGTCCGGCGACGGTGTACGGGGCCCCTACCCGATAGACTCCGCCTCCTTTGGGAACAGTGTCGCCATAGCTCACCACGCGCGGGCTCGCCGAGACGCCGTAATACGGATCAACCTTGCCCGAGCAATTGGCCAGCAACAGGCCCAATGCAGCGCAGGCGCCAACTGGCGCAACCACCCGGCATGCCGCGCTTACCCGCCCCAGCATTCGTCCCCGATCCCCTAGCCCGATATTTATCGAATCCGAGCGTGGTCACATTGTGGCGAAAATGCGCAGGGCGAAACTCATTGGTAAACGGAAAGTTTCCGCCCGCTCGGTCGGAAACCGAGCGGGCCGCCGCAATGGAGGTAGGAATTACAGACCCAGGATCGGAGCGTCGGCGTAAAGCAGGATCAGCAGCACGACGAGGCCGCCCATGAAAACGCCGAACGTGACGCGCACGAAAATTTCCGAGTGCGTGATAAGTTTGTTTTGAAAGGAACGAAGCGTAGCTACAGCACGTGTCGACATTGGCCGCGGCACCTTTCGAATTGTTGCGTTTTTTTGATTTCGCCGGGCGGCAAGCACCCGACGCTCGCGACTAACCACAGGTTGGCAAAGATGTCTATACCCGGTCCATTCCCATTTAATTTATTCTAACGGAAGATTTGGCGGCATCGTTGCCAAGTCATGAATCGGACACAATCGGAAATCGACTGCTGGTGCCAGCGCGCCGCTGCCGAGCGGATCAAACCTCGGAACGTCGCGAACGATCCCCGGTCGATCAGCAGGACATTACCACCATCTCTGGCGCCAGTAGCATTGACGCCATTCGTGGCACGGCCGCTGAACCCGGATCGGGCCATCCCAATAGGGATCAGGCGGTTCCCGACAACCGTAAGCGTTGCAGATGACCAGCCGCCGCGGCGTCCACCACAGGTCGGCGCTTGCGCCTGCACTCCCAACTGTCGCCAACAACACCGCGGCTGCAAAAACATTTCTGATCATGGAGCGGGGGTCCCTGTTTTCCGGACCATACCAATTTTTTGCACGTCGTCGAAGCCGGTGACGCGCGCGAGGCGCGTCGGCCGCGCAGGACCTAGCTTTTAAAAGCGGAACCGATGACGGAGCTGAAGTGTTAGCGCACAGCATCATTGTCGGGGACGCGGCGTATGATCAAATGGGCGCTCTCGCTGGCGTTGTTGCTGGCAATCAACACCACCGCCACGGCCGGCGGCAAAGCCGCTTTAGCCTCGAGATATTCGGAAACGCGCGGCATGACGGCGAGTGGCGAGACCTATTCACCCACCAAACTGACCGCTGCGCACCGCGCCCTACCCTTCGGCACATTGGTGCGCGTGACGAGCTTGGCCAACGGCCGTACCGTCGTGGTTCGCATCAATGATCGCGGTCCATTCGTCAAAAATCGGGTCATTGATCTTTCGCAAGCGGCTGCGCAGCAACCGCAATTTTCCGGCCTCGTTCCAGTCTCGTTGGAGACCTTAGGCGCACCGGACGTTGGTTCTCAAAAACTGGCGCAATAAGCACTTGCGAGTTATATCTCGCGGGCTGTTTGTAGGCAGGCCGAACCCGTGAAAACCACAGTGATCGTCGTGCTTGCCTTGGTCGTTATTGCGCTGATCATTGTGTTGGTTTGGCCCCTGGGACGCGTACCATGGCCGTGATGCGCAGCGGTCCCTCCCCCGCGCTCCACATCTCGAGCCTCGCGCGCCGCCTCACTTTAATCCTGCTGACGCCGCCTTGAAGTCTGATAGCCCGGCGTTCCAGCTCAGCGACGCAATGACGGCCGGGTTGCAGCCGTTCGATCCGCCAGTCGGCGATCCAGTTCCGGTTATCAAAAAGCAGCTCTGTTTGGTCAGCGTGGTCGCGTGGTAACGCAGATCCAACGTGAGCGACTTGTAGCTGTAGGAAAATCCGGCATTGCCGTAGGTGTAGTCCGGCAACTTGATCCCGGCGTGGGTCGTGCCGAAATCTTGGCGGCCAAGCTCGGCCGAGAAAGATAGCCCCCACCCTATGTCGTACTTGAGGGCGAGCGAATTGTAATTTTCCCAGGCGCCCATGCGGTAATAATCGGGCGCGTAAAAAACACTCAGGCCGACGGTGAGATCTTTCGTCACCTTGTAGCTCGGCGAAAAGTAAACCTCCGCGTAGGACGGATCGTTCGTGAAGCCCGGATAGCTGTAAATCGCGCCGCCGGTCTCGATGGTCAGCGCGTCGAATGCGCGGCGCAGCCCGAGCGTGTCGGTCATCTGAAAATGCGACAGACCCGGCATCTGCACCGAGGCGACATTCACGCTGGCGAAGAACGTGTCGTAGTCGGCTTCACCGTTGGCGGAGGCGCTTGGCAGATGGTTCGATAGCGTGTAGCCGCGATAATTGTAATCGCTGGTGATGCCGGCGCTGAACTTCGCGTCGAAGCTAGGCGGAGCTTCGGTGGCCGGCGCTGTTGGCAACGGCTCGGCCTTCACCACCAGGGGCGGCATCGCTGACGTCGGGGTGTCGGTCTGCTGGTTCAAGGGCGGCGCTTGTTGGGCCAATGCGCACGCCGACCAAATTACCGTCGCAACAAACACGAGCCCATGAACCGTCGCAAGTCCCGCAACGCGCCGTGCAAAATTTCGCCCCCTCGGCTTCCTCATCGACCCGTCGCGAGACCGTTTTCGCCAAACAGCGCACGCGAACGCTCGAATCAGAGATGGCGGGCCATTTTATCCGACTCTTGGGATGCAGGTCCCTTGTCGCCGCGTGGGCGACACATCGGCGAAACGGCGGCAGAACGCCATGCTTGTTCAATGTGAGTGATAAAGGCGGGCAGTGCATGGGTATTTTATTTCGCGGAGGAGATCACGCCGGCATAGCAATCTGAATCGGCTGACAAGCAACGAGGCGAAGCGCCGTCACTGAGTTTGTTTTTTGCGCCAGTCTAAAAACTGCCGAAACAGAACATCGTTTTTAGTTCCAGAAGCCGGCAAATTCGCTGGCTTGGCATTCCGAACGGACCCCGGAGGAGGCGTAGCCTTGTACACCAGCGGAGGCGAAGCCTTGAATCCCATTGGAGGAGCGGCGGGACCGGCAAACCCCGCTGTAACGAGCGCGAGCAACGTCACACCAGCGAGGACTAATCGGTTCATATCGAGCCTTTTTCTTAGTACGATTGGCTGTGGCTAACTCGTTTATGCACTTGACTCCCGTTAGCATGATTCGCCCGAGATCAAAAATCCACGCAGTTAACGGAAAATTGTCAACCAGCTTCTCGGATGAAATGGGAATCGCTCGTCGCGATCAAAAATACCCGAAGACAAGATCAACTAATCGATCGCGTGCGGCGGCTATTTCGCCGGGAGTGATACGTTGCGCCGAATCCACGAGACAAAATTTCGAACGGCAACGGTCGACGATCGTAAAGCAGAGCACAATCACTGGACGACAAGGGGACGAATTGATCTGCGCGGGTGACTGACACGTTTCAGATCACACGCGTTCGCCTTCGCGATCACCTCGGCGGCCAGCCACGGGGCCGGTGCAAATTCGAGCCAAATTCGAGCTGTGTTGCGAACGCGCTCGCTTGGGAATAAGCGTACATCATCGCTCACGCCAAAGCTGGAAGGGTGGCCGAGTGGTTTAAGGCACCGGTCTTGAAAACCGGCAGGGGGTTCCGCTCCCTCGTGGGTTCGAATCCCACCCCTTCCGCCATTTGCCTCTTTCGCTGGCCTTCGCTTGCTGGCGGCGTGTGGCGCAATCGGCTTTTTCAGTCTTTTCAGTTGCGCCGGACCTGATCTCGGGCGAAGCCGGCGGCTTTCGCGTAGCCGCGCACTATTGCCTCCCTCTCGGCGAACGGCATGACTTTATCTACGTCTTTAACTGGACCATTACATCGAGCTTCCACGGTATCGATCACGCCTTCGGGGCCGGCGGATCGATTCATCGAAACAACTTTGTTGGCAGGTTCCAGCCGTTCGATCTCGTATTGCTTAAGCGCCTCAATCGGGTCGGCAGCCGATGCCAGCCGCTCTGAAATGCACTTGGCATCTATAATCGCTTGAGCCGCACCGTTCGCGCCGAAGGGATACATCGGGTGCGCGGCGTCGCCCAGCAGAGTCGTGCGGCCGAACGACCAGTGCGCGAGCGGTTCGCGATCGCACATCGGGAACTCCCAAAACGTGGGCGTCGCGGCGACCAAGTCCTTGATATTCACTTCCGGAACGAGAAAGTCATCCAAGACGGGGACCAGATCTTCTCGGAGCGCTTCGCGAGACCAATCCTCTCGCTGCTGAAGCGCGCTTCCCGCGTCTGCGACGCGTACGACAGCGGCCCAATTCGTCAACCTCGTCGCGGCCTCTTCGCCGGCCGCGATTGGATAAACAATGAACTTCTTGTCGGCGCCGCCCGAATTAATGATGGTGCGGCCATCGAGGAAGACCGGCCAATCGGTCGCGCCGCGCCACAACATCCGCCCACTCCATCTTGGCACGCCTTCATGCGGATGAAGCTGCCGTCGCACGGCGGAGTGAATACCGTCCGCCCCGACGAGTAGATCGCCCTCGTACTCCGCAACGCCGCTCGCGCCGGCCGTTGTTATCCTGACTTTTGAATCCGTCTCCACGAATGACGTGACATTGCTTCCGAGCTGAACGGCTCCCGGTGACAAGCGCTCGCGGACGGCATCGAAGAGCGCCGCGTGCAGACGACCCCGGTGAATCGATAATTGCGGGATAGGATAGCCGGCTGCCAGCCCGCGCGGCTCCTCCCACACGGTTTGTCCCCACCGCGTGCGAAAATACATATACTCGGTGCGAATAGACTCTTTATCGAGCGCGTCGAAGATTCCGAGCTCTGACAGCAGAATGACCGCGTGCGGCAATATTGTGAGACCAACCCCCACTTCCTGAATTTCCGGCACCCGCTCGTGAATCTCGCAATCAATGCCTTTGCGATGCAGAAACAACGCGGCAATCAAGCCCCCGATGCCGCCTCCCGCGATCAATACTTTCATTTCAAATCAAGCCTCATCGGCGTTGCTCCATTCATCAAGCGCGTCTGGCGAAGCGAGGCCGCCTCGAATTTTGCGGACGCCCAAGCACTGTCAATCTACGCACCAGAACGGCTAACAGCCAAGAGTCCACGAAGGTCACGGCCGTGCCGCTACGCTAACGCTTCCCGGTACGGACGATTTTGTATCCGGCTTTCTCCCGGTCCCACGTCGCCGCGGTGACGCCTCGCTCCCGCAGTTTATATTTCGTCACCTTGCCGTTCTCGGTCGCCGGCAGCGTCTCGACAAATTCGACGAACCGCGGCACCGCGAAATACGGCATCAGCGGCTGGCAAAAATCCAGTAATGCCGCGGGCTCAATCTGCGCGCCGGTCCGCAGCACGATCGCCGCCATCACTTCGTCTTCGGCAAGCTCCGAGCGCACAGGAAAGACTGCCGCATTCGCCACCGCTGGGTGGCTGATCAAGACTTGCTCGACTTCGTAGGAGGAAATGTTTTCGCCACGCCGGCGAATCGCGTCCTTCATGCGGTCAACAAAGCGATAATAACCGGTCGGCTCGCGGATCACCCGATCGCCAGTGTGAAACCAGAGGTTACGCCACGCCTCGACGGTTTTTTCCGGCATGCCGAAATAGCCGGTGGCGAAGGCGAATGGCTCGTCGGCGCGCAAGATGAGTTCGCCCGCCTCACCATCTGGCACCTCGTTGTCGTGATTGTCGACGACCCGGGCGGCAAAGCCGGTAAGGAGCCGTCCCATAGTGCCGGGCTGCTGCTCGGTTGCGAGTACTCCCATCACGCAGTTGGTTTCGGTCGAGCCATAACCATCGACGAGACCGATACCGAAGCGCTCGACAAACTGCCGATGAAAGTGCGCCGGCACCGCTGGCGAGAGCGCGATCCGCGCCCGGTGCGACTTCTCGGCGCCGCTCGGCTTTTGGGCCAACAACATCGGCACCATGGCCCCGAGCAGATAGGTCACGGTCGCTTTCTCTTCCGCCAGACGCGCAAAGAATTGCGATGCCGAAAATCGGCTTTCGACGACCAAGCTCGCGCCGTTGAGCAGCGCCTGAAAAAAAGCGTTGAGCGCGTTGGTGTGAAACAGCGGCAGCGTCGTCATCAGCGCATCGCCTTCGCCGACGCCGAGAAGACCGCCGGTATAGACCGCCCACCAAAAATATTGCGCATGAGGACAGCAAACGCCTTTGGACAGGCCGGTCGTGCCGGATGTGTAGAGAATGGCAAAGGTATCGCCCGGATCGACCGGATGTGGCGGCACGCCGTCGCGCGGTTGCGGGAAAGCAATCGCCGAAAAGGGGTGCGGCTCGCTTTGCGCCTCCTCCCCTTCGCCGACGAGCCATAACGCCGTCAGCGCCATGCGTCCCCGGTCGAGGCGCGCCACGACAGGGACCAATTCGCGCTCGACCACTAAAAGCCGGGCGCCGCAATTCGCCAAGACGTGCTCAAGCTGTGCGCCGCGTGAAGCCGTATTAATCGGAACAGCGATAGCGCCAAGCCAGCCGCAGCCGAGAACTGTAAGTAACAATTCCAGCCGGTTGCCGCACATAATGGCGACACGATCGCCGGTGCTCACGCCGGCTGCCGCAAGGGTCCCGGCATAGCCCGCCGCGGCGGCCTCGGTCCCCGCGAAGGTCAGGCTTCGCCCGCGAACGGTGACGAGCCGCCGCACCCCGTGACGCTTTGCCTGCCGGGCAAGCATTTTTGGCAGTGTGCGCTCGGAAGGGGGAAAAATCTCAGGAAGCCCGGAGACCGGCATCGGTGCGCTGCCTTTGCGTGTAGCGAACTTCGACGTGAAGTGTTGATTTAGCGAAGTGCAGACTTGGTATTCGGATTGCAGACTTGGCGAATTGTATTAGCACAAAGCCGCCGTCGTCGTTATTTTAGGCTTGAACTAAACGGCTTGCGGGAACCGGAGCAAGGGCCGATGGCCACAGATACCCCCATTGAGGTTGAGCTGCGGCGATCCGGCCTTACCTTTATGGTGCCGCCAGAGAAGAGCATCCTACAGGTGCTGATAGAGGAAGGCATCGATCCGATGTACGATTGCCAACGCGGCGAATGCGGCATTTGCCAGGTCGCCGTGATCGAAGGCGAGCCCGACCATCGCGATCATATCCTCAGCGATGACGAGCGCTCCAGCAACAAAGTGATGCAGATTTGCGTGTCGCGGGCGACGACGCCGCGGTTGGTGCTCGATTTATAACACCGACATGACCAGGACCGGCGGCATGGGAATAGGAGAAGAGGCATGAGCAAATACAACGGCGGCCCCGCGGCTGTTCATCATCTCGTGCGCGAGACCGAAGTGCACCGCGACGTGTACGTCGATCAAGAAATATTCGATCTGGAAATGGAGCACTTGTTCGCCAACACCTGGGTTTATGTCGGACACGACAGCCAAGTGCCCAATGCCGGCGATTATTACGGCACCACCATCGGCAAGCAGCCGATTCTAATGGTCCGGCACACCGATGGCGCGGTGCACGTGCTCTACAATCGGTGTCCGCACAAGGGCACGCGCATCACCATCGATACCTGCGGCAATGCGGGTAAGTTTTTCCGCTGCCCCTACCACGCCTGGTCGTTCAAGACCGACGGCTCGCTGCTCGCGATCCCGCTGCGCAAGGGCTACGAACACACCGGATTGGAAGACAGCGAGGCGGTCAAAGGCATTGCCAAAGTCCGCCACGTCAAGAATTATCGCGGGTTCATCTTCGCGAAACTAAGCGACGTCGGCCCCGACTTTGAGGATTATTTTGGCGAGAGCCTCTCGACCATCGACAATATGGTCGACCGCTCGCCGGTCGGTCGCCTGGAAGTGGCCGGCGGCGTGCTCCGCTACATGCACAATTGCAATTGGAAAATGCTGGTCGAGAATCTGACCGACACCTGCCACCCGATGGTAGCGCACGAGTGCTCGGCCGGAACCGCCATTGACGTCTGGAAGAAGACCGCCCCCGGCAGCAATGAAAAGCGGCCACCGGCCGTCGAGATCTACGCGCCGTTTATGTCGTCGTACGAGTTCTTTGAGAAAATGGGCATTCGTGTCTGGCGTAACGGCCACGGCCACACCGGCGTGCATCACTCCATCCATTCCGACTATTCCGCCATTCCCGGTTATTTCGACCAAATGGTCGTCACCTATGGCGAAGATCGCGCCAAAGCGATCCTCGACGAGAACCGGCACAACACGTCGTACTTTCCCAATTTCACGGTGAAGGGTCCGATCCAGGCGATCCGATTGTTCAAGCCGATCGCGCCCAATCGCACGCTTGCTGAATCCTGGACCTTCCGCCTGGTCGGCGCTCCCGACATGCTGCTCGAGCGCACCCTGACCTATAGCCGCCTCATCAACGCACCGACCTCCATCGTCGGCCACGACGACCTGGAAATGTATGAACGCGCGCAAGAGGGCCTGCACGTCGACGCCAATCCTTGGGTCAACATCCAGCGGCTCTACGACCCTGCTGAAATCGAGCAGGAGAGCGCCGTCATCAACGGGACGTCCGAGTGGCAGATGCGCAACCAGTTCCGCGCCTGGTCGAAATTCATGACGCTGTCGATGTGACGGGGCTCGTCGTGGCCGCGCCGACCGACCAGGAACTCGCCGGATTCGTCGTGCACGAGGCGCGGCTGATCGATCAGCACCGCTTTGAGGAGTGGCTCGATCTGTTCGCCGACGACGGCTACTACTGGATGCCGCTCGAATGGGGCCAGACCGACCCGCGGTTAACCACATCGCTGATGTATGAGGACAAGCTTCTCTTGCGCATCCGTATCGAACGGCTCAAAGGCAACCGCACCTTCTCGCAAAAGCCGAAGAGCCGCTGCCATCACGTGCTGCAAATGCCGCAAGTCGATCGGCGCGACGAAGCCGCCAATGAATATGTCACCTGGACGCCGATGCACTACGTGGAAACGAGACTCGACGAGCAGGACCTGTACGCCGCCTGGGCGACGCACACTTTGGCCATGGTCGGTGGTAAGCTGAAAATCAAGTTAAAGCGCGTCGATCTGGTCAATTGCGACGCCGCCTTCCGCAGCATTCAACTATTCATGTGAACCCCGAGATGCCGATATGAGCGAACGTCCGGTTGCCGTCGTCACCGGCGGCAACGCCGGCATTGGCGCTGCCATCTCCCGCCACCTGATCGACCGCGGCCATGACGTTGTCTCACTGGCGCGCCGCCGGCCCGGCTGGTCGGACCCTGGGCTCCATGCCGTCGAGGTCGATCTGACCGATGCCCGTGCCACCGAACAGGCGGCGGCTGCCGTGGCCAAGCAATTCGCGATCTCGACCGTAGTCCACAACGCCGGCGTCATCCGGCCTGCTCTTCTTCCCGACGTGCGGCAAGAAGATCTACACGAGCTTACGCAGCTTCATCTCGGCGCCGCCATCATCATCGTGCAAGCCGCGCTGCCGGGAATGCGCGAACGGCAATTTGGCCGCATCGTGCTGATCTCCTCGCGCGCCGCGCTCGGCTTGCAGACGCGAACGTCTTACGCCGCGACCAAGGCCGGGATGATCGGAATGGCGCGAACCTGGGCGCTGGAATTGGCGCCGTTCGGAATTACCGTCAACGTCGTCGCGCCGGGTCCGATCGGCGACACCGAAATGTTTCGCGATGTGGTGCCGGCCGGCAGCGAGCGCGAGAACGCGATAGCAAAATCAATCCCGGTAGGCCGGCTCGGCCGCAGCGATGACGTCGCCCGCGCCGTCTTGTTCTTCGCCGACCCGCAAAACTCGTTCATCACCGGACAGCTACTTTACGTCTGCGGCGGAGCGAGCATCGCCAGCATCAGTTTGTAACGCCCGCCTTTGGCGCGATCTTGACCCGACCTTGGAGGCGACTTTGGACCCGATCCGCATTTGGTATCAAAGCTTCGTCGATGAGGAACACGGTAAAGTTTATTGGGATCGGTTGCGCAGCCACCTGGCGGCGATGGTCGATCCCGGCACCATTGTCCACATCAAAGGCATTACACCGCACGACAATTATGCGCATCCGATCGTTGAATTCCGCTGCGCCCGTGAGGTGATCTGCAACGCGGTCAAAGCCGAGCGCGAAGGCTACGACGCCTTCGTCGTCGGCCACTTTCAGGACGCCGGCCTTTATGAGGCGCGTTCGGTCGTGGACATCCCGGTGGTCGCGCTCGGGGAAGCCTCAATGCTCTATGCCTGCCAGCTTGGGCAACGCAGCGGGATAATCACCATCCACCCGCGCTACATTTCCTGGTTTCATCATCAGATCGGCAAATACGGCCTCGAGCGGCGCGTCGCCGGCTTGCACGCCATGACTTTCGAGCCCGGGCAACTGTTGCAAGCCTATGAATCGGCGGCGCTTGCCGCCGAGGTTGAGCGGCTTTTTGCCGAACAGGCCCGGCCGCTTGTCGCCGCGGGATGCGACATCCTTATTCCGGGCGGCGGCATTCCCATGCTGTTATTTGCCGCGATCAAGGGACACGCCGTCGACGGCGCGCCGGTCATCAATGGCATACCGATTGTGGTGAAGATGGCGGAGCTTGCCGTCAAGCTGAGGCGCTCGACCGGTCTCGGTGTGAGCCGCGTTTCCGACTATGTCAAACCGCCGCCCGAAATCATCGAAGAGTTCTTGGCGAACCCGAAAGGGCTTTAGCCAGTGCCCGGCGCTACTGGACGAGCTTCCACTTGCCGTCGGTGAGCTTGACCAACACCATCGCGCGCTGATCGACGCCGGAATTCTTTCCCGGCGTGAAGTTATAGACCGCGTGGGTGCCGACGACCTCCTTGGCGTTTACAATGGCCTCGCGCAGAGCGGCGCGGAATTCCGGAGTCCCCGGTTGGGCGCCCGTCGCCAGCGCGCGCTTGGCCGAATCCAAAAGGACGAGCCAACCGTCGAATGCGTAGGGGCCAAACGCGCCGCGGGCCGGCTCATTATGCGCCTTCTGAAACGCTTGCTGGTATTCGAGCGCGGCTTTCTTGGTCGGATACGAATCGGGAAGCTGGTCGGCGACCACCACCGGCCCAGTCGAAGCGACCATGCCCTCGACCGCCGCGCCGCCCACCCGCACAAAATCCGGGTTGATCAGCGCGGCCGTGCCGTAGATCGGCTTGGTATAGCCGCGCTCGCGCAGCGCAATAAACGGCAACGCGCCCGGCGTTCCCGATCCTCCCGTCAATACGACGTCCGGCGCCGCCGCGACAATGTGCAGCGCCTGCGCAGTCACCGAGGTATCGGCGCGCGCGTAGCGCTCGTTGGTGACGATCTGCAGACCGTCGGGAGGCGCGGATTTCTCCAGCCCGCCGTAAACCAGATCACCCCAGGCGTCGTTAAAACCGATATAGCCGACGGTCTTCGCACCGTTCGCTTTCATGTGATCGGCGACCGTCGACACAAGCAGGTCGGCGGGTTGCGGCATCGAAATCGCCCATGACCCCGCCTCGCCCGGCACATTGAAAGGAACGAGCCCGATCAGCGGGACCTTCAGCTCGTGCGCCAGCGCATTGATTGCAAGCGTGATCGGCGTGCTGCCGGCGCCCATAAGGACATCGACTTTGTCTTCCTCGATCAGTTTGCGGGCGTCGCGCGCGCCGGTCGAAGGGTCGGAAGTATCATCAAGCTGAATGACCTTAAGCTTGACGCCATTCACCTCGTCCTTATACGCGACGCCCGCGGCCACGCCCTTCGCGTAAGGAATGCCGATTGATGCACTTGGGCCGGTCATTGACGTGACCAGACCGACGGTAATGTCCGCCGCCATCGCCGGCGTGGCCAGCAGCGAGGCGATCATGATGCCGCCAAGCACATATAGCCGATTGCTCACGAGAACCTCCCAAACTGGCCCGTAACGCCGGCCCGCGCGGCCTTTGCCCCAGCGCTGCTATTGGCTGACTTTTTAAGCTTGAACCAACTGTGCCGCAATGGTCTTCTTGATCCCTGGGCGGACAACGCGCAACTGAAACCACGTCATGATGCCGATCAGAAGGCAGCGCGCAGCGAGCGCACACATCGAGCGCACGCATGAGCGCCCCGCGGCGTCGGGCGGCGAATGACTCCGGACATCGCCCTTATTCTCGGCATTGACGGCATTGCGACCGGATCGATCTACGTCCTTGTTGGGCTCGGGCTTGTCCTGATCTTCTCGGTGACGCGCGTCGTGTTCGTGCCGTTCGGCGATATTGTCGCATTCTCGGCACTGACGCTGGCGTCCATTCAGCTCAATCGCTTTCCCGGTACGGTCTATCTAATCCTCACGCTGGCGCTGGTGGCTTGTGCGGTGGAGGCCGTTTCGCTGTGGCGGCGTGGCCGCTCGCGGCAAATTCCGCGCGGCGTATTTCTTTACGGCGTGTTGCCGCTTATTCCCGCGGCCATTGCTTACTTGACCGCGGGGGCGGAATTACCCGCCATGGTGCAAATCCTGCTTGCCATCGCGCTGGTGACGCCGATCGGACCGTTGATCGAACGGATCGCGCTTCGTCCGATCGCGGACGCTTCGGTCCTGTTGCTTCTCATCGTGTCGGTTGCTCTCACCTTTGGGCTGTCCGGACTTGGGCTGTTGTTTTTTGGACCGGAAGGCTTTCGCACCAAGCCGTTGACCACCGAAGTCTTCCGCTTCGGCAGCGTGATCGTGACCTCGCAAACGCTGCTGATGGTGGCGTCAGCGGCAGTATTCAGCCTGCTGTTGTTTCTGTTCTTCGAGCACACTTTATCCGGCAAGGCGCTGCGCGCGACCGCCATCAATCGCGTGGGTGCGCGCATTGTCGGCATCCGCCCGGCAAGTTCCGGCGCACTCGCGTTTTTGCTTGCGTCGTTGCTCGGCGCCATCTCGGGCATTTTGATCAGCCCGGTGACAACGCTTTACTATGATTCCGGCTTCATCATCGGACTGAAAGCTTTCGTCGGCGCGATCATCGGCGGCCTCGCCAGTTATCCCGGTACCGCAATCGGCGCCCTGCTCGTCGGACTCCTGGAAAGCTTTGCGTCGTTCTGGAGCAGCTCGCTCAAGGAGGTCATCGTCTTCAGCCTGCTCATCCCGGTTCTGCTGTGGCGCTCGCTGTCGCTGACGCAGGTCGATGAGGAGGACGAGGAGGTGCAGGGATGAGCGGCCGCGCTCTGAACCTGGCCGCGTTTGCCGCCATTGTGATTTTGGCTTTGACGCCGTTATGGGCGGCGCAATTCACCATCACGCTCCTCAATTATATCGGCATCTACGCCCTGGTCGTGCTCGGTATTGTGCTCTTGACCGGTGTCGGCGGCCTGACGTCGTTCGGCCAGGCCGCGTTCGTCGGCATCGGCGCCTATGCCACCGGCTGGCTGACCACGGTCCACGGCGCCTCACCTTGGCTCGGGCTTCTGTTCGCGCTTGCGGTGACGGCAGCCGTAGCGGCGCTCCTCGGCGCCGTCACGTTGCGGCTCGGCGGACACTTCCTGCCGCTCGGCACCATCGCCTGGGGTCTGTCGATTTATTATTTGTTCGGCAACATCGACGCGCTCGGAGGCCACAACGGCATGACCAACGTGCCGCCGATCCGGATCGGCCCGCTCTCGCTCGAGCCGAATGCCGCGATCTACTATTTGATCTGGGCGATGCTGGCATTGGCGATGTTGGCGATCGCCAATTTGCTGCAATCGCGCGAGGGGCGCGCCATCCGCAGTCTGCGCGGCGGCGCGGTGATGGTTGAAAGCCTCGGCATCAACGTCTTTCGCGTTCGGCTGATTACGTTCGTTGTCGCCGCGCTGTTGGCGGCGATGTCCGGCTGGCTCTACGCCCATATGAGCCGGTTCGTCAGCCCCGCGCCCTTCGATGTCCGCATGGGCATCGACTATCTGTTCATGGCGATCCTCGGCGGTTCCGGTCAGATCTTCGGCGCGGTCGTCGGATCGGCGCTGGTGACCCTGCTCGGCAATGCCTTGCAAGACCTGCTGCCGCACCTCTCGAGCAACGGCCAACAGCTCCAGGCTGTCTTCTTTGCCATCGTTTACGTGCTGGCGCTTCAATTTGCCCGCGGCGGCATCATGCCGTTGGTGCTGCGTTATCTGCCTCGTCGTGCCACACCAGCGCCGCGCAAGGCCGACCCGCTGCCGCGGCGGAAAATGCCGGAACCAGGGCAACCGCTTTTGGTGGTTGACGGCTTGGTGAAACGCTTCGGCGGGCTCGAAGCCGTGAGCGAAGTAGGCTTTGCGGTTACCGCCGGCGAAATCGTGGCGTTGATCGGCCCGAACGGCGCCGGCAAGAGCACGCTGTTCAATCTCATCACCGGTGTGCTGCCAGCAGACGCAGGTACTGTCTTATTTCTTGGACGCGACATTACCCACGCAAACCAACGGCGCATCGCTGCGGCGGGGATTGCACGCACGTTCCAGCATGTGAAGTTGCGCTCGAGCATGTCGTCGATCGACAATGTGCTCCTCGGGACTTACCTGCGTACCCGCTCGGGCTTTATCGCCGGAGCATTGCGGCTTGATCGGGCTGAAGAAGCGCGTGCGCGTTTCGAGGCGTTGCATCAGCTCGAGCGCGTCGGCCTTGGCGCCCACGCGAACGAGCTTGCCGGTAATTTGCCGCTGGGCCGCCAGCGCATTCTCGAAGTCGCGCGCGCTCTTGCCGCCGACCCGGCGCTGATCATTCTCGACGAGCCGGCGGCAGGCTTGAGCCGGCCCGAGAAACGCGCGCTGGCCGAACTCCTGCGCGCGCTGCGCAAGGAAGGCGTGACGGTGCTGCTGGTCGAGCACGATGTCGAATTCGTTATGACGCTGGTTGATCGCATTGTGGTGATGGATTTTGGCGCCAAGCTGGTCGAGGGTGAGCCGGCTGCGATTCGCGCCGATCCTCGCGTCCAGGAAGCCTATCTCGGCAGTGTCGCATGAAGAGCTTGCTGGAAATCAAGGATCTCCACGTCGCCTACGGCAAGGTCGAGGCGGTTCGCGGCGTCGCGCTTGCGATGCAGGCTGGCCAAATCGTCACCGTCATCGGTCCGAACGGCGCCGGCAAGACGACGCTGCTGGCGGCGGCGGCCGGCCTTCTGCGCTCGCGTGGATCGGTGATCTACGATGGGATCGATCTCCATCACATGGATGTCGAAGAACGGGTCGAACGCGGTTTTTGCCTCGTGCCCGAACGCCGCGAGCTGTTCGGCGATATGACCGTCGCTGATAATCTTGTGCTCGGCGCGTATGCGCGGCGGAGGCGAGGCACGAGCGTGCAGCAAAGATTGCAAGGCGTTTACGAGCGGTTTCCACGCCTCGCCGAACGTCGCAGGCAAAAAGCCCACACGCTCTCGGGCGGCGAGCGGCAAATGTTGGCGCTCGGCCGCGCGCTGATGGCGGAGCCGGTTCTGCTGATGCTCGACGAGCCAAGCCTTGGGCTCGCCCCGCTGATCGTGCGCGAAATATTTCGCATCGTCGCCTCGCTAAGGGATGCCGGCGTGTCGATCCTTTTGGTCGAGCAGAACGCCCGCGCGGCGCTCGAGACCGCCGATTACGGCTACGTGCTCGAAACCGGCGAAATTGCCTACCAGGGCCCGGCGGGGGCGCTGGTCCGCGACCCGCGCGTGAACGCGACTTATCTTGGCGGATCGGTGTGATGGCACGCGGCGGCTATGGTGACGTCGTGCTTGCGGCTCCCGTCACGGTGCCGTATGTGCGCTATTCCATCAGGGGCGCGCACTGGTTTCTCGGCCGCGCGCTGGCACAACTTCTGGCGGCGGCAAAAATTCCGAAACAACGCGTGGACGGGCTAGCGGTGGCGAGCTTCACGCTTGCCCCCGATACCGCTGTCGGCCTCACCCAGCATCTTGGCTTGACGCTGCGCTGGCTCGATAACATACCGATGGGCGGCGCCTCGGCGGTGGTGTCCATCCGCCGCGCCGCGCGCGCGGTACAAAACGGCGACGCCGAGATTGTGGCGTGTATTGGCGGCGACACCAATCACACCGACAGCTTTCGGCGCAATACGTCGGCATTCAGCCAATTCGCCCAGGACGCGGTCTATCCGTATGGCTCGGGCGGGCCCAACACCAGCTTCGCATTGCTGACGTCGTACTACATGCGCACGTATGGCGCGCGACGCGCAAATTTCGGCAAGCTCTGCATCGCCCAGCGCAACAATGCGCTGAAAAATCCGTTGGCGCTGTTCAAGAAGCCGCTGACGCTCGACCAATACCTTAATGCGCGTTTGGTCGCCGAGCCGCTGCGGCTGTTTGACTGCGTCATGCCTTGCGCCGGTGCCGAAGGATTCCTGGTGATGCGCGAGACTACGGCCCGCGATCTCGGCCTGCCCTTCGCACGGCTCCTGGCGGCGATCGAACGCCACAATGCCTTTCCCGACGATCCGATCCAGTTTCGCGGTGGCTGGGCCATGGACCGCGACGAACTGTTTGCGCAAGCCGCTCTCAAACCGGCCGATATCAACTTTGTTGAAGTGTATGACGACTACCCGGTCATCAACGTGCTGCAATTCGAGGACCTCGGCTTCTGCGGCAAAGGCGAGGGGCCGGATTTTATCCGTGCCAATACCTTCGAAACCGATGGCACGTTTCCATGCAACACTTCCGGCGGACAATTGTCGGCCGGGCAAGCCGGGGCTGCCGGCGGCCATTTGGGCGCCGTCGAAGCAATTAGGCAGCTTACCGGTCAGACACTCGGCGCGCCGGTTGCGAACGCCCGCTATGGCCTCGTTTCCGGATTTGGCATGATCAACTACGATCGCGGCATTTGCAGCGGCGCCGTCGTGCTCGCCGCCGATTGATGCGCCAAAGGGAGGCAAAGGTGGCTGAAGCTACGACGCGCGCGAAGCGGAAGAACCCCATTTTGCGCACGCCGCTGCCGACGCTGCCGCCGGGGGCGCGGAGCCGCGTTGCGCTCGGCCTTACGGCCGCCGCCGCGCGCGGGGCACTCGAACTGCAAGTCTGCCGCGACTGCGCCGCCGTACAATATCCGCCGCGTGAAGTTTGTCGTGATTGTTTGTCCTCGCGCCTTCTTTGGCGTCCGCACAACGGCGAGGGTGAACTCGTTGCCGAAACAGTACTCCACGCAGCCCAGGAACTTTATTTCCGCGAGCGCCTTCCCTGGCGAATTGGAGTTGTGCGCCTCGACGACGGCGCCAATCTGGTCGTTTACGTGCACGAGAGCGTCCGCGGCACGCCGTGCCGCATTCGCGTGGAAGCAGCGCTGGACCGCGCCGGCGAGGCCGTATTGCTCGCCGTGCCGCCACACGGGAGTACTGACTTGTCGGCCGATCCGAAACTGCGGGAGATGACGTGCGATCCGCGTCGACGAAAAATCCTGGTCACCGACGGCAAATCGGCGATCGGTCAAGCCGTCGTGCGCGCTTTGGCGGACGCCGGCGCGGAGATGATTTGGGTGGGCGAAGCCGAGCCGTGGAAGAAGATCGCGGGCTCGGCGAAGTTGCGGGAGGTGCCGCAAGCGACGGTGGTGCCTCTCGACGTGACTGACAGCGCCTCGGTGCGGGAGCTCGCGGGCGAGATCGGCGGCAAAGTCGACATCCTGGTCAACACCGCCGACTGTCATCGCACCTCGGCGATCGGCGCGCGCGGCGCGCTTAACGCGGCGCAACTGGAAATGGACGTGAATTATTTCGGCTTGCTGCGGCTGGCGAAAGAATTCGCTCCGCTTCTGAAAGCCCGCGCCGCCGACGGGCCGGCGAACGCCATCGCCTGGGTCAACGTGCTGTCAATTTTCGCGCTGTCGAACTATCCGCCGCACGGCACCTATTCGGCGTCCAAAGCCGCGGCGTTGTCGTTGTCGCAGGCGTTGCGGGGCGATCTCTACGCCGCGGGTGTGCGGCTCATAAACCTTTTTCCCGGCCCGGTGGATGACGAGTGGGACCAATTGGAATTGCCGCCGAAACTCTCGCCAAACGCGTTGGCCAATGCGCTGGTTGCCGCCTTACGGGGCTCGATGGAGGATGTTTATCCGGGCGAGGTCGCGCAGGATTGGCTGGCACGGCACCGCGAAAACGCCAAGGCGCTGGAGCGCGAGCTGAGCGAGGGCAACCGATGACGCGGGCTGCAAAGAAGCGCCAAAACAAAGCAACAAGCAAAAAAGCACTTAAGAAAACCGCCCCGTCGTCGAATGATTGTCTGCGCGGCCGGCTGCAAGCGCTTGTTGCGTCGCCCGCCTTGCGGCTCGTCGATCTTACGCAAACACTCTCGCCTGATTTCCCACCAATCGTGCTGCCGCCCGAGATGGGACAGTCCCGCCCCTTTCGCATGGAGCAAATCTCGCGTTACGACGAGAACGGGCCGGCCTGGTATTGGAACAACGTCAGTTTCGGCGAGCACACCGGCACGCATTTCGACGCGCCAATCCATTGGATTTCCGGCCGCGATCTGCCGAATAATTCCGTTGATGCGCTGCCGCTCGAGCACTTCGTCGCGCCGGCCTGCGTGATCGATTGCAGCGCGCAAGCGGCAGACAACGCCGATTTTCTGCTCACGGCCGGCCACGTCGCGGCATGGGAGACACGGCACGGACGCATTCCGGCGGCCTCATGGGTGCTGATGCGGACCGATTGGTCGAAACGCGGCGACCCTGTCGCCTATCAAAATCTCGATGAGACCGGCCAGCACACGCCCGGTCCCGACCCCGACTGCGTGCGCTTTCTGGTGAACGAGCGGGACGTGCTGGGCTTCGGCACCGAAACCATCGGCACCGATGCCGGACAGGCCGCCCATTTCAAGCCGCCCTACCCGTGTCACACCTACATGCACGGCGCCAGCAAATACGGGCTGCAATGCCTGTGCAACCTCGATCTCTTGCCGCCGACCGGGGCGCTTATTGTCGCGGCGCCGCTTAAGATCCTCGACGGCAGCGGCAGTCCGTTGCGCGTATTTGCGCTGGTGCCTTCCGGGCGCGGCTGATTTTTCGGCCCCGCCGCCTGCGTCCACATCACACCGAGCGCTGAGCGCGGTCCTTTTCGTTTTGCGCCTTGATTGCGTCGCGCGCGGCCTGCCATTGCGCGTCTGTCCAATGCCGCAACTCGTAAAAATTGCCGCCGGTCGCGTGGCTTTGCCCGCCGTCAAGCGCAATGGTCTCGCCGGTCAGCCACTGGCAACCGTCGGAGATCAGAAACGTCGCGAGATTTTGCAATTCCTCGATATGGCCGACACGGCCCATGGGGTTGCTGCGCTCCGTCCGCGCGCCCGGCTCGACGCCGGGATTGAGCCGCTTGCCGGCACCTTCGGTCGGAATTTCGCCGGGCGCAATGGCGTTGAGCCGGATGCCGTAGCGGCCCCACTCGGTCGCCAGCGACATGGTCATGGCGTGAATGGCCGATTTGCTCATGGCCGACGGCACGACGTAGGGGCTGCCGTTGTTGATCCAGGTCACCACGATGGACACGACGTTGCCGCGATGACCGCCCGCGATCCAGCGGCGCCCGACAGCATGCGTCACGTAGAACGTGCCGTGCATCACGATGTTGGCTACCGCGTCAAAGCCCCGCGGACTTAAATCTTCAGTACGCGAAATGAAATTGCCGGCGGCGTTATTGATGAGGTCGGTAAGCGGCCCGCCAGCGAAAATATCGTCCACCATGGCGTCGACCGCCGCGGCATCGCGAATGTCGACGCCATAGGCGCGGACGCTGCCGCCCAATTTGCCGCTAAGTTCGGCGGCGGTGGCCTCGCACACCGATTTCCTGCGGCCGCAAATGAAAATGTCAGCGCCGAGCGAAAGAAATTTCTCCGCCATTCCCTTGCCGAGGCCGGTGCCGCCACCGGTGATGAGAATGCGCCGACCGCGCAACAATCCTGCCGTGAACATGCGCCCTCCCCGCTGGTTGGCTTGCTGGCTTGTCGGTTTCTCAAGCTTCGAACACACCCGCGCTGTCGACCACGTCCGCCAGCATGACGAGCGTGCGCAGCGATGCGCGGTGCGCCTTCAAGTCGCTGGATATACAGCAGTCGGCGAACAATCGGACCAGGTAACCCAGATCGGCGGCATCGCGCACCGTGTGCTCGACGGAAAATTGCGTCGCCAAGCCCATGACGTTGATCCGCCCGACCGCGCGCTCGCGCAGCAAATCCTCAAGGCCGGTGCGGCGGAACGCGCTGTTGGCGTTGCCAGCGACAAAAATTTCGCCGTCGAGCGGTTCAAAACCTTGATATGCCGCGGCGCCCCAGGTGCCTTGCTTCAATGCCCCCAACTCGTGTGTTTTCGCAAACAGCCGGCAGTTGCGCGGGAGATCGGAAAAGTCCGCGGCGAAGACGATATGCATGTGGGCGATCGTCCACCGCGCGCGCCGCGCCGCTTCAAGCGCGCGCCGGCTCCCGTCGAGGAAGCGCGCAGCGGCACGCGTGCCGCGATGAAGCGAAAATGGAATAAGGCCGCGCGGATGACAGATGTCGTTTTGATAATGCAGCGCGATCAGCGCGTCGTTCGGGGATGTCTCGCTCACCGCGTGCGCACTCATGACTTCTTTTGTCGGCCGTCATCTTGACGTTTTAGGCTTAAAATGTCCAATTGCGCCGCCCCAAACAGTGATCGCGATCCTGCCATGAGTGATGCCTCTGCTGGCCCGCCGGCGCCAATTGTCGACCCCAGCGCCGTCAAGGAAATCGCCGCCGGTGTTTATGTCATCGGCGACCGCCGCGTTCCGCTGGTACCGAATATCGGCATTATTCTCGGCCGTGACGCGGCGCTGATCGTCGATACCGGCATGGGCCCGGAGAATGGCGAAATAGTTCTGGCGGCTGCTAAACGTTTGGCCGGCAGGCGTCCTTTAATTCTGACCCTGACGCATTTCCATCCTGAGCACGGCTTCGGCGCGCAGGCGTTCAAGGGCGTGGCTAAGATTCATTACAACAGCGCGCAGCGCGACGAGTTGCGCGCCAAGGGCGAAGCTTATCTCGGCATGTTCACGACTTTCGGCCCCGGCGTGGCCGCGGCACTCGAAGGCACCCTTCTCGTCGAGCCGGACGAAGTCTATGACGAAGCTTCGACTGCCATCGATCTCGGCGGACGCCGCGTGGAGCTGCGAACATGGGGGCTTGCGCATACCGCGGGCGATCAGGTGGTTTGGCTGCCGGAGGAGCGCATCCTGTTCACCGGCGATCTCGCGGAAGAGCGCATATTTCCGATCTTCCCTTGGTTTCCTCCTCAGGACGCAACCATCGACGCTGCCCGCTGGGCGCATATCCTCACCGAGGTGGCGTCATGGGACCCAGCGATTGTGGTGCCCGGGCATGGCGACCTCGGCGGCGTCGAGATCGTCAACGCGGTGCGCGATTACATCGTCGATCTGGGACAGCGCGTGAGGCGGGAGCGCGAGGCCGGCAAAGGCGCGGATACGATCGTCGCCGAGCTCGCGCCAAAAATTCGCGCAGAACATCCCGATTGGTCGGCGCCGGAATGGATCGATTTCGCCATCCGCTATTACGCTACACTGAGCTGAACGGGCTTGGTCGCGGCGTTAAGTGAAACTAGAGCATGATCCCGAAAAGTGGACACCGGTTTTCGGAAAAGATCATGCTCCATCAACAAGCTAGAGTGGGATGACGGTTCGAAGAAAAGTCATCGCGCTCTAGCGGCGGCCGAACGGCCACGTCAGCTCTCTTCCGCCCGCGATGCCGTCGGGACGGAACAGAATAATGATCAGCATGAGCAAGGCCAGGATAACGTCGCCGGTGCCCGCCGGCGCGGCGATGTTGGTTGTGCCGACCTGAAATCCGATTTCAGCTTCACGCAGCCCTTCCGTTAAGAGCGCGATCACAATCGTGCCGGCAACGGCGCCGGTGAGGCTGCCGCGGCCGCCGATCAGCAGCATGGCGACAATCAGGAATGTAAGATCGAGGTAAAAGTTCTCGACGCGGACAATGCCGAGAAAATGCCCGAGCAGCACGCCGGCAATTCCCGACAAGAAAGCGGAGACCACGAACGCCCGCAAGCGGTGCAGGACGACGTTGACGCCGGAGGCTTGTGCGGCGGCTTCATCCTCCCGCGAGGCGCGGAGAAGAAGCGCCGAACGAGTCTCTTGATAAGCGAAAGCAATGACCAGCGCCGCGATCGCCCAGCCGAGCGCCGTCCACAAATCGACGTAAGCCGGAAGGCCCATGAGCGAGTTCTGGCCGCCCGTGACCGACGTCCAATTGCCGAACACGACGTTGCCGACCACAAGGACGGCGAAGGTGGCAATGCTTGCCGAAACGCCGGAAAGGCGCATAAGCGGCCAACCGACCACCAGCGCGACCGCCGCTGCCACTGCTCCGCCGGCAAGCGCGCCGGGTAATGCCGGCCATTCGGCAGAGGCGATTATTTGCGGCAGATCCGGCAGAAAAACCGACTTGGCCGCCGATTTCATTGTGAGCAGCGCGGAAACGTAAGCGCCGATCGCCATGAAGGCGACGTTACCGAACGACAGGATTCCGGAATTGCCGACAAAAACGTAAAGACCGACGACGGCGACGAGGTTGATCAGCGCCTGCGTCGTGCGCCGCTGCGGAACGGCCGGCGCGAAAGAAGCGACAATCGCTATCGCCGCGACAATCGCCACTAGCGCAACGAGCGGCCACAGCCGTCGCAGCGTTTCTAAGACGGGTCCGCGGCCAAGTTTCACAATCAAATCCTCTCCCGCAAGCCGCGGGCCGGGATCAAACCTTGCGGACGGAACAGCAGAATGGCGACGACGGCGACGAACACGAAGGCCTCGCGAAAGGCGCGAAGATCGGGTGGTAAAAGTGCTTGCAGAAGAATGGAGCCGGCGCCGACCAGAAATCCGCCTAACGCCGCGCCGGGCAGACTGCCGAGACCGCCGATTACCGTCCCGACAAAGGCGATAATCACCAATTGCAGACCCATTCGCGGCTGCACGACCCCGGTCTGAACGACGATAAGACACGACACCGCGGCGGCGAGGAGGCCGCTTAACGCGAACGCCACGGCGATCACGTTATTGGCGCGCACGCCCAACACGCGCGCCATGCGAAAATCCTCCGCTGCGGCGCGCATGTGCAAGCCAAGCCGCGTCGCCTTCAGAAACCACGTCAACGCGACCAAGAGCACAATGCCGACAACAATAGTGACGATCTGGAGGAGCTGAAGCCGGACGCCGAAAAGCTCGGTCTGCCGGCCGAGCGCCGGTAGAAAATCAAGCCCTTTAAGGCGCGAGCCGACAACGAGAATAAGAAGCTTCTGCAAGAAGAAACTTACGGCGAACGAAGAGATCAACAGCGTGGTGGGATCGGCGTTGCGTAACGGCCGAAAGGCCGCGCGTTCGGTCAATAGCGCCAAAAGCACCGCCACCGCGACGGCGCCAAAAATCATGACCGGCACCGGCATTCCAGAAAGCGCAAGCAACGTGTAAGCAGCGAGCGTGATCAATTCGCCGTGGGCGAAATTGATCAGGCGCATCACGCCGAAAATCAGGCCAATGCCAAGCGCCGTCAGTGCGTAAAGGCTGCCGACGCTGACCGCATCAACGACGATTTGGACCAGGCGCTCCATCAGGAGGCGCCCGCCTGCTCGCGCATCCGCACGCCAAAATAGGCGGCGTCAAATCTGGGATCACGCGCTATATCGCGCGCGTTGCCACTCAGCGCGAATTCGCCGCCGCTCATGACATAGACGCGATCGGAAACCGCGCAGGCGCGTTCGGCATTCTGCTCCACCAACAGAACAGTAACGCCATCGCTTTTGATGGTGTGCAGAAGCGCGTAAATCTGGTCGACAATCTTCGGCGCGAGCCCAAGCGAAGGCTCGTCGAGCATGAGGAGTCGCGGGCGCGACAGCAGCGCGCGAGCGATGGCGAGTTGCTGCTGTTCGCCGCCGGACAATTGCCCGGCAGGTTGATGGCGGCGCTCCGCCAGGATAGGAAACATCGAAAACGCCCGCTCGATGTCATACCGCACGGCCTCGGCGTCGCGCCGCACCGTGGCGCCGAGCAGGAGATTTTCGCGCACCGTCAGCGCGGCGAAGATGTGCCGGCCTTCGGGAACGAGAGCAATGCCGCGCCCGACCACGTCCTCGAGCGCAATCCCTGAAAGCGGTGCGCCGGCAAACGTGACAAGGCCTGCAAGCGGCGGCACGATTCCAGCTATGGCGGAAAGGAGTGAGGTCTTTCCGGCGCCGTTGGGGCCGACGACGCCGACGGTCTCGCCGTCGGCGACTTCGAGATTGAGTCCCCGCACCGCCGTAACTGCGCCGTAGCGCACGACCAACCCGGACACGACCAGCAAAGGCGCGATGGCGCTCATTGCAGGATTTCACCGCCCAAATAGGCGCGGCGCACGCCCGCATTGGCGCGGATCTCATCGGGCGTCCCGGCGGCAAGCGTCTTGCCGCTGTCGAGGACCTGGATGCGCTCGCAAAGGTTCATCACCAGCGCCATGTTGTGCTCGATGACGAGGATGCCGCAATCGTATTTGGACCTGATACCGACAATAACATCGCGCAATTCCTCGGCTTCGGCGGCGGCGTGACCGGCCGCCGGCTCGTCGAGAAGGAGAAAGCGCGGATTTGTCGCCAGCGCACGGGCAAGACCCACCCGCCGCTCCTCGCCGTAACTCAGCGAGGCCGCGCGATGTCCGGCCTTGTCGCCGAGTTTGAGCTCGCCGAGAATTTGCGCCGCGCGCCGGCGCGCTTCCGCGCGTCCAGCGCCCCGGCTGACATAGCCGATCTCGACGTTCTCGCTGACCGTCAGGCCGCGAAACAGCCGCACCGCCTGGAAGGTCCGCACGACGCCGGCATGCGCAAAGCCGTGCCGGGCCAGTCCCGTGCAATCGCGCTCGCCGACAAAAATGCCCCCGGCCAGCGGCCGTTGAAAGCCGGAAATAACATTGACCAGCGTGGTCTTACCGGCGCCGTTCGGACCGATGAGGCCGAGGATTTCGCCGCGTTGCAGCGACACGCTGACGTCATCTACGGCGACTAGGCCGCCGAAACGGACGGTTACGCCGCGCGCCTGAAGTTGCATTTCAAGCGACCGTGCGGCGGCCGATTGTCATTGCAGCGGTGGAAACTTCTCCACCGAAAAGCGACCGATGCTCGCGAACTTGCCGTTGGTCGCCTGCAAGATCGCCATCGGGCGGGTCGTTTGGATGTGCAATTTGGAGGTATACGTCGTCGGCCCGATGACAAGCGATTTCTTGTCGAAGGTATCGAGGGCGGCCGCCACTTTGGCGCCATCAAGCGAGCCCGCCTGTTTGGCCGCTATCGCCCAGGCCTGCACGGCGGCATAGCCGCGCAATCCGTAGGAGACGTCGGCCTTCTTGTTGTATTTGGCTTCGAAGCGCTTGAAGAAGCCATTCACTTCAGCGTCCGGATCGTCACCGTATTTCGAGCCGTAGCTGATGACATAAAAATTGCTCAAGTCGGGCACCGAGCCGATCCAATAATCGCCATCGAGCGATTCACCAGTGACAATGGCGGCGTCAATTCCCGCGGCGCGAATTTGCCGAATGGCGCTTGGGCCGCCGGGCGCGTACGAGCAGAAGAAGACCAGGTCAGGCTTTTTGGGAAGCCCGGTGATCCTCGTCACCTGCGCGGCAATGGAAGGATCGTTGTTGAGGAAGGTGTCTTGTCCGAGCAGACCTTCTTTTCCGGCAAGCTCCGTCCAGCGAGTCGCGAAGCTTGCGCACAACGACTTGGTGTAGGCGATGGTATTGTCCAAAAGGACGTAAGCGTTCTTCCAGCCTTTTTGTTTGTAGGCCCACTCGGCAAGCAATGCGCCCTGCGCCTGGCTGGCGTTCGAAGTCGAGTAGGCCAGCGGTCCCACGCCCTGCACGCCGAACTTTGGATCGGAAGCGCCGGAAAACGCGATGACGTCTTTTTGCTGAGCGACATAGGCGCCCGGAGCGCCGAAATCGAAATCGCTGGGGAAGAGAATGGCTTTTGCACCCTTGCCGATGACGTCGACCGCGCCGTCGGCGCCAAGCGGCGGCTCGGATTTATTGTCGAATTCTACAACCTCGATCGGCTGCCCAAGCACCCCGCCGGCGGCGTTGACGTCGGCAACCGCAAGCTTCGCCCCGGCGATGGTGTCGGCGTCGACCGGCGCAAACCAGCCGCTGAACGACATCACCAGACCGAACACCGGCTTATCAGCCGCCCAGCCGACATTCGCGGTGGACACTATTGCGATGGCGGATGCCGCCAAGGCGGCCATGCCCAGTTTTCTGACCATGTGACTCCCCTACCTAATTCTGCTGTCGAATAGAGTTTTTGATTTCCGATGCGGTTTCTTTGCCGTCGTGCGTTGAGTAGCAACCCGTTCTTTTACCCGCACTGCTGTAGAAGGCCCCGGACCCCTGAACGTTAGGCAAAAGGCCAAACTACTTCAAGCTTAAAATTTTCCGCGGACTGCGATCGGCGCGATTGAGCGCGCCGTTTTCAGACTCCCAAATAACGATGCTGGATATCGGCCGATGCCGCCAATGCCGCCGAAGAGCCGCTCCACACCACGCGGCCGCGCTCGATGATGTAGTGCCGATCTGCGATGCTGGTGAGGGCGTCGACATTCTTGTCGATGACCAGGATCGAATGGCCGGCGCTGCGGAGCTGCGCCAGGCATTGCCAGATCTGCTCGCGGATTAAAGGCGCCAACCCTTCGGTCGCTTCGTCGAGAATGAGCAGCTGCGGATTGGTCATCAGCGCGCGACCGATTGCCAGCATCTGCTGTTCACCGCCGGAGAGGAGATTGGCCATGGCGCCGGCGCGTTCCGCAAGCCGCGGGAAGAGCGCGAAGATTTTTTCAATGCTCCATGGGTCGGCGATGCCGTTGCGGTTGGCCGCGGTCGCGAGCAGATTTTCGCGCGCGGTCAGATTGGGAAAAACCTGGCGGCCTTCCGGCACCAGCCCGATGCCGAGCTTGGCGATGCGATAGGCGGGCAGTCCGCGAAGTTCGGTGCCGCTCAAGCGGATCGAGCCCGCCGCCGGCGCGGTCAAACCCATGATCGAGCGCACGGTCGTGGTTTTGCCCATGCCGTTTCGACCCATCAGCGAGACCATCTCGCCGGCGGCGACGCCAAGCGAGACGCCGAACAGCACGCGGCTCAGGCCGTAACTGGTTTCGACGCCGGTGACTTCGAGAAGCGGTGCGTCAGGCATCGCGGGCCTGCGAAACGATTTTTTGCTGTTCGCCGAGATACGCGCGGCGGACGTCGGGATCGTTCCTGATCGCGGCCGGCTCTCCGGAAGCGATGATCCGGCCATACACCATCACGGTAACCCGGTCCGCCAAGGCGAATACCGCTTCCATGTCGTGTTCGACCAAAACGATGGTCAGCGTGTCTTTGAGCTCGCGCAGCAATTTGAGCATGGCCGCCGATTCCTCAGGACCCATGCCGGCCATGGGCTCGTCGAGGAGGAGAAGCCGCGGCTGCGTTGCCAACGCCATGGCGATCTCAAGCTGCCGATGTTCGCCGTGGCTCAAGCGGCCGACGCGAACCTGCGCGCGGTCGGCGAGCGCGACGCGCGCCAGCGCCTCGAGCGCCGGCTTGCGCAGGTGTTTGTCATCGCGCGCTTTGCGCCAAAAATGAAACGAATGACCGCGGTGCGCCTGAACGGCGAGCGCGACATTATCCAGCGCGCTGAAGTCAGGAAAAAGCGAGCTGATTTGAAACGAGCGGGCTATCCCGGCGAGGCTGCGGCGATAGGGAGGCAAAGCCGTAATATCGGCGCCGTCAAAACTGATCGTGCCGGCCTGCGCCGAAATCTCGCCGGCCAGCAAACCGATCAATGTGGTCTTGCCGGCGCCATTGGGGCCGATGATGGCATGACATTCGCCGGCAGGAATTTCGAACGAGAGCGCGTCCGCAGTCACCACGCCGCCGAAGCGCTTGGTCAGCCGTTCGACCTGAAGCAGCGAGCTAGCCACGGCGGCCTGCAAGCAATCCCCCAATGCCGCCGTGGACGTAGATCGCGACCAGCAGCAGCATTGGTCCCAGGATCAGGTCCGGATATTCGGTGAAGCGCGAAAGCCCCTCTTCCAACAGCAAAAACGTTACCGCGCCGATCAACGGGCCGAACAGCGTACCGAGTCCGCCCAGGACCACCATGACAATCAGATCGCCCGACCGCGTCCAATGCATGAGCGCCGGGCTTATGAAGTTGGTGTGATTGGCAAGCAGCGCGCCCGCAAGACCGCACAGCGCCCCGGCGATGACAAAGCAGACGAGCTTATAACGAAACGTTGGAAAGCCGATGGCGCGCATCCGCCGTTCGTTGGAGCGCGCGCCGCGGATGACCAAGCCGAAGCGCGAATCGACCAGCCGCGACACGAGATAGATGCTGGCCAACAAAAGCGCAAAGCACAGATAATAGAATACGGTTTTGTTGTTGAGGTCGATCGCGGGAAATATGCTGCGCTTGTAAATGGTGAGGCCGTCGTCGCCGCCGTAACGGGCGAGCCCGCTGGCGACGTAGTAGATCATCTGCGCAAACGCCAGCGTGATCATAATGAAGTAGACCCCGCGCGTGCGCAGACTCAGCGCGCCGACGATGAGCGCATAGAGTGCGGACGCCGCTATCGCGACCGGCCATTGCACGAGGCCCCAGTTGATACCTTCCGCGGCAAGGATGCCGACGGCATACCCGCCGATGCCCAAATACGCCGCATGGCCGAAGCTCACCATGCCGCCATAGCCCGTGATCAGGTTGAGGCTGACTGCGGCGATGGCAAGAATAAGCACGCGCGTGAACAGCGTCACCACGAAGGTGTTGCCGGTGAAGACCGTGTAGAGAGGAAGCAACAGCAGTGCGGCCAGCAGTATCAGTGTCAGCGTGACGCGCGGCGAGATGGAGAAACGCGAGGTCGTCTCGACCGGAGCATCCAGCAACACCATCATCGGGTCGCCGCCGGGAACAAGCCTTCCGGCCGGATGACCAGGATTGCGGCCATCAGCATGTAGATCAACATCGAGGACAGCGCCGGGCCCAACGTTGACGCGGCGCTTCTGCTCAGCACGGCGTGCAGGGCGTCGGGTAAAAACGCCCGGCCGACCGTATCAATCAAGCCGACGATACACGCGGCGACGAATGCACCGCGGATCGATCCAATGCCGCCGATGATAATCACCACGAACGCAAGAATAAGTATATTTTCGCCCATGCCGATCTGCACAGTAAGGATCGGCGCCTGCATCACGCCGGCGAAACCGGCAAGCGCCGCGCCGAGCCCGAATACCAGCGTGTAAAGAAGCTTGATGTTGATTCCGAGCGCGCCGACCATTTCGCGGTTCGAGGCTCCCGCGCGAATGAGCATGCCGAGCCGCGTGCGCATGACCAAGAGATAGAGCATCGCCGCGACCGCCAGTGCAACCAGGATGATCACCAGGCGATAGATCGGATAATACACCCCAGGCAGGACCTTCACCGCCGTCAGCATTTCATGCGGCAGCGACAAGGTGCGGCCTTCGGGCCCCCACACCAGGCGCACGAACTCGTTGAAGAACAGGAGCAGGCCGAACGTTCCCAGGACTTGGTCGAGATGATCGCGGCCGTAGAGTGGTCTGATGGCAATGAGTTCAAGTACCATCCCGGCGATCAAGGACGCCACGATCGCGAAGATCACGGCGAGGACGAAGCTTCCGGTCACGACGGCAAATGTCGCGGCGAAATAGGCGCCCAGCATGTAGAGCGAGCCGTGGGCCAGATTAACGAGGTCCATAATGCCGAACACGAGCGTTAGTCCGGCCGCCAGCAAGAACAGCAGCATTCCGAGCTGAACGCCGTTGAGGCATTGCTCGATGAAATACAGCATGCCGCGTTAATGCGTCCGGCCGCTCTTGCAGGGAGCGGCCGAGAGCGACTTTGTCTCCTCAGCTCGGCGCAAAGATTATTCTCCGAGCTTCATCGGACATTTGTCGTGGAAACGATCCTGATCGTTTTCGACAATGGTCGACACAGTCTTCAGCACGTAGTCGTCGCCCTGCTTCACCGTCTCCTGCAAATAGAAGTTCTGGATCGGGACGTGGTTGTTGCCGAACTTGAAGTTGCCGCGGACCGACTTGAAGTCGGCCTTCTCCATGGCGCGGCGCATGTCGTCCTTTTTCGAGAGGTCGCCGTTGACCGCGGCGACCGCGCTGTTGATCAGGCTGACGCCATCGTAGGCCTGCGCGCCGTAATACGACGGCCGCGTCTTGTACTTGGTGATGTAATCGGCGACGAATTTCTTGTTGGCCTCGTTGGGAAGATCGTTGACCCATTCCTGGGCCCCCAGAATGCCGAGCGATAGCTCCTTAAGGCGCGGGATCGACAATTCATCGACCGTGAACACCTGATAGAGGGGAATCTGCCCTTTCAGACCGGCTTGCGTATATTGCGTGATGAATTGAACGCCGGAAGCGCCCGGATAAAACACAAAGATCGACTGGGTGCCGGACGCGCGCGCCTTGGAGAGCTCCGCCGAGAAGTCGAGCTGGTCCGGCCACCGGGTCATTTCCTGACCCAGCACCTGGCCTTCGAATAGGTCGCGCATGCCGCCAAGCTGATCGCGGCCCGATGCATAATTCGGCCCGATCAGAAAGACGCTTTTGATGCCCTTCTGGTTCATGTAGCGGCCCATGGCGCGCGCCGTTTGATCGTTCGACCACGATGTCGAGAACACGTAAGGCGAGCAAAGCTCGCCGGCGATTTGCGACGGACCGGCGTTGTTGATCACCAGGATAGTCTTTGAATCGACGATCGGCTTAAGCGCCGCCAGAAGCACGTTGGACCAGATGAAGCCGGCGATGAAATCGACGTGGTCGGACTCGATCAACTTCTGGGCCTTTTGCACGCCGACATCCGGCTTTTGCTGGTCGTCCTCGTAAATGATTTCGACCGGAAGGCCGCCGAGCTTGCGGCCAAGATGGTCAAGCGCTAGCTCGAAGGCGTTGCGCATGTCGTTGCCGATGACGGCCGTCGGCCCGCTGAAGGTGCTGATGAAACCGATTTTGACGGTCTTTTCCTGGGCGAAAGCCGAGCCGGTCGCCAGCCCTAACGCAATCGCCGCTGCAACGCCTGTTCTGAACATGGTGCACACTCCTCCGAATTGCCGCACGTTTTGGGTGCGGAGGCGTTCCCTGTGAATGGGGCGACCTCTACTGCCAATTTGACCGCGCTTTCCGTGCGACTCAAGAAGAACCTGACGAGACGCTTACCGGCGCCGGGTAAGGTGCTTCGTCTGCGCGCTTTCTTGCGACTTATTGGCCGAATTTCGGGCTCCCCGGCCGGGCCGTTGCGGCAGCGCCCTCTTCACCCTACTTGTTGTGCTTCGGGCGCAATCCCTGACAAAACAATCCTCTCAGGCGCCGGATCGGGCTTTCTTAGACTGTTATGGCAGAGCAATTTCAATTTGGGCTGGACACATTCGGCGACGTCACCGTTGGCGGTGACGGCCGGCCGCAAACCCATGCGCAGGTTATCCGCGACCTGATCGAGGAAGCGGTCCTCGCCGACCAACTCGGCGTCAATGCGTTTGGCGTCGGCGAGCATCACCGGCCGGATTTCGCGGTATCGGCTCCCGAAGTCGTGCTCGCGGCAATCGCCGCGCGCACCAAGCGGATCCATCTCGGTTCGGCGGTGACGGTGCTTTCCACCGACGACCCGATCCGGGTGTTCGAACGCTTTTCCACCATCAACGCCATCTCCAGCGGGCGCGCCGAGATCACGCTCGGCCGCGGCTCGTTCACCGAGTCCTTCCCGCTATTCGGCTACGACTTGTCGCAATACGAAGTGTTGTTCGAAGAGAAGGTCGATCTGTTCGCGGCGCTGGTGAAAAGTAACCCGGTGACCTGGGAGGGCCGGTTGCGGCCGCCGCTGAAGGACCAGCACGTTTACCCGCCGATCGAAACGGGCGCGCTCAAGACATGGATCGGCGTCGGCGGCAGTCCGGAATCGGTGGTGCGCGCCGCGCATTACGATTTTCCTTTGGCGCTCGCCATTATCGGCGGCGACCCCAAACGGTTTCGGCCCTATGTCGATCTTTATCATCGCGCCTTCGCCCAATCGGGAAGGCCGGTGAAAGAGATTGCCGTGCATTCGCCCGGGCATGTGGCCGAGACCGACGCGCAGGCGCGCACAGACTATTTTCGCGGCTACAAGGCCATGCACGACAAAATCGGCGGCGAACGAGGCTGGCCGCCGATCTCGCACGCGCAATTCGAGCAAGAAGTCGAACGCGGCTCGCTCTATGTCGGCACGCCGGAAACCGTCGCGCGCAAAATCGCCGCAACGGCCAAAGCGCTGGGAATCGTGCGCTTCGATCTCAAATACAGCGCCGGCACGCTTCCGCACCGCGAGATGATGCGCTCGATCGAACTTTACGGCGCGAAAGTCATGCCGCTGGTGCGCGAGATGCTTTCGGTGGCGCAAGCCGCCGAGTAGCGGCGACTCCTTACGTCCCCACCAGCCCCAATTGCGGGCTCGATGGCTCGGCATGGGCGCGCTTCGGGATACGGCCGGCCAGGCGCGACATGCGGCCGCCTTCGACCGCCGCCCGCATGCTCTTTGCCATCAGCACCGGATCGCGCGCTTTCGATACGGCTGTGTTGATCAACACCGCGGCACAGCCGAGCTCCATGGCCAGCGTCGCGTCCGAGGCCGTTCCGATACCGGCATCGAGCACCACCGGCACCGGCGAGCGCGTGCAGATCAGCTCGATCAGATGCGGGTTGGAAATCCCCAGTCCCGAACCGATCGGCGAGCCAAGCGGCATGACGGCCGCGGCGCCGGCGTCCGCAAGCTTGCGGCAGGTCACCGGGTCTTCGGTGCAATAGGGCAAAACCACAAAGCCTTTCGCCACCAGCGTTTCAGTGGCGCGAATAAGCTCCTCCACGTCCGGGTAAAGAAGCTCGCGGTCGCCGATGACTTCGAGCTTGATCCAATTGGTGTCGAGCGCTTCGCGGGCCAGTTCGGCGGTGAGCACGGCGTCCTTGGCGGTTTGGCATCCCGCCGTGTTAGGCAGAAAGCGCACGCGTCCCGCCAGCAAATCGATGAGACTCTCGTCGTCGCCGGCGAGGCTGATGCGGCGGATCGAAGCGGTGACCATTTGCGATCCGCTTGCGGCAATGGCGTCGAGCATGATCTTGCGATTGGGATAGCCGGCGCTGCCAAGAAACAAGCGCGACGAAAATTGCTGGCCGGCGATGATCAGCGGATCGGACATTACATTCTCCGTTATTCGAGCATGATCTTTTCGGAAAACCGGACGCCACTTTTCCGGACCATGCTCTATCCTCCTTGGCGGGCGCGCACGATTTCGATGCTATCGCCCGCTCGCAATTCCGTGGACGGCCAAGCCGCGCGCGGCACAACCGCGCCGTTGACCGCAACCGCGATGCCGCGTTGCGAAGTATCGACGGCCTTTTCATCGAGCAGCGCCGCTAGCGTCGCCGCCACAAGCGGTTCGCTCTCGCCGTTGATGCGAATAACCGCCCCAGTCATCGGCTTCTCCAACACTGCGCCATCATTCCGCCGCCCGCGCCGGCAGGAAACGCTCGAGACCGAATGGCGCGATCGCCGGCTCGACAATATCCTCGAGCACAAGCCGCGCGATCGTGTCCGCTGTCACCGGCGCCAGCAAGATGCCGTTGCGATAATGCCCGGTCGCGTAGACCAAGCCTTGCAGCGGCCCGCGGCCGAGGATTGGCGCATCATCGCGGCTGCCGGGACGATGCCCGACCCAGGTTTCCTCTATCGGCAATTCCTCGATCGCCGGCACTGCGCGCCACGCCGCTTCCAACAGCGTCAGCATGCCGCCGGCCGTTATTGTGTCGTCAAAGGCTTTTTCCTCGACGGTGCCGCCGACAATAAGCCGCCCGTCCCGGCGCGGCACCAGATAAGCTCCCGGCGCCCAGAGCACGTGATTGAGAAGCGGCGTGGCGGCGTCCATGCGCAGCGACAGCATTTGGCCCTTGACCGGACGTACCGGCGGCCGCCGATCGGGCGGCAGCCCGCCGATACCGCGCGACCAGGCGCCGGCGGCAAGCACCACGCAGTCGGCCTTTTCGATCGCGCCGTCCTCCAACAAAACGCCTTTGACGCGACCGCCTTGCGCGACGATCTCCCTGACCGGCCGATCCTCGACGATTCTGACGCCGGCCGCCTCGGCGGCAACGCGCAGCGCCGCAGCAAGCTTGCGGTTATCCACCTGATGGTCCTGCGGCGAAAAAACCGCGCCGGCTATTTTCCCGGCAAGACGCGGCTCGCGACGGCGCGTATCCACCGCCGAAAGCCATTCGAGCGGCAGCGCAAGCTGCCGCTGAAATTCCAGCCGGTGCGCAATCTCGGCCTGATCGTCCGCAGTCAAGGCGAGCAACAGCGTGCCTTCCGACCTCAATTCGACATCGATCCCGCTGGCGCGCTCAAGTTCCTCGGCAAAGCCCGGCCAGCGCGCCTGGCTCTCGCGGCCGAGCGCAACGAGCGCCTCCTCGCCCGGTTCGGCTTCGCAACAAGCGGCCAGCATTCCAGCGGCCGCATGACTTGCGCCCCTGCCCGCTTTGCCGCGATCGAAAATGGTCACGTCAGCCCGGTCGGCTAATCGCCAGCCGACACCCAAGCCGATCACGCCCGCGCCAATGATGATGACGCGCGGACGGTTCACGGCCTTTGGCTTTGCGGACGTAGCGTTCAACGCGGCTCCCTTCGCTGGAATAACCCAGACAGGTTCGACGGGTGTGATCTCAGCCGCACGAAAGCCGCGCGGCACCCCTGGCCATTGCCATCATGATGGGGATTTTCACGCATCGCGACAAGGGCCGTTTAGCGCCGGTGCTTCGCGATCCCTTTGGCTCTGGCAGTGGGATCGGCTTTAGCCAGAAGGTCGAACTCCATTAACCGCGTAAGAAGCGGCTCTATCTCATTGAGCGGGATCATGTTTGGGCCGTCCGATGGCGCCCGGTCGGGATCCTGATGGGTCTCGATGAAAATGCCCGCCACGCCAACCGCGACCGCAGCGCGTGCCAGCGCCGGGATAAACTCTCGCTCGCCTCCCGATGCGGTCCCTCGCCCGCCGGGCTGCTGCACCGAATGAGTCGCGTCGAAGATGACCGGCGCCCCGAGTTTGGCCAGTTGGGGCAGCGCGCGCATGTCGGAAACAAGCGTGTTGTAGCCGAACGAAGCGCCGCGTTCGCTCACCAGCACATTGCGGTTGCCGGCGCCGGTGATTTTTTCGACGACGTTTTTCATGTCCCAGGGAGCGAGAAACTGTCCCTTCTTGACGTTGACCGGCCGGCCGGTTTTCGCGGCGGCGACGAGGAGGTCGGTCTGCCGGCAAAGAAACGCGGGTATTTGCAGAACATCGACCGCCTGCGCGGCGGCCGCGCATTGATCGGGCTCATGCACGTCGGTGAGCACCGGCACACCGAGTTTTGCGCGCAAGTCAGCAAAGATGGTCAAAGCTTTGCCAAGCCCCAAGCCGCGCGGACTTCTCCCGCTGGTCCGGTTCGCCTTGTCGAACGATGTTTTGTAGATGAGCCCGATGCCGCATCGCGCGGCGATCTCCTTGAGAGCGGACGCCATTTCGAAGGCGTGCGCGCGGCTTTCCAGCGCGCAAGGCCCGGCGATCAGCGCGAGCGGCAGCGCGTTGCCGATGCGCATCTTGCCGATTGTCACCGTTGAATTGGGCTTTGCGGCCATGATTATCCCTGCGGCGGGGACGATGATCGCGGCGCGGCGCCGGGTCAACCGCGCCCGCGCTATTTGACCGCGGAGAACGCGGTCGGCTTAAGGAACGCGCTCTTGATGTTGGCGATGATCGGCCCGTCGCGCTCGCTGTCGTCGCGGGCCTTGAGCCACGCCGGATCCGCCAGAAACGCTTCCCAAACTCTCTCGCGCTCGGCGAGCGATTCCCACGCAAGCAGGTAATGCAGATCGTTGTTGCCGTCCCCGACCAGCACAGTCCAAAAGCCCGCCTGGCGGATGCCGTGCTTCTCCCAGAGCTTAAGCGTGTGCTCCTCAAAGCGTTTCAGCAGCTTTGGCAAGCGATTGGGAATGCATGAATAAATGCGCAGCTCGTAAATCACGGTTTCCTCCCCTTTTTGTCGTAGCGAGCCAACGGACCCGCGCGAAGTCAGGTGGTCCGATGACAAGCTCCACGAAGCAATTCAGCCGGTGTTCTATCTGGATTGCTTCGTCGCGTTCGCTCCTCGCAATGACGAGAAGACTACACCAGCCGGCTCTGTTCGACCGCCGCCTCGATGAAAGAGGAGAACAGCGGGTGTGGCGCGAACGGCCGCGATTTTAGCTCGGGGTGAAATTGCACGCCGATGAACCAGGGATGATCGTCATACTCGACGATTTCCGGCAACAGACCGTCGGGGGACATGCCGGAAAACCGCATGCCGTGTTGCGCCAATCTGTCCTTGTAGGCGGTGTTGACCTCGTAACGGTGGCGATGGCGTTCGGAAATTTCCGCAGCTTGATAGATGTCCGCCACGTGGCTGCCGCGCTGGAGCAAGGCCGGGTACGCGCCGAGGCGCATGGTGCCGCCGAGATCGCCGGCCAGGCCGCGCTTCTGCAGCTCGTTGCCCTTCATCCACTCGGTCATGAGTCCGACAATCGGCTCGCGGGTCGGACCGAACTCGGTGGAGTTGGCCTCGTCTATTCCACAGAGATTGCGCGCCGCCTCGATCACCGCCATCTGCATGCCGAAGCAAATTCCGAAATACGGCACTTGTCGCTCGCGCGCGAACTGCGCCGCGCGAATTTTTCCTTCGGCGCCGCGCTGGCCGAAACCGCCAGGCACCAAAATGCCGTCAACGTGTTCGAGGAACGGCGCCGGATCTTCGTTCTCGAACACCTCGCTTTCAATCCAGTCGAGATTGACTTTGACCTTGTTGGAAATACCGCCGTGGGACAGCGCCTCTATGAGCGACTTATAGGCGTCCTTCATCCCGGTATACTTGCCGACGATGGCGATGGTGACGTCGCCTTCCGGGTTGCGGATGCGCTCATTGATGAGGTGCCAGGTCACGAGATCCGGCGCCGGCGGGCTTTCGATGCCGAACGCATCGAGGACTTCACTGTCGAGTCCGCCGGCTTGGTAAGCTTCCGGCACGGCATAGATGTTGTCGACGTCGCGCGCTTCGATCACGGCGCTTTCGCGCACGTTGCAGAACAGGGCGAGTTTTCTGCGCTCACTCTCGGGGATCGGCCGATCGGTGCGGCAGAGAAGGATGTCGGGCTGAATGCCGATGGCGCGCAGCTCGCGCACCGAGTGCTGGGTCGGCTTGGTCTTGAGCTCGCCGGCGCTCGGAATGAACGGCATCAGCGTCAGATGAATGTAGACCGCATGGCGGCGCGGCAGGTCATTGCCCAGCTGGCGAATAGCTTCAAAATACGGAAGTCCCTCGATGTCGCCGACCGTGCCGCCGATCTCGCAAAGCACGAAGTCAAAACCTTCGTTGCCGTCACGGATGAAGTCCTTGATGGCGTTGGTGACGTGCGGGATGACCTGGATGGTCGCGCCGAGATAGTCGCCGCGGCGCTCTTTTGTGAGAATTTCCTGATAGATGCGGCCGGTCGTTATGTTGTCGCTGCGGGTCGCGGGACGCCCGGTAAAGCGCTCGTAATGGCCGAGGTCGAGATCGGTTTCGGCGCCGTCGTCAGTGACAAAAACCTCGCCGTGCTGATACGGCGACATCGTGCCGGGATCGACGTTGAGATAGGGGTCGAGCTTGCGAAGCCGGACTCTGTAGCCACGCGCCTGCAGGAGCGCGCCGAGCGCCGCGGAAGCAAGACCTTTGCCCAGAGAGGAGACCACGCCGCCGGTGATAAAAATGTACCGCGCCATGGGATCTAACCTCTAACGCGTGCCCGCCGATTCGACGAGCATTTTTGTCGAATGGCTGCCGTGCTCCGCGATCGGCGGCGAGGAATTATTGTGCAGTGGCAATGCGCTGAGGCGAAATCCTCATGAAGCGCCGAAGCTGCCCCCGCCGTTTTCGTGATGGTTGCTGGGGGAGCGGAGGACATCGCGGGGCGCCTATTTCGATTGCGGTACTTGCGGACCGGTGGGATTCGGCGCTGCCGGAGCATTTGCCGCGGGTGCACCGCCTAATTGCTCCAGTACACCACGGCCGCTTTGACTAAGCGGCACAGCGGGACGGCCACCCGGAGCTTCCTGCGTTGTGGGAGCGCCGGGGCTGATGATTGACGCGGGGTGACGGCCCAGTCCGGCAAGCCAGGACAGGGCGAGGCTGGTCACGAAGAAGCCGGCGGCCAGGAACGCCGTGGTCCGCGTCAGGACGTTTGCCGTCCCGCGGCCGGTCATAAAGCCACTGGTCGAGCTGACGAGCCCTCCACCTTCCGATTTTTGCAGCAGCACCACGGCAATCATGGCGAGGACCAGCATGAGATGGATGACAATGACAACGGTAAGCATGCGCGAAGTCCGGCCTCGGTCGTTGTGCTACGGCCCAGATATAGGGGGCTGCGCGGCTCTCTACATGATGCAGCACGAATTTTCTATGGCCGATCCAGGCGGGACCGCCGTTAACGGTAGACCGCGGCGATAGCCAGAAAATCATCAGCCTTAAGGCTCGCGCCGCCGACAAGGGCACCATCGACGTTGGCAACGCCCAGCAATTCCTGCGCGTTCGCGGGTGTGACCGATCCGCCATAAAGGATGCGCACCCGATCAGCCTGCTCGCCATGGCGCGAGCGCAGCCGATCGCGAATGAGGCCGTGCACTTCGGCAACATCCTTCGGCTGCGGCGTCCGGCCGCTGCCGATCGCCCAGACCGGCTCGTAGGCAACGGCGAAATTGGCGACATCGGGCGACGAGCCGTCGAGCTGGGCGCCGACCGTGGCCAAGGTTTGTCCGGCTTCCCTTTGGTCACGGGTTTCGCCGACGCAAATAATGGGCAAAAGACCGGCACGCTGCGCCGCCTCAGCCTTCGCCCGCACAGCACTATCAGTTTCCCCATGATAGTGACGGCGCTCGGAATGGCCGACAATGACCGCGGCCGCGCCGGCGTCTTTGAGCATTTCCGCCGAGATATCGCCGGTGAAGGCTCCGGACCTTTGCGCATGACAATCCTGGCCGCCGATCGCCACGCCGCTCCCGGCTGCCGCAGTTGCAAATTGCGCGACGAGGGTGGCCGGCGGACACACCATTAGCTCAACCTCGGGCAGCGCCTTTGCCCCGGCAATAATCTTTTGCAGTTCCCCGACCGAGCTTCTGAGGCCGTTCATTTTCCAGTTGCCGGCAACTAGCGGACGGTGGGGCTTCATTGTGCTCGACTATCGGATAATGCCTGCGACAACGACGCGTTAGCAGAGCCCTTGCCGATAAAAAAGGGGCGATTTAGCAAGAACTTTCCGCCGGTTGCGGCTTCGCGCGCGTCTCCTTATTATGCGCGGCCGCTATGATGAACTCGTCTCCCGCGAAAACAGGATAAAGCAGGCTCTGCGGTAACGAGTAGCGAGACATCTTTTGGCGCTAATTCACTCACACGAGAACGGTTGAACATGCTCCGAGGTATCCGCAAAGCCTCCGCCAATTGGCTCGGCCGCGCCGTCATGGGTGCGGTCATGGGGCTTTTGGCGTTGAGCTTCGCGATTTGGGGCATCAATGACATTTTCCGCGGATTCGGCCGATCGACGGTCGCAAAGATCGGCAGCACTGAGATTCCGATCGAGGAGTTCCGCCGGGTCTATAACGAGCGCGTGCAGCAACTCAGCCGGCAAGTCGGGCGGCCGGTCACGCCGGAGCAAGCAAATGCCGTCGGGCTCGATCGGCAGGTGCTCAGCG